>ERZ808046.1111-NODE-1111-length-13846-cov-4.751616_pt1 | contig 13846 bp, 9 predicted proteins | sample MGYA00380196_ERZ808046 | MGnify/ENA primary metagenome ERZ808046 (study PRJEB31490, sample SAMN06133421) | mouse gut metagenome | isolation source: Z6_2 | host: mice | place: China: Chengdu | collected 2015-05 ...
CCGTTTAAAGTTCTTTCGCTTCCTTTCTTTCAAGAAAGGAAGTAGAGTTTGAGACGAAGTCTCAAGGTTTTTTGACAGATTAAAAAACTCCCTTTCTATTTAGGGAGTTTTTTTAATACTATAAAAATATTCTATTATTCTTGCTCTGGAATACCAGTATAAATATAACCTCTTTGAGGGTCTACTGTAATCAATCCATCATTTGGCATAAAATCAATTACTTTCATATTGCAAGCAATCATAGGAATATTTAATGCTCTACAAACGTGTTCTGCATGACAAGTAGAAATGTGGTCAGGGTCTACTGGACCAACAATGACAGCAGATGCTTTTTTAATATAAGGTAACCAATCACTATCTGTTGTTGTAGTAACTAATATATCTCCTTTTCTGAAATGAATTTCTGCTTCATTCAACACTTTAATTACCCTTGCTGTTCCAGAAACTCTTTCTTTACCAAATCCAATACCTTTTGCCAATACATCTCCTATTACATCTACTCTCAATGTATTTGTAGAACCTGTCACACCAAGAGGCACACCAACCGCAATAACAATAGTATCTCCGTTTTTTGCTAAACCGCTTTTTACTGCTGCCTCTATTGCTACATCAAATATTTCATCGTCTTTTGGTCTTTCATGATACAATGATTTACAGCCCCAAACCAAATTCATTTGACGCCAAGCTCTTTCATTCATTGTACAACCTACAATAGGACAAGTTGGTCTATGTTTTGCAATCATTCTTGCTGTAAATCCAGATGTTGTTACTGTACAAATACAAGCTGTTTTTAATTCTGCTGCTGTTGTACAAGCTGCATAACTAATAGCATTTGTAATATTTTTAGCAGTGCCAAATGTTCTTGTCAAATTATGGGAATAGTTAATACTGTGTTCTGTTTTTTCTGCAATTTTTGCCATCATTGCAACAGCTTCAACAGGATAATCTCCCTTTGCTGTTTCTCCTGAAAGCATAATGGCATCAGAACCATCAAATATTGTATTTGCAACGTCATTTGCTTCTGCTCTTGTTGGTCTTGGGTTAGCTATCATACTTTCTAACATTTGTGTTGCTGTAATAACTGGTTTACTTGCTGCATTTGCTTTTTCTATCAATGATTTTTGTACAAGAGGCACTTCCTCAGATGGTATTTCAACACCTAAATCACCACGTGCAACCATAATACTATCCGCTACCTCTAATATCTCATCAATATTGATAACACCTTCTCTAGACTCTATTTTGGCAATAATATGAATATCATTTCCGCCATTTTCTTCTAACACTTTTCTAATATTGATAACATCTTTTGCAGAACGTATAAATGATGCTGCAATATAGTCAAAGCCCATTTCAATACCAAATTTAATATCTTCTATATCTCTCTCTGTCAAAGAAGGCAGATGTACATAAACGTCAGGAAGGTTCATACCTTTATTAGAACTTACAAAACCGCCATTTACAACTGTACAGTTAATATCATTTCCTTTAATACTATCCACATGAAGTTCTATCAAGCCATCATCAATAAGCACTCTAGAGCCAACTTCCAAATCGCTTGGCAAATCTTTATATGTTACAGCAACTCTTTCATTATTTCCTACAATATCATCTGTTGTCAATGTGAATTTTGAATTTTTTTCCAAATAATATTTATCTGCATCAAATGTTTTTAATCTGATTTCAGGTCCTTTTGTATCCAATATCAAAGGAATTGGTGCATTTAATTCTTCTCTTGCTTGTTTTAATTTATTTATAATTTCTGTATGGGACTCATATGTACCATGTGAAAAATTGATACGTGCACCGTCCAAACCACTCCTTATTAAATCCTTCATAATTTCTACATCATCTGTTGCAGGTCCTAATGTACAAACAATTTTTGTTCTTCTCACAACAAAATTCCTCCTTAATTTGTATCTATAATAAATGATAACAAAAAATATTGTTTTTTACAGCAAAGTCTTTTGTTTTGCTTTATTACAGCACAAAAAGAACCGTAATAGTTTATATAACTGATTTATTTAAAATCAATTATAAAGTATTATGTTTTTTAATATTGAAAATAACATAGTTTACTTCATTTTCATACTATTTACGGTACTTTTTGATTACTTTATAATTATTTTGAAATTGCCAATGTTTTTACAATATCATACAATTCTGCATCATATCTTTTTTGCATAGTTAATGCTTCTTCTATATCCATTGTTCCATATTGTCCTTGATTATATACAACAACTCTTGTTCTTTCTCCATTCATGAGTGCCTGCACAGCTTTATAACCCATAACAGAAGCGTGCATACGGTCAAGTGCTGTTGGATTACCTCCTCTTTGCAAATGTCCTAATATGGTTGCTCTTGTTTGTATACCTGTAATTTCTTGAATTTGTTTTGCCAATTTTTGAGAGCCACCTACACCTTCAGCAACAACAATCAAATTATGACGTTTACCTAAACTTCTATTCTCTAAAATTTGTTTAATTACCCTTTCTGGGTTAATTACATCTTTTTCTTCTGGAAGCAATACTTCTTCTGCACCACCAGCCATAGCACACCATAATGCAATATAGCCCGCATCTCTGCCCATTACTTCTACAACAGAACATCTTTCATGAGAACTGGATGTATCTCTTAATTTACTGATTGCCTCTGTTCCTGTATTTACAGCAGTATCAAATCCTATTGTATATTCTGTGCAGTTCATATCTAAGTCAATCGTTGCAGGAATACCAATACAATTTACACCATGTTTTGCTAATGCTTGACAGCCTCTGAAAGAACCATCACCACCAATAACAATCAAACCATCTAATCCAAGAACCTTATAAATTTTTGCTGCTTTTTCCTGTCCTTCTTCTGTCAACATCTCAAGGCAACGTGCTGTGTGTAGTATTGTACCACCTCTATTAATAATATCAGAAACGTTTTTGCCTTCTAATGTTTTAATATCAGCATTTAACAAGCCATCATATCCTTTACGGATACCTACAACTTCAATACCATTGTTAATACCTGTTCTTGCAACCGCTCTAATCGCTGCATTCATGCCAGGAGCGTCGCCACCACTTGTTAAAACGCCAATTCTCTTGAGATTATGTTCCATACTTCAATTCCTCCCAATCCTCATATTCTCTTTTTATAATAGCTACAAACAGTGCAAAAATAATTTATCAGCTTGTCAAAAAACTTTGAGCGCTTTGCTCTACGCTTCCTTAAAATCATTGATTTTATAATGAAAAACGCTAGTTTTTCCAATAAAGTTTTTTGCCTCGCTTTTTTTCAAAAAAGCGAGTGGGTTTGGGTAAAGCCCAAAATTTTGACTTTATTGACAGACTGAATGATTTATTTTTTCTATTTTCTTATTTATTCAGAAAATTTTGCACTGTATATTTACTATATAACAATACTCATTTCGCTTATAAAAATATTTTCTCAATCATTTTTTTATTTATAAGCAAAATGATGTTTGTTTATCACACTTTATATTTATTGTAAACGCTATAGTGTTTATTGTAAATCATAAAATTACGCCTTTTTTTTCAATTATTTTGGATATTTTTATGAATTATATTGATTATCATCACCGCTTAAAGCCATAGTATTTACAAATTTTATATGGTATATTTATCATTTTTTAATTATTTTTTACAATTACATTTTCATTACCTAAAAGTAATTCTAATTCTTGAAACAGTAGTTCATTTTGTTGTATCCAATAACGACTGTCTGCTTTAAATTTTTTTTCCTTTTTTTTATCATAAATATATACTGGTATACTTCCATGATATTTTAACAGAATTTTTATAATATCTTGCAATGAAATATGACTTTGTTCTGTTAATATTAAGCCTAATGTAGTTGTTTTTTTCTGTTCTGTATTAAAACACTCTATATCTGAAGCAATCAATTTTGCTTCTCCATCTGAGGATATACTTGCTCTACCCTTTACTACAACAACAGTATCTTCTTCTATTTTATCCGCAACTTTTTGATATAAATTTGAAAAAATAACAATTTCTATTGTTCCATATAAATCTTCCAATGTTAAAAAAGCCATGGTATTATTTGCTCTAGTATGTTTTATAGCTTTTCTAATAATCATACCGCCTACATTCACTCTTTGTCCATCAAATATCTTTGCATTTTGTTGTTCTTCTATTATAAAATCTTTACTTGTACAATTTGTTTTTCTTTTCAATATTGTTTCATATTCTGCAAGGGGATGACCACTAACATAAATACCAAGCATTTCTTTTTCAAATGAAAGTTTTTCTTTTATACTGTATTCTTCTATATTAGGCAATTCTTCTTTTTGATAAACTTGTTCTTGCTCCACCATATCAAACAAAGACATTTGTCCTTCTAAATTATTTTTTCTGGATTGTGCAATACCATCTAGCACATTTTGATACACTGCCATATATTGCGCCCGAAGTCCTCCTAAAGAATCCAATGCACCTGCTTTAATAAGACTCTCCAAACTTCTTTTATTTAATTCTCCAGATTCCATACGACTACAAAAATCTGTTAATGAAGTATATGCTCCATTTTTTTCTCTTTCTGCTACTAATGCTTTTATTGTATTTTTTCCTACATTTTTAATTGCTGACAAACTAAATCTGATTTTACCTTCTGATACAGAAAAATGAGAAAATCCTTCATTGATGTCAGGGGGTAACAATGAAATATCCATTTTTTTACATTCATCAATATATCCAGCAATTTTATCTGTTCTATCCATAACGCTTGTCATAAGTGCCGCCATAAATTCCACAGGATAATGTGTTTTTAACCACGCAGTTTGGTATCCCACAACAGCATAACAAGCCGCATGACTTTTATTAAAAGCATATTTTGCAAAATCTGTCATTTCATCAAATATTTTTGCTGCTATTTCTTCAGGAATACCATTTTTAATACAACCAGGTACTTCTTCTCCTATACCATATATAAAATTTTTTCTTTCCTGTGCCATAACATCTGCTTTTTTCTTGCTCATTGCTCTGCGTACCAAATCGCTTCGCCCTAAACTGTATCCAGCTAAATCACGCACAATTTGCATAACTTGCTCTTGATATACAATACAGCCATATGTTGCTTTTAGTATTGGTTCTAATGAAATATGTGTGTATTGTATATTGTCTTTTTCTCTTTTTCCTTTGATATATTTGGGTATAAAATCCATAGGTCCAGGACGATATAATGATATGCCCGCAATTAAATCTTCTAAATTACTTGGCTGTAATTCTCTCAAAAACTGTTTCATTCCAGGGCTTTCTAACTGAAATACGCCTTCTGTTTTACCCTGTGCTATCAGTTGGTATACTTCTGGTTCTTTTTGATTAATATTATCAATATCAATAGAGATACCATGTATTCTTTCAATTTCTTTCACAGCATTTTGTATGACTGTTAATGTTCTTAAACCTAAAAAGTCCATTTTTAGTATGCCCAATTCTTCCAATGTATTCATAGTATATTGTGTTGTAATCGCACCATCATTGGAATTTAAAGGCACATAATCCATTACAGCATCTCTACATATCACAACACCAGCAGCATGAGTAGAAGCGTGTCTTGGGAGTCCTTCCAGTCTTTTTGACATATCTATTAAATATCGTGTATTTTCTTCATTGTCATAGGCTTTCTTTAATTCTGTATTCATTTTTAATGCTTTATCTATTGTCATGCCCAATTCTGTAGGTATCATTTTAGAAACCCTGTCTACATCTGCATAAGGCATAGCCAAAGCTCGTCCGACATCTTTTATAGCTGCCTTTGCTGCCATTGTTCCAAATGTAATAATTTGTGCAACATGGTCTTCTCCATATTTTTGTATTACATAGTCAATGACTTCTTGCCGTCTTTCATAACAAAAATCCACATCAATATCAGGCATACTCACCCTTTCAGGATTTAAAAATCTTTCAAATATCAAATCATATGCTATAGGGTCTATTGTTGTAATTGATAAACAGTATGAAACAATACTACCTGCTGCTGAACCTCTACCAGGACCAACAATAATACCATTATCTTTTGAAAACTTAATAAAATCCCAAACAATTAAAAAATAATCTACATAACCCATTGTTTCAATGGTATTCAATTCATAATCCAATCTTCTTTTTAAATCCTCTGAGGCATCAGTATATTTTTCAGCAAAACCTGCATAACATAGTTCTCTTAAATACTGTTTTGCTGTTTTTCCTTCTGGTACATCAAAACGAGGCAATTTTAAATCATGAAATACAAATTCTACATTACATCTGTCTGCAATACGCTGTGTATTTTCAAGTGCCTCTTTATCTTCAGGAAACAAATCATACATTTCATCAATACTTTTAACATAATATTGACCGCCTTCATAGCGCATTCTGTTTTCATCATGCACTGTTTTACCCGTTTGTATACATAATAATATATCATGAGGTATATTATCCTCTTTATAAATATAATGACTATCATTAGAGCAAATCATGGGTATGCCTGTTTCTGTATGTATTTTTCTTAATGCTTCATTTACTATCTTTTGTTCTTTTAAACCATGGTCTTGTAATTCTAAAAAATAATTTCCTTCTCCGAATATTTCTTGATATTCTAAAGCAGTTTGTTTTGCTTTTTCATAGGAAACAGTTAATATATCTCTTGCAACTGCACCAGCAATACAAGCACTAGAGGCAATAATACCTTTATGATATTTTTTCAATAATTCTTTGTCTATTCTTGGCTTATAATAAAAACCATCAATAAAACCATATGATACCAATTTAATTAAATTTTGATAGCCTTCATTATTTTCTGCCAAAAGTACTAAATGAGTATATTGATAAGCATTTTTATTATCTTTTACTAATCGGGAACCATTTGCTACATAAACTTCACAGCCAATAATTGGTTTTATACCTGTTTCTTTTGCTGCCTTATAAAAATCAATCGCTCCATACATAGCACCATGGTCCGTAATAGCAATGCTATTCATACCTAATTCTTTTACTCTTTCCACAAGTTCTTTTATTTTTGCTGAACCATCTAAAAGACTATATTCTGTATGAACATGTAAATGGGTAAAAGGTCTTGTATCTGTTTGCTGTTGTTTTTGTTCCATATACTCACCTGACCTTTACACATTTTGATTTGTATTTCTGTAACATTGTATCATAAAAAATAATAAGAATATATCTAATTTAAAATAATTCCCTAAAAACTGCCATTTTTCTGACAAAACTTATATTATATACGCATTTTTATGACAATATTTGAAATTTTTTATACTATTTTTTCCAAATTTTATACAACATACACAAGCAAATTTTACCCATTTTTATTATGATTGTACTCTTTTTTTATCTATATTGTTTTTTGACATTTTGGTACAATATGATTTTTTTCTAAATAATCACTACTTATGATGCATAATATCTAATATTGACTTTTTCCATACTATTATGCTAAAAAGTGCATACTTGTATTTTTTAAAATAACTGATACAATTATATCATAAACAAAATTTTGTTTGCAATATATCATTTTGTTAACAAAACCCCATACTGAATAGATTGCTTGTTGAAGGTTTAAAAATTACAGTATATTAAACATTGATATAAATCATGATTCATAATACTATAAAAATGTATTCAGCGCATTGCTTACATCAATACGCTGAATACATTTTACATTTTCAATATTTCTTTTGCTTTTTTATATTTTTCTATTCTTTCTATATCTTTCTGTGTAATATTTTTGATTCTTTTCAAATTCATATTATCTTGTAAATCGGCTAACTTTACCATACGAGCAATATCATTTTGTTTTACTCTTTCAATATAATCAAAATAATTTTCATGCTGTTTTTTTGTCAAACAAACCACAGCTTCTACAACATTTTTACTAAATCCAGCATTTCGCAAATATTCCTCATTTATTTCTGTATCTTCCAGAACATCATGTAATACAGCCACTATTTGCTGTTCTTCCTTTTCAAAACAAAGCATTACTCTTAAAGCATGAAGTATATAACACTTTCCTCCTTTATCTTTTTGTCCCTTATGTGCTTCTGTTGCTAACATAATTGCTTTTTCTAACATATTTTTTCTCCTTATCATAGTATACTTTTTTAAATAATACACCATTCTATAAAAAAAAGTGTATAATAAATATAGTTCTTTTTTTATTATACATTTCATTCTATATCATAATATGAAAGAGGCGATTAATATGATATTTTATTTTTCAGGAACAGGAAACTCTTTATATACTGCTCAAAAACTTGCACTATCTTTGCAAGAATCTATATGCAATATAATGGATTTTATAAATCAAAACAATTTTAATTACATATTAAAACAAGACGAAAGATTTGGCTTGGTTTTTCCTGTATATGCTTGGGGACTGCCAAAGCCAGTTATTACTTTTTTACAAAATATACAAATTTCTTCTTTTACTCCCTATTATACATTTGCTGTTATCACTTGTGGGGAAAACATAGGTACTACAATGAATACACTCAAAAAAATATTAAAAAGAAAAAATATCTATCTAAATAGTGGTTTTTCCATTGCTATGCCCGATAATTATGTTGTTATGTTTGATGTCATGAATAAAGAAAAGGAAAATGAAAAATTAAACCATGCTGATAAACAAATTTATAAAATTGCTAAAGTAATTACATTACAAAAAAATAACTTTTTCCGTGTAGAAATGGGAAAATTTCCTTTTTTAAAAAGTACTATAATCAATTTTTTATTTCGCCAATATTATACAGATACAAAACGCTTTTATACTACTGGTGATTGTATAGGCTGTGGAAAATGTGAATCGCTTTGTCCTGCAAATATGATACATATGAAATCAGAAAAACCCTATTGGGACACAGGACATTGTTATATGTGTCTTTCTTGTTTAAATCACTGTCCAAAAGAGGCAATACAATATACCAAGCAAACAGAAAAACATGGTCGTTATCATAATACTCGTGTGCAATAAAATATTCAAAAATACAAAAATAAAAACCCTGAGAAAAAATCTCAAGGTTTCAGTCTGTCAATAAAGTCTTTTTTTGTGGGCTTTGCCCACACCCACCAACTTTCCCCCTAAAAAGTTGGACAAAAAACTTTACTGGAAAAACTAACGTTTTTCCTTGTAAAATCAATATTTCTTTAGCGAAACGTAGTTTCGCATAAAAAGTTTTGCTCCGCTTTTTTAAAAGCGGACAGGAGTTTGAGGACAGAGTCCTCAAGGTTTTTTGACAAGCTGAAACAACCACTACGCAATATAGTGGTTGTTTATTTTTTATCCAATTTTTTGTTTTAATTCTGTGTGCATTGTTTGCTGCTGCTTTACAATCATTACTTCTATATCTTTTGGTAGTGCATTAATAATTTTCTGAAATTGAGTTTCCTTTTGTATTTTAGTAAACTGTTTTTTCTCTGTCTTAGGTAATTCTCCCATAATTACTTTTGTAATACCTTCTTCTTTTGCAAATTGAGCAATACATTTTGGTACATCTTCATCACATAATACATGAACAATGCCACCACATTTATCACCATAGGATAATAACCTCGTTAATAATTTTAATGTTTCTCCATTTTGAAAAATACTATCACCCTTTTGTACATGAAGTATATGCAAAGAACTATTATATTGTTTTGCTATCTCTGCCCCATAATCAATCAATCTTTGAGAACTGCTTTGTGCTGTAATACACACTGCAATTTTTTCCTCTTTCATAGTAAATCGCTACCTCCTTATTAATACTATTACATTACAGACTGTGCTGATTTAGTACGCCATCAATTATATAATATATTTTGTGTTCTCGCTTTATAAAAAACAAATATTTATTAATATTTTTTTGTAAAAATGCAATACAAAACGTTTTTTAAAAAGACAAATGTATTTGATTATATACAATAAATATTTTTTATCCTATTAATATCATAACATAAATTTATAAAAAAACAACAAAATTTTTATCAATTTTTCTTTATTTTTTTTGCACATTTTTACCAATAAATAATTTTATTGCACAAAAATAACAAGAAAATACATTTTCTTGTTATTTTTGTCATATTTAATTGTTATACAAATGATTTTTTATATTTATTAAAATATATTCATAATTAGAAAAAATATTTATCTGATTACTTTTCGCTATAATTCACACATGCTTGCACAAAATCATGGAATAAAGGTTGGCATCTATTTGGGCGTGACTTAAACTCTGGGTGAAACTGTACTCCTACAAACCAATCATTTTGAGGTACTTCTACAATCTCTACTAATCTATCATCTGGAGAAAGTCCCACAATCTGTAATCCTGCTTCAACAAATTGTTTTCTATATTCATTATTAAACTCATATCTATGTCTATGGCGCTCATATATTAACTCTGTATCATACGCTTTATAGGCACAGGAATCCTTTACTAATTTGCAAGGATATGCCCCTAAACGCATTGTACCCCCTAAATTATCAACGTCCTTTTGCTCTGGCATCAAATCAATTACTGGATGTTCTGTTTCTCTTACTTCTGCTGTAAAAGCATCTTTCCATCCTAATACATTTCTTGCATATTCAATCACTGCACACTGCATACCCAAACAGATTCCAAAAAATGGAATATTATTCTCACGTGCATATTGTATTGCTTTAATTTTTCCTTCTAACCCTCTATCTCCAAAACCTCCTGGAACTAATACTCCATGGCACTTTTCTAATCTAGATGTTATATTTTCTTCTGTTAAATATTCAGCATTTACCCAATCTATTTCAACGTCTGCTCCAGTTGCAATACCCCCATGATGTAATGCCTCTACAATAGATAGATAAGCATCATGTAATTCTACATACTTTCCTACTAAAGCAATACGTACTTTTTTATCCATATTTCTTTCTTTTTCCAACATAGAAAGCCATTCTGCCATATCTGGCTCTTTATCTTCAATGCCTAATTTTTTACAAGCAACTTTTGCAATACCTTCTTCTTCTAACATAATTGGCACTTCATATAGGCTTTCTGCATCCATATTTTGTATAATACAATCTTCATCTACATTACAGAATAATGCCAATTTATCTTTCATGTCTTGACTAATTTCATGTTCTGTACGACATACAATCATATCAGGTTGTATACCTATAGAAAGCAATTCTTTTACAGAATGTTGTGTTGGCTTTGTTTTCATTTCTCCACTTTTTGAAAGATATGGTATCAATGTGACGTGTATGTATAAACAATTTTCTTTTCCTACTTCTCTTGCAACTTGTCTAATTGCTTCTAAAAAAGGTGTACTTTCAATATCTCCTACCGTTCCTCCAATTTCTGTAATTACAATATCTGATTGTGATGCTTTACCTGCACGATATACTCTGCTTTTGATTTCATTTGTAATATGTGGTATAACTTGAACAGTTGCTCCTAAATATTCTCCTTTTCTTTCTTTGTTTAATACAGACCAATATACCTTTCCTGTAGTAATATTACTATTAATGCTTAAATTTTCATCAATAAACCTTTCATAATGTCCTAAATCCAAATCTGTTTCTGCACCATCTTCTGTAACAAAAACCTCTCCATGTTGATAAGGACTCATTGTTCCAGGGTCTAAATTGATATAAGGGTCGAATTTTTGTATTGTAACTTTATACCCTCTTGCTTTTAATAATCGCCCTAAAGAAGCAGCTGTAATACCTTTTCCTAAGCCAGAAACAACCCCACCTGTTACAAAAATATATTTTATAGCCATTTTTTTTACTGTCATTATAAAATAATTATAATAACTTTCTCCTTTCTTATTTTATCATTTTTTCTATTATCTATTTATTTTACACTATCTCTATTCCATTCATAAATTTACTTACAGTACGCTATAAAATGCCTCTATTAGCAATTTATTTCACTTTTACTGCAAAAATACACATTATTCTTATCATACCATATTCAATATAGAAAAGGAATACTAATTTATTGTAATTTTATGGTAAAATATTATTTATTTATAACATATCGTGTAAAACATCATCTATATTTTTGCATTAAAACTATTGACAACAACATTCATGGAATATACTATAAATACAGTAAATAATGTAGTATGTTATGGATATATGGAGGAGATTTTATGGAAAAAAAAGCAAATATGACAAAAGAAGAACGTATTGCAGAAGCTGGAAATATTGCTGGAGAATATTTTAAACAAGGCTTAAACTGTTCAGAATGTGTTCTTCAAAGTTTTTTAGATACACAAAATGTTAATTTTCCTAAAGAAGTTATTTCACTCGCCTCTGGATTTGGCGGTGGTATGGGACAAACTAGAAATACTTGCGGAGCAATTACAGGGGCGATATTGGCACTCAGTACACTAAAAGGTAGAAATCCTTTTGAAAAAGAAACACCAAAAGAAAGAATACAGCAAATACAACAAGTTTATGTACCATTTGGCGACATGGTACGTGAAATTGAACAACAATATGGTACATTAATCTGTAAAGAACTTTCTGCACCTCATGGAGATTTTGCTGGAAAAGCAAGAAAACAAAATTGCAAACAAATTATTTCATACTGTGCTGGGCTTGTTGCGAAATATGCAGAAGAAAATCAAGAACAGTAATAAAAATATATAAAACCAACAAAAATCTACTATTTTTGTTGGTTTTGTTTTTATATTACTTTTATATATTGATACCAATTAATATTATGAAATATATTACATTTCTATAAAAATAATTGACTTTTCATTTATAACATTTTATAATGAATACAAATATAAAATTCTTCAGGGCAGGGTGCAATTCCCGACCGGTGGTAATAGTCCACGAGCGAATATAATTTGCTGATATGGTGTAATTCCATAACCGACAGTGAACATAACAAATGTTATAAAGTCTGGATGGGAGAAGAATAAACGACGGCATTTATTTGTATTGATAAAATACATTTTTTTGCTATCTTTTATTTTGCTTAATAACAGCTTGAAGATTTTAGGCTGTTTTTTTATTATTCTTATATAAAAACAGTTCGTATTATACAATTTTACAGCTTATTTACTGTAAATAAAATATTATATAGTATAATTATAGTACAACAATCAATGGAGGGAATTTTATTATGGAAAATATTAAGTCAATTCTTTCAGCACCAAATGAAACATCACCACAACAAAAAGTAAAACAAAAAATGTCTACAAGGCAAATGGTTGGTATGGCTATGCTTGCCGCAATTTCTATTGTATTTGTATCTGTTATACATTTTCCTTTGTTTCCAGCAGCAGCATTTTTAGAATATGACCCTGCAGATATTCCAATATTAATTGGTACATTCACCTATGGTCCTGTTGCAGGATTTATATTAACTATTGTTGTTTCATTAATACAAGGCACTACTGTTAGTGCTGGCAGTGGTGTAATAGGCATTATTATGCATATTGTGGCAACAGGAAGCTGTACATTAATATCAGGCAGTATTTACCAAAAAACAAAAACGAAAAAAGGGGCTGCAATTTCTTTAGTAATAGGTGCGATTACAATGACATTAGCTATGGTACTTATGAATTTGATATTAACACCATTATTTATGGGAGCACCTATACAAGCAGTTATAGCAATGTTAGTACCAATTATTATACCTTTTAATTTGTTAAAATCTTCTATTAATTGCCTAATTACATTTTTATTATATAAATCTATTTCTTATATATTAAAAGGTGTTTCAAAACACTAATTTTGGTAAGTATTCACATATTTATGAATAATCAATTATTGATGTCTGATAAAAAGGTGATAGATATTCATTCTATCACCCCAGTCTGTCAATAAACCTTGAGGACTCTGTCCTCAAACT
>ERZ808046.1112-NODE-1112-length-13808-cov-14.814143_pt1 | contig 13808 bp, 10 predicted proteins | sample MGYA00380196_ERZ808046 | MGnify/ENA primary metagenome ERZ808046 (study PRJEB31490, sample SAMN06133421) | mouse gut metagenome | isolation source: Z6_2 | host: mice | place: China: Chengdu | collected 2015-05 ...
CACCGCATCGCCTCGTTCAGCCGCCTTGCAGACTGAAAATTCATTCTGCGTCATTTGACTGAAAGTAAATGTGTCAGCACACTAGAAAACGTTGAAAAATAGGGGTATCAAGGGAAATGCAAGCCTTTGGTATCCCTTTTTGATATTTTCATCATAAACTGGAATTCAAATGCACCCGCCAGACTTTCATATGCGGTGGTGCGTTCGCTGCCAGGCCCATACAGGTTTCGTTTGACCTCGATGATGATAAAGAGCTTTTGGCATCAGACATGAAAAAGAATTAGTAGAGAGAAATTGTATGAAATATATGTGATAGTCAGCTTTCCCCCTGTTTTGTAATACGGAAGAATTTATTTCGGTATTCTTTCGGCGTGTAACCTGTTTGTTTTCTGAACACTCTGGTAAAGTGACTTTGGGAGCTGAAAGTGAGGATGGCGCTGATCTCGGCATAAGTATAATCTGAGAATTTCAGCATATTCTGTGCGGCTTCCATTCGCTTTGAAAGGATAAACTCGGAAACAGATTTCTTTGTTTCCTTTTTGAACAGTGTAGAAAGGTAGCTTTCGTTCAACTTCACCTGCATGGCCAAATCCTTGACATGGAGCGGCTCGTGCAGGTGATTGTATATGTAGTCGATACATTGTGTGACCGGCTTGGAATAAACTGCTGCCTTATCGAGCGCCGCCATTTCCTTAGTATAGAAAGCAAACATATCGGCGTGGAGCGCCTTTACCTCGTCGACGCTTTGCAGCAAGTCCATTTTCAAAATATAGAGGTCGCTGATGTTATACGCCCTTTCAGCATCCATCCCACCGGCAATGGCGCTCCGGCTTGCCAGCGTGGTCGACGCCACAAAAAGATATTTATAATTTCGCAGCGGATCATCGGAAATATGCCCCGGAAGATTGGAGGAAAACATCCGTACTCCTTCCTCCACGGCTCTCGGGTCGCCCATGCGGAGAAGATCGTATTGGTACATATCTTCTGTATGAGTATGATGCCGGTCCGAAGTCTCCCGATGTATGAACTCAAGATACCGAAGCTGTTTTTCGTTGACTGAATTGCTCATGTTCTTTCACCTCATGAATATATAATGATAATATCATAATTCCAATGAATGTGCAATATGCGGGATATGACGTATGTTAAAATAACGTAACAGTGCTTGATGAAGCAAATCCCAATGGTCTGTGAAAGGATAAATCAACTGATATGGACAATTCGGTCAAGAAACACAAAATGAAAGTCATAGATATGACAGAAGGAAATCCCATCCGCCTCATACTGGCTTTTGCAATTCCTCTGTTCATCGGCAATATTTTTCAACAGGTTTACAGTATGGTGGATACGATGGTTGCCGGATATAATTTGGGCGATAATGCCATTGCCGCTATCGGTGCAACTTCCTCGCTTTATGCTCTGATCATAGATTTGGCCGCCGGTCTCAACAGCGGTTATGCAATCGTTGTTACCCAGCGTTTCGGAGCGCACGATATGAAGAAATTGAGAGAGTCTGTTGCCGGTATGATAGAACTTGATGTAGTTGTAACAGTTGTTTTAACGGTATTGTCCCTTATTTTTCTGAAGCCGCTGATGCGCTTTATGAATACGCCTGACGCTATTTTCGAGGAGGCATACAGCTACATAGCTGTCATTTGTGCCGGAATGATCTCTGCAATCTGCTACAATATGTTCGCCGGCATTTTGAGAGCGGTCGGCAACAGCCGCACCTCTCTGTATTTTCTGATCATTTCCTCTGTGTTGAATATGGGGATGGACCTGTTCTTCATTGTTGTTTTGAAAATGGGTGTGGCCGGAGCTGCTCTTGCAACCGTGATCGCGCAGACCGCTTCTGCGGTACTCTGTGGAATATATGTGTTCAGGAATTACCGGTCTGTTCTGCCGGGGGGCATGGACTTCCATGTATCGGGTGAAATACTCTCCGAGCTGTTTTCACACGGCTTTGCTATGGCTCTGATGCTTTGTGTGGTCGATCTCGGATCAGTTATTTTCCAGAGAGCTAACAACACTCTTAATGAAATGATTATTTCAGCGCATACTGCCTCACGGCGCATCATCGGTATTATGATGCAGCCGTTGGCAACCATTGCAACCGCTTGTTCAACCTTTGTCGGGCAAAACTGGGGAGCGAAAAAAACGAAGCGTATACAGTCGGCATTAAAACAGGTGCTGGGTATGGAAATTGCATGGGCGCTGTTTTCCGGCGTCCTGGTTTTTGCCTTGGGCGGAGCCCTTGTTCGTTTCACAACAGGGACATCGGATAGCGGAATCGTAGACAATGCCGTTATGAGTCTGCGCTGGCACTTCGCCTTTTTCCCGGCGCTTGGTTGTCTTCTTGCGCTTCGGACTGCCATGCAGGCTATGGGGAAGAAAATTGCTCCAATTATTTCAAGCTGCCTGGAGCTGGGCCTGAAGCTGTTATCGGCAGCGTTTTTGATACCCCGGCTTGGATTTTTCGGCACGAGCATCACAGAGCCGATTACCTGGACAATTATGCTGCTGTTCCTGATTGCGGCATATTATACGATAAAGAAGAAATTGTTTACATATGAAGAAGAAGGGGGAGAGAGAGTTATGACAGAGCCGGAAAAAATGAAAGACAAGAGGATGGTTAAAGCGGCGCCGGATACCATCCTGGAGAAATAAGATACTGTTAAAAAGGAGAAAACAATGGAAAACAACATTTTTGGTCGCCCGATACCCCGCCTCGGATTTGGGTGTATGCGTCTGCCGGAGAGTCAGGACGGAGAATATATAGAGGAAGAATGCCGGCAAATGTTCGATTATGCTATGGCACACGGGCTCAATTACTTTGATTCTGCCTGGCACTATATCGAAAATCAGCTTATGATCGGCAAGTGCCTTGCGAAATATCCGAGAGAAAGCTATATCCTTGTGGGAAAGCTGTGCTTTACCAACGGTACATTGGAAACACGGGAGGCTGCGCTGGAGGCGTTTGAAAAAGAACTGCGCGACGCCCGCACCGACTATATGGATTTGGAGCTGATCCATACATTGGGCAGTCCCGGTTCTTTGCAGCGTGTGGATGACCTTGATATCTGGGGATTTATGCAGGAGCTGAAGGTGCAGGGGCGGATCAGGCATTGGGGATTTTCCTACCACAGCACCCCGGAGAATCTTGAAAAGATTTTGAGCGCCCATCCCGAAGTGGAGGTTGTTCAGATACAGGCGAACTACTATGATCACAATACCGATGGCGCACGTTCAAACGGCGGCTGTAAAGAAGTATATGACATGTGCCGGAAATATGGCAAGCAGGTCATCATCATGGAGCCGGTAAAGGGAGGCAATCTTTCCAATGTGGATCAGCACCCGGAGGTCAAAGCGCTGTTTGACTCGGCCGATCCCACTCAAACCCCTGTGTCCTGGGCACTTCGGTATGCCGCTTCTCTTGACGGCGTTTTGACGGTACTCAGCGGTATGTCTGCCATTGAACAGATGGAAGAAAACTATAAGACACTGATAGAGAACTTCAAGCCTCTTACCGGGGACGAAAAGGTCATGCTGGCCAGCGCCGCAAAAATCATTGATGGCAAAAAGCCTGTGGGCTGCACGGGATGCCATTATTGTACAGACAAGGGATGCCCCGCAGGTATCCGCATTCCGGAAGTCCTGAACTGCCTGAATCTGCTCAATCAATACCATAATCCCCGGATGGCGAGAATGTCTTACTATCCTGCCATCAGAGAACATCGGCCTGTTGAATGTGTGGATTGCGGTTCCTGTGAGCGTGAATGTCCGCAAGCTCTGCCTGTTCGTAAGCTGCTCCATGAGGCAGACGAAAAACTCTATGCCGGTGAAAATTACGATGTGTGGGCAAACCATTAAGGAGGAAGCTGTATAAATCGTTAAAAGGAAAACCCGGCGATCATTGCCGGTGTAAACTCCGGAAGCGGTCGTGCAGCAGCATATGCGCCTGCATTGCCGGGAATTGTATGGAAGCAGGTCCAACGGGGACAGTGAAATATAAAAAGTGTAAGAGGGCCAGAATGAAGGGGGAGGCATGGTGCGGCGTATATTATCTGGCGGAAAACAGAGAATGGCAGAAAGGCGGGCGGGATGAGAGATCATTCCGCCCGGTTTTCAGCCTGGCTGCCGGTAATTCAGGGCTCTGGCGCAGAAGCCGGCCATGAATTCAATGGATTCCGTCATTCCATCCTGAGACCAGTGGACGACAATGGTGGAAAGAGCGCCCTCCCAGGCCAGGAAACGGTAATGCTCTTCACTTTCTCTGGAATGATCCAGTTTTTTTGAAATGGAATAGGTGCTGAATACCGGAGTATTCAGCATATGGGCCTGGAGAAGCAGGGAAAATTGACTGGAGTGTTCCTTAATGGAACGGAAGAATTCATAGTACCAGGCATATGGGTCTTCCTGAAATACGGGAGAGGTAAAAGAAGCGGCCAGCTCATCCAGGAATGCATTGCAGGTTTCATTTAGCACCTCTTCCTTGGAGCTGTAATTACGATAAAAAGCAGTACGTGAAACGCCGGAGCGCCGTACAATTTCGGAGATGGAGATTTTGTCAAAGGGCTTTTGTCCCATCAGATGAATTAAAGCGGTCTGGAGACATTCTCTGGTAAGGCGGTTGGATTCCCTGTTGGACATCCGGAGTACATCTCGCTTTTCGAGTTCTGTTTCGTTTCTGGTTTTCTGCATGTATGGTTCTCCTTTCCCGGATGTTACAAAAATCGGGGATTTTGTTCAGCCCGAAAGACTGTCTATTGACGGCATTCTGGTCTGATGTTACAGTTGTAAATACGGTATAAATGTAGCACAGTAAAATAGAAGTTGTCAATGACAGGGGAATTAAAAGAAAATGAAGCCAATTGGAATTATCACAGACAGTCACAGCAGTATTAGTCAGACAGAGGCGAAGGACAGGGGAATTCTGGTGCTGCCGATGCCGTTTTATATTGACGGAGAATGCTTTTATGAGGGGCTCACCTTATCAAGAGAGACTTTTTTTGAGAAAATGGATGCAGGGGCGCAGATTACCACGTCTCAGCCGTCCCCGGCCGCTGTTATGGAAATCTGGGACAGAGCTCTGGAGGAATATGAGAAGGTCCTTTACATGCCCATCAGCAGCGGACTGAGCGGTTCTTTTGAAACGGCGGCGTCCCTGGCCAGAGATGAAAAATATGAAGGACGGGTTCTGGTGGTAGACCACGGACAGGTGGCGACTCCTCTGCATCAGATGATTCTGGATACACAGGAGTTAATAAAAAAAGGATATTCCGCAGAGAAAATCAAAGAGATACTGGAACAGGGCAGGGAGCGTATGATGATTTACATAGGTGTCCAGACCCTGGAAAATTTAAAGCGGGGCGGGCGGATCACTCCTGCTGCTGCCGCTCTGGGAGCTGTTTTTAATATTAAACCGGTCCTGAAGCTGGAGACAGGAAAGCTGGATTCCTATAAAAAATGCCATGGCTTTTTAAAAGCCAGAAAGACTATGATTGAGGCTATGGCAAAGGAGCTTGACACCAGATTTAAAGAGGCGAAGGAGGCGAATGCCATCCATCTTCTGGCAGCCTCCAGCGCATCGGATCAGGAGACGGAAAACTGGGTTGGGGAAATTGAGGCAGCCTTTCCGGGCATGACCGTTATGTGCGACCCGCTGACTTTGGGGGTGTCCTGCCATACGGGACAGGGGGCCCTTGGGATCGGCTGTGCCGTAAAACCGGATTTCGGCATGGAACGGTAGGTGTGAACGGTAATGGAAGTAGCCCGGCTGTCCTTTTATAAGGAGGCAGCCGGGTTGTGTTTTTTAAAGAAACCATCGCATCGTTTTTGTACGGTCAGCCGACTTGCAGGTTTAAAATTTATTTTGTGTCGTTTGACAGAAAGTAAATGTGCCAGTATACTGGAATGGGAGAAGAGACAAGAAAGGAACAAGAAGCAAACAACAAACAAGAAAGGGGAAAGATATCATATGAATTCACTGAAAAAATTCTTCGGGCCCGTAGACATGACTGCCGGAACGCCCTGGAAAAATATTGCGCTGTTCACGATTCCCATGATCATCGGAAACATTGCACAGCAGCTCTACAATACGGTGGACAGTATCGTAGTGGGAAAGTTTGTGGGTGATAATGCGCTTGCAGCCGTGGGAAGCGCCAGCCCTATTTTTAATCTGCTGCTTGTATTGTTTATTGGAATTTCTGTTGGAACCAGCGTTATGGTATCCCAGTATTTTGGAGCCAGAGACAGGGAGCGGCTTTCCAACACCATTGGCTGCTGCATTACGCTGACCGCCATCGCTTCTGTGCTTATTATGGTCACCGGTTCGCTGTTCGTCCGGCCGCTTCTGGAGCTCTTAAATACTCCGGCCAGCATTATCGACTGGTGCACTTCCTATCTGACTGTGCTGTTTTATGGAATTGCGGGCGTAGCTTATTATAATATTTTAAGCGGCGTGCTTCGGGGGCTGGGAGACTCGGTTTCAGCTCTGGTGTATCTTCTGATTGCAACGGCCATCAACATTGTTCTTGATGTCTGGTTTGTGGCGGGACTTAAAATGGGAGTGTTCGGGGTGGCCCTGGCTACGGCCATTGCCCAGGCAATATCTGCGCTTTTATGTATGCTTAAATTAATGCGAATGCATGAAATATTTGAAATGAAGCCTCATCATCTGAAATTAAACCGGGAACATGCCCTGACCATCATCCGCCTGGGCCTTCCGTCAGGACTGACCCAGGCCATTTTCTCCATGGCCATGATTGTGGTACAGTCTTTAACCAACAGTTTTGGCGAGATGGTCATTGCCGCCAACGTGATTATCATGCGCGTGGATGGTTTTGCCATGATGCCGAACTTTTCTTTTGGAACCACTATGACCACATATGCAGGCCAGAACGTTGGCGCCAGACAATATGACCGGGTAGAACAGGGAGCAAGACAGGGGACCTTTATGGCAATGGGAGTGTCGGCATCCATTACGGTTTTAATCCTGATTTTTGGAAAATATCTCATGGGAATTTTTACCTCCACCACAGAGTTAGTGGACTTAAGCGTCCATATGATGCGGATTCTGGCCGCTGGATACATAGCCATGGCTGTGACCCAGAGTCTTTCCGGCGTCATGCGCGGGGCCGGAGATACCATGACTCCCATGTGGATTTCTGTATTTACAACGGTAGTGGTTCGTGTTCCGGTGGCTTACGGAATTTCCTGGCTTACCAGGACGCCCGAACTTCCCAACGGACGCAGTGAGTGTATCTTTATTTCTCTGCTGTTGTCCTGGACCCTGGGCGCCATTGTGACGGCAATTTTCTATAAGGCAGGGCGCTGGAAGAAGAAAGCTATCCAATAACAGACGTTCCGAAGATTCCGGAACCTGAGTGCGGACATTTGTCACAGAGGCAGAAAGGTTCGCCAAAATGCACAAAACACATGCAGGCTATAATTTGTGAAAAACGGCCACTTGAAAATTCCCGGCCCAAATGATAAACTATGTTATAAATTTAATAAGCAATCAACGACACATGCGGCGTATTTGTGCGCGTAAGACTGATTACGGAACAGATATGCAGCGTATGTCGGCAGTTGATGTTTTTTGGCACATGCGTCGGCATGTGCTGTTTTTTGCTCTGAATTAAGGAGGTTATTATGGAAAATTCAAATTATCTTGGTACTGAAAAGGTGGAGACACTGCTGCGAAAGTTTGCAGTCCCTTGTATCTGCTCCCTGATTATTTCATGTCTTTACAACATCGTAGATCAGATTTTCGTCGGTAATGGCATCGGCTATCTTGGTAATGCTGCTACTGGCGTTATTTTCCCGATAACGGTTGTAGGCTGGGGGTTAAGCCTGCTTTTCGGTGATGGAGCTGCCGCTGTACTGAGTGTATCTTTGGGGAGAGGGGAAACAAAAGACATTCACAGAAGCGTTGGGAGTGCAATTTCCGGCTCCTTTCTCTCCGGGCTGGCAGTTATTCTTATCGCATACCTATGGGGCGACAGCCTGCTTCGGCTTATTGGAGCAACAGACGCAAATATTCAAATGGCACATGATTACGGTGTGATTATTTTTGCTATGATGCCCCTTGCCATGACCCAGAACACACTGGCGTCCATTATTCGGGCGGACGGCAGTCCCAAATATGCAATGGCGGCAATGCTGACCGGGGCAGTCATCAACATCATTGGTGATCCGGTAGCAATATTTGTGCTGGGTATGGGGATTAAAGGTGCGGCATGGGCTACTATTTTGGGGCAGTTTGTCAGTTTCGCTATTTGCGCTGCCTATTTAAGATGCTCTAAAAATTTCCGGGTAAAGGCAGGCAGTTTCAGGCCCGGTGCCGATTTTTTGAAGCCTGTCATGGCTCTGGGGACCTCCAGTCTTCTGACACAGCTTTCTATTGTAATTATCACTGTTGTAAACAATATCCTGCTTGTGAAGTATGGCGCACAGTCAGTCTATGGCGCAGATATTCCTCTGGCGGCATTTGTGGTGATTATGAAGCTCTTCCAGATTGTTCTCAATATCGCTATTGGCATCGCTGCCGGTGCACAGCCCATTGTAGGCTATAATTATGGTGCAAAGAAGTATGACCGGGTGCGGGAATTGCTGAAGCTGATGATCAGGTGGACAGCTTTTTCCGGCCTGGCCTGCATGGTATTCTTTGAAGCTGTTCCTGGTGTATTTATTCGTATGTTTGGTTCGGCAGATGATCCGGTTTACTTTGATTTTGCCGTACTGTGCCTGCGGATTTATCTTGCCCTTATTCTGGTTACCTGCGTTCAAAAGGTCTGCGCCATTTTTTTACAGTCCATTGGCAAGGCAAAAGCCGCTGCTCCGCTGTCGATTCTGCGTGACGTGCTGCTGATTATTTTTTCCCTGCTGATTCCTGTTTTCTCAGGCGTTACCGGCATTTTCTGGTCTGCCCCCGTTGCAGATATTTTAGCCATTTTGATTACTGCCGCTGTCATGGCCCGGGTGTGGAAAGAACTGAGCTGCGAGAGCAAAGTCCAGGAGCCTGTGGCTGCAATTTTGCCCTCTCGCCGGGGCGCAATCATAACAATTGCAAGAGAACATGGGTCCGCAGGAAAGCGAATCGGACAGCTGGTAGCACAGCGTCTTAATATTCCCTGTTACTATAAAGAGCTGGTGGCTGTGGCGGCCCGGGAAAGTGGCCTTGCTCAGGAGTTTATTTCTGGTATCAATTCAGATGAAAATGCTGTTATGCGGGAACTGTATCTCACTACTGACCCTGTTAAACGTGCTGTCGCTGCACAGGATAAGGCTATCCGCAAAATCGCTGACTCGGGTTCCTGTGTTCTGATAGGCCGCTCAGCAGATTATGTGCTGCGGAATTATCAGGATGTGGTACGTATTTTTATCCATGCTCCCAGGAGCTATCGTGAGAAAAAGATAATAGAAATGTATGGAGACAGCCCGGAAGCCGCCAGAAAAAGTATTGCCCGTTCCGACACGGCCAGAGCAGCTTACTATAAGAGTATTTCCGGTCAGGAGTGGGGTGATCCGCACGGGTATGAATTATGTATTGACTCTTCTGTGGGAGAGGATGCCGCTGCAAGCCTGATTTGTGACTACATTAACCGAATGGGCAAACTGTAAAATCTGTAACAGTTCGGTACGGTTCACGGCAGGAGAAAGGACATAAAATTTTGAATAATTTATGAATGAAGCATAAATATTCCTAAAATAAAAGAATATAATTCTTAATAAAAAGTAAATAAAATAAAAATAAGAAAATTTATTGAAAAAATAAAATGGCTCTGATAAAATAGAAATAATTACCGAAAATCAGCAAAAAAGAACAGGGGTGGTAGGAATGAATGGAAAACAGAAAAGGACGGCAATTCTGGCGGTGACAGTGGTTTTCTTTGCTGCTGTCGCGGTGACGGGCGGATGCAGCCGGTCAGCCGGTGAAATCAGATTTGCGGATGTGGGCTGGGACAGCGTAAAGTTCCACAACGCTGTGGCCGGACTGGTCGCGGAGTCCGCATTCGGATACACCTGGAAGGAAGTGCCCGGCTCCTCCCCGATTATGCACGAGGCCATGTTAAAGGGAGAGATCGATGTGAACATGGAGGAGTGGACCGACAATCTGGCAACCTATCACACGGACCTGACAGACGGAAAATTTAAGGAGCTGGGAGTCAATTTTGATGACAATATCCAGGGCTTTTATGTGCCCAGGTATGTGATTGAAGGGGACACGGAACGGGGAATTGAACCGGTGGCCCCAAATCTTCGCACCGTGCAGGATTTAAAGAATTATGCCGATGTGTTTCCGGATGAAGAAAACCCGGGCAAAGGCCGGATATACGGCGCAATTCCCGGATGGGAAATCAACGAGATCATGAAGCGTAAGGTGGAGGAGAACGGCCTCTCCGATTTTTACAATTATTTCCAGCCTGGCTCCGATGCCGCCTTATCCGCGGCCATTACCTCTGCCTGTGAGAAGGGGGAACCCATTGTGGCTTACTATTGGGAACCCACATGGCTTATGGGAAAATATGATATGGTGCTTCTTATGGATACTCCTTATATTGATGATGAGCATTATAAAGCCGGTCTCACAGAATGTCCGTCGGTGCGGGTAACCATGGCAGCCAGCAACAGGTTTTACGCGGACAATGAGGAGTTTTGCGGGTTTCTGGAAAATTATCAGACCTCCAGTGCCCTGACATCGGAGGCCCTGGCTCACATGCAGGAGACAGGTGACGACTATGACGGGACGGCCAGATGGTTTCTGGCGGAGCACGACGAGCTTTTAAGCTCCTGGCTTCCTGAGAGAGAGGCCACAAAAGTCCGGGCGGCTCTCGGCGAAAAGGAGGAGAAGACCAACTATTTCATGGACTTTCCATTTACGCTTCCCATTGATGTGGAAGCTTTCGACATATCGGTCAAGGCCTTTGCGGCGGAGTTCTCCGAATTCTTTAACGGGATTAAGGGCTTCTTAAACGGCCTGATCGGTTTTATTGACGGAATTTTATCGATGATTCCCTGGTGGCTGTTTATTTTATTCGTATTTTTCGCCGGGATGAAGGTCGGGAAAAAAATCAGCACAGGCTTACTGTATGCGGCGCTTGTGTCGTTTGTGGGAATGGTCGGTTTGTGGGATCTGATGTATGAGACGCTGTCTATCGTTCTTGCATCCGTGGTAATCTCTCTTTTCATCGGGCTTCCGGCCGGAATCCTGATTTCCGGCAGTGACTGGGCAAACCGGATCGTGCGTCCGGTTCTCGATACCATGCAGACCATGCCGGTGTTCGTTTACCTGATTCCGGCAGTGCTGTTTTTTGGTCTTGGAAAGGCACCTGCGGTAATTGCAACGACGATCTATGCGATCGTTCCGGTGATTCGTCTGACGAGCCATGGAATCCGGCAGGTGGATCCGGAGGTGGTGGAGGCGGCCAGGTCCTTTGGCTCCACCAGACGGCAGTGCCTGTTTAAGGTGCAGATTCCCCAGGCACTTCCAACGATCTTAACCGGCGTCAACCAGACACTTATGATGGCCATGTCCATGGTAGTGACCTGTTCGATGATCGGTGCATCAGGGCTTGGAATGGAAGTATTGATAAGCGTAAACCGAATTGAGGTCGGCCGCGGGCTTCTTGCCGGTACAGCGGTGGTCATTGTGGCTATTCTGATGGACCGGCTGACCCAGGGAGCCATGAAACGGGGGGAGGATGACATGCATGAATCATAGCAGACAGAATGAATATATTATTCAGGTGGAACATTTGACGAAGCTCTACGGGGCCAATAAGGCAGAGGCAGAACGGCTTTTACAGGCCGGGAAGAGCAAAGCTGAGGTGTTTGCAAAAACAGGGGTGACGGCGGCGCTCTGGGATGTCAGCTTCCGGGTAAAGCGCGGGGAGGTGTTCGTGATCATCGGTCTTTCTGGTTCGGGAAAGTCAACAGTGGTCCGGATGCTTAATATGTTAAACCGCCCCACAGGTGGACGCGTCATCTATGATAACAGCGAAATTGAAAAGTTTGGCAGAAAAGATCTGAACGATTACAGGAGGAACAAGATATCCATGGTATTTCAGAATTTCGGCCTCATGAGCCACAGGGATGTTCTGGGGAACGTGGCCTATGGGCTGGAGGTCAAAGGAGTACCGAGGGTGGAGAGAGAAAAGAAGGCCATGGAAATGATCGAAATGGTGGGCCTTAAAGGGCAGGAGAGGACACCGATCGGAAGCCTGTCCGGAGGCATGAAGCAGAGAGTCGGAATCGCCAGGGCTCTCGCCAACGATCCGGAGGTGCTCTTAATGGATGAGCCGTTTTCGGCCCTGGACCCTCTTGTGCGGAAAGATATGCAGTTTGAGCTTTTGTCTTTGCAGAGAAAGCTTGAAAAGACTGTGGTATTCATCACTCATGACATTAATGAAGCTTTTAAGCTGGGCGATACCGTCGCCATCATGCGGGACGGGAGGCTCATCCAGGTGGGGACGCCGGAGGAGATGAGCGCCCACCCGGCGGACGATTATGTGCGGGAATTTATCGACAGTGCGGATAAGACGAAGGTGCTTTGCGCGAAGCATATCATGGTGACTCCCTGTGTCGTGCGGGAGAAGGATACGCCGCTTCATGCAGTCCGCGAGATGCGGTCCGCCGGAGTTTCGTCTGCCTATGTGGTGGGCAGCCATATGAAGTTTCTGGGGGTCGTCGGGATTGAAACGGCAATCCACGCCATCCGGGAGGAAAAGCCTTCCCTGGCGGGAATTTATGAAACCGATCTGGAGACGACCACTGAGGACACGGTAATAAGCGATATTCTGCCAATGGCCGCCGTCACAAAATTCCCGATTCCGGTGCTGGAGGAAGACGGGAGCCTGGCGGGGATCGTGTCGAAAGCATCTGTGCTGTCATCGCTGCTTTAAAGAGACGGATGGGACGTTAAATCTTCATAAGACAAGAGAAAGTTGATATATATAACGAGGAAATTGTTAGATTAACAAGTGAGATAAATTCTTGCCAAAAAGAATTTGATTCATGCCTGAATACTAAAGATATTCCGTTGGAGGCACTATTGGTAGTACGTCAGGAAATGGAGGATGCAAGGGATGCTGATCAGAGGATAAGTGAAATTGATACAGAACTTCAAGAACTAAGTGAACAGCTAGAAATGAAAGAAGCTATTTCTGAAGATGTGTCAGAGAAGTGCGAAGACTTGTTAGCCTGTATAATTAAGGAAATAAATGAATTTTATAAATTTGTTGATATGGCAAGTGTAGCTGAATATGACGATATCTTTACACCTAAAGATAAAATATATTCAGGAAGTGAGGCTGCTGAATTCCATTTGGCTCGGATGTATGCATTTGTAAAAATGCTTCGGCATGATTATCCAATAATTGTTGATTCGTTTAGAGCAGAGGATTTGTCTTCTGATCGCGAAAAAAGAGCATTGCAAATGTTTGAAAAGGTTTCTAATCAAATTATATTTATGACTACTTTAAAAAATGAGGAAAATAATAAATACGCAAATTGCGAAGGTATACATAATATTGATTTTAGCTCCCATGTTACAAACAAAATGCTCTCTACAGAATATATGTCACAGTTTTTGGAAGCCGCAACAGATATGTTAATAACAATTAAGTGAGTTTTCCAAATGGAGGCTTTGTATAAAATCTGTTAAATATATAAAAAAGCAGGATATTTTGTTTTTTTGTAAAATATCCTGCTTTTCTGTTTTAGTAAAGTACTCAACTTTCCCACCAGTAAATCCGGTGTAGATGCTTGAACTTTCAAGCAAAATAAAGATATAAATTGGTGCATTG
>ERZ808046.1113-NODE-1113-length-13793-cov-3.642388_pt1 | contig 13793 bp, 9 predicted proteins | sample MGYA00380196_ERZ808046 | MGnify/ENA primary metagenome ERZ808046 (study PRJEB31490, sample SAMN06133421) | mouse gut metagenome | isolation source: Z6_2 | host: mice | place: China: Chengdu | collected 2015-05 ...
TTTTTTTAGAACAGGCTTTATTTGAAGGAATTAGTTCCTGCATGGGGCTGAATGGAAACCGGCATCCACTGTCCTATCTGTTGGAAGCGGCAGATGATATTGCCTATCGGACTTCCGATCTGGAAGACGCTCTGGTGAAGAAGGTGCTGAACTTTTCTCAGATAATCGAGACGCTGCGGGAATATCAAAGAGAGCATTTGGCGGAGAAAAAAGAGGGAAATCATATTGGTGAATATGTGGATAAGCTGCAGGCTATTTATGAAGAAGAACTAGCAAAGAATCAGCGGAAGCCGGAACTGACCGCGGTGCAGAGATGGAACCGTCATATGCAGGAAGTAATGATACAGGATGCAGGAAATTCATTTGCTGGGCATTATGAAGAAATCATGGCAGGAGAGTTTGCAGGGGATTTGTTTGGCGGCACAGTTTCCGGCGATGTGATCCAGGGAATTGCGGAGATAAGCGAACAGTTGATTTACACAAGTTCTGTAAAAACAAGAACAGAATTATTCGGGCGTAGGGTAATTGATTCTCTGATGGGACAATTTATGCCGGCAGCGGTCGTGTATGATACAGAGGAGCCAATGACATTTATAGAAAACCGGATTATAGATACTGTATCCGAGTTTTATAAATCTATGTATCATAAAGAAGCCCAAGGGAAAAGTGAACAAGAGAAACTGTATCTGCGGATACTGATGATTACAGATTATATCAGCGGCATGACGGACAATTATGCCAAAAGACTGTATCAGGAGTTGTTTGGGTAAAGAGGAGAGAAGCATAAGACAGCGAAAACCCGTTAACCTTTCGGCTAACGGGTTTTCGTTTGTGTTTATAATTATACAAAGGAATGAGAGTTACGTGATGCTCCGGGGTCACCCCCGGTGCGTTCACGTTTATGAGGGGGAGATAGTTGTTTTATCAACTATCTGTAACATAGTATAACCACAAAATGTGTTCAAAGTATGTCGATTTTATTAAAGGAGTAGGAAAATTCTTTGTATTTTCTAAAATTATAGAATGAGTTGTAACAGTTTAGCTGAAGGCTGAACTGTTGCAATTAGTTTTCAGGAATGCGGATGGTATTTCCGTAGTAAATGAGGTTTGGATTAGCAATTCCATTTAATTCCGCAAGTATATTCGTTGTTGTTCCGTATCGTTGTGCGATTTCACTCAACGTGTCACCAGGCTGGATGACATAGGTAATATAGTTTACCGGCGGAGGCGTTGGTGTGCCGCCTTTTAAATGATTGAGTCCGGCATTCCGGATGATAGAAGGATAGTCTTCAAAGCTAACATCCAAATCTACATTTCCTACAATGCCGGGTACGCTTCCTTCGGAAGTGGACTGCCAGATGCCGCAGTCGGTGCCGTCAAAATTATTATTGTAAAAAGCGTACCAGAGAGCATATCGTTTTGATAAATCTGCAGGGAAGTAGGTATTTAGGAAATTCCTGTTACTGTAATACATAGCGAAATATCCGCGTTCTTCAATCCGGTTGCAGAAGGATTTAACGATATCTGTGGCAAGCTGCGGAGTGTAGGTGACGCCATTTTCTGCTGCGTAATTGACAGTCGCCTGTTCGATATCGTAGCAGATAGGGAAATCTAACCGGTATTTTGAAATTGTGTTCAGACAGCCATCAGCCTCTTGAACTGCAATCGATGGATTTAGAGCGTAGCAGAACCAATATACGCCGATAGGAATGCCGAGGCGGTTGCATTCGGAAGCATTTCTGTGAAATTGTTCATCTACCGTGCCGTAACCGTATCCTGCGCGAAGCATGGCAAATTGGTAGCCTGCTTTTTTTACCTGTGACCAATCTATAGTGCCTTGAAACTGGCTGACATCAAGTCCTTTTAAACTCATATAAACTCCTTTTTCTATATAAAATATAGAAAATCTGGCTTCGATTATATTCTATGCAACGGAATGTAAAAATGTGAGAAAAAACTTGCTATCTGATTTTTTCTTTCTATAGGGTCGTTACTATTCACGGCCTGGGAGGCCGCAAATAGTAACGCATCCGGCCCATTTAAAGTCGCCTACGGCGAGGGTCCGGATGCCCGAAAGGGGTGCTTTACTGGCCCGGATGCCGGGCAGCGGCGTGCCCGGCCCCGTGAACAGTAACACACACTATACTTTGCTCCGCAAAAATTTTTTGACGGGACTTGACAAATTCACGAGTGATATATATAATAATAAATGGTTAGCGAAGTCTAACCGAATTTTTGAACATACGGTTAGCGGTTGCTAATTAGCGACCTTATGTAGTGAATGAAAAGATGGCGGTGAAAAGATGACTTTAAAAGGTGCTGTAGAGGGGAAGGAATATATTATTCAACAAATCGACACGGACGATGAAGAGCTGAATGCTTTTTTGTTTTCGCTTGGCTGCTATAGTGGAGAAACGATTACGGTAGTTTCTCATCTGAAAGGCGGCTGCGTTGTTTCTATCAAAGATGGAAGATATAATATTGACCATCAATTAGCCGAAGCAATCGTTGTTTAAACGAAAAGAGTGAGCTTCGGCTTGCTTTTCGACCCACGGTTAGCAACTGCTAATTAGACAAGCGTCTGTAACTTTATCCGCAAGGATTTTATAAAATTAAATTACAAGGAGGATACCCAAATGAGAATTGCTTTAACCGGCAACCCGAACTCCGGCAAGACGACAATGTATAATGCGCTTACCGGAAGAAATGAAAAAGTTGGTAACTGGGCGGGAGTTACCGTAGATAAGAAAGAACATCCTATTAAAAAGGCGTATGCAGGAGGTGAGCAGCTTGTCGCTGTAGACCTTCCAGGAGCCTATTCAATGTCTCCTTTTACCAGTGAAGAGAGCATCACTAGCTCTTATGTGAAAAAGGAAAACCCCGATGTTATCGTCAATATCGTGGATGCTGCCAATTTAAGCCGCAGTCTTTTCTTTACAACGCAGCTTTTAGAGTTAGGTATTCCCGTTGTGGTAGCGCTGAATAAAAGCGATCTAAATGAGAAGAAAGGAACAAAAATTGATACGGAAGCCTTGTCAAATAAGCTTGGCTGTCCAGTTATCCATACGGTTTCTACTTCTGGTGAAGGCTTGAAAGAGGTTATAGAAGCAGCGGCCTCATACGCAGGAACGGCGCAAAAAGCTCCTTATGTGCAGGAGGATATCGACTTAACCGATAAGGTGCAGGTTGAAGCTGCTGACCGCAAACGGTTTGAGTTTGTGAATAAAATTGTAAAAGCAGTTGAAAAGCGTACCGTTCTGACAAAGGATAAGAATATTAATGATAAAATCGATGCCGTGCTTACAAACAAATGGCTCGGCATACCGATTTTCGCTGTGGTGATGTTTCTCGTTTTCCAAATTTCTCAGGTTTGGGTTGGAACGCCTATTGCCGATTTGTTTGTTGGATGGCTGGAAACATTTCAAGGCTGGGTTGGCGGCTTGCTTGAAAATGCAAACCCATTGCTCTCGGCGCTGCTTGTTGACGGTGTGATTGGCGGCGTTATAGCCGTTATCGGTTTCCTGCCGCTTGTTATGGTAATGTATTTTCTGATTGCATTGCTTGAGGACTGTGGATATATGTCCCGTGTTGCGGTTGTGCTGGATCCGATTTTCAAAAAGGTCGGTCTCTCCGGTAAGTCGGTCATCCCCTTTGTAATTACAATCGGCTGTGCTGTTCCCGGTATCATGGCGAGCCGTACCATCCGCAATGAGCGTGAACGCAGAGCCACGGCAATGCTTGCTCCTTTTATGCCCTGCGGTGCAAAAATCCCTGTAATCTCTCTTTTTGCCGGTGCGTTTTTTGACGATGCGGGATGGGTTAGCTTTTTCATGTATTTTTCGGGCATTATCCTGATTTTCCTCGGTGCTTTGCTTGTGAACAAGATTGCCGGATATAAGGCAAGAAAATCCTTCTTTATCATCGAATTGCCGGAATATAAAGCGCCTTCTGTTTGGGGTGCGTTTAAATCAATGTGCAGCCGTGGCTGGGCTTACATAGTTAAGGCTGCAACCATCATTCTGCTTTGTAATACGGCTGTTCAGATTATGCAGACATTTACCTGGAGCTTTCAGGCTGCCGAAACAGCGGACGCTTCGATTCTGGCATCAATCGCTTCACCGTTTGCATATTTACTCGTTCCGATTGTCGGCGTTTTGAGCTGGCAGCTGGCAGCAGCGGCTGTTACCGGATTTATAGCGAAAGAAAATGTAGTAGGTACGCTCGCCGTTTGTTTTGTCGGTCTTGAAAATTTAATTGACACGGAAGAACTTGCGCTTATGGAAGGCGCAGGAGCAGAGGCTGCGGGTATTATGGCAATTACAAAGGTTGCTGCTCCTGCCTATCTGATGTTCAATCTGTATACGCCTCCTTGCTTCGCTGCCATCGGCGCTATGAATGCGGAAATGAAAAGCGGAAAATGGGTTTGGGGCGGTATCGGTCTCCAGCTTGGCGTAGGCTTCACGGTAGCATATCTTGTCTATACTATTGGTACACTAATTACTGCGCCTGCGACTCTGAATATCGGAGCAGCTCTTGCGGGCTTGGCAGCAGTCATAGTTATGGTTGTGATTGTTTCTTTGTTGATAGCAAATACGAAGAAAAAAATGAAAACCGAATATGCTTTGTACGGCTCGAATAAAAACGCCTATGCCGCAAGTAGATAAGCTATGGAGAATATTATAATCATTGTGATTCTGTTGGGTATCATAGGCGGCGTTGTGCGGTATCTTTGCAAGGCAAAAAATCGTGGAGAAACCTGCATTGGCTGTCCATACTCCAAACAGTGCGGCGGTAAATGCAATGGCGGCTGTAACGGGGGAAAAACAGAAAGCAAGCTTCATAACGATTAAAACAATAAGGGGATGTGCATTTTGCGATTCGCATCCCCTTATTTCAGAAACGGAGATTAGCAATGACTAACAACTTGCTGTTAACTGCATCACATCAAGGTGTATCGCAGCGAGAAAAAGGTTTGCACAAAGGAAGAAAGGACTTTCTGAAATATGATGATAGATAAAAGGCTTATCGGAACGGTAAGCGAAAGCAAAAAGTACATAGCAGGAAATGTAATCTTCCAGTGGATTTCGCTTGTGGCCAACATCGTAATGATGGTTAGTATTACACGGCTTTTGGCAGAACTGTTTCAAAAAACTGCTGACAGGAAAATCTTCATCATCACGGCTGCAGCTGCCGTGTTTGCTGTGATGATCCGCTTTGTGTGTGCAGCTCTGTCTGCGAAGATGGGATACCTTTCCTCCAAGGCAGTGAAAAAGACGTTAAGGGAGAAAATCTACAAAAAGCTTCTCCGTCTTGGCACCTCCTACAAGGAGCAGGCACAAACCTCCGAGGTGGTACAGGTTGCAGTAGAGGGAGTTGACCAGCTTGAAACCTATTTCGGTGCATATTTGCCTCAGTTTTTCTATGCAATGCTGGCACCTCTTACCTTGTTTGCCGTGCTGTGCTTTGTAAATGTACCTTCGGCAATTGTGCTTCTTGTTTGTGTGCCTATGATACCTGTTGCCATCGCAGCGGTACAGACTTGGGCAAAGAAGCTCCTTTCAAAATATTGGGGACAATACACGGCTCTTGGCGATGCCTTTCTTGAAAATCTACAGGGACTTACCACCCTTAAAATTTATCAGGCGGACGAATTTAAGAATGACGAGATGAATGCAGAAGCAGAAAAGTTCCGTAAAATCACTATGAGGGTGCTGACAATGCAGCTTAACTCTATCACCATTATGGATCTTGTCGCCTACGGCGGTGCATCTCTAGGTATGGTGATGGCGGCGGCACAGTTTGGTGCAGGAAAGGCATCTCTTGCCGGAAGTCTGCTGATTATCATGCTGTCTGCGGACTTCTTTATCCCTATGCGACAGTTGGGCTCCTTCTTCCATATCGCTATGAACGGTATGGCGGCAAGCGGCAAAATCTTCAGACTACTTGATTTGCCGGAAAACGAGGAGAAAAAGAACAACTACACCGAAGGTGATATTATCTGCCGTGATTTGTCCTTTACCTACGACGGGGAAAGGCAGATTTTAGACCGTGTGAATATAACCTTTGAAAAAGAAAAATTCACAGCACTTGTAGGCGAATCAGGCTGTGGTAAATCTACCGTTTCCGCAATTCTTATGGGCAGGAACAAGGGATATACCGGTTCTGTCTCTATCGGTGGTACGGAGCTTTCCGAAATCAATGAAACCGGTCTTATGGAGAACATTACCTACATCAGCCATCAAAGCTATCTTTTTAAAGGGACGGTGCGTGACAATCTGCTGATGGGGAAACCGGACGCTTCCAATGAGGAGATGTGGGCAGTGCTTGAAAAAGTGAACCTTGCAGATTTTGTAAGAAGTGAAAAAGGTCTGGATACAGCTCTTATGGAAAAGGCATCTAATCTTTCCGGCGGCCAATGCCAAAGACTTGCTCTTGCAAGAGCGCTGCTTCACGACAGTCCGGTATATATATTTGATGAAGCCACCTCCAATATTGATGTGGAGAGCGAAAATGATATTATGAACGAGATACTGAGCCTTACGAAAACCAAGACCGTCATTCTTATTTCCCACCGCCTTGCCAATGTGGTAAAGGCTGATACCATTTATGTAATGACAAAAGGACAGGTTGCAGAGTTTGGCACCCATAAGGAACTGCTAAGTAATGGAACTGTCTATAAAGAGCTATGGACAGGGCAGCAGTGTCTTGAAAACTACGGAAAGGAAGGTGCGGCAGTATGAAAAGAAGTGGTTTTACCGTAATGGCAAAGCTGATCGGTCTTGTAAAGCCATTGACCCTATATATGGTTCTTGCTGTGACAATGGGACTTATCGGACATCTGTGCGCCTCCTTTATCACTATTTTCGGAGGTTTTGCAGTGCTTGAGCTTACAGATATCGGTTCACCTTTATCTCTCGCCATTATTTTTATCAGCCTTGCAGTGTTTTCTGTGCTCCGTGCGGCACTTCGATATGCAGAGCAAGCGTGTAACCACTTTATCGCCTTTAAGCTGTTAGCGCTCATTCGTGATAAGGTGTTCAAAGCACTTCGCAGACTCTGCCCTGCAAAATTAGAGGGCAGAGATAAGGGAGACTTGATTTCGGTGATCACTTCTGATATTGAGCTTTTGGAAGTATTCTATGCACATACCATTTCGTCGGCACTGATCTGGTTATTCTTTACCCTGATTTTGACAGCTTTTATCGGTTCCTATCATATCCTGCTGGGAGCATTGGCACTTGCTGCATATCTGACGGTGGGCGTTGTTATTCCTCTGATGATTTCTAAATTAAGCGGAGATGACGGAATGAAATTCAGAAACAAGTCGGGAGCATTGTCCGGTTTTGTTCTTGATAGTCTTCGCGGACTTTCCGAAACCATTCAGTACGGACAGGGGAAAAAGCGGCTTGCTGATATGAATGCAAAGACAGATGCTCTCTCATCAGATGAGGAGCGAATGAAAAAAACTGCCGGCAGAAATATTGCGATTACAAATACACTGATTTTATGCTTTGACTTTGCCATGTTGTTTGTTTCTGCATATCTTTGTCAGACGGGAAGCATTGCCTTTGACGGCGTTCTGATTTCAACCCTTGCACTCTTTTCATCCTTCGGCCCTTCCATTGCACTCGCAAACCTTGGAAGCACCCTGCAAAACACCTTTGCGGCAGGAAACAGAGTACTGGATATTTTAGAGGAAACGCCGCTTGTAGAAGAAATCACAGACAAGACAGATGTCGTCTTTCACGGAGCAAAGGCAGAAAATATCACCTTTGCATACGGGGACGAAACTATCCTTGCTGATTTGTCCGTAACCATTCCTCAAAATTCGGTTGTAGGTATTGTAGGCAGAAGCGGCAGCGGCAAGTCAACGCTCCTGAAGCTGTTTATGCGTTTCTGGAGGGTGCAGAACGGAAGCATTAGGCTGTCAGATACCGATGTGGAAGATATTAACACCGTAAATCTTCGGAATATAGAGAGCTTTGTAACGCAGGAGACACATCTGTTCCACGACAGCATCAGGAATAATATCCGCATTGCGAAACTTGATGCAGCGGATATAGAAATAGAAAACGCCTGCAAAAAGGCATCGGTTCATGAATTTATTATGACCTTGCCAAAGGGCTATGACACAGCGGTGGGCGAGCTGGGAGACACGCTGTCAGGTGGTGAGCGGCAGCGAATCGGACTTGCCAGAGCATTTCTCCACGATGCGCCTTTCGTGCTCCTTGACGAGCCTACCAGCAATCTGGACAGCTTAAATGAAGCGGTCATCCTCAAATCACTTCACGAGGAGCGAAGGGGCAAAACCATAATTCTTGTATCTCACAGAGAATCCACTATGCGTATTGCCGATACGGTGTACTCTGTGGAGCATGGGAGGATGAGCTGATGGGAAAGACGGCAGCAAACAAGCGGGAGCAGGAAAAGAAAATGGTTTCCGAAATGATTGCCCTCTACTGTAAAAAGAAGCATCATACTAAAGGTGCACTTTGTCCGGAATGTGCTGAACTTACGGAATATGCAAAACTGAGAAGTGACAAGTGTCCCTTTATGGAAACAAAAACGTTTTGCTCGAATTGCAAGGTACATTGTTATAAGCCGCAAATGCGTGAGAAAATCCATGAGGTGATGCGTTTTTCGGGACCGAGGATGATATTCACCCATCCGGTATCCGCAATCCGTCATGTGGTTGAGACAAAAAAAGAAAAGAAACGATTGGAGAAAGAAGATGAAAATTAAAAAGATATTTTGGATAATCCTCGGCTGTACCGGTCTTGGGATTGGTGCGGTTGGTGCGGTGCTGCCGATGCTTCCGGCATTCCCCTTTTTGCTGCTTGCTTCTGTCAGCTTTGCGAAAAGCTCCGAGAAATTATATACTTGGTTTATCAATACAACAATCTATAAGAAAAATCTTGAAAGCTATGTCAAAGGGGAAGGAATGACTTGGGCGGCTAAAATCCGCGTAATGATAATGGTAACGATTTTGATGTCTATTGGATTTACAATGATGTTTTTAAAAGCAGTTTATATCCCGTGTATGATTCTTTCCTGCGTTTGGATATTCCACATTCTTTATTTTATTTTCGGTGTAAAGACTTATATCCCGATAGAATAATCATCCCATTCCTGTGTACCCCGGATGGCGTCAGGGGAAGTGCACACGTTCGTGTCACGGTGCACAGAAGAAAGTGACATGATTGACATGAGGGCTCATGAGGCTGCAAGAGAAGCGATGAAGGAAGTCTGCCCACATCTGAAAATCGGCTGGACATTATCTCTTCATAATATGCAGCCTTATGTAGGCGAGAGACATGGTGACGCCAAAGCAGGTGAAAGCGCTCAATGCGGCGCTGCAGCAGATTAAGAAACCGGAGTAGGTATCATAGTCGGGGGCTTTTGACCTCGACATCATAATAAGTATAGCAATCTTGAAACAAAATCTCATCTGAGACGATATCCGGTGTTTAAAACAACTCCCCTGCTGTTTGGTTTGGTCAAATGACAGTTAGGGGACCGAGCTTGATTTCAGCGTTGAGAACATATCAAAAGTATGGCATAATATAAAAATATAGATAAAACTGTCAGAAATTATAGGAGACTGGAATCTCAAAAGGAGGGGAAGGCACAATGGGAAGATATTTGAATCCATCAAACGTAGGATTTCAGAAGGCATTGAATTCACCGATATATATAGATAAAACAGGGATGATTGAAAAATTGAATCAGGTAATTGGAACAAATGAACCTATGGTCTGCGTGAGCCGACCACGTCGATTTGGAAAATCCATGGCAGTAAATATGCTGACGGCTTACTATAGCAGAGGATGTGACTCAAAAGATCTTTTTTCAGGATATGAGATTAGTCGGACAGCGGATTTTAAAGTATATCTGAATCAATACGATGTGATACGGATGGATATGCAGCTAATGATGGGTGAAGCCTTTGAAATGGAAGGGCAGCAGTCTGGAAAAACACTTTTTCGGTATATACGAGATGAAATTGTATCTGAATTGAAGAGAAGTTATCCGGAATGTGAAGTAATGAACATGCCGCTTGCTAAGGCTTTGTGGAATGTTCATGAGGCAACAGGAACACAATTTATCATTTTGATTGATGAGTGGGATTGTCTTTTTCGAAATTATAAGAATGACCAGAAACTGCAGAAGGAATATATTGATTTTCTTAGAGGCATCTTTAAAGGGATTGTCGCAGAGGAATGTATTGCACTTGCGTATATTACGGGAATACTTCCGATTAAGAAATATGGCACAGAGTCGGCATTGAACAATTTTAAAGAATATACGATGATAGCACCAGATTATTTGGCTGAGTATGTTGGGTTTACTGAAAAAGAAGTAGAGATGTTGTGTGGGCGCTTTGAAATGGATTTTGAAGAGACACGAAAATGGTATGATGGATATTATTTCAAGGAAGCCGGACACATCTATAGTCCGCGTTCGGTTGTGGAAGCTATGAAGAGAAAAACAATCGGAAGTTATTGGACCAGTACAGAAACGTATGAATCGTTAAAGAACTACATTACAATGGATTTTGATGGATTAAAAGAAGCAATAGCCCGGCTGGTTGCGGGAGAATCCTATCCGATTAACACTTTGCGCTTCCAGAATGATATGATTTCAATGAGCAGTAAGGATGACGTACTGTCTTTGTTGATACATTTGGGTTATTTGGGGTATGAAGAGAAAGGGAAAGCTGTTTTTATACCGAATGAAGAAGTAAAAACAGAATTTTGTACTGCAATTGAAGATACTACTTGGACAGAACTGATTCGCACATTGACGGATTCACATAAACTTTTGGAAAAAACTTGGGCAGCGGATGAGACAGCGGTTGCGGAAATTCTGGAGAGAGTGCATGAAGAAAATGTGTCGATTCTGAATTACAATGACGAAAATGCATTGAGTTTTATTGTTTCGCTGGCATATATCAGTGCCCGAAAAGACTATGTGATTGTTCGGGAATTACCAGGTGGAAAAGGATTCGCTGACATTGTGTTTATTCCAAGAAAGCAGACAGATAAACCCGCAATGGTTGTAGAACTAAAATGGGATAAAACAGTAGACACTGCAATTACACAAATAAAAGAAAAGAGATATGTGCATGCTCTGAAAGGGTATGTAGGGACTGTATTACTGGTTGGAATAAATTACAACAAAGAAAGCAAAATGCATCAGTGTAAAATAGAAGAGTATCAAAAAGGACGGTAAATGAGTGCCGTCCCTTTTGATATCTGGAAAAACATTTATCATTCGTGAATGTTTAAAGGCAGCAGATTGCCTTTTACATCTTCAGATTTTGCTCCCGATACTCCTTAGGCGACAATCCGGTTGCTTTTTGAAACTGTGTAGAAAAATAACTGCGGGAGCCAAAACCTAATTCTGTACTGATTTCCTGAATACTTTTTTTGGAGGCACAGAGGAGCAGTTTCGCCTGCTCTATTTTTTTCTTCTTTACATAATCATTCACGGAAAGACCTGTTTCGCTCTTAAACTTATGTGAAAAATAGTATTCTGTGTATCCTGCCTGAGCTGCAAGTTCCGCAATGGAGATTTTTTCGTCCGGATGAGCGGAAATATATTCGCAGGTACTTTGAATCTGCCGGGAAATGGTTGAATCTGCCCGGGCTTTCTGGACACGCTGTATATAGTCTTCCATCAGCTTTTGCGAAAGCGTCTGGATTTCGGAAGTGGAATGGCATTCTTCTAATTTCTGTGCATAGTAGTCGTTGAGCGTATAACCGATAGACGGATTTAAGCCTCCTTCGATTGCGGCCCTGGAACAGAGTGTCAGGAGAACATGCAGATCGTTCTTTGATTTGCGGAGGGCGTCTCCGGTATCATACTTTACACCGGTGCTTAAAGAACCAGAATGAGCAATTGCCTGTTTATAATCAGGGTTTCCCTCTCGGAACATTTGCAGCATCCGCTGTTCCGCCATCCAGATACCTCTGTGTTCTTCGGAAATAAGATTGACTTCGGAGGCCGTATCACGATCCGGTGTGTCGGGAAATGCAATATCATTTGGTGTGATGCGTTCACCTGTAACACAGCAGTGAAACATGACGGTATACTGAAAGAGCTGGGTGCTCGGTACAATCGGAATTTGCTCAAAATGGCGTAAAATATTGGTCTGTAGTTGTATGGAAAAATGTTTTTTATCCAGTTCTTTTTTCAAAACCAGATGGGAATTACGTCCGGTAAAAACCGGTCCCATGGCATGAATCCGCACAAGCTTTTCCACCTGATATTCAAAGGCAAATATGTAGACAAGACCAAAGTCTGTATCTGCCATAAAAGGTGCCCGGTTTCCTGTCTTGAGATAGGCGGTCAGCGTATCTGAAAACTGAACCTGCATAATCGGAATTGACTGATTGGCAGCAACGCCGTTCGGACAGGTGGAAGAAAGTGGTTTTAAGTCAGGAGTATAGCTCCACAAATCAACAGCATAGTTGCAGTTAATGAGCTCATGAAATAAAGAAAGCCGTTCATCAATATTCACGTCCGAATCCTCCTTGATTTATAATCAGCTATTAAAAAAAGGTGCAAGCAGAGTTCTGTCCTGTTCCAGTTCTGTACATATTGTACCATTTTGGAAAAGATCATCTAAGTATATTAAATATTTCGTGAAAAAGATAAAAAATTCATGTTTATTTATATTATACACGAAAATAGAAACAATAACATTAAAAATTGAACGCATTAGAATAAAAGTGCAGATATAATAAAGACAATCGAAATAGAAAGGAAACGGGAAAAATGAAAAAATTTGCAAAGGATTTTATGATTGGTGCAGCAACTGCGGCACATCAGGTAGAAGGAAACAATATACACAGTGATTACTGGGTGCAGGAGCAGGTTCCCCATTCTATGTTTGTGGAGCCGTCTTTAGATGCGGTCGATCATTATAACCGGTATGAGGAAGATATACGTTTGCTGGCGGAGGCGGGACTGAATACATACCGCTTCTCAATTGAATGGGCAAGAATCCAGCCGGAAGAAGGCGGCTGGGATGAAAAAGAAGTAGGGCATTACCGGAATGTATTGGAATGCTGTGAAAAATACGGCGTTCGTCCGATTGTGACGATGATGCATTTTTCTTCTCCGAAATGGCTTATTTCAAAAGGCGGATGGGAGAATCCGGAAGTTGTGGAGCTGTTCCAAGCTTATTGTAAACGTCTGGCAGAGGAATTGGGAGATAAACTGGAATATGTCTGTACTATCAATGAGGCAAATATGCGTCTTCAACTTGCGGCGTTGATGAAAGATATGATGAAACGGATGATGAATCCGGAAAATACCGCAAAATCTGCAGAGGGCAGTGTCCAGGTCGGCATCAACATTCAAAGCAAAGAAGAGATGATGATGGGTATGATGGAGACGGCAAAAGCGTTCGGACTGGAAGACCCAAGAACGGTACACACTTTCGTATCTCAGTGTACGCCGGAAGGCGATGCACTGGTAATGAAAGCGCACGAGGCGGCGAGAGATGCAATGAAGTCAGTATGTCCGCATCTGAAAGTAGGTTTAACTTTATCTCTTCATGATCTGCAGCCGTATCCGGGAGGAGAGACATTTGCAGAGGAAGAATGGAACGATGAATTCCTGCACTATCTTCCGGCAATTCAGGAAGATGATTTTCTGGGAGTGCAGTGTTATACGAGAAAACGGTTTGACGTAAACGGCGGAGCGCAGCCCACAGAGGGAAGACCGAGAACTCAGATGGGATATGAGGATTATCCGAAAGCAATTGGCAATGTGGTCTGCAAGGT
>ERZ808046.1116-NODE-1116-length-13720-cov-4.436854_pt1 | contig 13720 bp, 10 predicted proteins | sample MGYA00380196_ERZ808046 | MGnify/ENA primary metagenome ERZ808046 (study PRJEB31490, sample SAMN06133421) | mouse gut metagenome | isolation source: Z6_2 | host: mice | place: China: Chengdu | collected 2015-05 ...
ATCCCTGAGATAACTGCTTTTCTCTTTTTTATATCGGCTCACCAATTCTAATAATTGCTGCTTTGACTCCACGTTCCCCCTCCTAATCTATCACAAAGTCGCTGAAGCTCTCCTGATTATATGTTCTGGACAACCTCTGTCACCAGTTTTTTAAAGGACTTGGCAGCCCTGTCAGCCGTTTCCTGTACCTCTTTATGATTCAGCTCCTGATCAGACATGCCTGCCGCCACGTTCGTGATACAGGAAATACCGCAGATTTCCAGTCCCATGTGGCGGGCGGCCATAGCCTCACAGGCGGTACTCATACCTACGGCGTCTCCTCCCCATGTTCTTGCAAGCCTGACTTCTGCCGGAGTCTCGTAATTCGGGCCTGTAAACTGAACATACACGCCTTCTTTCAGGTCAATTCCGCAGTTTTCCGCACATTTGCGGATAATGTTCCGCAGACGCACACTGTATACTTCACTCATATCCGGGAATCTGGTTCCTAATTCTTCAAGATTCGGCCCTATCAGAGGGCTTGGGACTCCCGTTGTAATATGGTCTGTAATCATCATGAAATCCCCCGGCTTGAACTGGGCGTTTATTCCGCCTGCCGCATTCGTTAAAATTAGCTTTTTGATTCCCAGCATCCCCATCAGCCGCGTCGGCAGTACAACATCTGACATCTTGTATCCCTCATAATAGTGAACACGTCCCTGCATCGCTACGACCGGAACCTCGCCGATATGTCCGAATACAAAACGGCCTTTGTGCCCTTTTACGGTAGAAACCGGGAACCCCTCTATCTCTGTATATTCAATCGTCTGCTCAACCTTGATTTCCTCTGCGTAATCGCCGAGTCCAGATCCCAGAACCAGACCGACCTCCGGTTTAAAATCAATTCTTTCTTTCACACTTTCCAGACATTTCATTAATTTTTCGTACATTTTTCTCTTTCCTTTCTTCATTAAAAATATTAAACATCACTTTGACGTAATCATATAAAATAATCTGCCGATTCAATACGACATTTGTCATGATTTGATCCGTTATTTATATTTCGTAACATAGCACAAATTATCACATAGCTTTTTATGCACTTTTCACAATTCCCTATTCATTCTAAAATCTTTTCATGAAAATAACGTGATTCTCAATCGAATGTTTTCTGATTGTTATTCATATAATAATTGAATTCTTGTCTTTTTTCAAGAAAAAGCAGAGTGCAAAACAAATTGTAACGTTTGTTCCGCACTCTGCTTTTCTCTTTGTATACTTTCAAATTCCGCTTTTACAATGCAAGTATCTTTGCAATCTCATACTGATGCGCAGGAATTTTCTTCTTCATAGACAATGCCTCGTTAATATCAAAATCTACATACTCTCCATGCTGATATCCAACAACGCGGTTGCTCTTTCCTGCAAGCAGCAATTCCACTGCCATTGCGCCCATTGTAGACGCATATACGCGATCCTTACATGTAGGACTTCCACCGCGCTGCATATGCCCGATAATAGATGCTCTTGTTTCAATTCCGGTTGCTTCTTCAATTCTCTTTGCCATATTTATAGAATCACCGATGCCCTCTGCATTGATGATAATATAATTCTTCTTTCCGCGCTTCTTATTTTCCAAAATATCCTCAACCAGCTCTTCCTCGCTAAAATTGCGTTCCTCCGGCATAAGAATACACTCTGCCCCGTTGGCAATGCCGCACCACAGAGCCAGATATCCCGCGTCACGTCCCATAACCTCAATGATGCTGCATCTCTCGTGCGAAGTTGATGTATCACGTATCTTGTCAATGGCTTCCATCGCCGTATTTACCGCCGTATCAAATCCAATGGTGTAATCTGTACATGCGATATCCAAATCGATCGTTCCCGGAAGGCCGATTGTCTTTACGCCCAAATCAGCCAGTCTCTGTGCACCGGCAAAAGAACCATCGCCGCCAATGACAATCAGACCGTCAATTCCGTATTTTTTACAGATAGCGGCCGCCTTCTGCTGTCCTTCTTCTGTACGCATTGCCTGACAGCGGGCCGTCTGAAGAATCGTACCCCCGCGCTGGATTGTATCGGACACATCACGGGCAGATAGGTCAATGATTTCCTCTTTCAAAAGACCGTGATATCCTCTTCTGATTCCCCGCACCTTCAATCCCTTTGCAAGCGCTGTTCTTACAACGGCACGAATTGCCGCATTCATTCCCGGTGCGTCTCCTCCGCTTGTCAATACGCCAATCGTGCGGATTCTGTCTTCAATTTCATCAAGCTTTACTTTTTTATTTGCATCTGCCATCTCACTACCGCCTTTCTCCATAAATAAACCCTTTGTAAAATTACTCTTTTGCTTCCTGATTTTACATTCACTATGTCTTTTTTTTAACACTCCAGATTTATTCTATAACATTTATATCCTGTTTTCAATAGTCTTTTCAACTACTTTTACTCTCTTTTCTCCAAAATGATTCATTAACCTGCCCAATACCTGAGGATTAATCTGAATGTTCTTATTGTGAGGAAGACGCTTTACCGCACGTTCTGCCTGACAGTAAATGATAACTTCATCATCTCCTTCTGAATCCGCCAGATAGCCGAATACAATCTGTTCATTTTCCATGTAAGACGCCTTATCCGGGAACTGGATCCACAATTCCTTCTTTGTCCGTTCAAAGGGAGTAATCTTTTCACAGATCAGCTTGCTGGCTTTCTCATCTTCTTCCGATACGCGCCCTTTGACAAAGACCTTGCTGTCGATTTCCAGATACTCTCTGTTTTTCTCATAATCCCTTGGGAAAACAACAACCTCCACCGTTCCCAGCAGATCCTCCACCGTAATGAACGCCATCATCTGGTTCGTTTTCGTTGTTTTCACAGTCCGATCCGTAATCATACCGCCTATGATTTCTTTTGCTCCGTCGCGCACCCTTGTACGTCCGGTTTCTTCATCGGGCTGGAAATCCGCCGTTGTAGCAGAGATACATCTGCGCCACTTCTCTTCATATTCTTCCAGCGGATGACCGCTTATATAAACGCCAAGCACTTCTTTTTCAAAAGCCAGCTTATTCTCCTTGGAATATTCCCCCACCTCCGGGAGCTTGATCTCAAACTCACCCTTCTGCTCGTCATCCACCATATCAAACAAAGTCATCTGTCCTGTCATTGCATACTTCTTCTCCTGATTGACATGTTCAACAATCTGAAGATAAATCGCCATAAACTGCTTTCTTGTTCCGCCCAGACAATCCAATGCGCCGGACTTGATTAAATTTTCAATAATCCGTTTATTCATCACGTCCTTTACTGACATCCGGGTGATGAAATCCTCCAGATTCTTAAATGATCCATATGCTTCCCGGTCTTCTGCAACTGCCTGGACTACCGGATATCCGATACTCTTAATCGCTGCAAGACCATAACGGATATTCCCCTCGTCAACAGAAAAATCTGCAGCGCCGCAGTTAATATCCGGCGGCAGGATCTGTATGTCCATCTGCCGGCATGCATAGATATATTCTGCCACTTTTGAAGGATTTTCAATTACCGATGTCATCAGCGCCGCCATAAATTCCACCGGATAATAGTATTTCAAAAACGCTGTCTGATATGCGACCACCGCATAGGCTGCCGCATGGGACTTGTTAAATGCATACTTAGCGAAGTCAATCATTTCATCGTAAATCTTATTCGCCATTGCCTCGCTGATTCCATTCTTCACGCAGCCCGGCACACCGTGTTCCTCGTCGCCGTAGACGAAAATCCGCCGTTCCTTCTGCATGACGTCCGCCTTTTTCTTTGACATGGCGCGGCGCAGCAGATCGCTCCGTCCCAGAGTATACCCCGCCAGATCCCGCACAATCTGCATGACCTGCTCCTGATACACGATACAGCCGTAGGTAGGCGCCAGAATCGGTTCCAGCTGCGGACAGTCATAAACAACCGAACCGGCATCATTTTTCCCCTTGATATACTGAGGAATAAAGTCCATCGGACCAGGACGGTACAAAGAAATACCCGCAATAATATCCTCCAGACTGTGAGGCTTCAGCTCTTTCATAAAGCTCTTCATGCCCGCGCTCTCAATCTGGAAAATACCGTCTGTCTTTCCGGTTCCGATATAATCCAGAACCTCCTTGTCATCATAATCAATCTTATCGATGCCAAAATCCGGCGTCTGTTTCTTTACCATTCCCGCAGCATTCTGGATTACGGTCAGTGTACGCAGCCCCAGAAAATCCATTTTCAAAAGCCCGAGTTCTTCTAGCGTAGTCATCGTAAACTGAGTCGTGATAGAACCGTCTGATGCACGGGACAGCGGCACATATTCATCTACCGGCTTCTGACTGATCACAACTCCCGCCGCATGCATGGAGCTGTGCCGCGGCAGCCCTTCCAGACGCCTGGACATGTCAATCAGATACTTCACCTGCTCGTCAGTTTCATATGTCCTACGGAGCTCTGGATTCATCTTCAGTGCCTTGTCAATCGTAATATTAAGTTCCTGCGGAATCATTTTCGCAATAGAATCCACAAAAGCATACGGCATATCCATCACCCGTCCCACGTCCCGGATTACACCTCGAGCCGCCAGCGTACCGAAGGTAATAATCTGCACCACCCGGTCCTTGCCGTATTTGCGCACCACATAATCAATGACCTCCTGACGCCTCTCAAAGCAGAAATCCACATCAATATCAGGCATGGTCACCCGTTCCGGATTCAGGAAACGTTCAAACAGAAGCTGATACCTGATCGGATCGATATCTGTGATTTCCAGACAGTAGGACACAATGCTCCCCGCAGCAGACCCCCGTCCTGGTCCCACTGCGATTCCATGTGTCTTGGCATAGTTAATAAAATCCCACACAATCAAGAAATAATCTACATATCCCATGCTGCGGATTGTATCCAGCTCATATGTCAGGCGTTCCTTTAAAGATTCATCCGAGCCTCCGTAGCGTCTTTCTAAGCCTTCAAAGCACAATTTGTTCAGATACTCCCAGGAAGTCAGCCCGCCGGGCACCTCGTATTTGGGAAGCTTCGTCACACCAAATTCAATCTCTACATTACAGCGGTCTGCAATCCTCTGGGTATTATCTAAAGCCTGAAGCGCATACGGAAACAACCTCGCCATTTCCTCAGGAGATTTTACATAGAACTGCCCTCCCTCATAACGCATACGGTTCTCATCAGCCAGTTTTTTTCCTGTCTGGATGCAGAGCAGGATGTCATGCGGCTTCTCATCCTCTGCAAACGTATAATGAACATCATTGGTTGCCACCAGTTCAATGCCCAGCTCATCCGACATCTGCAGCAGCTTCTGATTCACCAGCGCCTGTTCCGGAATTCCGTGATCCTGCAGCTCCAAGAAAAAATTCCCCTCGCCAAAAATATCCTGATATTCCAGGGCCGCCTTCTTGGCTTCTTCATAAAGCCCCTTCGTCAGATACCGCTGCACCTCTCCTGCCAGACAGGCGCTGAGCGCAATGATACCATCTTTGTACTCACGAAGCACTTCTTTGTCAACACGCGGTTTATAATAATAGCCTTCCACGAATCCTTTAGACACAATTTTCATTAGATTCGCATAGCCGGTATTATTCTCAGCCAATAGTACAAGATGGTAATAGCGGTCTTCCCCGCCGCTTATCTCTCTGTCAAAGCGGGAATTCGGCGCCACATAGACTTCACAGCCCAGAATCGGCTTGATGCCCGCTGTCCGGGCCGCGCGGTAAAAATCGATCACGCCATACATCACGCCATGATCCGTAATAGCGGCGCTGTCCATACCCAGTTCCTTCACCCTGTCCACATATTCTTTTATCTTATTCGAGCCATCCAGAAGACTATATTCCGTATGGACGTGCAAATGTGCAAAATTCATGCTCTACCTCGTTTTCATCTTGTAAATGCCAAACTTCTAATTACTTTTATTCTGCCGTGTCCGCTAAACTCGTAAAATACCTCGTTAAGCTTCCAGGTATATATTCTCACTAGACTCGATAACACCTCGTCAAGTGTTCATATTATACCATAATGCACCTGCCTGTAAAAGTCTATTAAAAATATAAATGTTTTTATAAAGTAACAGTTCAGATGAACTGAACTGTTACTTTATGATGCATTCCTGATAAGCAGATTGCAATTCGAAAATTTCACAAAAATTGCAGCGGTTCATATTTTCCCGATTTTCCCATAAATTTCCGACAGTCTCGGATAAATTTGCTTATAGACCTCTTCATACAGCTTCCGGTACACTGCATGCTGTTTTTTATCCGGCTGGAAAACATCTTTTCTCTGCACCATATGGCGCAGAGCTTCTTTATAGCTGCCAAACACCCCCAGCCTTACAAATGCCGGTATGGCACTGCCGATTCCTGACACCTCATATGTCTGTGTCCGCACCACCGGAATCCCGAACATATCCGCTGTAATCTGGCAGATTTCACTGCTCTGCGCACCTCCGCCTCCTACCCGGATTTCTTCGAACCGGAATCCGCCCCGCTTTTCCATGTGGCGCATTCCGTCCATCAATGCAAAATTGATTCCCTCAATAATAGCCCGGTATAAATGGATTCTCGTATGTACATCAGAAAGCCCGATGACCGCCCCTTTCGCCTCTGGCATCGTCAGATTAGGCGTAAAATACGGCTGCAGCACAAGCCCGTCGCACCCCGCAGGAATCTCTTTGAGTCTGTTATTCAGGATTTCTTCCGCCGGTATTTTCCGTTCAACCGCTTCCATGACTTCTTTCTGTGCGAACTCCTTCTTAAACCAGGAAATCAGCCAATATCCTCGGAATATCTCTACCTCTGGCGTATAATGCCCCGGAAGGATGGAATCATAAGGCGGAATGAAGTTCTCCGGTTCCAGATAGTCCTCTGTGGTAAATGTAATCGTTGCAGTTGTTCCAAAGCTGACCGCCGCTCTCTTTTTATTGACACAGCCCAGCCCCAAAATCTCGCATGCTTTATCTGTACCACTGGCAATCAATTCCAAATCCGTGGAAAGCCCCAGATCCTCTGCCGCCTTTTCCGTCAGGTGTCCGATTGGATCTCCCGGCTCAACAAGCCCACACATCATTTCATTCGGAATATCAAATACCGGACGGACCAGATCGCAGCTTTTCTTCCAGCGTCTGTTTTTAAAGTCATAGGGCACGTACCCTACGATAGAAGCCGTAGAATCTTTCATGTTTCCTGTCAGCTTATAATTCAGATACGTCCCTAGTAAAACATATTTCTTAGTCCGGCTCCAGATTTCCGGTTCATGTTCCATAATCCAGTTACAGTGGGATTTCTGATATTGAAGCTTTAAAGTTCTGGTCATCCCTGCCGCCTTCACTGCGGCGGCAGCCCATTTCTTTAATTTAGGGGTCCCTTTGGCCCTTCTCTGATCCAGCCATAAAATCGCCGGGCGTAAAGGACGTCCATCGTGCCCTACGCACACACTCGTACACCGGATTGTTGTCAGGGTCACGGCTTCAATCTGCTCAAACTGCTCCGGGAAACTTTCCTTTAGCTGTCTTGACACACGGCACATATTGTGATAATAAAAGTCCGGATCCTGCTCCGCCCACCCCGACCGTCTGGAAATATATGCCGGATGATGGCCCTTCTGAGCCTTGGCGACAATCTCACCTTTCGATGATATGAGAAGCGCCCTCGTGCTCTGTGTTCCTATATCAAAAGCAAGGATAATATGAGTTTCTTTCACATCAGTCCCCTCCTTTTGCAAACTAAAATCAACTATTTGTAACGGCGTACTTCCTCATCCATCTGATATTTCTTTTCTTCTTCTAAATCCAGTCCCAGCGTTCCGCCCGGATTCATCAGATAATCTTTGTCAAAGTAATCCTTCAATACCTTAAATACGCCATATTCTGTATGGCCCAGACTTCCTTCCAACCACGGCGCAAACATTTTGCCGATGCCATGATGATGGCTGATGGCCGCGCCGGATTTCTGGATTGCATCCAGAATCGTTGTATGATATGCGCGGAAATTATCCGCACCGCTCATTTTTGTAATGAAAATAAAATATAGGTTGGCTCCCTGCGGATAGCAGTGGGACATATGTGTGGTTACGATCGTATTCGGCAGAGCGTGGCAGACTTTCCGTACTTCTCTGTGCACCTTCGCCATGTTAGACCAGTTCACGGTACACTCCAGCGTATCTGTTACAACCCCAAAGTCCATCAACGTATCTCTCAGATATGGATCGTTGAACCTTCCCTTTTCCCAACTCTTTGTTACATAAGAGGTCAGGCTCATCCCATGATATTTCCGGGCGATCCTTCTGATATTTGCAGCAACATTTTTAGAATATCCTTTTCCTCCGTCTGTAAACCCAAGGAACAGGCAGCGCTGCATATCTTTAAATCCCCGGATATCCAAAAGCTTCCAAAGAGGCGTGTCATCCACATTGTAAAGCCTTAACATCAGATTCGTCTCTTCCGGATCGGAAAGGCGGAATACCGAAGAAAATCCGGCCTCACACTGCATCATTTCACGCGCCGCCGCCATAGCAGTCTTCCAGTCTGTAAAAATATAAGAAAAACGTTTCCGGTTTTCCGGCATATAACGGAACACCTTCAATGTCACTTCGGTAAGCACGCCAAAGGTGCCCTCGCTTCCCATCATGATCTGATTCAGATTCGGGCCGGTCGCCTCTCTCGGGTAATGGCTGGTCTGCACATTTCCAATCGGCGTCGCATATTTCTGAGACAATACAATATCTGTAATGCAGCCATAATAAGTGCTATTCTGCCCTGCGCCGCGGGTCACTACCCAACCGCCCACACTGCTGTACTCAAATGACTGCGGAAAATGTCCGCATGTGTATGCCCGTTTTGCGCCAAAAAGCTGCTGCGCATGATTCAGCGCCTTTTCCAGCTTCGGCCCTGACATTCCGGCCTGAACGGTGATTGTCTGGTCTGTTTCATTAAATGAAACAATATGGTTGAATCGGAGCCTCATATCCAGCGAAATGCCGCCTTTTACCGGCTCTACTCCCATCGTCACGCTGCTGCCGCCGCCATATACGTAAAGTGGGATCTTCTCCTTTGTACAGTAAGCGACGATTTCTTCTACTTCCTTCGTTCTTGCCGGATATACAACCACGTCCGGCAGACAGTCCATCCGTTTCTCGCGCAGCCGCATGGCATCATAGGCAGTCTTTCCATACGCAACAGATACTCTGGCATAATCATCTGTACGTACATACTCTTCACCTACGATTCTTTTTAAAGCTTCAATATGTTCTTCATCAAGATGGATGGGACAATTCTCAAGCTTCACGGACTCCATGCCGATGCTTCCGTCGTAATGGCTGAAATCGTCATCAGACATCTGAAACTTCTCTTTCATCATCTTATACAAAGATTCTTTCGGATACTTCACAAAGTCCGGATCTCCCCATCTGAAAATCGAACGCCAGCTATCTGTGGGCGCCGCATCCTTTACCCATGACGGCTCAAATCCTTTATATGGTTTACTCATCATTCTTCCCTCTTTCTTTCAAACAATTACTTGTTACAATTACATCTGCATCCAACCCCAGCACATTAGGAATCAACACTTCGCCTCTCCCGATGCACTCTCTGACTGTCATATGATTGATGATTTCCATTATGTCAAATATTTTATCCTTTGGCACTTCCTTAGAAACTCTCACAGGAATCACCGGTACTTCCTTCCATGCAGTCCGTACTGTTGTGGAAAACGTCCGTTTCGGACAAGTCAGCTCATCCTCTGCAAATTTCTGCCCTCTTTGGCATCTGTTTCCCGTGACTGTCCATTGCCCCTCCCTTAATTCTGCCGTCATATGACAGCTGTTCGGACAGGTGATGCATACGATTTCTTTCATACCCCCACCTCCCTCAGTTCAAAGACAATAGGATTCCGGATCTCTTCTGCCTTCGCAAAGTCTACAGTCAGCCGTTCCATTTCCGGAGGACGCACCGCCAGAAAATGCTTTTTGCAGATTACCTTACTACCGGATTGCACAACCAGTTCACTTTCCCCCAGAGTCCGCTTACACCGGAAATAAAACGTCACTTTCCTCTTCAGATCGGCCTGCCGCACACTCTGCGGTACCACATAGGCAGTCTCTCCTTCTGCTTCCGCCGGAATCTGTATCGTTCCATCCTCCTGCTTCACTGCATATTCTGCCGCCGATCTTCCCGCCAGATCTCCGCTCTCCGATACATAATCCACAAGGTCATTGACATGAAATGCATTACCGCAGGAAAAAATTCCGGGAACACTGGTCATCGCAGACGAATCACAGACCGGACCTTTCGTCTTCGGATCGATACGCACCTGTAAGCTCTCTGCAATTTCATTTTCCGGAATCAGCCCTACAGACAGAATTAACGTATCACAGTCTATCCTCCTTTCTGTTCCTGCAACCGGCCGCATCTTTCCATCCACCTTGCAGATTTCCACGCCTTCCAGACGGTCTTCCCCATACACCTTCGTTACTGTTTCTGAAAGGTACAGCGGAATCTGAAAATCCTCCAGACATTGTATGATATTTCTAGTAAGTCCCGAAGGCTCTGGTTTTACCTCATACACTCCAAGTACGTCTGCGCCCTCCAGCTTCAGCCGCCTTGCCATGATCAGTCCGATATCTCCGCTTCCTAAGATTACGCACCGCTTTGCCGGCATCACTCCCTGCTGATTTGTAAAATGCTGAGCCGTTCCGGCTGTATAAATTCCAGCCGGCCTTGTCCCGTGGATGGCCACCTGTTTTGCGGTCCGCTCCCGGCAGCCAGTTGCCAGAACAAGAGTCTTTGTCTGAAGCTCTGACACCCCCTCCTTACTCACCGTCCACACTCGGAATCCTTCTATATTTTTTTCTATTTTTGTTACAAATGTCCACAATCTCACCGGTATTCCAAGAGCCTTCACCTCATCCATAAAACGTTCTGCATATTCCGGGCCGGAAAGCTTCTCTTTAAAACGCATCAGACCAAAGCCATCATGGATGCATTGTTTCAGAATTCCTCCAAGCCGCCCTTCTCTTTCCAAAATCAGTACGCCGGCTCCCGCCTTTTTTGCGGAAACCGCCGCTGCAAGTCCCGCCGGGCCGCCTCCGATTACGATTACATCATATCCCATTGCCATCACCCACCTTTGTCCTGCCGAATAAAAGATAGCTGTCTCCGCCGCTCTTTTTCACTTCTTCTAAAGGCTGCCCTGTCACTTCGCTGATGATCTGTGCCACAAGCGGCATACAAAATCCGCCCTGGCACCGTCCCATTCCCGGACGCACGCGTTTCTTCACGCCATCTACCGTATAAACCGGAAGCGGTGAAGTCAGCGCATCGATAATCTCTCCTCTGCTGATTTCTTCACACCGGCAGACGATCACCCCATAATCCGGATTTTTCTGAATCAATTCGTTTCTCTTTTCAAGAGGCATTTCCCTTAATCTCGGAACACCTTTCCGGTAAGGACTATATTCCTCGTTACGCTCCACCGGATGCTTCTTCGATACCATACAGGCAGCCATCTCCGCCACATCCTTCGCCACCGCCGGCGCAGTTGTCAGTCCCGGCGACTGGATCCCTGCGCAATGAATCAGATTCTTTGTTTTTCTTCCCGGTTCAATTACGAAATCCTCTTCAAATGTAGGCGCCCTCACTCCGGTAAAATAAGTGATGATATCCCGTTCTGACAGCTCTCCCACCGCAATTTTCTGCTTTGCAAAAGTATTCTCAATACTGGATTTTTCAGTCGCAAAATTTTCCTTTTCATATGTCTCAACGGCATCCGGCCCCACCAGCAGATTGTCATGCGCCGTGTGCACAATGCCTCCTCCCTTTGTATGCTGCGCCGTCTTTTTCAACATTTTCCAGGAAGCAATCCCCCCCAGCAGACTGCCCGCTTTTTTATCTAAAATAGCATTGGTTCCACGTCTCGGGTGAATGGAATAGAAACGGTCTCCCGCCATTTCTGCCACGTCTTCGGCAAATGTGCCTGCCGCATTGATTACGATTCCAGGGTAAATCCGTCCCCGGTTCGTAAGTACGCTTTGAATCTCCCCCTGTTCTTTCTCCATAGAAAGGACTGCTGTATTCAGTGCGATTTCCGCTCCATTCTGCACCGCATTTTCCGCATAGGCAATTGTCAGCCCATAAGGGCAGACGCTTCCGGCGCTGCCGTTATAAACTGCAAATTTCATCTCTTTGCTCATATGAGGCTCCCTTTTGCGAAGTGCGCTTCCCGCAATCACCTTGGTGTCGCTGACGCCGCATATATGCTTTCGCTGCCATGCATAGAGGCACACCGGAATCAGCTCGCTCCAATGCATCATCTCTACATACTGACCACAGCGTTTAAACGGAACATCCAGTTCCTTACATATTTTACCGTACATCCGATTTCCCCGAATAACATAATGCTGCTTTAATGTTCCCTTTCCCAAATCAATTCCGGGATGGACTTCCCCGTCATTCCGCCCGGATGCATGCATTGCAACATCCGCTTCTTTCTCTACCAGCAGAACATCCAGCTTCCACTTCATCAGTTCTCTGGCTATACTCGTTCCCGAGATCCCTCCGCCAATAATCAGCACATCAGGTCTTCTCCCTTCTAATGCCTGGTCCTGAATCTTCGGAATCCTCATTTTCGGAATTTCTGCGCCTTCCAATTCTAAATCATTGATAACATGATACCGCCTTTTTTTATCAGCACACATCGTACAGGCATTTACGACGTCCTCCCAGCTGCTAAGCGTACCTGAGAGAACTACATTTCCATCTCGTTCTTTTACGTGAACACCCTTCCCGTAAATCCTTTGTACTTTTTTCTGAAGCTTCTGACAATCCACCTATATCCCTTCTTTCACAAGTCAGCCGCTTGTACGACTCTATATTTCTATACTACCACATATATGTGCAAAGTCAAGTGATTATGGGCCGAACTGTTATAGACATTATTACTACTGTTTACGAGTACCCCGTATACAGTAACTAGACATTTCTATAAAAACAGGGTAGAATAAAATCATGATTATTTACAAAGAGGTGACATAATGGCAGCTCCGCGCAAGGACGATGTCCGCAGTCTGATTATCGAATCTGCGGAAGATCTTTTAACCCAAAAACCATTTTCGGAGATTTCCCTTTCCCAGCTTGCTGCTCATGCGGGTATTTCAAAGGGGACTCTCTATTATCATTTCAAAAATAAAAATGAGATTTTATTTGCAATTACAGATAAATATCTGGATGCCCAGTGGCATGAGCTGTGTGAATGGACAGAGAACGCAGATAAAGATACTTCGTTACACCGTCTTGTCAGGTATGTATTAGAACGAGATGTATCCGGTGTTAAGCTTCGTCTTCCGCTTTTTTATGATGCCATGATTGGCAACGAAGAGATTCGTACCCACCTGATCAAACGCTATAAAAGCTTTGCCGGACTCATTGCAGAAAAAATCAGCGAGCGTACAAACAAAGTATCCGGAGAATACTTCGCCTGGCTCCTGCTCTTATTGTCTGACGGACTTTCCATCCATCAGACAATCGGGAATGATTCTCTGGACACGGACCATTTCATGAAGCAGACAGCCCGTTATATAAAAGATTATTTGTAAGATACCTAGTACAGCAAATATTGGGTAGGATTGTGGGAGTGCGCAGCACGGAACAATCCGCAGGTATCATAGCCGGGGGCTTTTGATTCCGATGATTCTGATATCATTTTCATTATTCTAGTTCAAAAAAAGG
>ERZ808046.1117-NODE-1117-length-13710-cov-8.969779_pt1 | contig 13710 bp, 11 predicted proteins | sample MGYA00380196_ERZ808046 | MGnify/ENA primary metagenome ERZ808046 (study PRJEB31490, sample SAMN06133421) | mouse gut metagenome | isolation source: Z6_2 | host: mice | place: China: Chengdu | collected 2015-05 ...
ACAAACTGCTCCACCAGGACATCCGCATATTGTTCAATCGCGCTGTCAAACAGCGCCTCTTTAGACGGAAAATAGCGATAGCATAGACCCTGTGCCACACCGATTGCTTTTGCTATATCTGTAATCGAGGTCTTTTCATATCCATTTTCCCCGAACAATTTGAGTGCAGTATCTAAAATTTCTTGCTTGCGTACTTCCGGCTTCTTTGTAACCCGCATAGTCTGAGCCTCCTTTCTTTCTATAATAGCACGCCCACTCTAAAAAATCAATGAGTGAATATCAATCATTTTTCGCACATAGCAATACAAGCCGTGTTACCAACCTGCTCCCATGATACATTATGAAAATATGCTGAAAGCATGGAAACGAGTTCTGCTTCGGAGTAAATCTTCACATCCCCCTCTTTGCTATGACGCATATAAAAATTCATTATCACGCGACCTACAAAGGGTTGCCAGCAATCTCCCATCAGGAAAGTGCCGCCCGGCTTCAATACTCGGTTTACTTCTCTTAATACATTTTGCGGTGCAGGATAATGATGAAAAGAGTCGTTGCAGTACACAACATCAAAGGCGTTGTCCGGGAAAGGGAGTACCTCGCTGTCCCCCAACAGTAGCTTGACTTGTTCCGGGAGTTTCGATTTCGCAACAGCAAGCATTTCCTCTGATAGATCGATGCCGCACAATTCTTTATGGGGATCTTTCTGCAAAATGAGCTTTAGCATTTCACCAGTCCCGCATCCCAAATCGAGGGCAGATTGAAACGGAATGTGCGACAGCTTTTCCAGAAGGACGGGATAAAGAGAGCGGGCGTGCTGGCCCTTAATATCTTTATCATAAGTAGCGGCCTGCTGATTAAATGCAACTTTCGAGTTTTCTTTTATGGTGTTCATGGTTTGACCTCCTTTCCATCAATTAGTATAGCACTCTTTTTTGAAATGTCAATGAATAATGTTCATTCACATGAAAATAATTAGTCAGTTACATGAAATATATACTCGTTCAAATAATAACACCTGAAATGTAAAATTACATTAGGTGATATTATGAAGATTGAAAGAGATGAACGACGATTTGATTTTCACGATATAGGACTCGCTATCAAGCGGGCGCGGGAGGCTGCTGGGATGACGCAGGAGCAACTGGCCTATATTGTTGACCGGGCTCCGCGTACCATCATGTATAACGAGAATGACGGCCAGCACCCCAGCCTCAACACCTTTTGTCAGATGGTGACAATGTTTGATATATCGGTAGATCAATACTTCTATCCGTCCAAGAATAGGGGGAGCGAGTGCAGAAAGCGCATTGACGCTATGCTTAACGCCCTGGACGAAAAAGAATTAAAAATTGTAGAAGCCACGATCCAAGCGATGAAAGCGGCTAAAGAAACGGAGGATGCGTAAAGAGAAACACGCGCCTCCGTTTTTTGCACCCTTTCCGGGGCTTGCACAAAACGGTTATACCGAAACTTCTATTATACCGAAATCTCCATGGAAAGCTGATAAAGCATGGCTTCTTGCGGAGATTTTCGGTATAACTTTTTACTGGATCTTATACAGTAGAAAACAAAAAATGCCGCCCCGACACAGGAATTCGGTATAACCTACAAGAGCTTACAAGCCATAGAGTTGCTTTAGGAGATCCTCATCGTCTATGGTATAGCTTGAAGAATCTTCTGGAGCCCCTGTCCCAGAACCCATGGCTTTTTCTATCGCTTTACGCTTTGCCTCCGTGTCGGCATGGGCATAGACCAGAGTGGTCTCAAGGCTGGCATGCCCAAGCCATTGGGAGATCAGTGTCAGGTCCATCCCGTGCTGGTACAGGTGCATGGCACGGGTATGCCGCCAAAGATGGGGGTATACTGTTTCTGGCACATCCCCGCATTTCTCCCTTGCCGCATCCGCATATTTCTGGATGCGGATCCTCACCGTGTCATCGCATATGGGCTGTAGCTGTCCTTTCCGTTCTACATAAAACAGCGGCTTTTCTGAAAGCATGGATTCCCTTTTGTGAAAGACGCTGATATAATTCTTCAGCTTCCCTACTGTATTCGCCATCAAGGGGACTGTCCTGATCTTCCGGCCTTTTCCAAACAGCTGTGCTGTCGGCGTCCTGTCAAGCCGCAGGTCGCAGAGCCTGATGCCGAGGGCCTCCTGTATCCTGGCTCCTGTATCATACAGCATGACCATGATCATCTGGTCGCGCAGCCCTATGGCTGTGCGGGTATCCGGTTCTTTCAGGAGCGCCTCCACTGCCTTTTCTGCCATGTAGTCCACTTTGGCAAAGCGGTCGCTCTTGCGGACCTTGATGGCAGAGAGCTCACCTGACAGGCTGATATATTCCGGCCTGCAGGCTGCCGCATAGCTGACGAACGCCCTCAATACCGCGAGCCGGTTGTTCCTGGTCGAAGACGACAGGCCCCTGTCCCCTGTAAGCGAGTCCAGGTAGGCATTGACGGAACCCGCGTTCACCATATCGAAAGTGACGGCCATGACCGGTATGCCTTCGGCCCCCGCCACATGGGCCAGGAACTGGTTCAGCACAGTGCGGTAAGTGGTCACTGTGTTCCCGCTCAGCTTCCGCTGCACCGGCAGATATACGAGGAGGAAGTTCTTGATCAGGAGGAACAGCTGTGGATCTTTTATCTTTCCCATAGTTCCACCTCCGGCACGAGCCTGTTCATGCTGTCCCAGTCTATCCCTGAAGATCTTACAAGGTTCTCTGGGAGGAGATGTATATAGTAGGCTGTGGCTGCAAGCTCCTTATGCCCCATATATGCCTGCAGGTATGGGAGCCGTGAATGGATGTCGATGCCCCTGTCCAGCCAGCGGCTTAAATTCGCTGTGGCGAACCGGTGGCGGAGGTCGTATACTCTTACTGGAGGGAGCAGTTCAGATGGTTCATCTTTCTTTGACCTGGCAAAAAACTTCCTGAACTTCCCGCCCATCCAGGCGGCAGTGTACGGACTGCCGTCTGGCCTTGGAAAAAAATATCCGTTTTCCGGGAAAGAAGCATCGCGCATCGCGGCATAGGACCGCACAACCGCCCGCATATCCTCAGACATCACGATGCTGCGGCTCTTATGCCATTTCGTGTTGACGATACGGACCTCGCCGGAACCAAGGTCCACCTCGCTCCTTTTCAGGAGCCGTCCCTCATTTGGACGCAGCCCACAGGTATAGGTCAGCCTGAAGTAGGTGCTCAGCAGCGCGGCCTCCAGCTCCCTGCCCGCCTTTTCGTATAAGTCGATCTCATGGAAAAGCCCCTTCAGCTCATCATCGCTGAAGATATATGGGACAAATATACTTTTTCCCGCCGTGAACATCTCCGAGATGACATAAGCATCCTTTCCCGTGGATCTCTGGTAACGCCCGAAGGCCCTGGCAAAAGCAGCTTTCCGGTGGACCGTCCCGTCCGCTTTTGACATCCCTGCCTTCAGCCAGCTGATGACGATGGGTTCCGTCACCCTGTCAGCATCCGGGTGGCCGCTGGAGCAGTGCCGGTCAAAGTCCTTCGCCCGGTCGAGGTAGGTAGCCTCCGAGAACCCAAATATTGCCTTGAGGGCGATCATGTCCTCAAGGTCTTTTGCAAACCCGCTGGTAAATCCATAGCTCATGACAGGCACCCCCTTTCAAGAGGGATCACGCTGAAATCAAGTGCGCATTCCCGGAGGTCGTCTGTATTAAGAGAAAGGTACTGGCGGGCAGAATCCGTATCGTCATGGCCGAGCATCTGTGACACTGTGGTGAGCGGCGAACCTGAAACGAGCAGTTTCTTTGCCAGCCTCCTGCGCAGGCCATGGAACCCCTTCCCGTCAAAGGGCTGCCTGCGTATCCCGGCTTTTTCCTGATAGGAGCGGAACATGCAGCCGATACAGGTCGTGTCCTGGATCTCCGTCTTTGGGGCTGAAACACGCAGGAACACTTCCCCGCATCCGGTCCCTTTCGTCCTGGCGTTCAGGATATAGTCCTTCAGGGCCTCGCCAGTCTCTTTCATGAGCGGGACGTGCGTTGTCGTGCCTGTCTTGCTCTGGACGAGCTTTATCTCGCCTTTCCTCCAGTCAATGTCCGTCAGCTTCATGCGGATGATGTCGATGGCACGCAGGCCCGTGGTCGCGCCCACAAGGATGATGGCGCGGTTCCGTTTCCCTGTTTCTGTCTCCGTGTCGATTACACCGAGGATCCGCTCCAGCTCCTCATCGGTCACGTAACTCTGGATGGGCATCCCCCTGTATACCTTGTATGAAAAAAGTTCTACGCAGTCCGGGGCCGGTATCCCGGAATCCTTAAGGAAGATATGGAAATGCTTCAGGTAGAGCAGGACATTGTGCAGGCCTGATGTCTTCACACTGGCTGCGGTCTTTAAGATGAATTCCCGGACTTCATCATGTGTCACATCCGAAAGTGAGGCATGGCCGCGCCTCTCCATGTACTGGAGATACTTCCGCACGGTCCATCCGGCATCATATCTCGATTTGTCCCCGCATGATCTTGAACAGAGGAACTGGTCAACGATGCGCTCATTCCCGTCCGGCAGTATAAAAGAAGTACCTTTTTTATGCGCTGTGTACCGGAATTGTCCGCTCAGGAAGAATTCATTCATCCTGCGGCCGACATACCGCGTTTTCTTGAATGACTGGTAGGTGACCTCGCCGCGTTCATACCTTTCTTTGTTCAGGCTGATATACTCATCCGTGATCTCCGGGCTGTATACTGCCTGTCCGGTCTGCCCATAGTATTTCCGGAACTGCCCCATGGCAGGCTGGTAATACCTCCAGATCGTAGACTCACTGTAATCGGTGCGCCTCATCTCATCCAATATCTGCGCGATCAGCTGGTTGATGGTGACTGTGTTTTGTTCCATGGCAAAACGCCTCCTTTGATAATAGTCAGACATTGTCCTGTCTGCTCTGTCTATTATCATGGAGACGTTATTTTTGCGCGAGAAGTATTATACCGAATTTCGGCATCTGCCCGATGAGGTGCCAGCAAGATCGCCGAATCTTGTAGAAAATGTTATACCGAATTATTTTGAGGGATCGTTGAACTACTGAGGCTGGTCCGTAAGCCTCGGTATAATAGAAATTTCGGTATAACAAAGTAGCGCACCACCGCCTATATGAACCTTGAATTATTCAATCTTTTCTCCGTAAGACGATTGCTCCTCGGCTACCATTTGTAGTTCCTGTTGTGGCTCAAAGTTATAAACAACCGACTTATGTTCTTGCGGTGGTGCTTCATATGGTTTTCCTTCCTTGTTATAGGTAAGATTAAATACAAGGTCAGACAGCCATTGCTTGAATGACGGATTATCTTGGAACTGCTTGAATAACTCCATATTGTCTGCCATGATAGCAAAGATGACCTGTTGCAAGGCACGCTCACTTTCAAGACGTGCGCTTTGCTCATCAGAGTTCTTCATTGCATTCTGATACTTTTCGTCCTTAGAAACCATAGCGGGAATTTCAAGGATTTGCCTGCGCACATTATCCGCGTCGTTCCAGTTGATATTGCCAAACATATCGTTAAAATCAGACAGAATAGCAGAAAGCAAATCCATCTCTGGTTCAATAATATGACCGACCTTGCCAACGGGAACGGGTGCAACCTCTGAATCGGAATCCTCCAATTTGATTGACATGGCTTCTCGCGCCTCATTGCGATAACTTTCCAAATCAATTGCCTCAAGAATACCCTGCGACAAATCGTCCTCACGAGGAGACGGAAGTTTTGGTATCAGCAAATTGAGAAAAATGGACAATCGCTCCCAATCTGCGTTGCCGTAAGGAAGTATCGCACCAAGAAAACCATAGGTGCGCACAAACGCTTTTGCGGCACTCTTAAACTTGATTTGGTCATCTGTTTCAAGTTGCTTATAAATGGCTGTGCAGGCATCTAATGTAGGATCAAGTTTGTCTCGGTCTGCGCCATCCAAATATAAGTTAACCAGTCGCTCTACATCCTCGTCAGAATATACCTGATATCCCTCCATCGTTGCTACAAGATCATACAGCTTATTTGGGTCTGTCTCGCCAGACAGAATCGTAGTACGATAATAGCGGGAGAATGACTTCTCGATGATTTCCGGCGCATTGGTAAAATCCAAAACAAATGTATCGTGCTTTTGAGGATGGCAGCGGTTCAGCCTTGAAAGCGTCTGTACTGCTTTGATATCGTAGAGCATCTTATCTACATACATCGTATGGAGCAGGGGTTCGTCAAAACCAGTCTGGAACATATCCGCCACAATAAGAATGCGGTACGAATCTGACTTAAAAGTTTTTGGAATCTTCGCATCCGAAAATCCATTCAAGCTTGCTGATGTCAGCGGCGGCTCTTGACCATTGTATTTGCACTCGCCGGAGAAAGCAATAATAGTTTTATAAGGGCTGTGTCGCTCCGCGAGGCTTTTGTTGATCGCATAGTAGTATTCGATACATCGCGGAATGCTGCCAGTCACGACCATAGCGCGAGCCTGCCCACCAATTTTCCCCTTAGCGATAATCTGTTCATGGAAGTGGTCAACCATCATGGCGGCTTTCTTTGCTATGGTATAGCTGTCGCTTTCCACGAAATTACGGAGTTTCTTCTGGGCACGCTTTTTGTCAAACATTGGATCATCCGCAACCGTTTTCATCAGCCTATAAAAACTGTCAATAGGCGTGTAATTCTGCAATACATCCAGAATAAATCCCTCCTGGATGGCCTGCTTCATTGTGTAGACATGGAATGGTCTGTGTTTGATCTCATCGCCATCCTGATAGGGAACGCCGAAGGTCTCCAGGGTCTTGTTCTTCGGCGTAGCCGTAAATGCAAAATAGCTGGCATTGTTCAGCAGTTTGCGCCCTTCCATCATGGCGTTAATCTTGTCCTCGTTATCCATCTCGTCATCGGAGACAAGGCCGGACAGCGCAAGATTCATCTGAGCAGAGTTTTGCCCGCTCTGCCCGGAATGCGCCTCGTCAATGATAATGGCAAAGCGATTATCTTTGTGGTCGGCTCCAATCTGCGGAACGATGTACGGGAATTTCTCAATTGTAGTAACGATGATACGCTTGCCGTCTGTGATAGCTTTCGTAAGGTCGCCAGAGTGTTCTGCCCATGCTACGGTATTGCTGACCTGCATAAACTGTTTGATGGTGTCCCTGATCTGTTTGTCAAGGATGCGGCGGTCAGTGACCACGATAACAGAGTCCAGCATCGGGCGTCCGTCCTGTTCAAGCCCAATCAATTGATGGGCCAGCCATGCGATAGAATTGGATTTTCCGCTGCCTGCGCTGTGCTGGATCAGATATTTATGTCCGATACCCTTTTCCCTCACAACACCAAGAAGCTTTGTGACAACATCCAACTGATGATAGCGCGGGAAAATTTGCTTTTCCTTTTTCTTTTTGGTATCCTCATCCACCTCAACAACGACCTGGGCATAGTTCTCAATAATCAGCGTCAGTTTTTCTTTTGTAAGAATATCCTTCCACAGGTAATCGGTCATCAAGCCATTAGGATTTGGCGGATTGCCCGCTCCATCGTTGTAACCCCTATCAAAAGGCAGAAACCAACTATCCTTGCCAGCCAAGCGAGTACAGAATTTAATACGAGCATCATCCATAGCAAAATGAACCATGCAGCGTTTGAACTGGAACAATATCTCTCGTGGATCACGGTCATCCTTATACTGCTGAACAGCGTCATCCACGTTTTGTTTTGTCAGCTGATTTTTCAGTTCAAAGGTAATAACAGGAAGGCCATTGATAAAAATGCATAAATCAAGGGCAAGCTTACCTGCATCCTGAGAATAGCGGAGCTGGCGCGTCACACTAAAAATATTTCTCTGGAACATCTCCTTTGCCTTTTCGTTATTTTCTGTTGGCGTGAGATAGAACACAATGAGGTCAACCGGATATACTTTGATACCATTGCGCAGGACATCAATAATTCCTCTCTTTGCAATCTCCCCCTGCAAGCGGTTCAGAAACTGTCGCTTTTTTTGCTCCGACTGAAACACGCCCAGTTTACTCATTTGCGTGGGCTGGGTATCTTGTAAAAAGCGAAAAAGTCGGGTTTCATCAATAGTGTATTCCTTATTGTAATCGGCGTTATTTCCCTCTTCATAGCCGTTCTGCTCAACCAGATATTTTACGATGAGGGATTCCAGGCCACTTTCTCTTGTGTTTGTAAATCCCAGCATAATCAGCCCTCCTGTTCTTCAATCCGTCTGCGCTCAGCTTCAATTTCATGCTGCAATTCTTCAGCGGTGGGCAGTGCAAGACGATAACGTGAAGCAAAGACCTGTTGGGCGTCATTCAGGACAGAGTATTTGACGATTGCCTCGTTCTTCTGTGAACACAGGATGATGCCAATGGTGGGATTGTCGTCCTCGTTTTTGTAGAGGGCATCAAACATCCGAATATAGCTGTCCATCTGGCCAATGTCGCCGTGGGTCAATTTCCCGATTTTCAAATCAATCAGCACATGACATTTCAGGATGCTGTGATAAAATACGAGGTCAAGATAAAAATCCTCATCTTCATAGCGCATCAGCTTCTGTCTGGCTACAAAGCAGAAACCACGCCCCAACTCCAACAGGAATTCTTGTAATTTGTCAATCAATGCCTGTTCCAAATCCGACTCCCGCAGTGCCGGATAGTTTTTTAGGTCAAGAAATTCCAGCACATAAGGGTCTTTGATGAAGTTCTCCGCAACTAAAGGAGCCGTAAGGCCCATCGCTTCATCCCTCACAGGCGTCTGAGCCCTGCTTGCAAGAAGGCGCTCATAATATAGGGTAGAAATCTGCCTCTCCAGTTGGCGGCTCGACCATGCGGAAGCGATGGCCTCGTCCATATACCACTGCCTTGCCTGTTCGTTTTCCACCGACAGCAACAGACGATAATGCGTCCAAGTCAATTGCGAACGCAGTGCGTTCGTATTTGGAAACACTACATAAAATTTCTTCATCTGCTGCAATGTCCGCACAGAAAAGCCCTTACCAAAGTCCTTGGTCAAACGGCTGGACAACTCCTGTAGCACAGATTTCCCGTAACCGGCCCGCGCATTTCCGTCCTGCTCGTGTTCCACGATAATGCGTCCAATCTGCCAATAAGCCTGCACCATAGCGAAATTGACCGCGCTGTATGCCTGATTGCGCGACAGCAGGAGAGTTTCTTTTATTTCAGAATAGATATCCTCATAAGGGATTAGGTTATTGTTGGCCATTTTATCAGCCCTCCTTGGTGGGGAAACAACTCTTATAGGCGTTTTGTTGCTTCGCGGCGATATATTCCCTCGCCAATGCATTAAGCTGTGGAATTTCGGCTTGGCTATACTTGCTAACTTCGGTTAATGCTGTAATGATGTCGTTTTGTTGAGATTCTACATTGATGATCTCACTTTCATATCCCTTTAGTTCAGTTTCTTCATATTTCGGCGGCTGCCCCCGTGATTGCAGTTGCTGATTTAGTTCTTGGCAGTTCATGACTAAAGCTCGCTTTATTGCATTTCTGTCGCAGAGTGCTATATAAGAATCTATCATTTCCAATAGAGTGAAAATCCGATTGCTAATTTTTTCATATGTTTTTTGAAATTCCGGCAAGACCGTTGGAATCCTGCATGGATTTTTACAAGTGGAACATCCGGACGGCACTACGTAAATATCTGTGAAGAACATTGCTTTCAGTTTTAGAGTATTGATTTTTTGCATTTCCTCTGCCAACTGCTGCCGAATAACGGCCACTTCAACAGAATTGTATCCTGTGCTTGTAATACGCAAAGAGTTGAAACCGCTGATAAAGGATACTGGGTGCAAACAGGTTCAATTCGCAAATCACATTTCCCAGTCCATCCCTTTCTTTTTCAATGGTCTCCATCGCTTTTTCATATTGATGAATACCTCGTTCATGTTTTAATGTAAGCATTACGCCGGCAAGGGTCATTGTACCGCCCAAGTAACTGCCGCAAAAGATAAACCATGTGGAGGCATCAACATTTGGCACATTGATATTGATGCCAAAATAATTCCCCAGAGCAATTCCTATATGCAGACAAAGCATCAAAATAAAGGGAATAGCAAGGACAACCAAGAACCACCATTTCGACAATTTATTCTTCATATGTTTCGCTTTCCATCCCTTCCATGTTTTCATCATTCTCTGTATCAATGTTTTCCTGCACAAATTCGTATTCGGGGATTTCTATGCCACGGACATCAATCTTTCCAGTGACAGCATCGGCAATAAATTTATTTTTGAGTTCATGCAACAACTCAATTTGACTTTTCAATGCATTTTGAACACGGTCAAAGTCTGCAAGAATCTTATAAAGTTCATTAGAAATCATTTCCTGCTCATCCCGTGGCGGCAATGGAATAGGAAATGCTAATACCTTTGAAGCATTAGTACAGGCAAGATTTGTCGTCCGAATTGCGGTCACATCAAAATAAGTTCTTCCCACATCACTCGCAGAAACATATTCCAGCCATTTGTTTTGAAGAAGTTTGTCATTTACTGTTACAGCAAATATATGGTTTTGGTGAATACAATTTTTAATTTCCCCATTCCAGACGCACCCTCGTCCAAGTTTATCTCGATCACCGCCCTCAGTCATCAAAACGCATCCTACAGGTAATTGATACTGTTGAGCTTCTTGTGAAGTTACTCTTAATGTGGCAATTGTCACCAGATCCACATGCCCATTTTGCACATTAGCTACTCGAAGGTACGGTACTTCTATCATGTTCGAGTTGTCTGGATATTTTTTCCCGAGGGTAATTCCGGACTTCACTTTGGCACACCGCTTTAGCGAGACACAATTCCAATGTGCAGGAATACTGCCAATCCATCGAATTCCGGTTTCCTTCATAGGAACTCCCGGTTTTAGCCCATGAGTAATAATACCGGAGAGTTTGCGTTGTCTCTGCATTTTAAGCAAATCGATTTCTTTTCGCTTGATGTTAATCAGCTTATTGATACTCGCAACCTTCCAGTCCAGAAACCGCACAATCTGGTCTTGTTCGGGGCGGGGAGGAACAGGGAGAAGGATGGATTTCATTTCGTTGTATCGTGTTGTCCACAGATCAGCTACAATCCCTCTGCCGTTGCGATAATATTCCTCTGAAAAGGGATGGCTTCTCAACAGGTAATGTACATATCTGCTATTCCACAAATTTCTGGGTGTAAGCACGATATTGATAAGGGAAACTGATCCATCAATTTCTGATACACCGCAAGAGCCCTTCCTGTCCGACCGGCTATTGATAACGAAGTCCCCAATGCGTACCAGCTTACGATTATCCCCTGCATCGGTTTTCACTGCGGTGTCCAATTGAGGCACAACACCAATCTTTGCGACAGAAAGCGGAGGATACTCCTTGTCAGAAACTTTAACTTTTCGCTCAGTAAATAGAGCGCCAATTTTCTTGTGGTCCCAATGTGAGGGAATTCCCCCGAGCCAAGCAGGATTATTGAGAATATAATTTGCACTCATTGTATTCCCTCCATAATCTCTGCCATCATGCCGTCCGCCTCCTTTTCCAGCGCACGGAGGTCGGCAAGAATATCCGCCATTTCCCGCAGTTCCACCGGCTTATAGAAATATTTGGTAAAGCTGATTTCATAGCCAATCTGTGTTTTCTTCTCATCTATATAAGCATCGGGGGCATAGGGCAATACCTCATTTCGCATAAAGGCGTCAATGCCGCCTTCATAGGTAAATGGGATATTTTCCGTATCCCGCAAATCCACATCTGGCTCTCCGTCAATGGGCTGTGAGGTCGGGTCTTTCTCTGTAATGAAGGGGCGAATCTTCTTCAGGGCTCCAGCTTTCAGTTTCGTTGCTTTAGCAAATGCTGTCCAATCGTCCAAAGGAGCGGTTCTTGTAGCTTCGGCAAGAGCGCTTTTTACCGCTGCAAGCTCGTCTGTTTTCTTGAATGTATCGGCGGGAATTTCCCTGTCCGGGTACACACGTAAACGCAGAGGACGCTCTACAGTGACAGACCAGTAGCCAAACTCCTCGTTGTCAAAAATCATGCTGACTTCGCTCTGCTCCATCTCTATAAAAATACGGACAATTTCCCTGCGAATTTCCGGCGTGAATTCACAATTTTTCTTGCCCATGTTTTTTCGGAGCGGGGATTTCATGGCGGTTGCATCAATCAACTGGATTTTTCCCTTGCGGCGTTCCTCCTTCCGATTGGACAAAATCCAGATAAATGTCCCAATCCCTGTATTGTAGAACATATTTTCCGGCAGAGCGATGATAGCTTCAACCAGGTCGTTGTCAATCATGTAACGGCGGGCGTTGCTCTCCCCGCTGCCTGCGTCCCCAGTAAAAATGGACGATCCGTTATGTACTTCGGCAATACGGCTGCCCAGCGGAGTGTCCTTTTTCATCTTTGCCACGTTGTTCAACAGAAACAGCAGTTGGCCGTCACTCGTCCTCGGAATCATGGCAAGCTGTTCGCCGCCCTCCATATAAGCGTTGAAGCGGGTGTCCAAAATTTCCTTTCTACCGCCCATTTTCTCCGCGTCAACCTTCCAGCTTTTTCCGTAGGGAGGATTCGACAGCATGAAATCGAATTGCCTTGTGGCGTTTCCGTCCAGAGAAAGCGTAGAGCCATAACTGATGTGCTCTGCCTGTTCCCCATCGCCTTTGAGCAGCATATCCGCTTTGCAGATTGCGTATGTCTCCGGCTGAACTTCCTGGCCGAACAGGTGGATTGATACATTCTTTCCATACTGCTTTGCAATTGTCAGAAGCCTATCCTGTGCAACAGTAAGCATACCACCTGTGCCGCAGGCGCCATCATAACAGGAATAGGTAGCATCTTTGATTTGGTCGGCGATGGGCATAAACACAAGGTCAGCCATCAGTTCAACGACATCGCGGGGCGTCCAGTGTTCCCCAGCCTCCTCGTTGTTTTCCTCATTAAACTTGCGGATCAGTTCCTCAAAAATCGTACCCATGCCGTGATTGTCCAGTCCGGGATGCTTCACCATAGTCTGAGCATCGTCCTTGTAAATTTGCTTCGGAGAAAGGTTAATATCCGGCGAAATAAATTTCTCAATCACCGCCCCCAGAATATCCGCCTCGATCATCGTATCAATCTGATTGCGGAACTTGAACTTCTCCAAAATCTCCTGCACATTAGGGGAGAAACCGTCCAGGTAAGCCTCAAAGTCGGCCTTTAGTGTTTGTTTCTTTGCGCGGCTGGTGAGATCACGCAGGCGGAATGGGGAGGCGTTACAAAATGCCTGTCCCGCCACATTGCATAGTGCCGGCCATTGATTATCGATTTTGGCCGCATCCAGTTTCTTCTTCATATCAAGAACAGCCTCTTTGCTGTCCTCCAGCATGGCATCCAAGCGGCGGATAACTGTCATAGGTAGGATAACATCACGATATTTTCCTCGTACATACACATCGCGCAGGCAGTCATCCGCAATTCCCCATATAAAACTTACGATTGTATTGTGAATTTGATTGTCCATGTGTCTTTATTCCCTTCTCACGGAGATTGGCGTCTTCCGACTTACAGCAGATTTATCGTTGTTTCAAAACTCATATTCTGTAAAATTGATTCACTGTTCTTCTACCATTTCCATAATGTCACAGACATCACATCTTAGGGCTGTGCAGATTTTTTCGATGATTTCTGTATTTACATTTTCATTTTTTCCGAGCTTCGTAACGGATGCCGCACTAATCCCCGCTAATTG
>ERZ808046.1118-NODE-1118-length-13709-cov-3.089715_pt1 | contig 13709 bp, 10 predicted proteins | sample MGYA00380196_ERZ808046 | MGnify/ENA primary metagenome ERZ808046 (study PRJEB31490, sample SAMN06133421) | mouse gut metagenome | isolation source: Z6_2 | host: mice | place: China: Chengdu | collected 2015-05 ...
GCTTTACTTTATCCCTTTTCGAAAATATAAAATTTAATTTTTTCAGCATAATATTCCTTCCTGCCCCTATCCGTTTGGGTTTTCTCTGGTCTGTACCGCCTCATAATATTCTTCCAGCTGCTCCGCGCTGCTTTGCAGGCATATGGTATGTTCAAACAGCCCCGTCCAGATACCGGCTGCCACTATCAGGCACACCGCGCCGGATGCAATTCCCACCTTCATTTTATTCTCTTTTACAAAACTGGCCGCTATACTTCGGCCTGCTTTCTTCCCTGATTTTACCAGATTTCTTAATAAAACCCGGTATCCCTGCACAGCATAGGGAAGCAGCATAAAAAAGAAAATAAGCATATACTGACTTTTCGCCTCGTAAAATATCTGAAAGAGAAAAGCTCCAATAAAGATAATCAAAAATATCAATTCGTCCAGGCTCTGCTTTTTTACATTCGTGGAAAAAATGCACACACATACGCCAAACAAAATAATCGCATGCATACCATTCATAATTTCCGCTAAATATAAACTTCCTTTTCCTGCAATAAGAAAGTCCAGCCATACAGGAACGCTGACACTACTTTCCCTGCCCCCCGTAATGCTAAAGGCCTGAAAAGTAGGCTCATTACACTGTAGCGCCATTTTCCTTGCAAAAAAACTGATAAGCGACGGCGGATTCTTCATATATTGTTTCATGATAGAAGCAATTTTTTCCTTTGACACTTCATCCGCCGTCTTACTGTCATAGCCATTTTCTTCATAAATTCGGTTACTGGTTCCATTTTCGGTTCCCGGACCTGCCGCTCCCTCCTCTAATCCCATAGATATCAAAGCCGTTTTGGGTATTCCGCCTGAGAGCTCCTTTTCCGTTACTTTCTCCATACAAAACAGTGTTGCCTGATTTACTGCTATGTAACATACCAAAATACAGAAAATCGCCATGATACTGCTTCTTTTTTCTTTTCCAGTGAGTCCCTCCCACCCCAAAACAATCACCATCGCCACAAGGGGAATCAAACAATTACTTTTAAGTACAACTGCCAGCGAAATACAAACCGCCGCCTCAAAAATCCTGACCGCTTTTCTCTCCTTTAAAAATAACTGCTGAAAATATATGGCCGCTGTTGACAAGGCCATCCCCGGCAAATTGCCATATACAAAAGTAACATATAAAAACAGCGGAACAGAGCTCACCATGCTTATCACAATAAAGCCTGCTGCCTGACTTCTGTCATATCCCCACCAAATCATCGCCAGCCTTCCAAGCAGATAAAAAAATATAGTAATTGCCACCGCGTTTATCACCTGCAAGGCCAGAAACGCCTGCGCGCCAAAAAGCTTTACTGCCGCCATACACAGAAAAACAAACCCGCTCTGATAAGGATATCTGTACATATACCCCTCTTTTTCAAATTCATGAAAATCACCGTTTAAGATTTCTTCTGCAATCCGCAGAAGTCCCGCCGGGTCGCTTTTTGGCAAAAACCTGGTATTTAAAATATATAATAGCACTATCAGAAAATAAACGCCACAAATAACTTCCGGCGCGTACTTTTTCCATCTGCCTCCATGTGAATTTCCTTTTTGCTCCCGCTTTCTTTTTATGCCATATGCCTTTGCCAGCCCGAAAATCACTACCACCAGCACAATCCATATCACGTGTTTTAACGGATTGTCCGGCAAAAAATAAGTATAACGCCCCCACTGTGGATTTTCGGCCGTTCCAAAGTTACGGACAGACCTCACGCTGGTACTGAAAATGCTGAGTAAAAACAAATATGCCATAAGTATCATACCAATGGCCTTCACGGTAACCGTACATATTTTATTGATTTTCACCGCTAATTTGTTATCCATTCCCTGTCCAAAAATGCCTTTCTTTCTCTGATGAATTCCGTAAGCGCCTGTATTTCCCGGGAAAGTCTTGCCTCCCCGTCCATTTTTTCCTCATATTCGCTTTGATACCGGAACATATCCGCAATAACGGAATCGTGAATTTCACTCTCCCATTCCGGGAGCTTTTCATCCGCATATTCCCTCAAAGCATCCGAAAGCTTATCTCTGTAAAGCTCCCAGACCCGTTTTTCAAAAACCGGCGTCTCATACAGGTTTTTCCAGAAGGGAAAGCCTGCGCTTCCCTGATTCACCCAGAACATGTTCGCTCCCCGGTTATTTACATCGCCAACCTTATTATCATACGCCCTGTCATAATCCCAGACCGGTCCGGCGTAGAGCTTTCCGTCAATTGTATCCTTATCTTTATAAAGATACTGGCTGGACATATTGGCGTCCATATTTTTTGAAACTTCCTCTACGAGATATTTCTTTACAAAGGAATCCAAATCAATATATTCCAGATACTCCTCCGTATGATTTTCCCTGCTTTTCCTGAGCGCGTCTTCAAACTGCTGATAATAATGTTTTATATATGCCACCTGTGCGCCGGTGGCATATTCCGGGCTTTTAATTACCACACACTGATTTGCATCGCTGGTAAACCCGCTTTTTTCCTCATTATATCTGTCCTTAAGCCATTCCAGCTCCAGAAGGTATCCTCCTGTGATATCCAGAAACCCCTCATGAGCCACGTAGCCCTTCTCTATAATCACATCCTGTCCGCCCCGGACGCCTTCCCTTGCGTAGGGATACTTCTTCAGCGCGCTTTGTGGCATTTTTTCAAGAGTCAGGCTCTCCAAATCGGTAATGTTTACTTTTTCAGGGGAAATTCCAATTTTTTCACCCAGAAAATAAATTCCCTCAAACTCCCCGTCAACATACAGGTTTACAAGCTCTCCGGCGGGCACGTATGCCATCTCCAGCGTTCTGGCCATATCAAAAGTAAGATATTCTCTCAGATGGGTATCGTCGTAATAATGAGCCAGCAGCACCCACTCCCGACCGGCCGGCATGTCCAGAAGCCCCGCATCCTCCTCCAGCTTTACGGTATAGCTCTTTTTATATTTTGGTGCGTGAAAAGATGCGTTTCCTCTTGCCTTTATGGTGCCTGCAAGCTTCTTTTTCTCTGCACCCCCTTCGTCTGTAAACAGGGAAAGGCTTATCTTTTCCCGTACCTCCTTTGACGCTTTCACCGCATCAAAGGTTCCCGTCTCAAGCTCAACATAGACCGTCGGAATGTCCGACAGGGAAATATATTCCGCCTCTGCTTTCGTTTCAGGTTCCATGTCCCTTTTCATGTACTCCGGCAGGAAAAAATAATACCTGTTATCTTCTTCATTATGCCAGGCCCTGACAGAAATTGTCTCTCCGTCAATTTCCGCCATCCGCATTACTGTCTCTGTGTTGTCCTCCCGGGAATTTTCCGTCGGGTTCTGCGGTTTTGACATTTCCCCAGAGTTGCTGTTAAAATCCTTTCCATATAGAGGGCTGTTAAAATATATTACCCCCAAAAGCAGAGACAAACCAAGAAGCATTAATCCCCGCTTTTTATTCTTACTTCTCATTGGAGACCCTTTCTTTGCTTCTATGTGTTATCCAGATTCCTGCCAGGGCATACCCGGCAGTATATCCCAGCACAAGGCCGGCAATATTATCTCTTACCCTTTCCATCACCACAATATTACCGCCGAAATACTCTATTTCCTCTCCCTGTTCAAAGGGATGCATCCTTCTGTAGAATAGATATTCAGGGTTATTCGCATCATAATAATTCCTCTCCTGCGGAATGCCTGAGCAGTCCGTCCTGTAAACCACATAGCCATCAGGATAGGAGGTAAACCTGTTCACCAAAAGCACGCAAGCTACCCCGAATAAAAGCCCGGCTGCCGCCTTTCGCCAGTCCATGCGAAGCAGCGTCCGAAGTTTATCAGCCATGATTTTTATTTTATCCGTTTTGATTGAAATTTCTTTATCCGGTATATGGATGCCCGCCTTTTCCCAGGGAATGATGCACCGCTCCGTCTTTTGCTTTTTATTTTCAAATAAAAGAGCCCCCATAAAAAGAAAACTTAAGTTTTTAAAGGAAGTATTGTATAGAAACGGCTCCGTCATTCCTCCCACGATAATACTGACAATAATCAACGCCTCCATATATTTATCTTCTCTTAAATACCTGTACAGCATATACATAGTTGCAATGCATAAAACGGCAAAGGGAATTATCCCATAGGTAATAAATGCAAACAGGTAGGCATTATCCATGGTCTTTGAGCTGTTGGTTATCTCTGAAAGCCGCTTCCCCCAGAGGCTGATGTTTTCCGGGATTAAATACAGCCAGCCAAGCTCCAGGCGCTGGCTGAACACCTTATTCAGCAGCTTAAACCATTTGCCGTTTACATCAATGGTAACCGGTACAATCAGCGACAGGAGTACACACGCCGGAAATACCAGCTGCAGCAGAAGTTTTTCAAAAAAGCAGAGTTTTTTTCTGAAAAGCAGATAGATTCTTCCGAAAAGCAGGCACAGAAAGACAATCAGGCCGGTATAGCTGACCGAATACAGAAAAACCAGCATATTCCCGGCAAGCAGCCAGAAAGCGTGCTTTAATTTAAAAGCATCTCCCAGAAGATAAATGATAAATATAGCCAGTATCAGATAGGAAACCTGCAGTACATTGGGATGGGGATACCCAAGGCTCCACCTGAAAATATGCCCCAGCCCCAATTTTGAATGAACCTTATATACGGTTTCATCCATACGGAACAGGGAAAAAAACGTTATCCCGAAACATGCGGCTGTCCACAGCACGCAGCCCACCAGAAACACCTTCCTGATATCCACATACTTAAGCCCTGCCATCATCATACCATACAGGAGCATTCCCTTTTCCCCCGACATCAGATAGGTCGCCGCCGTCAGGGAAATTACCGCCAGAATCTTCAGCATTTCCGCCGTAGTGTATTTATCCGTCGCTATTTTCAGTCCGAGGCAGGCCGCCGCAAAAACCAGCACCAGTTTAAAAACCGCCTGTCCGTCATAAAGCCCGATTCCCTTGGCAAATAAAAGGGCGCCGAAAAAAAGCCAATATAAAATTTCCCCCATGCTGGCGCTTAACCTGTTGGTACTTTCCATCTTTATCCCCGCAAATTAAATATCTTTAATAAACTGATTTTCTTTCAGGCTGTATTTTCCGCCCTTCAAAAACTTATGCTTCACCACCCACCATCCGGGCACCCAAATGTATTTATGCATCGCCGGTGAAGCGCTTCCTATCATCCAGCAGTTTCTGTCGCATTTTCTCGTGCACTCTCTGACATGCTTCGCCTGCTCCGAATTCCACAGCTCGTCCCAGCTCTGGTTTCTCAAATTCCCCATCACTGCTTTCTTTTCCATTCCGTTACAGGGAATCACGTCGCAGAACGGGTCGATAAAAAACGCGTTTCTGGACATATCGCAGGGGAGCAGCCTTTTATTCCCGTAAATATAGTTAATCAGACCGTGGTTAAAGTAGGCCCGAAACCACTTCTTGGGCGAATTGCTTTTTAGAAGCTCGTTAATCAGCTTTTCAAAATTCCTTGCCACTTTCAGTTTATCATCTATTTTGTTGTCTGTCTTTCTGAAATAAAAGGAGTTATGGAGCGTCGCAGTTGCAAACTCCATTCCCATATCGTTGGCAATATTATAAAGGGGCACCAAATCCTCGCAGTTCATATCCTGCACCGTCATGCCGAAGCCCACGTCGGGATGTCCCATTTCCACCAGTGTTTTCAAGGTCTGATATCCCCTGTTAAAGCCGTCGGGGATTCCTCTGATTTTATCGTTGGTCTCCTTTAAGCCCTCGATACTGATTCTGATACCTACTTTGGGAAATTCCCTGCACAGCGCAATAATCCTGTCCGTAAAATATCCGTTGGTGGAAATCACAATCCTGTCGGATTTTTTATACAGCTCCCGGACGATATCAGGAATATCCTGCCGTACAAAGGGCTCGCCTCCCGTAATGTTGGTAAACGCCATTTCCGGTAGCTTTTTGATATCCTCCAGCGTGATTTCCTCGCCGGGCTTTGTGGGGTCCTTAAAGCAGTCGCACATATTACAGCGCGCATTACATCTATAAGTTACGATTACCGTCCCGTAAAGAGTCCGTTTACTCATACTGACAGTCCTCCTGCATCAATTCTTTTATTTTACTTTGCAGTATATCACAATAACCGGCAACTGTATAGAAAGACACTTTCTTACAATTATCGGTATATCTGGCAAGCCGCTCCTCATCCTCCCACAGCGCCTTTACGGCTCCGGTCCATGCATCCGCATCCCCGGCCATAAGAAGCTGCCCAGTTACATCTTCCTGTATCAGCTCCGGGATTCCCCCAAGCCTGCTTCCAAGCACCGGTGTCCCGTACATCTGCGCCTCCATTACACTGAAAGGGCAGTTCTCATTGCAAATGGAGGGGAAAAGCACAAAACGCGCCCTGGCAATTGCCAGATACAGCTCTTTCCCTGACAGAAAACCTCTTTCTTCTATATTTTCAGTTTGAAGGATTTCATCTCTGAAAGGCCCGCTGCCGGCGAAAACAAAAGGGATTTCCGGCAGAGATTTACATATCTGAAGCAGAGTTTTAATTCCCTTTTCTTCGGAATACCTGCCAAAATATAAAACATAATCTTCTTTTTTTACATTCTCCTGCCTGTCGGCAGCCTGAATGAAATTGTGTATCGTGACCGCCTTTTTCGCCAGAAGGGGATTCGTTGACAATTTTTCCTTCAAAAAGTCGCTGGGGCATACCAGCAGGTCAATATAGCGGTAAGCCTTAAGCCACTTGTATAAATACCCCTCCGCTGAAGCCAGAATACTTTTCATCCGGGAATTATGGATACACCTGTTTTTTGTACAGTTACTAAATTTTCCGCCCTCGCAGGCAAAGCAGATTTCACCGCTCCCTGGAATCACCATCAGATGGTTGGGGCATACCAGCTGGCTGTCATGAGCCGTCATTATGACAGGAAGTTTTTTCTTTTTCTTATTTCTGTAGTTTTTCACCGCATACAGTATAGACGGGGTCAGCTGAAAGTTAAAATTATTTACATGAACCGCGTCGGGGTCAAACTTTTCAAGCACATAAGTAATTTTCTTATATGCTTCCCTTGAATAGATAATCCGAAACGGATATCCCGCCTGCTCTATAAGCTTTCTCAGCCTGCCCCCCACCGGGCCGTCAGCCTTATCCCCTCCTTCGGCGCCACGAAAGTCCATGCTGCCGGTGTAGCAGTCCCAGTCGTTTCCCACCACTCTGTCGGGATGCTCCATGCCAAAATACTGGACCTGATGTCCCAGCTTTTCAAAACCCTTTCCAATATTAAAAATATATGTCTCAGAGCCTCCATTGGCATGTAGAAATTTATTTACAATCAGTATTTTCATATAACATCCTTGTCTGCCTTACCATTTCTTCCCAGCTGTATTTATTACAGATAAAGTCCACGCTTTTTCTCCCGTAATCCGCTGTAATTTCATGATTCTCCAACAGAAAAACAAGCTTTTTCTTTAAATCCTCCACGCTGCCTTTCCTGAAGGTTACCGCCTGATTTTCAACCACTTCAATATTTTCGGGAATATCGCTGACCAGACAGCAGTCCCCATAGCTCATGGCTTCCAAAAGGGTAAGCGCCATACCTTCCACATCGCTGGGCAGTACAAATACATACGCATTGGAATACAGCTCCTCCAGTACCCTTCCCTGTACAAAATTGGTCATGATGATTCTCTCATCACTGGTCGCCATTTCCTGTACCTGCTTCATATAGTCAAAGGAATGGCTGCTGCCGCCGGCAATCACCAGTTTTTTATCTGTGTCAATTTCTTTATACGCCTCTATCAGGTAATGAAGCCCCTTTTCCGGTACGAGCCTCGCCAGAAAAAGAATGTATCCGTCCTTTTCAAGCCCGTATTTCTCCCTGATTTCCTCCGGTTCCCGGATTTCAGGTCTGGAAACTCCGTTGGGAATATGGTGGGTTTTCCTTCCGTAGGTCTCAAGGAAATACTCCTGCACGTTTTTTGAAAGGACAATCACCTCATCCGCGTATTTTGCCGCCATTTTCTCTCCCAGCTTTAAAACCCTGGATGCAAAATTTCCCCACTTTGCCCTCTGCCAGTCCAGTCCGTGAATGGTTGCAATCACCCGTATCCCGAACAGCTTTGGAAGAAACAGAGTAACGCAGGGTCCCTCCGCATGATAATGAATCACATCATACTTTCCAAACAGCGCCCGCAGCGTTGCCATAACAGAATAAACAATGGCATTCAATTTCCCGTTTTCAAAGGTGGGCGTTATAATGATGCGCACACCCTTATAGTACTTCTTTCTTCCTTCTCCAAAATCCTTTCCGGACACATGGTACCCCGAACGGTTATAGGCCTCCACCTCATAGCCCTGGCTGGCGAGCCTTGTGGATAATTCATCCACCACCACCTCCACGCCGCCTTCCCTTGAGGGAATCCTTTTATGCCCAATCAGCGCAATCTTCATCTTCTTTTGAGTTTTTTTCCTTTTTTCTTTTCTTAACTGCCTCGATTCCCTTCCGACATTTATCATAAAAGTAAAATTAGTTCCCACATATCTGCTGATTAACCGCTTGGGGTCCTGAAAAATCCGATACAGCCATTCAAGGCACAGCTCCTGCATCCATTTGGGCGCCCTCCGCACAGTGCCCGCAATAAAATCAAAGGCAGCCCCCACACCAAGCATCACCCCGTTTACTCTATCCCTGTGGTCGTACATCCACTCCTCCTGCCTGGGGGCTCCTAAGGCAACCCAGATAAAATCAGGATTTGACGCGTTGATATTCTGGATAATTTCTTCGTCTTCTTCTTTTGTCAGCGAGCGGAAAGGCGGGGAATACATTCCCGCAATCTGAAGGTAAGGGTATTTTGCAAGAAGTCTTTCCTTCATTTTGTGCAGCGTTTCCTTTTTTCCCCCGTAAAAATAATGCCGGTATCCCTTTTCTTCAGATATCTTAAAAATCTCCGGCATTACATCCGGTCCCGGAACTCTCCTTGCCTCCGCAAATCCCCTTCCTCTGCTGACCATGGAAAGCGGCTTGCCGTCCGGCAGAGCCATCGCCGCGCTGTTCTGAATCTTTCTGTATTTTTCATCCCGAAAAGCCATAACCGTTGTATGCACATTAGACACACAAATATATTTTCCCCGTAACTGCTCGATATTATCAGTCAGAAATTTTACGGTTTTTTGCATATTGGTGACATTAATATTTGTTTTTAATATCGTACAGTATATCTTTTCCGAATTACCCATTAAATTCCTGCTTCCTCTAAAAATCTGTCTGCAATCCGTGACAGACTGTAGGTTTCCTTAATCTTTGCGCCGTTTTGTGAAAGTATTTCTGCAAACTGCGGACTATCCGCCACCTTCATCATGGCTTTTGTCAGCGCTTCCTTATCACCGACCGGCGTCAATATCCCGCTGATACCGTTCTTTATATAAGCCCTGGAGCCGCCCACCGGACAATCTGTAGAAATCACAGGCACCCCCATGGCAAGCGCCTCTATCATGGAATTGGAAATCCCCTCATAATCCGAAGACAGCACAAACATGGCGCTGTCCCGTATTTCCTGTTTCACATTGGAGGAAAATCCCCTGAATATCACCTTATCTTCTATCCCGAGCCTTGCGGCCTGCCTGCGAAGCTCCTTCTCAAGTTCGCCGACCCCGAATATATGAAGCTCGTAATCCTGATACAGCCTTACAAAATCTGCAAAGGCGTCTATCAGCAGCTTCTGGTTTTTTTGTGGCTGGAGTCTGGCCACGGAAACCACTCTCTTTTTCCTCTCACCACTAAAGGGATCCGGTATGTCCGAAGATACCGGATTTGGAATCACCGCTGCCCTTTTCTGCAGCTTTTCAGGAAAAAGACGCCGCATATCCTCTGTCTGCAAAATCAGTTTTTCCGCCTTTAAGTACGCCAGATTGCGGACCGTCCCATGCTCGTAGCGGGAAGGGTCATTTCTCTCGGACACCAGCATTCTGTGGGGAATTCCAAACGCCGCCAGAGCAGAAAAAACAGCTCCCATAGCGCTGAATGCAAAAATATAGCAGCCTTTGTTTTCTTTATAGAACCGGCGCATCGCCTTAAGTCTTTTCAGCCGTACGGAAATTTTACCGCCGGAGGTTTCCCCGGCCACAATAACCTCCACTCGTTTATCCAACGGATATTCTGTACGGCTTCCCGCAAACAACAGAATGGTTACAGGATAGCCTCTTTTTACAAACTCGCCGGAAAGAAGGGCAACCACCCTTTCCGTACCGCCCCCTGCCATATCGGGCAGGACAAATACTATCTTTATCATTTGCAAAGCGCTCCTCCCGCCTGATTAAACAGCCCCGCCAGATAACTGTTGCTTAACTTTTCCCTGTAATTAATACAATTTGCAACATACTTCTCATTACCTTCGCAAATTTCATTTAACTCCTTTTCGTTCCACCCATCCTTTACTATACCCAGTTTTTCACTTTTAATATAGGCGGAATTAAAAGGAACCGATGTGGTTACTATGGGAGTTCCCGTCGCAATGCTTTCCACTATGGAAACCATGCTGTTGTCCTTACAGGTGTTCACTAAAAGCGCACTGGCACCGGCCAGCACCGGCATCAATTGTTCATGATTTAACCTGCCCGTAAAGCAGACGCTGTTTTCAAGTCCCAGCGTCCTTACCTGCTGTTCCAGCTTTTCCCTCAGCACACCTTCTCCGATAATTTCAAGCTGCCAGCTTTCCCCTGCCCTGTCCTTTTGGAAAGCGGCAAAGCTGTCAACTATTCCGTCGATGCGTTTCCGTTCAATCAACTGGGAAAGTACCACAAAGTATTTTTCTTTTTCCCTCTTGTAATCAATTTTATCCAAATCCACCCCATGGTCAATCCGAAGGGGCAATACATTCCTGCAAAATTGCCCGATAAACTCCGCCGCCCTTTCAGAGCGGGGAATCACCGGAATATTTCTCATGAATATTCTGGCCACTATGTTATACCAAATTTTTGAGGGTAATTTTTTCAACAGATTATTGTGAGCGCCAAGCTCATGCCAGATTATCAGCTTTTCTCTCGCATAAGCAGCGCCCGAAAGAGTCAGCATGGAAAAAACCTCGCTGCTGATAATATAGTCATATTCCTGCTTATGCCTTTTCAGATAGCCGCCAAGACCTTTCAGAAGCGGAAAGCATCTGGGCTTCCATATTGCCGCACACGCGCAGGGAAACCACAAAATCTGAAAAGGATACTCCTCCCTGCAGACAGGCTTATATGCCTCGGCAGCCGCAAGCACCGGCTCGTCGCCGTTTTTGACAAATCCCATGCAAAGGGCGTAAATCATAGTGTCTTTAATTGACGTCACTTTGGGAATATTGTCGGTTTCAGATGTATATAAAATAGGGTTCATAATCAGTACTTTCATTTTGATTCCTTTAACAGTCCCGGTATCTTCCACCAGTATCCTTCCGACGGCGATGACAGCCCAAACATATTGCTCCAATACATTCCCAGCAAAAAGAACACATAATTCCTTGCCAGATAATCAGAAAACACATGGGCCTCAATCACACTGTACACGGAAACCGATACTACCATAACCGCCGCCATATAATCCTGCTTCTTATAGCAGTAAATCATCAATATGAAAACTGCCGCCAGGAAAATAACCCCGGGGATAATTCCAAACCAGTAAAACAGACGAATCCACCCCATATCAAAAAAGTAATTATTTTCCGGCCTCGAAAACAGGCTCCATGTTCCCGTTGTGCCCTCAAAGCCTTCATTTTCAACCAGTATTCTGATTCTTCCGTTAAGAACATCATTTAGCTTAACAAAGAACATTGTTATTTTCGTTCTGTCCCCATGCCAGACATAATTATATATCCTGTAAGCCTGTGCGGCGATTGCAACGGAAATCCCCACGCTGAAAACCGCCGCCAGACAGCCGCCAAGCACGCATAATTTCCTGATTATCTGACTTTTGAAAACCGAAAGCAGCATCGCCAGCAAGACCGTAAATGTTGTCACCAGAAAGCTGGTTTTGGAGTCTGTCAGAAGAAAGAAAAAATAATGCACTCCAAACAAGAGCAAAAAATAATACCATTTCATTTTTTCCCCATATAAATAAAGCCCCAGCGTAATCACCGCCCAGCACATACAGTGCAGCGCGTTAGGATGCCCCATGCCAAGCACATATCTGGTTTCCACGCTGCCCCTTCCGTACTCCTGCGTTAATGAAACCGCTCCATATACCCCGGATACGGAAAGAAGAATAATCGCCGCGCATCCGGCAAGTGTTATATAAAATATCAGCTTCAGGCATCTTTTCATATCAATACCCTTACAGGCGGCTATTAAAATTATCAATCGCAGCACTTCGTTTCTGCCTGTGGCAAAATAAGAAGCCAGACCTAATATTCCGAAAAGCACTATTGCTCCATACTCTTTTACCGAATACTTTGTAAAGCAGACCTTGACCAGAAACAGGAGAAACGTTACCCGGAAAAGCTGCCCTTCTATAGGATTCACGTATGCGCTTTTATCAATGATGACAAGCAGCGCTTCTATGATTATTCCTGTATAAAAGCTGATATCTGCAATTTGTCTTATCAATTCCTGTTTTTTACTCATTTACTGTATCTGCCCCTGAAAATTAATAAATCTCCATCCCTGCCATAATTCTTCCATCTCTTTTTTAATAAATATCTGGCTGTTTTTGTGAATTGCTGGGCGCACCATAATTTTTCCTTCACTTCCGTTCAGTCTTGCCCCCCAGAAGCTGAAAGTAGAGTTTGCGCAAATATTATGTCTGCAATTGCTCATCAGCCACATATCATAAAAGCTGTCCCTTCCATGGTTGATATCCACTATCGTATATTCATCTCCCCGGAAATGCGCCTTCACATAAGGAATATCGTCGGAAAACAGGTAAAAATGTGCGTCAGGCACTTCTTCCTTTAGCATTTTCAGAGCGCCTGCATAATAAGCCTCCGTACAAATGCCGCCAAACATACCGGCATTTTCAGGGTTAAGATAGTCCCCCCGCCTTATATGGACGCTGACGGAATCGCAATTTTTCATTTCCTCCGCCATCTGCCTGTTAAGGGGATTGCCGCTCTCGGGAAACCGGATTTTTTCCCGCAAATCATATAAAATATCGCTGTAATACTTTTCACATGCAAAATAACCGCTTAAATACATATCCTCAAAGTCAAGCAGCTCGGGATGGTACATTTTGCTTTCGTGAAACCATTTGACTGTGGACGGTAAAAGCTTCCGCCGCAGCTTTCCGGTCAAGCCGTCCGAACCAATCAACTCCTCCCGCTCCTCCTTCGTGCATTCCTCATACACCAGTCTGTCAAAATAAGCAAGCTCAAGCTTTCTCTTAGTGGTAACAGCTTCATCACATTTCCCTTCCAACTCCTGAAACCATGAAAAATCCAGTCTCGCTTCCCTTCCAATACGTACAAATTTTCTGTACAGCGCATACTGCTGCATCTGATTGCCAAGGCCTCCGGCCACCTGTACTATAATCATGCTTCCCCCGTTTCCAAATTGTCCAATCATACACAGACATAAATTCCTGCTGCATTACAAGTTTCATGCCCCGTTAGCTTGCTGCGGGGTTATTGACTACCGCAAGCGCCATGCCAGCCAACTGCTTACATTCTTTCTCACTCTTCCGTCAGAGCAAACAGCGACAGAGCCGGGCCTAAGGACCACGGATAAGCGCCATAAGTCTGGGGATACATGGAAAATCCAAGACACTCTGCA
>ERZ808046.1121-NODE-1121-length-13685-cov-3.979791_pt1 | contig 13685 bp, 15 predicted proteins | sample MGYA00380196_ERZ808046 | MGnify/ENA primary metagenome ERZ808046 (study PRJEB31490, sample SAMN06133421) | mouse gut metagenome | isolation source: Z6_2 | host: mice | place: China: Chengdu | collected 2015-05 ...
TTCATTATGCCTTCGCCTCAAAGTCGATACACTGATTCCAAGTTCTTCTGCCACGTTTCTTATCGTTCTTCCCCCATCCAATTCTTTATATACCCATTCCATATCAACCTGTTTCCGGTAACGCCTGTTTGATGCCAACTGCTTTCTCTCCGTCTTCATCCCGTTTCCTTTCGTTCCAAAAATCTGCTGTACCATCCATGCTCCACTGCTACATCACATATGCTTCATCCTTGTTTCACTCATCTACCACAAGCTTTCATATATACTGCATAACCCAAGCATTTTCACATCATTCATACATCTATTTTATGCCATTTCCTATAGAATCTTACCTCTGTGATTTGCAAGATACGCAAAATGTTAACATTTTACATCCTTGTTAAGGGCATTCCCCTAAGACCCTGTTATGCTATGTTACCTACTGCCATCTGCTCCTTTTCCAAAAAGAAAGAGCAGCACATACATGCCACTCTTCGAAATCTACCGTTATAACTTTGGACTAACTTCTTTTGCTTTTTTCACAGCCTTCTCATTCTTTCTGTCTGCTTTTGCATCGACCTCAAGCAGTTTTTCAAACTCAGCATTTCTGTCCAACTTCATTTCATGGATCCGGCATAAATATGTTTCTGCATTGATATATTTCATGCCATTTTCTTCTGCATCAATTCCGTTGTAAATCACGCTTCTGGACTTTACAGTTCCAAAATTCTGATTTACATAACTGATAAACTCTTCATTCTGCAGATGTTTTGTCTGTTCTTCCACTTGTTGATCAGAAAATTTAATCTCAAACAAATGGGCTTCTCCTGCCTCTGTATCCGCAATAACCAGATCTGCTTCCACTTGCTGCATACTCTCCGGCAAAACTACATTTATCTGCGAAACATAATACCGCTCTTTATCTATGCTCTGCAGCCACAAATAAGTCTCGGACAGAATAATATTTTCCAGAAGAATTCCCTTTACGAAGTTATCTGCTCGTCTGTTGAATTCTCTTCGATCAGAAATTTCACACGCTTGATTCCAATATTCATCCGCTAACAGAATCTTCATGAGCTCCGTTGCATGAGCATAAATCATTCCCGGCTGAGTAATGATCTCCAAATCCTGTGAACGCTGCATTTTTGCTAAAGACTTATAGCACGGTATCTGCAGGAACAAATCCAGCTCTTTTAAATATGTTTTTAATTCCTCCAAATCTTCCGGCTTCAACGATGTTTCCATCTCGTCCAAGTCTTTTATATGGAGTGCTTCTTTTGTCGCCTGATTTACTCTTACTGCATCGATATTCTCTGCCTCAAACTGATCACTCATATTATGGATTGTCGAGTACAATGGTGCACTTTTAAAGCATTTGTTGATTGCTTTCAATGCAACATAGTAACTATATTTATTGATCATTTTATTAAGGACAGAGACCAGCTCCTGATTATCATACAATTCCGTCAATGCCGGGTGATAATTACGTACCTCTTCATTCTTTTCCAGCGAATGCAGAATATTCGTCACGATAGCTGAATTCACATAGTCATCTCTTGATTGTATTGATTTATACTGCCGGTCTGTTAATGTGCCGCCAAATTCAATATACTGCTCAATGCCTTTTCCATCCAGCAAGCGGGAAAACTCTGCAAAAGATATGTGTGAAGTATGAATCACTTCCATCCGGTCAAACAAAATGTTCATTGCCGCCAAGCGGATTCCTAAAGAATCCGTGCCCGCAATTGCTATCTTTGCCCCTTTTAATGTATATCCATCAGACAATACATTTCCATACACTTGAAAATCTTCTACTTCTGTAATCTCATCCATAAAGAAATTACAGATTCCCGCCTTCAACAGTTCATCCATCGTCAAGCGTAGCTGATACATATCACAGCCCTGTTGACATAATAAATATGCGCTTTTTCTTCTGTCCTCTTTGGACATCTCATCGATACACTGCAGCATCATGATGGTCTTTCCGGTTCTTCTCAGACCATAAATCGCACAGATTTTTCCGACCGGAGGAGTTCCCTGCAGCATGTAGTCCTTTAATTGCTGATAGCAGTCTCTTTTATGCTTGTATGTCGTTTGCGGGATTTCAGTTCCCCGATAAACAGTAATACAATCCGTATATGTCATTTGCCTGCTCCCTCCTTTTTTCATCATCTACCGTCTTCCATTCTACCATAGTTTCCATATTCCGTGAACACTCATTGTTTATTATTTCCCTCTCCTGCAGCCTGATAATTGTTTGTCCACACCGGAACTGTATCCGTTGGCTGAAATGCAAACTTTCCTAAATCTTTATAGTAAATCATTGACACTGACCGTTCCTCCCATTCACAGATAAATGTCAAATATTCACCTTCATCTGCAACGATCTTAATCTCTGCATGAATTTCAGAGTATGGAATCTCACCACTGTCTGTCACTCCATTTCCTTTTCTGATACTTTATCTCTGCTCTCCTGTCCAAGTCCTGCCTGCTTAGTTGACAGAGCTATGATAAATAGTAAAAGCAGGATTCCTACCACAATTAGTATTCCTTTTATGGTTTTCCTTTTTCTTTCTGTCATTGCTTTGGTGTTAGTATATAAGTGTAGACAGAAAAAGTTGAACAACCTATACTATAAGCGAAAGAGCAAAGGAGATGTTCAACATGGCGAAAAACCAAAAATCTTACACTCCGGAATTTATTTTAGAATAATCAACAATTATACTGCTATATTATTCTGAAACCTCTTTATAAACTTTCTCCGATTTATTGTACTTCTGGCTATCCTCAATCAAAGATTCTAAAATCAATATTTTTTCTTCTCTTTGCTCTGTTTTCGAAAATTCATCTTCTAAATCAGTAATTTTGCTAACCTCTTTATCAATTATTTCTTGCTTTACATTTTCTTGATAAATAAAATAGCCGACACCACAACCGCCCAGAACAATCATAGCTGTAAGAATCCCTATTATTTTTCTTTTCATATCTGTTTCCTCCTCAATGTACGTATCTACGCTTTTATGCTATGTATTTTATCAACCGCATCTGAACGCCAATTGGATACTTGCATCGCCAATACCGTTGATGACCACGCTGAGATTTTAGTATTGTCGGCAATTACCGATATATTACTATCCATATTTTGTGTAGTTGCACAAATCGTTTTTATATTTTGTTTCATTTCGTTGATACTGCTTTCGATATTTCTTGTAATTGCTGCAAGTTCTTTTTGGTTTGCTATAATTTCATCCATTTTTGAGCTAATTGAGTCTAATTTTGTAACAACCTTGCCAACGGCTGCTTCGCTATCAAATTTATTGTAAGCACCGTATGGTCCTTCTAATTCATAACATCTTCCAGACTCCAGATATTCTAAAATTGCCGAGCACGCTTCAATATTGCAATACTTCCTATATATGATACCCGAATTGTAAAGTTTCTCTAAATTCTTTTGAATATGCTTATGTGTCCGTTCAAACTTCTCTTGGTTTGCCCCCTATTTAATCAAGGCAGAACAGAATATGATTTGATTTTTCATCATGGCATTTCCAGTCATACTCTTTATCGAATGAAACAAGGAAAACCTATCACCACTTCAACGCTTGATACTTTATGCTTTGTTTTAGAATGTAATGTTTCTGACATTCTAACGTATGTTCCAGATGATGTTGAAGAAAAAAAATAACGGGTTGTCCATCACCCTTGACAACCCGTTCATTTTTTATATTTTGCTTTACTCCATTCTCCATCTTTCTTTTTACACCATTTCGTATTTTTACACCAATCAATACACCATTCTCATAATAGTGCTTAAGATTATTTAAGAATTTATAAGACCATAGATTAACAAAAAAAGCCTTCAAACACTGATATTTCAGTACTTAAAGGCTTCTCTTACTTATTCAACTTTGATACGCTACAAATTAATCCTGGACGTATGGCATCAGAGCGATGTGTCTTGCTCTCTTGATTGCCACTGTCAAAGCTCTCTGATGTTTTGCACAGTTGCCTGTGATTCTTCTCGGAAGGATTTTCCCTCTCTCAGAAACATACTTTTTCAGCTTTGCTACATCTTTGTAATCAATTTCATTATTCTCTTTACCACAGAATACACACACTTTTTTTCTTCTGCGTGCCGGACCTCTTCTCTTGAATCCGCCCTCTGGTCTGCTTCCTTTTTCAAAAGCCATTTTTATTTACCTCCATCTTTCATCAATGCATCTGGAAGTTAGTTGAACGGTAATTCCTCATCAATTCCGTCCGGAATATTCATGAAACCGTCCCCTGCATCAACACTCGGCGCCGGACTCGGACTCGGAGCGGAGTACTGGAAAGAACCTCTGCTTGCCTCGCTCTCTGCTCTGCTCTCAGCAAATTCCTGCTCTTCAACAATGACCTCTGTCGTGTACACACGGACACCGTCCTTGTTGGTGTAGCTTCCTGTCTGAATACGGCCGGAAATGGAAACGCGCATTCCCTGACGGAAATACTTCTCTGCAAATTCGGCAGAACGTCCGAATACAACACACGGAATAAAATCCGCTGTCGGTTCGTTGTCTCTCTTGAATCTGCGGTCAACCGCCACCGTATATCTTGCGACTGCTGTAGAGCTGTCGCCCTGTGAATATCTAACTTCCGGGTCTCTTGTTAAGCGACCTACCAAAACTACTTTATTCATAAATACCTCTTTCTTTTATGCTTCCTGTTTCACGCATAAATATCTGAGAACGTTATCCATAATACGGATACGCTGTTCCACTTCACCTGGAACAGTAGCCTCAGCATCGAAGTGGATGAAGTAGTAATATCCCTCGTTCATCTTTTGAATTTCATAAGCAAGTCTCTTCTTGCCCCATTCATCGACGTCAGTCACATTGCCACCGAAACGTGTTACTAATGCTTTCACTTTCTCGATTACTTCTGCTCTTGCGTCGTCTTCGATTTTTGCGCTGACAACAACAGCTAACTCATACTTGTTCATGTCTCGCACCTCCTTTTGGTCTCTGGCTCCCGGCCTGATCCGGGAACAAGGAATGTAAAATCCCGCTGAATCTTTCTCATCCAACGAGTATGTCACAAGTAGTTATGATAGCATAAGTCCAGCGCTGTTTCAAGTGTTTTTTTTAATCTCCCGCGTGTTTTTCTCCACCAGTTTTCTTGATATCATAATCTGGTGTCCGCAGCCAATACATTTCAGCCGGAAGTCTGCCCCCACCCTCAGTACTTCCCACTCACGGCTTCCACAAGGATGAGGTTTTTTCATTTTGATAATATCACCCACTGTAAAACGGTCCGCCATCTTACACCTCCTGACTCCAAACAGTCCACCGGACTGTTTTATCGCATACACGGCAGCTCCATCATACTTTCTTACGGACTTTGCAGCAAGTGCAAAGTCCCATGCTAAACGGCTGCTCTGACTCTCCTGTCATATATATTGTTACTTATTAGGTTCTTCGCCAATCAAAACACCTTGCAGCAGAAAGCGTTCATCATCATTTACATTCGTACAGGTCGACAGGCTGACAATCTTCGAAGCCGCATCTAACTGCACATCCACCTGATAATTCGACGTATTCTTACACATCTGAAGATACTCTACATACTTTTCTTCAGTCGGATACATTATTTCATAATTCTCCGCCACGTCTTTTACCACTGATGCTGAAAAGACTTGATATGTACGCACCGTATCGTCCGGTGTATAAATATAAAAATATGGATGTTCCTTGCAGAATGCTTCTGACGCATATTCGTTCAGCTGGGAAAACATCTCTCCGCCAACCTTCATATTATGTCCATAGATAAATGTATTCCGGTCTGTAAATCCCGGATTACTTCTCTTATCCATAAAAATCGCGCCCAATTTATTATCACTTGCCGAAAATGTCTTGGTCAGATATTCTTCGTTATCCGCACTCTTTACTACCGGGTAGTTAATGACTTCCGGCGCTTCAAAACGAAGCCATGCGACCGTATCCGGATTTTCTGCCTTCAAAGCGTCAAAATCCACTTTGAATACATCCTTGCCATCTTCACTATCTTGTTCAACAGTAATCGCAAGTTTCTTAACCTCGTCATATTCCTGTCCGCCAAAATAATATGGCACCAGCATCATTGTAAGCTGATATAAAGAAAAAACCAATACACAAGCCGCAATAATCAGCACAGTTGTAGAAATAATATCTGCTTTTTTATTTTTATGCTTTACATTTTTATTCTGTTTTGCAGCTCCGGACCGCGTTTTTCCTTTCTTTACATTTCCGTTTTTTCTTTGCGCCGCCCCTGATGCCTTCTTCTTTTTCAATGCCGGACCGGACTTTGCCCGATTATCTTCATAGCCTAAACTCATATAACACATTACTCACTTTCATACTTACAGTTCGAGTCTCGTACTTGCTCACCGCCTGTAGAAGCGGGAACCGCCCTACATTTGATATGTTACAGCACAAAGTTATATCTACTCTTTAAACCCTTAGAATCCCAACTCCTCATCCACGAGAATGACTTTTGTACGTTTCGGCACCTTAGAATACCGGGTAATCAATATCTGACAGCAGATGCACTCCGGCTTCTTGCAGTTGAAGCAGGTTCCATTCTGAACACAAGGCGTGTCAATCCCAAATCTCTGTGCATTAATCGGCGCCGCCTCATTCCTTGCACGGCTCATAGCGTCCGCCTCTGTCTTCACGACCTTATTCATCCCTACAATCAGAAGGACATTCTTCGGCCCATATGCAAATGCCGCAACACGGTTGGCATTTCCATCCACATTAACCATCACACCGTCTTCAGTCATCGCATTCGTGCTTCCCAGATAAAAATCACAATTCAGCGCCTGATGTGCGACTTCCTCTTTCTCTTCCCTTGTTTCCTTCATATCCCTGTCATATACCGTATAGTTTCCTTCATGAAGCGCCTTTGTCAGCCCAATCCCCTGTGCGGACATTGTTCCGCCCCAGCTCACAGAACTTCCTTCCGGAATCAGTTCCAATGCCTTTTTAAGAGCTTCTTCCTTCGTCTTCACAAAATACGCTTCCATATTTCTTGACTCCAGCGCCTTCACGACCCTTGCGCCAAGCACTTCATTTCTCATTTCCCGGACACCCATGACAAATCCCCTTTCTATAACATCAGAATCAAAAATAACTTTCTTGTTCTTCTTCAAGAACTCCTATTGTTCCATTATACAATTGTTTTTAAAAATATGCCATTCCTAAAATATTTATTTCTCCAATAACTTCTCTATCACATATGCCACTCCATGATCTTCATTGGACTTTGTAACATACTTCGCCGCTGCTTTCACCTTCGGATCTGCATTTTCCATCGCTACTGTTGCACCAAAAGCCATGGACAACATAGAATAATCATTCAAGCTGTCGCCAAATACCATCACCTCATCCATTGTATAGCCGAGCGATTCGATGTATTCTTTTAATACCGGTCCTTTCTGCGCCTTCACATCATTGATTTCCAGATTGGTCGGAAATGAGGACGCAACTGCAATCCGTCCGTCTTGTTCCAGCTCTTTAGAAATCTCTCCGAGCATCTCTTCATCCTCGGAGAAGATAAATAACTTAAAAACCGGAACCCCAAGTCTTTTTAATTCCGAGAAGTCTCTGACTGCCCGTGTTCTCTCCTTTAAATTACGATAATTGTCACTTTTAAGAATTTCCTCTCTGCTCAGATTCTCATAGAACAATTCCAGATGCACAATCATGCCTTCTTCTATCTCTTCTTTTGTCCCAATCTGATAATCACACCCATCTGTGCAGAAAATCACAGATACAGGATATTTTTTCAACCGCTTATACACGTCTTCACACAGATCCGCCGCCATCACTCTTCTTTGGATGATCTCCCTCTGAGGATTGCGTACCTCAGCGCCGCTTCCGACAATATAATCGCATCTCAGCCGTTCATCCAACGCTCCCAGCGCATTGACTGCAGCATCAAAATTCCGCCCGGTTGCCAGCATAAAGCGGATTCCCGCTGCCTGAGCCTTATGTATCGCCAAAAGAGTCTCTTCATCCAATCTGTGGTCCTCTCCCAACAATGTACCGTCCATGTCACTTGCTATCACTTTAATCATTTTCTTACATTTCCTCTCCATCTGTTTCCTAGATGTCGGGGTCAAAAGCCCCCGACTATGATACTTGTAGATTGTTCCTATACTAAATCAATAGAAAGCTTTTCAATATATAAATCCACCCGGTCAGGGTAAATCCGCTGAACAATGTCGTCAGCATCACGACACTGGAAGTCAGCGCACCTTCATGTCCCATATTCTTTGCCATCACATAACAGCTCACCGTTGTGGCAGAGCCGAGCATGACCAAGATTGCCACCAGCTTTGGTCCACGAAATCCCAGCATGACTGCCAGCGGAAGAAATAGGGCACAGAACCCAATCAGCTTCATAAATACCGCCGTCAATGCAGGCGTCGCCTTTGCAAATGCCTTTGATACATCAAAGGCCGCTCCCATTGCCATCAGTCCCAGCGGCGTCGCCATACTGCCGATATTCGATACCGTCTTTGCCAGGATCGGCGGCATCGGAATACGCAGCGCCGACCATAAAAGCCCGGCAGCAATTGCAATAATAATCGGATTTGCCGCGATTCCCTTAAGTGTTTTCTTAACAGCCGCAGCAGCCGCCCCCTGGCTCTCCGGATTATCCCCAAAGGGCATCCCATAATCCATGTCCCTACGGGACGAGCGGACTTCGTCCGGCAAAGTATAAAACGACAACACTGCCACAGCCATTATATTATAAAGCGGCACGCTCCCGATGATCATCAGCGGCGCCATCCCTGCATTGCCATACATGTTCTGAATCAGGGCGACCCCCAGAATCGCTGCGCTGCTGCGGTAAGACACTTGGATAAACTCTCCCCGCAGACTTTTATCTTTCCACAGAACAGAAATCCCCGCTGCCATCCCGATACTGGCGAGCGTTGCCCCAAAACAGAACAATACGAATTTCGTATCCCATACTTCTGCAAAATCGACAACCGCCAAATCCTCAAATACAAGCACCGGCAGCGGCACCATAAAAACAAATTTATTCATTTTCCCGGCAAACATTTCGTCTATCCAGCCGATTTTCCGAAACAACATTCCCAGTACCATCATCAGGAACACCGGAACAGTTGCATTCAAACTAAAAATCAAATTCTCTGCCATTTTAGTTACTCTTTTCTATCCCCATAAATGATTACTATCCTCAGCGAATCCCGTGATTTAACAGATCTTCCACCTGATTCATTTCACTCAAGATTGCTTTCTGCCGCCAGTCGAACAGCAGCCCCTTATTGTATCGATAGTAGGAATCAGAACCATTTTCCTTGATAAACCACATACTATGGGAATTTGCATTCAGCTCTGTAATAAAAAATACCATCTCCTGCCCTTCCCCAAATGCCGCTTCCAGAAAGTCAAAGACGTTCTGCAATGTCTGACCTGTCCGTTCTGTCAGCTGCTCCAGCTCATCCGCCTCCTGTTCAAACAGTTTCTTTACACAGGCATATGCTTTATCTCCGGACAAAAATCCTCCCTTTACCCTCAAGGCTGCTTTTTCTAAAAATTCCAGCACCTGCTTCCATGTCTGCTCTTCTTTCCGTGTCAGAAGCTCTGTCTTTCTCAGCGCCTCCATGTCCATCTCAGCCTTCTGATACACATCCTCAGCGGATATTCCGTCCGGCTTCTTTATTCCGTCTGCCCTATCCATACTGCGCTGCGGCATAGCACGATCCGGCTCTGCCGCGCCGCTTTCCATATTTTCTTTATAATACAGCATATATTCATACAGCTTTGTCACGAATGCGTCTGTCTCGCCGCATTTCCCAAACAGCTCGCTCAACCGCCCATTCAAAAGTCCTACAATACTCAGGCGCTCGTCCAGCGCCGCACTGCGGATTTTCTGCAATGTGACAGGCAGCCATTTCCCCAGAAGGATGTCCTCCACGCCGTAATCGGTTCTGTATTTATCATACAATTCCAGATAATTGGCAAAATCCTTCGCAATCATCCTATGCTGGATATACTCATACACAACGTCCCGGTCAACATGTTTCCCCAATGTCTCATAGACCTGTATCAATTGTGACAGATCTTCCCAGCCCCGGGCGGTAGCAAAAAGCTTGCCATCCACGGTCGTCTCCACGCGGTAGAAATTCATCTTACGTAATTCCAGATAAGAAATGACCGCAGGGTGCAGTCCCTGCCGGTATGCATACTCTTTCCACACCTCAAAGTCCGCAGTTACGTCGATTTTTTTCAGACGGTCCAGAGTCACCACATCAAAATCTCGGACGGACTTGTTGTACTCCGGCGGATTGCCTGCCGCCACAATGATCCATCCTTCCGGAACCTTCTGATTCCCGAAGGTCTTCCCCTGAAGAAACTGCAGCATGACCGGCGCAAGTGTTTCCGACACACAGTTGATTTCATCTATGAACAGGATTCCCTCCCGGATTCCTGTCTGCTCCATCTTATCATAAACCGATGCGATAATCTCGCTCATCGTATATTCCGTCACTGAAAATACTTTTCCTCCATAGGTCTTTTCCTTAATAAACGGAAGTCCTACAGCGCTCTGTCTCGTGTGGTGGGTAATCGTATATGCCACCAGCCCGATCTGGCACTCTTTGGAAATCTGTTCCATAATCTGAGTCTTTCCGATTCCCGGCGGTCCCATCAAGAGCACCGGGCGCTGGCGGATTGTGGGAATCCTGTATTCTCCGAATGAATCCTTTGCAAGATATGCTTCTATTGTATCTTTAATTTCCTGTTTTGCCCGTTTTATGTCCATGGCAGATCCTTTCTATATTTAATTTAAAATTGCGTAACTATGCTTCCATCATTCAATTCTCGTTCCGTGAGACTTGGTGCGCAATTCAGGTCAGCTTCACTGACAACGTTCTGCTCCGAATTACCGGGCGTCTAATATAACCTTCATTGCCCATGCCGGAACCTCCGCCTCTGCGTAATCCTCCTCCGGAAGCACAAAAGCCGTCATATATCCGGGCATTTTCTGGGGATATACGCCGTATCCGTCCGTCAGATAAATCAATCCCCTCAGATTCTCAAATTCGCCGCTTTTGACCAGACCGTCCACATAGGCAAATGCCGGACGGAAATCTGTCCCTCCTTCTCCATACAGTATAAGGGATCCCATATATTTCCTCAATTCCTCTTCACATGTTATCTTTACGTCTGACTGCACAGCCTCATCACACTGGATCACATGTACATTTACCTTCTGAAAGAAATTCTCATTCCCGCTCAGCACATTATAAGTCGTCTCCAAAAAATGCCTTACTGTCTCGCCGGAACAAGACATGGACGTATCAATCACTACCACAAAATCCCGGACCTTTTTCACCTCTCTGGTTTCCTGTGGTTCAATCAGAGGCATATTTCCGTACAGAGCCAATCCATAACTGTAAAATGTATAGTCAAATGTATCCGGATCAACTCCTGTTTCCTCCCGGATTACAGAAAATTTACGTAGAAATTCACGATAATCTTGTTTCTCACAGTTCTCGATCACCAGCTGTCCCAGCAGATCTCCGCTTTTTTCCGATGTCTCCTTGGAAAATGTCTCCAGATCCGTTTCCATCCGTTCATTGATTTCCCGCCATTTCCGGTTTAAATCCTCATTCGGCGATTCAGAATCCTGCCGTTTATTATCCCAGTACCTGTGATCGTCCACATAAAATTCTGCTCTCAGCCTTACCAGTTCCTTTTCTGACACTTGCCACAGAAGAAGCTCCCGGTAAATGCGTTCCGCATTCAACACGTTTTTCTTGCCGTTTCGATTGTCCGCCCCCTCCAGCCTGCGGTATGTTTCTCTTCTGAGCAGACTCCTCGAAAACCGGACAGAGCGGTGATAATTGGAATCAATCAAATGTTCCACGGCAATATCACATGCCAAATCCCAATATAATCCCTCCGCTTTCCGCACACTGCGTTCCCCCTTCTGCAAAACGCCAATGTCTCTGCAATCCGGAAGTCCGGGCACGATTTTCAGCATATGCCGGAACAGGCAGTGATACACCATATGCAGATACCCCCGGTTCACCAGAATCCGGTTCTTCTGGTACAGACATCCCAGCTCCCGCGGATGAAAGTATATCGCTGTCCCGTCCGTTCCAAACGGACTGACTTCGGAATCCATCTGATACAAAAAACTACTCAGCGCCACATCCAGAAACCGCATCCCCAGATACAGTTCATCCCTTGCCGCACACAGGATTTCCTGTCCAATCCGATTCAGATGTTCCGCAATATCATCCCAATCCTGTGAGAGTTCATTTGTGCAGTTTGTCCCGTTTGTATCATTCCGCTTTTCCATATTTCCATTTCCCATCACTTCCACTAGTACATCAAAAATTAAGTTTTGGATAGTTTGACGTAGAATATTTTTCTGAGAGCGCCGCTTCACAAACACAGGCGTAGCGGTGGCAACGTCGAGTAGCCCATAATAAGTTTTTGCTTACAAAGCAAACCTTTTCTTTTTCCCCCTCGGCCCTTTCCCACTTTGACTTTGTCTCTCATCCATCAGATATCCGCTAATTTCCGCCTTGCCCACGGCTGCCGCCCTTTCAATTGCTTCATCAAGCACCTTCTGGCTCCACAGCCTTCGTTCTGAAATTAATTGCAGCCATTCCAACCTGTCTTGATCCAGCAGATATTCCGTAATCTGAGGCAAATTCTCCCGGATATACGATTCATACATCTGCCTGTTTTTATCTGTCAGCCCATATCCAGACTCCAGACGGCAGAATACCAGATCCGCCAGCACTTCTCCCTTGTCCTGTGCCGCTGCCAGCGGAAAAAGACTGTCGTATTTCCTGTAATCTAACTCCCGCCCGTAAAAGCACTGACGGTAATTGTTGCCCGCTCCATGATGCCGGGTAAACAAAATTCTGGCCGGAGTGTTCTCCACCGCTTCCTCATAGTGTTCCGGAAAAACAAGTTTGATAATCTCTGTACCCTCTGTCCTCCTGTCAGTTCCCCATACAGCCGGCCGCTCCTCTGGATAAGATATCTTATTACAGAACGTTACGTCCATTCTCTGCCACAGTTCTCCGAGAATTTCCTTAACACAGGATTTTTTTCCATGATATAAATGCACTGTCAGATGTGAGAGTTCCCCACAGCCGGTAAACGCCCCGCTCCCTATACGTGTCAGGGAATCTGAAAATTCCAGTTTCAAAAGATTTTTACAGCCATAAAAAATGTAACGTCCGATTTCTTCCACAGTGTCGGGAAACACGATTTCTTCAATTTCACCTGCCGCAAGCAAATGCGCCCCTCCTCCTGCCATGAACGCATCCTCTGTCTCATATTCCGCAATGTCTGTCTCCTCTTCCTGCTTTTGTGCAGAGAATGCATAAGCCGCCACCTTCTGCACAGGCAGGCCGTTGATACTTTCAGGCAGCACCACCTTGGGATCATTTCCAAAACACCTTATAATCTCTATATAATTATCCTGTATCCGATATTGTATCTTCATAAACCTCATACCTGCATATTATGATACCAGGGTCAAAAGGTCTGACACCACGTGTGCTCGCACACTAGTGGCGGAATGACCTTGAGACCCGCCCCAATATGAGCATAAAAGTGGGGCGTAAGCGCCACGATATGCGAATATTGGGTAGGATTGTGGGAGTGCGCGGCACGGAACAATCCGTA
>ERZ808046.1124-NODE-1124-length-13612-cov-5.109346_pt1 | contig 13612 bp, 15 predicted proteins | sample MGYA00380196_ERZ808046 | MGnify/ENA primary metagenome ERZ808046 (study PRJEB31490, sample SAMN06133421) | mouse gut metagenome | isolation source: Z6_2 | host: mice | place: China: Chengdu | collected 2015-05 ...
TTCTATTGATGATCGTATCATCGATCCCAATGGGACTGATCATGATTTTTACTGGCTTATTGATGGCGGCTTTCTCAGGTGATCTAGGTGATATCTTTTCGCCACTGGCCCTAGGACTTGGCTTGATCGGTGAGATAATTGTTGTCTTCATCTTGAAACAAGAGTATAAAGGTGATCCCAAGCGGTTACATCAGATCATGCCATTTGATAAAAAAGGCTCGTTCTTGCGCTATGCGACTGGATATGTTCTCGGACTAGCATTTTTTGCTTTGATCTGGTGGATCGCGGTCTTTGGGAAGGCATTTAGTGTGAGTGTTATCTGGCAAAATTCCAATTGGACGGTATTATTAGCCTTTTTGCTAGGTTTTGGAATGCAAGGGATGACTGAGGAGGTCATCTTTCGTGGGTATTTGCAAGGAAGATTGGAAAAAGAAGTTTCAAAACGTTGGGCGATCCTCATCTCGGCTTTGGCATTTGCCCTTGCTCACTTAGGTAATAGTGGGATCGGGATCAATGCGCTCATTGGTTTGACGCTCTTTGGGATCTTGATGAGCTTGTTTCGGACCTATACCGGCGATCTTTGGTTGGCAGGTGCGTTTCATAGTGCCTGGAATTTTGCTGAGGGACCGTTATTTGGGACCCCAGTTTCAGGGATCAATGGTACAAGTGTGATCTTAGCATCGCGTCCGGTTTCAGGATCTGCGATGTTAAATGGTGGGACATTTGGGATCGAGTCCAGTTATTTGGTCTTTGTGGGCTTATTTATTTTAGTGATCTTGACCTATTATTTAGGCCAAAATTATGCTAAACCGAGCAATCGAATAAAATTATAAGGTAAAAGTCGTCTTTTTAGGCGACTTTTTTTGTGACAATTGTCATAAAATATCATGACATTTACGTCTAGATATGGGCGATATTTGAGACTAAACTAAGGGTACGATATTGATCAAAGGATGTGGGATTTATGAAGACAGTGATCAAAGTAAAAAATGTACAAAAGACCTATGATAAAAGAGTGATCTTAAAACAAGTGGATCTTGAGATCAAAAAAGGTGAGATCGTAGCCCTTTTAGGGAGGAATGGGGCTGGTAAATCAACCTTATTGAATGTTTTATTACAACTAGTTTCTAAAGATCAAGGCGAGATCGAGATCTTAGGGGAAAAGAGATTAAAAACTGAAGCGATCGGGGTAATGTTGCAAAATGAACTTACCCTTGAACGCACAACTGTAAAAGAGATCCTTGAACTTTGGCGTAGCTATTATCCTAAAAGTAAAAGTTATGCTGAATTATTAGCGATCGCAGATTTGGAGGAGAAACAAGAGACCTTTATCGCTAAACTTTCGGGAGGACAAAGAAGGTCATTGCAATTTGCGTTGTGTCTAGCAGGTGATCCAGAGGTGATTTTTTTAGATGAACCAACTGTTGGAATGGATCTGAAACATCGGCAAAAGTTTTGGGAACAGATAAAAAAATTGCAAACTGCTGGGAAAACATTTTTGATAACCAGTCATTATTTGGAAGAATTACAAAACGTAGTCCAGCGTTTCTTGATCTTAAAAGATGGTAGTATAGCTTTTGCAGGGACTTTACAAGAATTACAACAAAACGGTCAAAAAGTGACGTTTAGATTTACGAGTGTCTTAGACAAAAGTCTTTTTACAGAACTTCCTGGAGTGCTAACCGTCAAAAATTATGCCATGAATTATATTGTTCAGACGACTGAGCCAGACGAACTTATCCAAGAGCTTGTTCCTTATTTACCAGCAATCAAAAATTTAAGTATCGAACATGATTCGTTAAATGATCTATTTTTAGAAGTGACAGGGGGAACATACAATGTGGTATCAAAGTAAGTTCAATTTTAAGCGGATCATTTTAAGAAATCCTAATTTTTTATTTTTTGATATTTTGATCCCAGTGCTATTTTATTTATTATTTACAAAGATTTTATCCGATGATATGGGTTTTAAGCGAGATTATTTGGTGTCAATGATGATCTATGCTAATCTATTGGGCTCAGTCTTAACTGTAGCTAACACTTTAGTAAATGACTATGTGAGTGGTTACGCTAAATCATTACGCTTACTACCAGTTAAACAGTGGCAATATTATATTTCGATCGGTAGTATTTTTTGGTTGCTAAATGTTTTTTGTGTCATTGCTTTAGGATTGACAGGGTGGCTATTCAATGATATTGTTTTTTCGGTCAAATTATGGCTTATTTTAGTTGGCATCATTCCACTTTTAGCAACGCCTTTGATGTTGATCGGGGTATTGTTGGCTCAAACGCATGATACAAATACTGTCAATATTTTGGGTAATATCGTGTTTTTGTTGGCAATTGTCAGTGGCTTATGGTTTCCTTTTAAAACACTACCTCACTGGATCCAGATCATAGGTGGACACACACCAGTATATTATATAGCTGAAATAGCACGCGAATTAGTCAGTGGTAAAATGATCACATGGGGTTATTTAGTTGGGGTGATCATTTGGAGTTTACTTTTAGGTAGTTTGATATATTTGATCGAAAAAACAATAGCAAGGACATGCTAGTATGAAAAAATTTTTACGTGCGCATATTTTATTTCCTGAATATTTAGGTTTTGCTCCATATTTTTGGGTGCTCTTTATCTTACCTGTTCTTAGTTTGACCAGTGCGATAGAGGGTGTGAGCAAATATTTTTGGACAGGGATCATTATATTGTATGTCAAGGTCTACCGTGATAGTTTTATGACGACTAAAAACTTTGATTTGCGGATCGTTATTCAGTTAGTGATCGATATGATATTTGCTGTAGTATTCAACTACATTTTTTTATTTGTATTTACTTCATTTTTGATCGGATCGTTTCCTCTGGAAAATAAGCGCTTCAGACGGTTATTATGGATGTTTTATATATTTTTGGGTGTTTCTCTTTGTCGAGTGATCTATGTTCTTTTAACTAATGATGGAAATGTCGATATTTTCGATCTACTACTTTTGATCTTATCACCAGCTTTGCCTGTCTTAGCCTCTCGTTCCTTAAGTGAGAAGCAAAGACAAAAACAGACGTTAGAAAGTGAAAATCAGCGATTGCATTTGTTAGCAAAGGAAAGAGATCGCATCGCCCAAGCACTTCACGACGATTTGGGACAAAGCTTTTCACTATTGGCTTTAAAAGCAGAAGTAGCACAAAAACTTTTAAAAAAAGATCCACTTAAAGCACAGCTACAGATAGAACAGATCGCTGATGAAGCCAGAGCAGACCTTGAATTAGTACGGCAAATAGTCCACGATCTAAAGTATGAAACGTTAGCACAAGTCTTATATCAAGCAAATGAGAAATTAAGCCAAGCAAAAATTATCCTGATAGTTGAAAATGATGATAACGTAGCATTATGGAAACAAGAAGTACAGCAAGTAGTTGCAGCAGTTATAAATGAAGCTGTCACTAATGCGATCAGGTATAGTCGAGCAAATATTTTTAAAGTTATATTTAAAGAAGATGAATCAAATTATCATGTTACTATAAGAGATAATGGTATAGGATTTGCTGCTAAACAGATATCATTTGGACTGAGTGGTATCAAACAAAGAGTGACTGATTTAGGTGGCAACACTACTTTTACGACTGAAAATGGAGCTGTGATCATACTAAGGCTCCCTAAAAGAAAGGGGGGATCGGATGATGCTCAAAATTTATCTAGCTGAAGATCAAGTGATGATCGCCCAAGCACTCAAAACGTTACTTGAGCTAGAAGATGATCTCAAAGTGATCGGAACTGCTACCGATGGAAAAAAGCTTTAAAAGACATCATAGCACTTAAACCGGATATAGCTCTTTTGGATATTGAAATGCCATCTTTGACAGGATTGGAGGTGGCTACGCAATTGAAATTATTAGCAATTCCTGTGAAAGTGATCATTTTAACGACATTTGCACGAGAAGAATACTTTGCACAAGCTATTAAAGCTGAGATCTCGGGATATTTATTAAAAGATTCGCCCAGTGATGATTTGATCCAAGCGATCAGAACAGTTACTAACGGACAAACAGTATATGAAAGTCGATTGGTCAAAGGGATGTTTGATAAGTCAAAGTGTCCCTTGAATAAACGCGAACTACAGATCTTGGATGTGATGAAAGAATTTAGTAATACTAAGCAGATAGCACAAGCAGTATTTCTGGCTGAAGGGACCGTTAGAAACTATATTTCCGCGATCTTGAGCAAGACGGGGACCAGTTCACGCCTAGAAGCAGTACTTTTAGCAAAAGAAAATCGTTGGATATGAAAAAGCCCGTATGCAGTTTTGCATACGAGCTTTTTTAGCTGTATTCGATAGTCAAAGACATCCATCGGAATCTAAATTTTCGCTCAATTCATAAACACGATTGTCAGCCTCATCATAAACACTTATCGGCTTACCATCGATGGCATCGATCCGTAAATGATAACCATAACCGTCCAAAAAGATGAGTTCTTTAGAGGTGAGCATTTGAACTTGACCAGTAAGTTCACGATGATCGATCAAGATCCGCAAGTCAGTCGTGATCTCAAGACAATGAGTTCGATTACTTAATTCATCGATAAATTGCCAACTACCGGCGTAGATCAGTGGTAGAGACACCTGTGGTTGCTTGCTTTTCTTGTTAAAATTGATCACGTTACTGAATAAAGTCTGGCCTAAACTGATCAAGCCCTTGCGTTTCATTGCTTCAACCCCTCCAATTTTCTTATTGAGTATAATATACCACGATTTATACTGTAAAAATAGTAAAATACCAGTAATATTTGAAAATGAAATATAATAGAAATTTTGTCATACTTTTGGAATATTTTAACTTAAAAAATTGGGACAAATCAGCTCTTAGTACGCTAATATTTCGAAGTCTGTTATAATAAATACGTATGAAAAAATGAAAGGGGTTACTTATTATGAAACTCGGGATCATTGGTACTAATTGGATCACTAAGCAATTTGTTGAAGCAGCAGAAGCTACAGGTGAGTTTACTTTAACCAGTGTATATTCAAGGAAAGTAGCCACAGCGCAAAAATTTGGTGCAGATTTCAAAAATGTAACAGAATATTTTGATAATTTAAATGAATTTTTTGAACAAGGTACTTTTGAGGTGGTCTACATTGCATCGCCGAATAGTTTGCATTTTGAACAAACCTTACAAGCCTTAAAAGCCAAGAAGCATGTGATCGTTGAAAAGCCTATGTGTTCTAACCCAGCAGAGCTCAAAGTCTTACAGAAATATTTGCATCATCATCCAGAACTTTATTGCTTTGAAGCAGCTAGACATTTTCACGAGCCAAATTTTCAAAGTGTCAAACAAGCAGTCAAAGAGCTACCTGTGATCCAAGGGGCTAATTTGACCTATAAAAAATATTCCTCGCGTTATGATCAATTTTTAGCGGGAGCAGAACCAAATGTCTTTTCGCCTAAGTTTTCAGGTGGAGCTTTGCAAGATCTAGGGGTATATCTTGTCTATGATGCGATCAGTTGGTTTGGGATCCCAAAAGATGTCCATTATTATCCAGTAAAATTACGCAACGGGATCGATGGTTCTGGGACAGCCATTTTGAACTATCCGGGCTATGATGTAGTCTTAAATGTTGGTAAGACAGCCAATTCATATCTGCCTGGTGAAGTTTACGGACTAAAAGAGACGATCGTGATGGATAATGCGGCTGAATTACAAAAAGTGGAATTGGTCGATGCCACAGGAAATGGTACAATGTTATCAGTGGATCCGGCTAAAAATCCAATGTTGGCTGAAGCAAAAGCTTTTGGAGAGGTTTTACGAGATACGGATTCACTGCAAAATAAGCAGTTACAGCAGGAGTGGTTAGCCGTAGCCGTTGAAGTAAATCATGTCTTGTATAAATTACGTCAAAGTGCAGGACTTGCTTTTCCGGCTGATGAGGTCGACTACTGAGAAAGGTAAGTATGAATCCAAAATTTGAGAATTATTTTAAAGAACAAGGCTTTGAAGCCCTAACACCGATCCAAGCGGAAGTTGCACCATTACTAGCGCAGGAGAAGAGTGTGTTGGGGTTGGCTCCAACTGGTTCGGGTAAGACTTTAGCCTACGCTTTGCCATTATTAGAACAGCTTTTACCTAAGGATGGTACGCAATTATTGATCTTAGCTCCATCGCAAGAGTTGGCAGCCCAGTTGACTAATGTGATCCGCCCATGGGCTAAGTTACTTGAGCTAAATGTCTTATCTTTGATAGGTGGTGCAAATGTCAAACGCCAGATCGAAAAATTAAAAAAGCGACCTGAAGTTGTGATCGGGACACCAGGCCGATTATTGAACCTGATCAATGATAAGAAATTAAAATTGCATAAACTAGAGGCGATCGTGATCGATGAGGCAGATGAATTGTTGGGTGAAGCTGAAACGCTAGCTGATTGCCGTGAGATCATCACACATGCGCCTAGAGCGGCAGCTGTTTCGTTTTTTTCAGCCACTAAAGCTCCGATCTTATCGGAATTACATCGCTGGTTTGGGATCGAGCCAACTGTGATCGATGTTCGCCAAGTTGATCATACTCGAGGTCAAGTGGAGCATTATTTGTTAGAAGTTCCACAAAGAAAGCGCGTCGATGCTTTACGTAGGTTGGCACAGTTAGACGATTTTTGCGCTCTAGTCTTTTTCAAACAAACCGCTGAATTAAATGATGCATACGAAAAGTTAAAACATGCACATGTTAACGTTGCACGTTTGCATAGTGAACAGCGTCAAGTTGAACGGGAACAAGCTTTACGTCAATTGCGAAAAAGAGAAGTTGCGTTGTTATTGACCACAGATGTAGCGGCTAGAGGATTAGATATTCCAGGGCTACCTGCTGTCGTGAACTATGATCTGCCTAAAAATGTCAATACGTATATTCATCGAGTTGGACGTACGGGGCGAATGGGTGCTGATGGGACCGTCATTAATATCGGTAATGAACGCGATCTGCGGATGTTTAAGCAATTGATCAAAGAAAAGGGCTATGAACTAGAGCCAGTCTATCTTTATCAACGTCAACTAGTTACAGATCAAAATGAGTTAGCTGAGTTAAAGAAACAAGCGCCAAGTCGACCAGTTCGTAAAAAGCCAAGTAAACCAGTAACTCAAGCTGAACCTGCTAAGAAAAAACGGAAAAAGAACCGTAAACGTGACCAAAAAAATAAAGGAAAACGTAAGAAAAGTTAGATAACTGGTGCAAAGAAGATAAAGTGATATACTGAGAATAAAGCTAGCAGAAAGAGGAAGAGCAGATGGAAATTTCAATGAATTTGAATGTTTCAGCCGAATACTTATTTCAGCGTTTGTTGGATACGCTCCTGTATGATATCAAGCAAGAAACAGGACGCGAATTGACTGTGGCTGAGTTATCTGATTTAAGCTATGCTACTAAGTTAGATCATCAGACCAAAGCTCAACTCAAGGTCATCAAGTTGATCCCAGATCGCAGTTATCATTTGCAGATCGAAACAGATCATTATGTGAAAAAAGAAGCTTATGAATTGACACCGTTAGCTAAAGATCAAGTTAAAGTTGATTATCGTGAAGAAAGTTTGGTCAAAAAGCAGACTTCTAAACTACAAATTAAGATCTTTTCACCTTTAGCTGAGTGGATCAGGCGACATAATTTCATGAAATTACTAAAAGAGATCGAGGTCGGTTACTAGGATCATTGACTTTAGAAGTAATTCTTCCTATAATGGAATAGTCGTTTTTAATGACTATTCTATTTTTTGCGCTTGTAGCTCAGCAGGATAGAGCAACCGCCTCCTAAGCGGTAGGTCATCGGTTCAATTCCGATCAAGCGCATTGCAATACCTTATAAAATAAGGGTTAATCGGCTTTTTGTCCCCCAAGAGAGCAAAAATTTTTTATAGAATTTTTTTGTTCTCTTTTTTTGTAGAAAAATTATTTAACAAATCTTCAATATGATCATCTGATTTAGCTTTAAATTCATCGATCAAGTAAGAATATTTTCTAGTAGTTGTCGTTAAGTCTGCATGACCTAATCTTTTACTTATCGCATATACTACATCAACGCCCTAATACAAAAGTAGCGCAACATGCGAGTGTCTAAGACTGTGAAAATGATAATTCTTTTTGGAAATACCTGCTCGTTTTAGAACTTTACGTAAAGCTTTATTGACCGCACCAGAGCCAGGAACTGAACCAAATACACTATCAAAAACTTGCTTAGTATTATTTGGCTTAAGCTCGCTTAAAATGTTTAACAGATCATCGTTGACTCGGATAATTCTATTAGATGATTCAGTCTTAGCTTTTTTGAAGCGTTTATTGTTGAAGTCCCATGATTTATTTATATTTATTGTTTTCCAATATGTAGCCATATTCTTACCTCCGTATTTGTGTAATAATTAAAACTGACGGAAAAAGAAATCGAAGATACAAAATTGCTTATCAAAAATTATGCTAAAGATTTTAGAGATTTGAGGGATGACAGATGAAAGCTTTAGATGTTTATTATTTGGCCTTTAAGGATGTCACTTGTGTTACTGTACCTAGTTTAAAATTTAAAGTAGGACAAAAGATCAAAGATAGTCAAGGCGACATTTTTGAAATAAAGAGTTTATCCACATTTAGTGGGCTAAAAGCTAGAAAAGATGTTGTGAATCTTATTGTTCAAGGAAAATTTGAAGGCGATACTGTAAATTTAGTAGAGTTATAAAGTAGTAATATTTTAAACCTGAATTGTCAAATCAAGTTAGAAAAAAACTACTTGCTCATTCGTAATATACTTTATGAATACTGCTAGTGGGGTTCTATAGTTTAAACTTTTACGTGGGATATTGTTTCTATAGCTAGCTACTTGTTGGACATAGTCAGTGGGGAGATCACTAAGATCCATATCTTTTCCTAGTCCATCTTTCCTAAGTGATCCATTCGTATGTTCATTTAGTGCACGTTGGTTAGGTGCACCTACATCGGCAAAGTAGGTACTGATATCATGCTTATTAGCGATATCTTTCCACTTAGAAAATTCCTTACCATTATCAAAAGTGAGCGATTTAAAGAGCCCTTTAGGAGTAACAGAAAGTAAGGCATCAAGTTTCTCAAAGATAGCTTTATCCGTCTTATGGCGTGTATTCAGAATGATGACAGCCTTAGACTTCCGTTCAACTAATGTCATTACTGCACCATGGTGGTTTTTACCTTGGATCGTATCAGCTTCAAGATGTCCAAATTCATTATGGTAGTTGGGATAGTCCTGATGTCGTTCCAAAAGAGCCCGACCTAGTCGCCCAGCTTTTCCACGGCGTTCAACGTAACCATTTGGATGCCTTTTTCCTTTCATTGGTAGCGAGGTAACATCTAGGTCTTTAGAGCGTTTAAAGATACGATAAAGGGTACGCATCGAACAGCTGATATGTTTTTCATTACGTCCGATGATCGTATCAGGAGTCCAACCTAGACTAACTTTTTCCTTGATGTACTCAAGCTCGTCATTAGGTAATACGATGGGTTTACGGCCGGATCTAGATTTATTAGCCTGATAGTTTTCATAGTATTCAGAGATCGAATATCCAGCATCTAAAAAACGAAATACTCGATAAATAGTTTCAGCACTACGTTTTAAGGTTTTAGCTACAATATAGGTTATTTGTGATTTTCCTTTACTTTTGTTTGTTGATACTCAAAAGTCTATCACAAATGGCTTTTTATTTTTCTAACTTAATTTTACAAACTGCGTATAAATGAAATCATAAGTCAATTTTAGGTGTTTTTTTTTCGAAAAAAGTCAACTATAAATCGCCATACACAGTTGTATAGTCAACTAAATGGTGATATAATGATAAAAAACTCATATAAAGGTGGAATTTACTATGATTCAAAAGGATGAACGAAGTAAGGGGATTATAAAAACTATATTAAAGGCTATGGCAATTACGTCTCGTGATTTAAGGGATAGTTGGGAAAAAGAAATTTCTAATAATAATAATAATGGATTGCCAGCAGCTGTTTGGGCTAAAAGATGTGAGTCATTAACGAATGATTTTAATAATGAAGAAGATATAGACGTTTTACATATTAAACGGGGAGGTTTATGGCAAATCGATCCTGTATTTGATACTACTACTGGTGTATTGTATTTGTTATTCAATAGCGATAGTCTTTATCTAATTAAAAGAAAATATTTCAAAAATAGCATTAGTAGGCATTATTCAGTTAGTTTATTATTGATGAACGAGGGTTTGATTACAGAATCAAATGAGCAATTAGAATTATTTCCAGCTAATAATGAAGAAGAACAAAGAAAATTCAAAATTGAAGAAATAAATAAGATGTTAGGGAAAAATGCTGAAAATGTGAAATCTGTGGTAATTGTCAGTGCTGACTATTATTCTAACACGATGATAGAAGCTAGATTAGAATTATACACGCCTAATTTTAGCCTAGTTGAAGTTTATGATGTCACAAAATTAATTCCTAATAGATATAATGTAGAAGAATTATTAGGGGATGTAGAGGAGACACAGCTGTCAACATTGTTGAATGTAGATTCGTTAGTTGAGAAACCTATTGTAAAATTAAGGGATACTGTGAAAGAAAATAATAATATTTAAGAGAAGTGGATAAAAAGATGATAGTACCTTTTAATGGAAAAAGACTACGTGAAGCTAGACGTTTTAGACAACTTTCTATGCCCCAATTAGCAGAAAAAATAGGGATATCTAAACAGATGGTGTTTAAATATGAACACGATGAAGCACAACCTAGTCCAAAAATATATCAAAGAATATTGATAGAACTAAACTTTCCGATAGCTTTTTTTCAAAAAAAAGATGATTTTTCTTATAGTGATATGGGAACTTTTTATAGGAGTAGATTGTCATCAACACAATCTGAAAAGAAACCTAGTGAATTGCTGAAGAAGTATCTAGCAGTGCTGACTAATTTTTTTGAAGAATATGTAGAGTTTCCTAAATTAGATGAAATAGACTTGCCTAGCGATCCTGTCGAAGCAGCAGCTGAGTTACGAAAAGCATGGAATTTAGGGGAGAAACCAATTAGTAGCATGGTAAACCTTTTAGAGGTTCATGGCTTTCCAGTTGCTTTTATAAACTCGAATTCAGAAAGAGTTGATGCTTTTGGTAGCCAAATTCGAGTGAATGGTACCAAATATTATTGTATGCTAGTTGATGAACACAATAATGCCTTTTTTAGACAACAATTTAGTTTAGCACATGAACTTGGACACTGGGCCTTGCATTCAAAATCGGTAAATCCTCAAGAATTAGACGCTTCAGAGTACAGGGAAATGGAGGATCAAGCTAACTTATTTGCAGCATGTTTTTTGTTGCCAGATAAAGAATTTATAAATACTATAAATTTGGGTAAAGAAGATGATTTAGATACTTATTTATACTTGAAAAATTATTGGAAAGTATCAATTGCAAGTATGATATATAGAGCAAGAGATTTAGGAGTACTGAGTTCTAATCAATATTTAAAGATACAAAAAAATATAAATGCAAGAGGATGGAGAAAAGTCGAACCTTTTGATAATAGTATACCAGTTAGAAGACCTGTATTGCTAAAACAAGCATATAGATTGATAAGTGAACATAGAATATTAAAGGATAATTCTATAAATGATGCTTTGAGTGTAAATTATGGTGTAGAGTTACCAAATGATATGTTGGCAGAATTAATAGATATAAGTGTAGATGAATTACTTGAAAATATAAGTGAAAAAATTATTAAAATAAAAAAATAGGCTATTATGATGAAAAATAGAATTTTCAATATGAAGATTTTATTGAATTAATTAATATGTTTTGGAGGAATTTAAGTGGCGGATTTTTGTGTTAGTTTTAATTATACGTATCCAACACTCCGATTTATAAGTGATGATGCCCCAGTTGGGTTTAATATGACTGATTTCTGTGAGTGGCTTATTAAGATGAAAGAAGAAACAACTAGACCTAGCCTAGTTGTTCCATTATCAAATGAGACTTTTGCAGATATTGAGTGGAAAGACTGCATGTATGACTTTGAAAATGGATTGTACTGTTTTAGGCTAAAAAAATTGAGATCAAAGAATATCCCTGCATTTACTGGGAAAAATGTAGATAGTACGGATATTGTTTTAGAGGAAAATCAATTTTTAGGAGAATTTAACTTATTAGTATTTGACCCTCATATTGGAAAGCTAATTGTTCAATCTAATTATTTTGGATTATCAATAAAGCAAATTGAAACAGCTTTGACTCAAATGAGGCTAAAATATTTTGAAAGTAAAGGAGAATATGTTGATAGCAATGATCCAGGATTCGTAAAATTAGAATTTTTAGTTGATCCCAAAGAAATTACCTCACTTAGAGAAAGTGATATCTATAGGTCGATTAATTTACGAGTAGCAGATATTTCTAGATTAGAAACTATGCAAATAAAGTCAACTACGTTAAATAAAGCTGTAGAGTTAGCAAATGATATGGAGGGTATAGCTGTTACTATCCAAGTGAGCTTATCCCACGAGCCCAAGGCACGTTCGTTAAATAATGTAGAGATGAACGAGTTGATAGAGGATATTGAGAAACTTAATATCAATCAAAATGAAGGGACGAAATTATCAGTAAAAGCAAGAAATAGTATAGAATCACCGTTAGAAAATATTGATGTATTGCTTCCCAAATTGACATCTACCGTAGTATTACATGATATGGGAGGAGCAACGTTAGGTATGGAGTATTTATATACGCAATTTAAAGAACAAAACTACTTTAGCGAAGAACAACATATGCAGCGAAGAGCAAAATTATTATCCCCAGCATAGAAAGGATGTTAATGCTATCGAAAATGCTGAAAAATATAAATTTAATAGATTTTATCCATAAATGGAGAATTATTATATTTCTTTGTATTTCAGTGTTTTTGTCTTATATATATTGTAAATCGGATACCTTGAGCATACGAGAGAGTGTTAGTGATATAGTTTCCGTATCGTCAATAATATTAGGAATACTGGGAGTATTTATAGGTATAATGGCCACTTTAGAGGATAGTAGTTTGATAAAAAAATTAAACGACTACGCTAAGTTACAGAAAAATAATTTTGATGCATTTAGGTACTTGCTATTATTTGTGAAAAAACAATTTATACTTAATTTATGCTTTATTTTTTTAACAGTTATGATTAACTTTGCACCTGGTTATTTAAATATTTATATTCGAGTATTCTGTTTAAGTATTTGGGGAATGTTATTTTTATTAATTTTTTGGGGTACATTCTATATTATAAATATAATTATAGGAATACAACTTCAAAATTATAATAGTAAGAGTAATATGGGGAAAACTCGTAATAAATGGCGGAAATGATTTTTGAACTGTACCATAAAAGTGGATGTTCAACTAAATCCCCTAATAAAAAATGAGTGACTGATGTAACTTATAAAGTATAGGATTGAGGGAATTAATGGTATTGTGGAAGTAGAATTGAATAAAAGTAGCAGATTTTTAAGAAGATTATTCAAGTATCAAAAATTTGAAACTAAATTTTCTATCGCAGTTTGTAAAATTAAGTTAGAAAAATAAAAAGCCATTTGTGATAGACTTTTGAGTAACACCAAACAAAAGTAA
>ERZ808046.1125-NODE-1125-length-13606-cov-4.702121_pt1 | contig 13606 bp, 14 predicted proteins | sample MGYA00380196_ERZ808046 | MGnify/ENA primary metagenome ERZ808046 (study PRJEB31490, sample SAMN06133421) | mouse gut metagenome | isolation source: Z6_2 | host: mice | place: China: Chengdu | collected 2015-05 ...
CATAAAAAATAATTTTTTATATCAATCATAATAAGCTCAAAAAAACACAAATTTTACTGTTATTTGATAAATTATTATTTATTATAACATAGTTAAAAGACTTGATTCAACGTCAATATTACATTTTCTCTTACTTTTTATATCTGACATAGATAAAAATAGAAAAACAGACAAATATTATATACTATAATATTTGTCTGACCTTCATTTTTTACAGTTCTAAAAAATCATCAACTGCATCTTCTACAACATTTTCGGCTTTTCTTGCCATGTGTTTGCCTTTTCTCATTATTTTATTGCCCTTTTTTCTGATAGATTGATAGTGCTTTTGGTCTTGTAGCAAACAACCAATTCCAATCGCCGTCATCAAACCACCTGTTACAATACCCATTGTAAAGCTTTTCATTGGATACCACTCCTTTACAGTAGAAAAAGTTTTTTGTCGCACTGCATTTTATAAAACGACAAAATATTTACTACTGTAATGCTTAGTATAACAAAAGTGATTTTTTTTATACTGGAAATAAAATCTAAATATTAATTTTCTAAATCATGTATAAAAAGTCCGCTTCTTAATTTAGGCTCAAACCATGTAGATTTTGGGGGCATTGTTCTATTTTCATCTGCTACATTCATCAATTCCTCCATAGACGTTGGATACATAGAAAAAGCAATTTTCATATCACCACTATCCACCTTTTGCTGTAATGCCTCTAATCCTCTTATTCCTCCTATAAAATCAATCCTTTTATCAATTCTAGGGTCACCTATAGCAAGTATTGGTTCCAATACTTCACTTTGAAGTATAGAAACATCTAAAGCAGCAACAATATCTTTTTGTATAATACTCTTTTTTGCAGTTAATAAATACCATTTTTTATTCAAATACATACCAAATTGGTGACGCTGTTTAGGACGACAGCATCCTTCTTTTTGATATAATTCTATTTCAAATTTTTCACTTATTTTTTTCAAAAATTCTTTTTCTGTTAAGCCATTCAAATCTTTTACTACTCTATTATAGTCCATAATATACAATTCATCATCAGAAAACAGTACAGAAAGATAATAATTAAATTCTTCTTCACCTGTATAGTTTGGTTTGGTTGCTCTACGTTTCAGTCCTACCTTTACAGCAGAAGCATTTCTATGATGTCCATCTGCGATATAAAGACTTGGTATTTTTTCAAATAATGTTATTAATTCTGAAATATCTTTTTTATCAGAAACCAGCCAAACTTTATGACCAACACCATCTTCTGATACAAAATCATAAATTGCTTTCTGGTTTTTCATAATACTATGCAATATAGATTTTACTTGTTCATTTCTATGATAGGCAAGAAAGATAGGTCCTGTATTTGCATTTAATATATCTACATGACGTATTCTATCCTTTTCTTTATCTGCTCTTGTTAATTCATGTTTTTTAATTGTATTATCTAAATATTCATCAATAGAAGTACATACTACAAGCCCTGTTTGACTTTTTCCATTCATTGTTAAATAATAAATATAAAACAAAGGGGTTTCATCTTGTATCATAATTCCATTTTTTATCATATCTTCCATATTTTGTTTTGCTTTTTGATATACTTTTTCATGATATAAATCAATAGAAGGGTCTAAATCAATTTCTGCTTTATCTATATGAAGAAAAGAATATGGATTGTCTTTTACCATTTCTCTTGCTTCTTCGCTACTCATAACATCATAAGGCAAAGCTGCCACTTTCTCTGCCTTTTCTGCTATTGGACGGATTGCTCGAAAGGGTCTTATGATTGCCAAAAAAATCTCTCCTTTAATATAATACTCTTACTTTTATCACACTTTCAATGTTATATAAATCTTTCATAAGTTCTTTTTCTTTTCCATTTAAACTATCACATACAATAATATTATATGCTAAATTTCCTTTGCTTTTATTTATCATATTGTCAATATTAACACTATATTTTGTAAACACAGCACCTAATTGACCAATCATATTGACAATATTTCTATGTGATATTACAACTCTAGGCTTTCCAGAATAATCAATATAGCAATTAGGGAAATTTACAGAATATTTGATATTGCCATATTTCAAATATTCTCTAATCGCTACTGCTGCCATCATAGCACAGTTTTCTTCTGATTCTGGTGTAGATGCTCCCAAATGTGGTGTAACAACTACTTTATCAATACCTAACACATCTTTACTTGGAAAATCTACAATATATTTTGATATAATTCCCTCTTGAATAGCACATTTCAATGCCTTTGTATCCACTAATTCGCCTCTTGCGAAATTCATAAGGCGTGCACCTCTTTTTGTTGCTGCAAACAAATCTTTATTAAAAGTATGCTTTGTTTTATCATTTAATGGAATATGCAATGTAATATAATCACTCTGACTTACAACCTCCTCTAATGTAGATGCGTGCTTTACACTAGAAGATAAATGCCATGCAGATTCTATTGATAAATAAGGGTCATATCCTATTACTTCCATACCCAAATCTAAAGCTGCATTTGCTACCAATACACCTATTGCTCCTAAACCAATTACACCTAATTTTTTACCCGATATTTCTGGACCAATAAACTGTTTTTTTCCTGCCTCTGCATCTTTTTCCACATTATCACTATTTACTAATGTTTGTGTCCAATTTGCTCCTTCAATGACCTTTCTGGAAGAAACCAAAAGTCCCGTTAATACCAATTCCTTTACAGCATTTGCATTTGCTCCAGGGGTATTAAATACTGGTATTCCTCTTTCCGTACATTTTTCAACAGGAATATTATTTGTACCAGCACCTGCTCTTGCCACTGCTAATAAATTTTCAGGTAAAGTCATATTATGCATATCAAAACTTCTTACAATAATACCATCTGGATTTTCTTCTGTATCAGAAATGATAAATTCTGATGCAGGTAATTTTTGTAATCCTATGTGAGAAATTTGATTTAATGTTCTAATATTATACATGATATTATTTCTCCTTATTTATTTTCTTTTTCAAACTGTTCCATCAATGCCACAAGAGATTTTACACCTTCCATAGGCATAGCATTATATATACTTGCTCTCATACCACCTACTGTTCTATGTCCCTTCAAATTCACAAAGCCTTTTCTTTCTGCTTCTGCAATAAATCTTTTGTTTAATTCTTCTGTTGGCAGAACAAATGGCACATTCATCAAAGAACGGTCTTTTTTCACAACAGTGCCTTTAAATAATTTGGAATTATCTAAAAAGTTATACAGTATAGATGCCTTTTGTTCATTTATTTTTTGTAATTCTTTTACACCTCCTTGTTGTTTTACCCAATCAAATACAAGTCCCATAAAATAAATACCATATGTAGGAGGTGTATTATATAATGAATTATTTTTAGCGTGAATATCATAGCGAAGCATTGTTGGTGTAAATTCCATAGCATTTCCTAACAAATCTTCTCTGATAATCACTACTGTTACACCAGCTGGACCTAAATTTTTTTGTGCTCCAGCATAAAGTAGTCCAAATTTTGTAATGTCAATTTCTTGAGATAATATACTGGAGGACATATCTCCCACTAAAGGAACATTGCCTGTATCAGGCAATACAGTATATCTTGTACCATAAATAGTGTTATTTAATGTAATATAAAAATAATCTGCTTCTGTATCAAATTTACTTTTATCTAAATCAGGTATTCTATCAAATGTTGTATCTTCTGAAGATGCAACAATATTTACTTTTCCATATTTTTGTGCTTCTTGTATTGCTTTTGTTGCCCATTGTCCTGTTTTTACATAATCTGCTTTATGATTTTTATTCATCAAATTCATGGGAATCATTGCAAACTGTGTAGAACCGCCTCCCTGTAAAAACAACACTTTATAATTGTTTGGTATTTGCATCAATTCTCTTAATGTATTTTCTGCATGATACAATATTTTTTCAAAATCCTTTGAACGATGGCTCATTTCCATAACAGACATACCACTATTACCATAACAAACAAATTCCTTTTGTGCTTTTTCTAACACTTCTAAAGGAAGCATAGATGGACCTGCGGAAAAATTATAAACCCTATTCATTTTGTTAAACCTCCCTATGATTTCAAAATGATGATATTATGAATGAAAAAAATGCCCTCTCTTTTAAGAAGGCATTCTGTTTTGATACCTCTTTCGTAAAGTTAAAAAACAACTGCTCTTTCCTTTATTAAAAAATTATAACATATGATAGAAACACGTCAACCATTCTACTGTTTTTTATAAAAAACAGAACTATTTTTCGTGATTATGCAATGTTTTTTTCAAAATAATCTCAATTTATTGTCATTTTTCACAATACATTTGTCCTTGATACAAATACAAATTATATATTGCTTGATACTTCCTTAATGCCCAAATATTTACAGATTGCTTTATAATATGCATTTGCTGATAATTTGCAACCTGCTTTACTTCCAAATTGTTCAACATCCTGCTGATTCGTTACAAAACATTGTTCTGCTAATACAGAAGGACAATTTACATTTTCCACCATACCAAAAGATTGCTGAGCATATATCATAGTATCTGATATTTCCTTTATCGCTTTTTGCGTATTTCCATTTTGGTCTGTCACATAATAAGCATATCTGACACCATTTTCTCCTCTTAAATGATTTCCTATTTCTGCCATACTTTCTGCAATGCACACTGCAAAATAATAACTAATTTCATGATTATTTCGTCCTGGAGGAGAAGGATAACATTCAAATCCTCTTGCTGTTCCTGTAGGGTCAGAATTTCCATGTATAGAAAGTATGACATCTGGTTTTTGTTTTAATAATATTTCTTTTCTTTTTGTAATTCCTATATCTTCTCCATTTTTACGAGAACGAACTACTTTGAAACGACCATCTTTTTCTAATAGTTCCTGTAAAAAGTCTGCCGTTTTTTCCGTCAATTCTACTTCTTCTATGTATCCTATTGCACCAACATCTTCTCCTCCATGTCCCGCATCTAATCCTACAGTATATAGTTTTTGCTCTCCTTTTCTTAAAAATAAAACAAAACCAAAAATAATTGCTAATATAATCAAAAATAACAACAGCAATATTTTAATTATTTTTTTTCTTCTCTTTTTTTTCATTCTTCTTTTTCTTCTTATTTCTGCATTGCTTTCTAATTGCACACACACACGCCTCCTACTATTTTTATCATACTACAAAACAGAAAAAAGAAAAAGTATACTTACATTTCTATTTTATTAAATATTTCTTAATGTGTTCATATATTACACTTTTCACTTACATTATCAGACAACTTATTTTTTTAATATGTTCCCATTTTTAAAATATTTATATCAAAAAATTTTATTTTACTATTGACAAATACAAAAAAATGATTAAAATAAATACCAATAATATAAGTTAAAGCATTGACCAAGAGTAAGTACACAATAAAAACTGCTTTCAGAAAATTGGTGGTAGATGTGAACCAATACAGTTTTATTGTTGGAATGGACTTGGGAGTAGGAGCTGAAAATTTTTTTAAAATAAGTACGCAACTCGGGTTCTCCCGTTATAGAGAATGCTGTATGTTTGTACAGTATGAGCGGGTTATTTTTAACCAATAGAGGTGGCACCACGTAATGTATACTACGCCCTCTGCATATTACATATGCAGGGGGCTTTTATATTTTATATTATTTTTATATTGAATAGGAGAGATGAATTATGTCAAAAAACATTCCTAACAGAATTTTATTAACAGAAAATGAACTTCCAAAACAATGGTACAATGTTCGTGCAGATATGCCAGAACAACATGACCCCTTTATCAACCCTGCAACAATGAAAGAAGCTGTAAAAGAAGATTTTTATACTATTTTTGCAGAGGAACTCTGTAAACAAGAATTTTCAACAGAACGCTATATTGATATTCCAGAAGAAGTACAGGCATATTATAAAATGTATAGACCTTCTCCATTACACAGAGCTTATACATTAGAAAAAGCGTTAGATACTCCAGCAAAAATTTATTATAAATATGAAGGAAGTAATACATCTGGTAGTCATAAATTAAATTCTGCTATTGCACAAGCTTACTATAATAAACAACAAGGTATTACTCATATTACAACAGAAACAGGTGCAGGACAATGGGGTACTGCTCTTGCTATGGCATGTTCTTTTTATAACATTCCTCTTGATGTTTACATGGTAAAAATCAGTGCAGAGCAAAAGCCATACAGAAAAGCGGTTATTGAAACATATGGAGCAAATGTTGTCCCAAGTCCAAGCAATACTACAAATGTTGGTAGAGAAATATTATCAAAAGACCCTCATTGTACTGGTTCTCTTGGTACAGCTATCAGTGAAGCAGTAGAAAAAGCTGTTTCTACACCAAATACAAAATATGCTCTTGGTTCTGTATTAAATCAAGTATTATTACATCAATCTATTATTGGTGCAGAATCAAAATTACAAATGGAAAAAGTAGACGAATATCCTGATATTATTATAGGCTGTGCAGGCGGCGGTTCTAATTTAGGCGGATTAATATCTGATTTTATGAAGGATAAATTAACAGGAAAAGCAAATCCTTATTTTATTGCAGTAGAACCAGCAGCTTGTCCTTCTCTTTCTCGTGGCAAATATGCATATGATTTTTGTGATACAGGTCATGTAACTCCTCTTGCAAAAATGTATACATTAGGTAGTGGTTTTATACCTTCTTCTATACACGCAGGTGGTTTGCGTTATCATGGTATGTCACCGATTGTATCTAAATTATACCATGATGGTTATATTGATGAAGCAAGGGCATTATTTCAAAATCATATATTTGATGCTGCAACATTATTTGCAAAAACAGAATCTATATTGCCAGCTCCAGAGTCCGCTCATGCTATTGCAGCAGCAATTGACGAAGCGAAAAAATGTAAAGAATCTGGAGAATCTAAAACAATATTGTTCGGATTAACAGGAAATGGCGCTTATGATTTAGCAGCATATATGAATTATAAGTCTGGAAATATGCAGGACTATGCTCCAACAGATGAAGAATTAGAAAAAGGCTTTGCTACACTGCCAAAAATTCCAGGTATACAATCATAAAAATATAAAAAACACTTGTATTTTTTACATTATTATGATATTATTTATTTCTGTAAGTTAAAAGTCCTTGCTCTTTTTATAGAAAAGGGCCATTGTCCAAAAGGAGGTGTAATCATGAATAAATACGAATTAGCATTAGTTTTAAATCCAACATTGGATGAAGAAACAAAAGCAGCTGAAGTTGCAAAAGTGCAGGCTTTATTAGAAAGATTTGGTGCTAAAATTGAAAAAGTTGATGACTGGGGTAAAAGAAAACTTGCTTATGAAATCAAAAAAGTAAATGAAGGTTTCTTCAGCTTTACAACTTTTGAAGCTCCAGCAACTGCTCCAGCAGAAATTGAAAGTCGTGTACGTATTATGGAAAATGTTCTTCGTTATCTTATTGTTCGTAAAGAAGCATAATATTATTATAAAAAGTCAAAAAACAGAAACAAATAATTTGTTTATTGGTTTTGCATAACGGAGGCGTTTTATGAATAAAGTAATTTTAATGGGCAGATTAACACAAAATCCAGAAGTACGGTATTCTCAAGCTGCCGAACCTCTGGCTGTTGCTCGATATACATTAGCAGTAAATAAAAGATTTAAACGTCAAGGTGAACCTGATGCAGACTTTATTAACTGTGTTTCTTTCGGAAAAGCAGCAGAGTTTGCAGAAAAATATTATAAAAAAGGTCAAATGGTCAGCATCGTTGGTAGACTTCAAGTGCGTTCTTGGGAAGACCAAAACGGTCAAAAACGTTGGAGTACTGATGTTGTGGTAGAGGAACAATATTTTGCAGAAAGTAAAACAGCTTTTGAAAGTCGTATGGCTGCAAACGCAAATATGAGTGAAGCTGTACCAGTTTCAGCTCCTGTAAAACCAGCTCCCCAACTAGCTCCAAGTGCTGCAGATGGTTTTTATCCTATTGATGAAAGTATTGAAGACGATGATGATTTGCCCTTCTAATATGAAAAAGGAGGATATATAACATGATTCAGAAAAAACGTGGACGCAGAAAAAAACGTGTTTGTGCGTCTTGTGCAGATAAAGTAACAACAATTGATTACAAAGATATTAGCAAATTAAGAAGATATGTTTCTGAAAGAGGCAAAATTCTTCCAAGAAGAATTACAGGTAATTGTGCAAAACATCAAAGAGCTTTAACAACAGCAATTAAAAGAGCAAGACATGTTGCATTAATGCCTTATACACAAGATTAATTTTTAATTTGAAAAAGCATTGAAATTTAAAAAATTTCAATGCTTTTCTTTTAACAATATTGTTTACATAATGAAAATATTTTATTTTTGTTGTTTGTTTAGAAAATAAATCTCTGCTTTTCTGATATATCTACCATCATTTTATCACTATTATTATAGGTAACTATATCAACAAGTTAAGTAATATTTTCATTTATTGCAATTTTTCGCTAATCAATTTTGCCAACTTTTCTGCTTCCCTTTGCATCACTTCTAAATCTTTTCCTTCTATCATAACACGTACAAGAGGCTCTGTTCCTGAAGTACGAATTAATACTCTACCTTCTCCATTAAATTTTGTATTTAAATTTTCAATAGCTTGTTTAATCTCTGGTACTTTCATATAATCATTTTTTTTGTTATTATTCACTTTTGCATTTACAAGTACTTGAGGCATTGTTTCCATCATACTTGCTAATTCCGATGCTTTTTTTCCTGTTTTTTTCATAACAGTTAAAAACTGTATTGCAGTCAATATACCATCTCCTGTTGTATTATAATCCAAAAATATAATATGACCTGACTGCTCTCCTCCTAAATTATAATTTTTTTCAATCATTCTTTCCAAAACATATCTGTCACCTACATTTGTTTGTTCAATTTGTATTCCTTGTTTTTTTGCCAACAAAGATAAGCCCATATTAGACATTATTGTTGCAACAATAGTATCATTTTTTAATGTTTTTTGCTGTTTCATCGCCATACCACATATAGCAAGTATTTTATCTCCATCAATCAATTGACCATTCTCGTCTACTGCAAGACATCTATCTGCATCACCATCAAATGCAAAACCTACATCAGCATGATTTTCTTTTACAAAAGCACATAAATCCTGTATATGAGTAGAGCCACAGTTTTCATTAATATTTGTACCATCAGGCTCATTATGTATAATACAAATACGTGCTTTTAAATTTAATAAAGAAATCGGTGCAGCTTTATAAGAAGAACCGTTTGCACAATCAATCGCCACTTTAATTCCTTCAAATGTAGTATCTGTGGATTGTTGTAAAAAAGAAATATAATCTTCCAAAGCATCTTCTGCAATAGATTTTACACCAATATCTTTTCCTGTTGGTTGTGGCAAAGTATCCATGCCATGAAACATAATTTCTTCTATTTCTTCCTCCAATTCATCACGAAGCTTATAACCCAAATGATTAAAAAATTTAATTCCATTATATTCTACAGGGTTATGAGAAGCAGAAATCATGACCCCTGCATCTAATTTATATTTTCTTACCAAATAGGCAACAGCAGGTGTTGGTACAATTCCTACTTGCACAGCTTCTGCTCCTACAGAACAAATTCCTGCTACAAGAGCAGATTCTAACATATCTCCCGAAATTCTAGTATCTAATCCCACTAATATTCTTGGTGTATGCTTTTTTTCTTTTGTTAAAACATATGCCCCTGCTCTTCCTAAATTATACGCTTGTGTACCGGTGAGTTCTGTATTTGCAATTCCTCTAACACCGTCTGTACCAAACAAAATTCCCATAATTTGTTTCCTCCTAAAAAACATTGTTTATTCTTCTGATATTGATGGCTGTTCTATTTCTGTTATCACTTGGTCTGTTTCATCATTTTCTTCTGGTATATCTATTTGTTGTTCTTTTTCTGATATTGTTATAGTAATTTCAGGTATCTCTCCTACTAATGTAATACCTTCTGGCAAATCAATTTCTAATGCAACAGTATGTTCTCCTGCTGTTAAACCTGTTACATTTGCTATAACAGGAATACTTCCTGTTGTAATAGTTGCCAGTGCTTTTGCTGAACCCGTTAGTTGCAAAGAAACACTATCATCAGAGAGTATATATTCATTTATTTCTTGTTGCGCTCCTTCCATTTCAATTGGTGCGCTTTGTACTGTAATTTGTTGGTTTTCTTGTTCTTTAATTACTACAGAAACTTCTGCTTCTAAAGGAGTATCATTACTTAACATAGTACCATCTGGCAATATTTCATTTAACAATACAGATTCTGTTATTGTCGTTGTAGCATTTGTTACATCTACAGCAGGAAGTGTAACTGCTTGTAAATAATTTAATACTTCCTCACTGCCTGCAATATTAATTGCTTTAGGTGACCATATTATTTCTGTAACTTCATATCCTTCTGCTGGAATACCTTCTGTAGTTGCCCTCAAATTTACCATTTTATTTTTTTGTACACCTATAGAAACATGAACTTTTGTTATATCCATTGTAACGCCTTCTACTTGTTTGCCGTTTTCATCATAAGCAATCGGTTCTGCTGTAACAACAATATCTTCTGATGCCTGCTGTAATTCTACATTTACCTGCACCGTTTTTACATGATTAATAACAGATGCTGCTCCTGAAATTTGAACAGAAGAAGGAGAAATTTGAGGTTGTAATGTTGTATATCCACTTCCAGCTTCTCCATTAATACGAACATTAATTGGAACTCTTTTTGCTGCTAATTTTTCTACAATAATTTCTGCTTGTTCAGGAGATTGACTGACAATTTCAAATCCTGTCCCTGCACTATCTGGTAACAAAAATGAAACATCCAATGACACAGTATCACCCGATTTTACATTTTCTAATTTACTAAAATCTACTACAGCTTTAATATTATTTTTATATTGTGTTAATCTATCTAATGCTGTTCTTTGTGCCTTTATCTTTGCAGATACTTTCATATTTTCTATTTGTCCCTTATTCAATACTGTTAGTCCCTGTTGTGTTAAAGTATCTATATTTTTCATTGTTACTGTTTGTGTATATATTCTCGTTGTTACTGGATGTTCTATATTAATTACCATAAACCATAATGCAATAGCAATAACAAGCGAAAGTAATTTCCAGCCAATATCCTCCATAATTTTCTCTTGTAACTTTTTCATTTTGTTTGCCTTCCTTTCCATAATACCAATTTTCTTTTGGTAGATTTTGTTGAACCAGAAAGCATTTTTCGCAAAGAATCTATTGTAACATTACGATAAAGTGTACCACCTTGTGCCATAGATATTGCGCCTGTTTCCTCAGAAACAACAATCACATAAGCATCAGAAACCTCACTTGCTCCTATTGCCGCCCTATGCCTTGTACCTAATTCCATACTAATATCATTACTTTCTGTTAAAGGTAAAAAACAAGTTGCTGCTGCCACACGATTATTGCGTATAATAACTGCGCCATCATGAAGAGGCGTATTATGCTCAAATATATTAATTAAAAGCTGACTAGAAACAATAGCATCAATAGGAATCCCTGTTCTCTCCAAATCTCCTAATGGTACATCTTGTTCTAATAATATCAATGCACCAGTTTTTACAGCCGCCATTTTATCTGCTGCTTTTAATATTTCATCAATGGTGCGATTTGCTACTTTTTCATTATTTCCATCAGCATCCATTTTTCCTAAATTGCTAAAAAAGAAAAAGGCTTTTCCCTTTCCTAATTCCTCCAATGCTTTTCTTAATTCAGGTTGAAATACAACAATTACTGCAATAATACCTACAGAAATCGTATTAGTTAATATCCACATAATTGTATTCAAATGTAAAAGAGCTGCTACCGCTGCAAAAACAAATATTACTAATATTCCTTTAAATAGCGCCCACGCTCTTGTTTCTTTAATCCAAAACACTATTTTATAAATAAGATAGGCAACAATTAAAATATCCAACAAGTCAAAAATTCCTACTGTCGGACGCATAAAATCTGTAATACCCAAATCACCAAAAAAACTTTTTATCCATTCCATAAATACTTTTCACCCTATCCGACTATTTTTAAAATATATATTTTTATGCTTTATCAGTATATGAAACAACACATATCAACATTCCTTCCCATTATACCATAAAAAAACGATAATGTTATAAAATATAAAAGTCTTTTACAAAAAATATTTTTATATTATTATAATAAATAAAACAACTTTTTATATGGAATAAAAAATTCACAAATTGGATAAAATTAAAATTACCATAGAATATACTTTTTACTAAAATATCCAATTACTATGCTATATAAAAAATATAGCAATAAAAAAATTGTCTAAAAAGATGTTGACAATCTACAGTATATTGGAATAAAATATAAACATATTATAAATTTTTTCTGTAAATAATATAAAAATATAAAAAACAAAGGAGTATATCTATGGATTATCAAAATCTTATATTAGCTACAAAGTCTGTCAGAGAATATAAAAAAGATATAATTGATACTCAAAAATTAAAAGCATTAAAAGACTATGCCCAAAATTGCCCTAAAATAAATGACAGTATTGAAACAGAAATACGAATATTGTCTAATAATGATGTTTATATTGCCTTAGATGGTATTGCTGGCTATCATGGCAATATGATAGACGCTCCACATTATATTCTTATTCTTTCTGAACAGAAAGAACATTCTATTGAAAATGCGGGCTACATTGGAGAAAGTATGATATTAAAGGCAACAGATATGGGCATATCTTCTTGTTGGATTACATTTTCTGACAGTAAAGCTATCAAAGAACGCTTATCAATACTTTCCGATAAAGAAGTTGTTGCATTGATTGCATTAGGATATGATGCCAATGCTCCAAAAAAAGGAGTATCTATTTCTTTAGAAAATAGTAAAATCGGATTAGATGAGATGGTTTACATTGACAAATGGGGAAATGGTGCAGATGCTTCTGTACTAGAAGAAAGAGGACTTTTAGAGGCTTTTGCCTTTTCAAAATTAGCTCCATCTTCACTCAATCAGCAACCTTGGAGATTTCTTTTAACAGGTGGAAAAGCAATACTTGCTATTAAAAAAGATAAAAATACTTATGAACAAAAAATTGATAGTGGAATTATTATGCTATTTTTCCAGTTAATGGTAAGTGCTACATTATTTGATTTAAAATGGAAATTAGAACCTCCTACAGATTCCTTAGAGATTCCAGAAGAATTTGAAATTGTTGCATATTGTATGGTATAATAATACAATATATACAATAATCATTAGAAAGGTGGATATATTATGAAAAAATACGAATGTGAAGTATGTGGTTATGTTTATGACCCAGCAGTAGGTGACCCAGAACACAACATTGCACCTGGTACACCTTTTGAAAAACTTCCTGATGATTGGGAATGTCCTCTTTGTAATGTTGGCAAAGACCAATTTAAGGAAATACAATAATAAAATTAAAAAACCTTCTATATATTATTATTTATAGAAGGTTTTTTCAGCTTGTCAAAAAAGTCCTTTTTGTGGGTTTCACCCACACCCACCAACTTTTTTTGAAAAAAAGTTGGACAAAAA
>ERZ808046.1128-NODE-1128-length-13586-cov-10.708713_pt1 | contig 13586 bp, 13 predicted proteins | sample MGYA00380196_ERZ808046 | MGnify/ENA primary metagenome ERZ808046 (study PRJEB31490, sample SAMN06133421) | mouse gut metagenome | isolation source: Z6_2 | host: mice | place: China: Chengdu | collected 2015-05 ...
TAAATCTTCATAGGGCGGACGCCCGGCGCTTCTTGTCCGCGGTACGCGGGCAAGAAGATGCAAGGCTGAACTGTTACTAATATTTACATGATTTTAACACACATTTACGAAAGGATTTGTTATGGATTTTTATGAAAACAGCCGGTATCATTGCAGAGTACAATCCGTTTCATAACGGCCATGAATATCATCTGACAGAAACCAGAATGCAGACGGGTGCAGATTATCTTGTGGTGATCATGAGCGGGGATTACGTCCAGCGGGGGGAGCCTGCGATTTTTAACAAATATCTCCGGGCCAGAACAGCCCTTATGGCCGGGGCCGATCTGGTACTTGAGCTTCCTGTGTTCGGTGCCGTATCCAGTGCCGCGGACTTTGCCGGGTGCGCCGTGTCTTCCCTGGAAAAGTCAGGGCTCGTGGATATTTTATCTTTTGGAAGCGAATGCGGAAATCTCAATTTTTTAAAATCCCGGGCGGAATATACAGATACGGAAACGGAGGAAATCTCCTTTCTGATCCGCCAGGGTCTGAAAAAAGGGCTGTCCTGGCCCATGGCCCGCGCCGCAGCATATGAAACAGCCGGATATGGTACGATTTCCTCCTCTCCCAATGACATTCTGGGGACAGAATACTTAAAAGCCTTAAAAAACCTGCATTCCTCCATGGAGCCTTTTACCATGGCACGCACAGATCCCGGCTATCACAGCAAAGACCGTATCGGCGCTTTTGCTTCCGCCACGGCGGCGCGAAAGGCCATTGAAGAAAATGATCCGGACTTTCTTATGGAAATCCTGCCGGATTTCTTTTTTTCCTGCTTTGAAAACGAGGGCTGTCCTGCCGTAACCTTTGACGATTTTTCCGCGGTTTTAAATGAAAGGCTTCTGAACGCCTCTCAAAAGCAGCTGGAAGACACCTCCGGTATGCCAAAAGATCTGGCGGCAAAGCTTTATAAAAACAGGCTGCGCTTTCTTCCTGCAAGAAAGCTTACAGCCGCCTCCAAAGACCGGCAGTACACCTACACCCGCGTAAGCCGCAGTCTCCTCAATGTTACACTGGGAATCACAAAACAGGATCTCTCCTCTTTTAAAGAGCTGGGGATGTGCCCCTGGCTGAGGATTCTGGGTTTTAAAAGAGATTCCGCTTTGCTTCTTACAAAGCTTAAAAAGAATTCTGACATTCCCATTATCACAAAAACGGCGGATGCTTCCTCCATTCTTTCAGGGGAAGCCCTTAGACTCTTTGAAAAACACCTCCTGTCCTCCGAGCTTTACCGCATGATATGCGAAATAAAGACCGGGAAATCCACAAAAAATGAGTTTACCCGATCTGTGATTCTTTTATAATTAAGTTTGCCGGAAAATCTTTTTTCTTATCCTGCTTTTATGCATCAGCGTTATGGAACTTTTCCTGCAAAAGATTTTCTTATGGAAACTTTTCCCGCGGAAGATTTTCCTATGGAAGCTTTTCCTGTTTTTCCTGTGAGAGAAGAAGCTTATACAGGGTAGGCTCCACATGGAGCTCCTCCATAATGGCGGAAAGCTCTTTTTGATTTTCTTTTTTCTTTCCCTGCTTTACGGCGCGGATTAAAAGATTCTTCGGCGTATGTTCCATATCAATAAACTCCAGAATCTGAACCCGGTAGCCCATGGCCTCTAAAATCTGGGCGCGCAGAGCATCCGTATAAAGAGCCGCCATCCGCTCCTTTATGATTCCATACTGGAACACAGGCCCCATAAGTCTGCTTTCCATCTGTCCGTTTAATTCATGCTGGCAGCAGGGAACAGAAAGAATCACGGCCGCCCCCAGACGTACCGCCTTCTCCAGAGCATAGTCTGTGGCCGTATCGCAGGCATGAAGAGTCACAACCATATCCACCTGGTCCACGCCTTCATAGGAGGCAATGTCCCCTGTGTAGAAAGCAAGCTTTTCGTATCCATAGCGGCGGGCCAGTTCATTGCATTTTTCTATGACGTCTTCTTTTAAATCCAGGCCGATAATACGGACCGGATACCCTTTAAGCTCCTTCAGATAATAATACATGGCAAAGGTCAGATAGGATTTTCCGCATCCAAAATCCAGAATTACCGACTCCCGCTCTTTGTCAAGTCTTGGGAGAATATCCTCAATGAACTCCAGAAAACGGTTGATCTGCCGGAATTTGTCATAACGGGCATGAACGATACGCCCCTCCCTGGTCTGAACACCCAGATCAACAAGAAACGGAACCGGAATGCCTTCCTCTAAAATGTACTGCTTTTTCCGGTTATGGGAAAGGCCGTTTTTCCAGGCATCTTCCAGCCTCTGCTTTTTCTCTTCCCTCTGCTCTTTCCCTTCCTTTTGCTTTTTCACTTTTATTGTGGCCTTTCCCTTTTTGCTCACAAGAACGGAAGCCGTCCAGCCTGCAGTCTCAAGCTGAGCCTGTTTAAAGGAAGTTCCCAGAAGCGCTGTCAGATAGGAAACCGCCTGGTCCTTGTCCATGTTTTTATGAAAGACCTGCTTTCCCCGGAATTCCTCAGCCTGAAACATCACAGTTTCCCCTAAAAGAACCGGATGCAGCCGCACTTTCAGAAATTCCGTTTTTTCCGCCTGGCCGCTTAAGATGGCCAAAACGGGATTCTCTGTGAGAAACTCTTCAAAGAGTTTTCGTACTTCTCCCTGTTCCAACATTTTTGAGCTCCGTTTCCTTTATGGTCATTTTACAGTTCTCCAGATTACAGCGTCCCCTGCTATACCGTTAAAATCTCAGACATCTCGTCCCGCCCGGCCACCGCCATGTGAAAATCCGAGGCCTGATAGGGGCAGTCACCCATGTCCACCTCCAGGCGGACCGTCTCATAGGCCAGCTCCGGCAGATTATTCTCCTTGCTCAAGTGACCTAACAGAATATATTTCAGCTTATCGTTTAAAATACAATTTAACAGCCGTCCGGCGTTTTCATTGGACAGATGTCCGAAATCTCCCATAATTCTCCGCTTCAGATAATAAGGATAAGGGCCTGTCTCCAGCATCCGTCTGTCATGGTTGGATTCCAGAAGCACCGCATCCAGATCCAGAAGATGGTCTATGGTATACTGGTTGAAATGTCCCAGGTCCGTAGCAACCGCAATGGATTTCGTTCCGGACTGGATCCGGTATGCCACCGGATCCGCGGCATCATGATCAATGTGAAAGGGCATCACATCCAGATCCCCCACCTGGAATTTTACATCGGGAAGCACAGGGGTCATAAGCTCCTTCGGATATTCTCCGAGTCCCTTCATCTTTCGTATTTCCCTTAAGGTCCCCCGGGTTCCGTAAATGGGAATTTCATATTTTCTGGCCAGTATCCCAAGCCCCTTTACATGATCGGAATGCTCATGGGTGATGCAGATGGCGGACAGCTCAGCCGGCTTTACCCCCACCTCAAAAAGCCCCTGTTCCATCCGTCTGGCGCTGATCCCCGCATCCACCAGAATGTGGGTATGTTCTGTCCCTGCATAAATACAGTTTCCGCTGCTGCCGCTGGCAATGCTAACAAATCTCATGACCAAGAATCTCCTTTAACTGTTTTTCTGTTTTCTCCTCGGTCCCGTTATTGTCAATGACACGGTCGCAGAAACTTTTATACCAGGAGTCCGGCTTCTGGCTTTTCATAATACTTTCGCATTTTTCTCTGGAATAGCCGCGGCTCTCCATGAGCCGCCGGATCCTGATTTCCTTATCGGTATACACATACCACAATTCATCGAAAAAATCTCCGGGAGCCGTGGTGAAAACAGCAGCTTCCACAAGAATCAACGATTCCTTCGCTCCCTTTACTTCTCTTTTAATTGCCTCCCATACCATGGGATGAATAATGGAATTCACAGTTGCAAGGGCCTTCGGGTCATGAAAAATAAGGTCTGCCAGAGCTTTTCGGTCCACCAGGCCATCTTCTCTTAAAAATCCTGTTCCCAGGGCCTTGGTAACCTGACAAAGCCCTTCTGTTCCCGGCTCCATCAGATCGCGGGCCACCAGATCAGCCAGAATGATCCTGGCGCCGAATTTCGTTTTCAAAATATTCAGAACACTGCTCTTTCCGGCGCCCACGCCCCCGGTGATTCCTATCACTTTTTTTTCTCTTTTCTCCATTGGTCTATTTCGCCTCAAACCAGTTTTTTCCGTCGTGCATATCAATTTCCAGATCCACCTGAAGAACGGCTGCCTGGCTCATCTCTTCTGAAAGAATCCGTTTCACACTCTCGAGCTCAGATTCTTTTGTTTCCACCAGAAGCTCATCGTGTACCTGAAGAATCAGCCGGGACTGTAAATTCTCCTCGCGAAGCCTTTTATCAACCCGGATCATGGCAATTTTTATGATATCGGCGGCCGTCCCCTGAATGGGAGAATTCATGGCCACCCGTTCTCCAAAAGAGCGCTGCATAAAGTTTGCAGATTTCAATTCCGGCACCGGGCGGCGGCGGCCAAACATGGTGGAAACGTATCCCTTTTCCCTGGCACCTTCCACCAGCCCGTCCAAAAAGCCCTTTACCTGCGGGTAGGTTTCAAAATATTTATTGATGTATTCCAGAGCCTCTTTCCTGGAAATGCTTAAGTCCTCGCTGAGGCCGAAAGCGCTGATTCCGTAAACAATACCAAAATTCACTGCCTTGGCATTGCGCCTCTGAAGGGGAGTCACCTCCTCAAGAGGAATGTGGAATACCTGGGACGCAGTTATGGCATGGATATCCTGGGCGCTTTTGTAGGCCTCAATGAGCCGCTCATCTCCGGACAGGTGAGCCAGCACGCGCAGTTCAATCTGGGAGTAGTCCGCATCCAGAAATACATACCCCTCCTTTGGAACGAAAACCTTGCGGATTTCGCGGCCCAGTTCCATACGGATGGGAATATTCTGAAGGTTCGGCTCGGTGCTGGAGATTCTTCCCGTCGCCGTGATGGTCTGGTTAAAACGGCTGTGGATTCTGCCGTCGGGGCCGATGTAGGTCCCAAGTCCGTCCGCATAGGTGGAATTTAATTTGGCATACTGGCGGTAATCAAGGATTTTTCTCACCACCGGATACTCCGGAGCCAGCTTTTCCAGCACATCAGCCGCCGTGGAATAGCCTGTCTTCGTCTTTTTTCCGCCCTTAAGCTCCATTTTTTCAAAGAGAACTTCTCCAAGCTGTTTGGGAGAATTGATATTAAACTCACAGCCGGTCATATCCCAGATTTCCCTTTCCAGAATGGAAATCTGTTTTTTCAGCTTTTCGCCGTAATCCGAAAGCTCTTTCCTACGCACGGCAATGCCCTCTGTTTCCATATGGAAAAGGGCATAGATCAAAGGAAGCTCTATGGTCAGATATAAGTCCTTCATTCCTTCCCCGGAAAGCTTTTCCATCAAAGAGGTTCCGGATGCATATGCCGCATAAGCCATATACCCGGCACAGGTAAGGAGGGCTTCCCTCTCCTTTTCCCAGGCTTCCTCATAGCTCATTTTTTTTAACAGATCGTTCCGGGAGGGTACCGTCATTCCAAGATAGTCTCTGGCCAGATCATCATATTCGTAGGTATCTTTTAACGGATTCAGAAGATATGCGGCCACTCCGGCATCGTATACGACATCACCGTAATCCACCGAAAGAAACGGAAGCATTCCCTTTAAATCCAGAACCCAGACCTTTCCGGTTTTACAAAGCATGGTCATTTTGTCGGCCAGGTATTGTCCGGCCAGAAACCCCTCTGCGTGGAAAAAGTAAGATACGGTTTCGTCCCAGCACAGGGAAAGGCCGCAGACGGTTTTTCCGTCCGTCAAAAGATTTCCTCCGATCTTCTCCGCCTTCATGGCCTCCTCAAAAAGAGACTCTGCCTGAGAAAGGTCTGTCACAGCCTTAAAATCATGGCTGGCGGCGGCTTCTTTTTTAACATGGTCTCCAAATCTGGCAAGCAGCGACTTGAACTCCATCCGGCTCATGAACTCGTAGGCTTCTTTTGTATATAAATCTCCGATTTTCGCGTTTTCCATGGAAAAATCCACAGGCGCCTCAATACAGATTTCAGCCAGCGCATAGGATAAATCCGCCAGATCCTTATTTTCCTCCAGGGATTTTTTCGCACGGGGCGGTTTCACCTCGGAAATGTGCTCATAAACGCCAGGAAGACTTCCATACTGCACGATCAGGCTGGTGGCCGTTTTTTCTCCGACAGAAGGGACTCCCGGAATATTGTCGGAGGCGTCTCCCATAAGAGCCTTCACGTCAATGAACTGTTTCGGCGTTACCTGATACTCCCTTTCCACATCTGCCGGATAATAGCTGTGAACCTCCGTGGAACCCCGGCTGGTTTTGGGGATGCTGATTTTAATATGGGTGTCGGCAAGCTGCAAAAGGTCCCTGTCGCCGGAAACGATGGTGACTTCGGCCCCTTTTTCCTGGGCTCTCTTGGCTACGGTACCCAGAATATCATCTGCCTCGTACCCCTCTTTTGTGAGAATGGGGATTCCCATGGCCGTCAGAGCTTCCTTCATCAATGGCACCTGCTCGTGGAGCTCCTCCGGCATGGGCTTTCTGGTCCCCTTGTAATCATCATACATCTGATGGCGGAAGGTGGGGGCTTTTAAGTCAAAGGCCACTGCCAGACAGTCCGGCTTTTCCTCCTCCAAAAGTTTAAAAAGGATATTTAAAAAGCCGTACACGGCATTGGTGTGGAGTCCTTCTGAATTGGTCAGATTGGGGACACCATAAAAGGCACGGTTTAAAATACTGTGCCCGTCAATCAATAACAGTTTTTCCATACGTCACTCCTAAGAACTTCGCTCCTAAAAAAACAGAAAACCTGCCTGCTTCCAGATACGAAGCTGCAAAAGCACCGACAAAAGCAGTGCCATGGTCATTAATGTGCTCACAGAATATCTGGTTATCTGAAACAGGAAGAAGCGCCGGATCGTATTGGCCGATTCCTCCAGCTTTCGTTTCAGATCCCCTACAATATCATAGGTTCCATCCACCTCGTCCAGCTTTTTTAACCCCACATCCACCATATAGTGGATTTCCAGTTCCTCACGGCAATTCTCACAGGTCTCAATGTGCCCGATGAAATCCTCAAGCTCCTGAAACGATAGTTTGTCATTGATATAAGGGATTACCATTTTCTCCGCTTCTATACATGTCATTTCTTTGCACACCCCTTCCCGCTTTTCCATAATCCTAAAACACCTCGAATCCGCTCCTTTTTTTACGAAAAATTGCTCCTCTTCGATGTTTTGCGGGTCCCAAAGTCATATATCGACATGCAGGCATGTCATATATGACCTTTTGACTCTGGTATCATAGTATTAATTTTGATATTCCATAAAACCGATACGATTTTGTACCTGTATTTCATCATACGTAACTCTGTTTCAATATTCTCCCAAATGGTCACGGCATACAGCCGATCGTGCAGGGGAATCCTTTTCCTTACCCGCCACGGGGCCCCATCCAAACTGCTACCATCATACAACAAATCAAAACAGTTTTCAATCACTCCTTATGGTTTCTTTGCACCATGAACTGTAACTGGTTACGTACTGTGTCCCATCCATGGGGGCACGAAAGTCTACCGGTCTTCTTCAAGGAATGAATGGCTCATAATATAGAACTCTTCCTGGCTTGGCTGGTGCTTTTTTTCCATCTTTACAAGAGTATCGTCGTAACGTTCTGCATCCTTTTCGCTGACCGCCATGACAGGACTGTCCTGATATGTCCAGGTATGTCCGGCAAGCACACCGGGAATCAGCTCCTTCACCATCATCGCCGCCGGGTATTTCCCGTTCCCGGCGCGTACACGATATTTTTTACAGCTCTTAAAGCCGCGGCTGACATAATTGGCAGGGCTTCCGAAAATGACAATGGTATCGTACCCCAGCTCCTTTGCCTTTTCAAAAGAATGTTCCATAAGCATTTTTCCATAGCCCATTCTCTGAAAGTCCGGAAGAACGCTGACCGGGCCAAAAGTCAGAACTGTTTTCTCATATCCGTTCTCATCCGTCAGTTTCGCCTTTGTATACATGATATTCCCAATCACGCTGCCGTTAAGCTCCAGAACAAACGCCAGCTCCGGGATGAAATCCTCATGTTCACGCATGATATGAACCAGATAATGCTCCACGCATCCCGGAACATAGATATTGTAAAAAGCTTTTCTTGTGATTTCTTCCACTGTCTTGTAATCTTCTGCACTTTCATTTCTGATTACTATTTTCTGTTCCATTGAATAACCTCCAGTCAAAGGATATCCGGATGGGTATCCGTCTTTCTGTGCCGTTTCCACTATACCGGAAAATCATAAAAAAAGCAAGGGCGGACGCCCGGCGCAAACTCCGTCATATCCACAGGGACTTCCTGCCTCCTCTATCTTAAAATACAAACCCGAAGTCATCCGAAAAAGCAATATCCATAATAACTGGATGCCTCCATTTCTCAAGTCCGGTATCTTCATCGTAAACGACAAGATGATACTGTTTATCTTTGTCGTATTTCTTGTTTTTGAACGTAAACCGCAGCCGGAAAATACGTTTCTGTGCACTGTCCTCACGGCTATCGGCCACATAGGTATTCTCATTGGAGATTTTTTCGTTATCCTCCGAGATAAAGTAAATGCGATATTTTGCTGCCCTGACCACATCATTTACGGCCTCGGACTGGATAAAGTCCATGGAGGTGATCAGGTTGGTGATCTTATGCACAATGCTGACCAACGCAATCTCAGCGTTTTTCGTCTCCATGTGGCCGCGCTCCATCTTGACTTCCAGAACAGGCACCAGCATTTCTTGTGGGGAAGAGCCGCCATGAACAAAGTTTGCGCCGCCACCGGCCACCTTGAACACATTACTGCTTACGGGGTAGGAGACAAACTTGTCATCCTCGTTTCCCAGCACACGCCCCATGCTCATGTGGTCGATTCCGTCATCCTCCAGCGGAGCTTTTGAGACGATGAATCGGCGGTTGATAAACGCTTTTTCTGCGCCCTTGCCGCTGATTTTGCGGCCCGGGCCGGTCTCTCTTTCGCCTGCGGCAAAATTCACCTTCTCACTTTCCGTCAGCCTGTCACGTTTATAGATAAATCCGTGATCTGCGGTAACGATAAAGTGATAGGTGTTACCACTGATGGAGATTCGATGGATCAAATCTATGATCTCCTGAATCGCTTCCTCACAGGCGTTGAACACCTCGTCCTCCGTGTTGGCCTTATCTCCGCGGGCGTCGATCTGGTTATGGTACACATAAATAATCTGCCGCTTCGTCAGTACATCACGCAGATCAGCCACTTTCAGGTTCTTAATATCATCAAACTGAACACACACACTATCTGAGTTATGGGCCTGCAGCACCTGCTGGCGGCCTGCCAGATTGTCACACAGAACGCCATCTGTCAGCACCTGAAAATCATCTGTCATTTCCAGAGTCTTGTGGGGGAGAAGCGCAGCCATGCCAAGCCGGGTATAAGACGGCAGCACGCCAAGCTGTACCGTGAGCTTTGCCGTACACTTCGGGTCATCCTGCATCCGGGCAAACAGTTCCCGCCCGACCTCATAGCGCATGGCATCCGAGATGATGACCACAGTGCGCTCCCTGGAATAGCGCAGATGATTGTTGTAAAACTCTCTCTGCAGGGGAAGAATGCCAGCCACATCCGTCTGGATAGCCGCATTCCATGCGGGAAGCAGGCGATTCAGGTATTCGTTGGTATAGATATTCTCCACCAGCTCCCGCAGCTTTTCAAAAACGTCGGTGTTCTCAAACTGACAGCCCAGGCCGTCCTCTCTTTTGCCTTCGGCAAAATTCACTTTATCATAGCAATAATAGAACTTGCGGTACTGCTGGTCAATGATATGGTCAGTGGCCACATAACGATCCATGATGGCCCTGAAACCGTCAGGGCTGTAATAATCAGCCGCTTTTACCATGCTGTATGCGCTGCTTAAAAGCTGGTAGGTTTTACCTGTCTTACGGCCAAAGTGCATTTTTGCCCGCTTTTCGCAGATTTCCGGAATCGTCAGCCCGCAAAGCTTTGCGCCGGTATCCTCGGCCAACAGGCGTTCCACCAGCCATTTGATCAGAATCTGATCCACAGCAAGGAATGTATCACATTCCAGCAGATCATCGGCACGATACCCTGCAAATGCTGAGAAAACATTCAGCCCCCTGGCAACGTGGGCGGACAGCTCGTCGTAACGGTCACGATAAAGCACACTGTTCATCAGACTATCGAGGAAGGCAATGATGTTGCCGGATTTGTAAGAAACAAAGCTCTTCCATGCAGCCGGAAGCTCCGCCTGCACATACCGGGCAGTATAGGTCACGAACATTGTCACCAGCAGCCGCTCCAAAGCCGGCTTTACATCCGTGTAGCCGAAGAACTGCTCACAGAGTTTCCAGAACGAATCCAACAGGTCATATTTTGCAAATTCCTGTAAAAACTTATTATCTTCCAAGTCACCGTCTGTCAGGATAATCCGCACGACTTCCTCAAAAGAGCACGTGCGGGCTTTGCATATCGCACTGAGCAGACCGACAAGAATATTTTCCTCGTCGAAATTTTCAATCTCCAGGTCATAAAACCGCTGGGTACGGTCTTTATTTGCAAAAAACCTGATATGCTTTTCGATGACCGGCTTGTACTTTTCCTCAATGCCAAGATCGACTGACAAGAGGGATGCACGGTCAGCAAAGAACCGCCTGGAGTAAACACAAGTGTCCTCCAGGTGGTTATCTCTTACATCCGGCTTGGGGAACGGGGCGTAGATCAGATAGTTCGTCGTCTTATCCACCCGTTCCAGAAAATATTTTGTATAGAACTGGTTATCCGACCGAAGGTGGTAGATTTTTGCGTTCTGCAATTCCACCGTTTCCATATCCTCGGCAAATTCCGCCTTGTCATCATACCAGAAAACCAGCTTCCGGGTCTCCCCAGTAAACTCCGCATTCAGGCGGTCTATAATTTGTTTCAGGTTTAATTCTGCCATATATTTTTCCTTTGCTTTGAAAGCTCAGCGCTCCGACGCTGTGCTGTGCAAAAACGGGGGCACGAAGTGACATCTTCCACTCCCATTTTCTGCACATCCGCCGGAGGCTCATAGACCCCCTTCATTCATGGGGGCCACGTAGGCGGGACATGGGGATACTTGATAGATTCCGCCCTTAGGGGAACATCATACATGCAATTATGCCTTTGTCCGGCTGCCTGTTATACTGCTGATATAATCGTCAATATCCTGCACAATGCAATGGTCTCCCATGGTATGCAGCGATTCAAAATACTTCGTGATATACCAATAAATGCCATACTCGTCAAAGATTTTTGCCACATCCGCACCGGAAAGTCCCTTGAAATAACGATATCGCTCCATACAGTAGATCAGGAAGTTAGATTCCTTACTCATCGCTTACGCCTCCTCCGGGTAATCATAAGAGCCTGTCAAAAGCTCATCCTGATACATGGTATACAAGGTCATAGGGCCGTAATGCCACAGCTTTGATTTTTCATCCGAAAGCTCCTGATAGAGCCTGGACTGATAAAATCGAAAAATAGCTTTAATATCGTCCACATTGCTGTTTTTCGTGATCTGCTCAATAATGGGCGGAACAATAATCGCAAGCATTGCACTGAACCGATCTTCATTCATACAGACTCCCTCCCCTCAAAATGCAGGTATTGCAGGGATGTTTCCGTTGCGAATACCAGTCTCATCCGGGCTGTCAAAGCGGAGCAGGCCACACTCCCTGAATGCCACTGCCCCATCTACCAGGTAGATATTCAGCGTAGCAGCACCGGTCTTGCGGCGGTCTGTGACCTTTCGTGCAAAGTTCACGGCCTGGTCCCGGTTAGTCGTGGTACAGAACCCGAAACCGAAGTCCAGATAATGATTTTGCCGGATGAGTTTCGGATAATCTACGGTAGCATTACTGCCGTGGTATAAAATTATTTCAAATATCCTCCTGTTTCGATTATTCCTGCTCAATAATTCTTTTTCCGACATTCCAATATGCATATGTCATGATATTATTAGCCGCTTCATATGTTTTACTTTTTGCCTCATCCAATATCGCATGAACATCCTGATAAAATTTCAGTTCATCTTCTGTATCCATCAATTCTGTATTCGACATTTTCATTCTCCTCAATTCGCTACATGCGCGTAGTGAATTCAATTTGATAAATATTAATCAACGGTTTCAATAAACTCTTTAATACAAGAGATCTTCCCATGTTTTAATAATACAGATGCTAAAATTCCATATAAGTCACTATTCAAATCTTTTAAAATTGCATCATATTCAGAAAATGACTTGTCATGACATATACTTACAGGATTTGCCATGTTTGACGCTATGCTATGCATTTCATTGATTTCTGGATAGTCCGCATTGATTCTTTTATCTAACTGTTTCGCCGCATTGACAAACTCCACAGTTGGCTTTGCAGTATTAATCATAGTATTTATTTCAGTTACATCCTTCGATGCTTTTATATCATCATATTTGCTTTTTATTTCTAACAATTTTATCGCAAATTCTACTTGTTCCTTATAAAAATGTATCATTCCCACTTCTCCACTTTACAACCTTTTTATGTTACAGTTCTCGCAAAACATCTGCAAATCTACGTTGCCACAATTGGCTACACACTGTGTAGCCAATTCACAATTACTTTTGCATCATGACCACATCATAACCATCTTGGTCATGATCTTGTTCATCCTGAACATGATAATGAACAAGATATTTTTTCGCTCATCTTGAATGAGCGAATTACTTTCATTACCATTCAGCAGTTCCAAATACTTATCACATGCCTTGCAAAGCTAAACTGCTCAATCCGTTGGATACCTTCATAATAAATCAAGGCTGAATATTCCGGCTTCCGTGTCCCTGCTGTTTCGGTTATTCAAACTCCTCGGTAGATGACTTGAACTAGCTGAAGACAACTATCTGCGTTATCTCAACTTCTCCAATATCGCCGTAACGTCCGGCTACATTGGAGTGAATTTGATACCATGCTTTAACATACCCATGACTTTTTTGCTTTCTGCTCAATTTCTCCGGCAGAATGCTCACTCGTCAACATTAGATGATTTCCGGCAATTGTGTATTCTCACTCTATGTATTCTTCCGTTATCGGAAACATATCCTGTATCAGAAATGCGCTCTCCCGGCTGTCGTCCAATTTGACGATATGGAAAATATCACACGGTTTCCTAGGCATCAATATATAGTGTTATTTATTTCTTACTTCTGCATCTATTGACATCACTATTTTTTCAATATCACATATAAAATTTTGTACAATCTCTTTTGTAATAATATTAACTTGTGCATCTGTATGGGCTCTATCCGACTGATGTGCAATAATATTTCTCCTACCGAACAATTCATTCAGACGTCTTTTGAATTTATCTTTTGTATTTTCTGTTCCTCCTCTTTGATAGAAAGCTCCATCTGCAACAGGTGCAAAATTGATTCCCAATAAATTAAGTTGATCTTTCACAGACTCATATGAAACCATTGTAATTGCACGATAATAATTATTTATATATTCAAGAAACCAATCTATATCCTCACCAGATTTTAATGCCACCTCTATAACTTTCA
>ERZ808046.1130-NODE-1130-length-13553-cov-3.510834_pt1 | contig 13553 bp, 13 predicted proteins | sample MGYA00380196_ERZ808046 | MGnify/ENA primary metagenome ERZ808046 (study PRJEB31490, sample SAMN06133421) | mouse gut metagenome | isolation source: Z6_2 | host: mice | place: China: Chengdu | collected 2015-05 ...
ATATATATGAAGTGCATTTCTGCAATCCATTCAAAATTTTTTATTTTAGGCTTGACTTTTAATAGTTAGTCTTTCCATGCTCTAATTATATACCCTTTTGGGTAACTTGTCAATTAGATTTCAAGAAAAATATGGTAAAAAAATAAAGGGTATGCCGCCCATGAACGACATACCCCAGCAGATACATTATAATCTTGTGCAATAGTCCAGCGATACCCAGCCGTCCCTATTCTCTGCATACGATTTCAGCAGCCCCCAGCCTGCCGCGCTACCCTCTCCGGCTTTTACCTCAACAATGGTAAACACTCCGATTCCTGTATACTTTCCCGTCTTTGGAAAATCCGTGCCTGCGCCCGCTCTTATTCTAAGATCGGCTATATCTACCTTTACCTTAAAGGGAACCTTTACCGCCTCTGTCTTTCCCTGTTCTGTGTTCCCACCTGCCCCGGTTCCGGCGTACCTGTCGTAATACTCCTGCCCGTATTCTGCCCGGCGCTGTTTTACTGCCTCGCTCTGATCTGCGGGCTTTTCGTACCCGGTCAGCACTGCATCAGAGGCAGCCCGTACCGACGTTGCAGCCATAAGCGCGGAAATAACGCCCCTGTAGCCCTGTAATTCCTGCCACAAGAAAGAAAGCTGCATATCTAAGCTGCCGATAGATGCGCCCGCCGATCTTGCAAAGTCAAGTAGTGCCTGCTTACGGCTGTAATACGTCCACTGTGCAATCCCATAGCCCGCGCTGTCCCTCACAAAATTTGTATAGCTGCCATTGTCTACGGCTGCTGTATACTCTGTGTCAGTCATTCCCAGCTTTGTATTATAGGAATTTTGCAGATTGCATGAATTAAGCCCGCTCTCTGCAAAAAGGTTTCCCATAAGCCCGGCAGCTGCATAGACATTTAAGCCCTTGCCCGTCAGAAAAGACCAGATCATGCTTTCCGCGCCTCCCGCTACTGTCTGCTGTTCATTGCCTGCAAAAACGCTGTATACCGCCTTTCCGTCCCAGTCATACACATTATAGCCAGCAATGCAGGCTTTCTTTGCATTTTCCAGACTTTCAAAAGCGCCCAGCTGCCCGGCTGCATCTTCCCAGCTTTTCCGCACGCGGTAAAGTTTCTTTTCGCTGTTTCCGGCAGATACAGCCCCGCTGCTTATCATCCTTTTAAACTCGTCCCATGTATGCGCCGTGGTATTATATACATACGGGTTAGGGCAAATTTTCCCGGTAACGTCGTAATGCCTTATGACATGATCGGCAGGCACTCCGTACTTATCCATTAAGTACCTTGTCAGCTCTGCCGCCGCCTCTACCGTCGCGTCCTCAAAATACCAGTCTTTATCCGTCGCGCCCTGGCTGGCGGTGTTCCTCTTCCTTACGCACAGCTCAATACCTATGCTGTTTGCGTTCCGGCACTCCCCATGCTTGTAACTATTTGCGCCGCAGTGCCACGCTATGTCCTCGTCCTCCACGCTCTGCCAGATTTCCCCATTAAATCCTACAAAGTAATGTGCCGACGCACCTACATACTTCCCGGCGTAATACTGGCAATTTTCCAGCGCACCTCCCAGCGCACCTACATAGTGAATTACAATATATTTAATTCTGCCTACACTGTTTTTATCTGTAAAATTGTACGGCGTAAGCAGTTTGTTTATTTTCTGCATATGTTTTTTACTCCTTTCCCCAGAATCCCATACTATCTGCGTCCCTTGAATTTCTAAACGCTTTCAATTCTTCCGGCGTCATTCTCTCTACTTCCTGCTGTAATGCTTTCAGCTCTTCCGTGTTTAAATCCTTTGTCTGTTCGCTTCTAATCTCTTCCATGATCTCTACCGCCTTTCTGCAATGAAATAAGCGCCTACGGTTTCCCGTAAGCGCCTTTTGCTGCCTTTCCTGTCTGATCTGTTATTCTTATCTTTCCTGCTGCTTATGCCCCTCTACGCTGCCCGTGGTGCTGTCCCCGTCCAGCTCGTCCGTGTCCGGCAGTTCGTCTGTATACTTGGAAAGAAAAGCCCGCACACTCGCCCATACCTTTTTTACAGGCAGCCCACACAATGCCATATTCTTAAAAATGCTGGTGATCTCATAAGCTATGTAAAGCAGGCTGAAAAACTCCGCTACGCCTACTGTCTTAAGCCCCAGATACCCCCGCGCCGTCTCCGGGATAAATCCGATCAGATTGATCTTGATAAGCATGTCAACCGCCAGCATGAATACAAGGGAAATCAGCATTGCCACTTTCCGTATTGCGCCGTCAATCCCCGCGCAGCTGTTGAACTTCTTTTCTTTCACTGCCCGCAGCACCCCGAAAACAGTATCAAATACAATCGCCAGTATTACCAGCTCGATCACTTTATTGTGTGCTGCCGCGTCGATAAATTCTAATATTTTCATTTCCATAATTCCTGCCTTTCTGCCTGCAAATTTAATGCCCGCTCTTTCAGTTCCGCGCCGTCGTACCCTGCTACGCTTTCCCAGTTTTCCAGAGTGGCGGTTAAATCAGCAATAAGCCTGCTCTGCTTTTCAATAATTTCTTGCTGCTCATGCAGCACTTGTAGCAAAATATTACTCATGTACTCACTCCTGCGCCTGCTGGCTGCCTTGCCTGTGCATCAGCCGCCATTTTTATTATTTTCTTTCGTAAATGCAGGCTGTCGGCGTGTCCTGCGTGTCCCGTCCAGCTTGCAATGCTCTTTTGTAATTTTTCCTTTGTGATCTCACCCCTTTCATATTTCTTGATCGTTCGCTTGATACGTTTAATGCTGTCTGGTCTTACTTTCCTGTGTGTCGCCCTGTGCTTATAGCCCACAAAATCAATGCCGTTCTTCGCGCATAAAATAGCCGTCTTTGGGTTCAGCTCTAAAATAAGCTCTTCTCTTAAGAATCTTTCAATATCAGCCAGCCAGCGCCGCAGCTCGTCCTTGTCCGGGCTTAATGCAATAAAGTCGTCCATGTACCTTTCGTATTTTTCCGCGCCCAGTGTGTGCTTGATGTACTTATCCAGCTTATCCAGATAAATATTTGCGAATAGTTGGCTTGTAAGATTTCCTACGGGTATGCCCGTACCGTCCGGCATCTGCCCGTTATGCTCTATGATCTTGTCGATCAGTGCCAGCGCCCCTGCGTCCTTTATTACTTTCCTTATCTCTGCCTTAAGCAGATTATGGTTGATACTCTGGAAATAATGGTGTATATCCGCTTTAATCGCATATAAAGGCATATCCGGGTGGAATCTCTGCCACTCATAAAGCCAGCTTTTCAGCGTATCAGACGCGGCGTGCATACCTTTATTTTTCCTGCAAGCGTAAGAATGGAAAATAAAACGCTTTTCAAAAATCGGTTCCAGCACATTGTTAATGGCGTGCTGCACTACCCTGTCATAAAACGGCAGTGCCATGATCTGCCGTTCTTTCGGTTCATATACCTTAAAATATCGGTACTCGCCCGGCTCATAGGAAAGCCCCAGAATTTCATTTCGTACCCGCTCTAAATTTTCCTCTTTGTCTTTGGTAAATATTAAAACGTCCTTGCGGTATCGCTTGCACTTCCGGGCTTTATTATAGGCTTTCTGCACGTTCCCGTAGTCAGCCATAGCCTCTACAAGCGTAAGCCGCCTGCCGTTTTCTCCTGTGATATGCCCTATTCGTTTCATAATAAAAAGCCCCTGCCTTTCGCTTTAAGCTACTAACCAGCAGCCCTGCTTTTTCTCTTTGCCTTTCGGCGGGACAGTCACTCTGATTCTGGAATATTAAGCACTCTTAATATTCTAATCCTTGCTAGTGTTCCTTAGATACGCTAAGCCTGTAATGCTTTCACCAAATCACACGCCCCGCGCACGCCGATATTCGTGTTCACGTTCCACGGGTAATTGTTGCAATTCACGGCACGCGCGCCCGCGTGAACGCCATTGTTCCAGTTACCGCCCGCGATCAGCGCCGCCAGAGGGCTGTAATAAGCGGCTGCCCCATATGAAAAGCTACTTTGTAGCCTTTACCTCTTCTATGATCTCCCCCAGCATAACGCCCAGTTCTGTAAGTTTCTTTCCACTCTCCCCGTAATGCTGCTTATTCATTGCGCTGTATTTCAGATCATTTGCCAGCCGTAGCAGCTCCTTACTCTGCTGTAATGCTACGTCTGCCGCGTACAAGTGGCTTTTCGTCGCCGTTTTCTGCCACTTGATAACATCTTGCAGCATTTCCAGCACCGCGTTTCTGGTTGCCGTCTGCAAACTGAATTTTTCATACTTTGGGTATCTGCTTAGTATCGGATATATGTATAGCAGGAAATCATATATTTTCTGGTGTAGTATGTCCCCTTTATCTCTTATTGACATTCTTTATCTATCCCCCTGTATCGGCTGGGCTTTCGCCCGCCTCTACATAGAATCACACGCCCCGCGCACGCCGACAGACGTGTCCACGCCCCACGGGTAATTGTAGCAACTCACGGCACGCGCGCCCGCGCGAACGCCATCGTTCCAGCGACCGCCCGCGATCAGCGCCGCCAGAGAATATGCGTAATACTGGTAAATGTTTCCTACGTCGTATTTTGTGGCATTGTCCCTTAAAGGGCTTTTCTTATCCCAGCCCCACGCTACTGTAGGGTGGAACTCTGTATTTGTGGCGTGTTCTGCCCGCGTAATCAGATCATTGAGCCATTCCCAGACGCGCCCCACGGCATCAACGCAGCCCACGGCAGAAACGGCATTTACCACGCTGCCTGTAGTCCCCCTGCCCGTGTTCGTCGTTGCCGTCCACGCGTTTGTATTTGCCCCGTCAAGCCCCTGCGGGCTGCCGAAAGCATAGGCGCAAAATTCGCTGTAGTCCGGCATACGCTTACCGCTCTTCATAAGCCTTTCCGTAAATGTGTACCAGTTCATGCCCTCCGTGCCTGTCATTGGCGCACAATTATATTCTGATTTCAAGCCCTGTGCGCCGTCGTCAGAATTAAGGTAAATGTCTACCCATGTGCCGCCGCCCAGATATACCATACCCTCCGGGCTGCATTTCGGGCGGTGTCCCAGCGTCCACACACTGCGCGGCAGAATCCCGTTGCTTACCGCGCTTTCCCAGCCTGTACCAAAAATAGCGCCGCTGCTGTTCACGGGCTGCATATTATCATTGATCTTGCGGCAGCGCCCATAATGAAAGCCGCCGATCTTGCGGCTGTTGCTGGCGTTCCACCCGCTCGGATATGTAGAGTTAAGGGAAATAATATACTGCTCGTCCTGTGCGTCCTGCCTGCTGTCGCAGATATATACATAATAGTCGCTGCCTACAGCAAAAGCCGCGCCTATATCCAGATTAGAGGCATTAAGTACCGTGTTTCCTGTCTTAAAGATACCTGCGCCGCCCACGGCAATAACGCAGCCCTCTATTACTGTGATCTCATTTGCCCCGCTTGCATATAAATACTGGCTTGTCGGCGCCACAATGTCGCTGATCGTCGCCAGCTTATTTACATTCAAAAGCGCCCGGCGGTCTGTCTTTGTCACATCATCAACAAATATTCTACTCATACTGTTTTAACACTCCTTTCAGTGCCGTTATGTCGTCCGCTGTCATTCCTGCCACTGCTGCCGCCTTTTCCAGCCCTATAGCCGTATTTTCAGCGGTAATGCCTTTTGACAGTGTTAATACCGTCCTGTCGTTGCCTGTCTCGCCTGCTGCCGCTGCCTCGTCCGTCTGGGTGTGCGTTACCGCCGTGATCGTCCCGGAAATGCCGCCAGCTGCAAAAGCCATGCCCGGCGCTGCCTCGTCGCAGTAATATACTGTTACTGCTTTCTTTTCCTCTGCCGCCGATACAATAACGCACTGTATGTAGCGCTGCTTTTCCAGACTTTCAATCTTTGCCAGCAGATCAGCCGCCGCCAGCTCCCCGGCTGCCACCATAGCAAGGCAGTTGTAGTAATCGTCTTTTGTCTTTAATGTTTTGGGAAATCCTTTCATAATCTGCCCCTTTCCTTAAAATGTATTTGCAAGATAGGAATTACCGATATATGCAATTCCTAACACCGCCGTTTCCTCTGTTCTTTCGTAATGCTGGCACATGTAGGCAGCTCCCAGATAGCATAAACCTAAAACGGCATCATGCTTATAATTGATGTTCCAGCCGTTTTCTACCAGCGTAAGCCGCCTGTCAAGCTCTGCCAGTGTCTCTGCCGTCTCCGCGCCGCCCGCCTCTGCCAGCTGCCGCAGCTGTTCTACCTTGTCTGTCAGCCCGTCTATTTGCAGTTGCAGGCTGCCTGCAATGTCCCCGCCCAGCTTTTCCTTTATATCCTCAAACCATGCGTTAAACTCGCTTTCTGCCTCTGTCTGGAAAAGCGTGATCTTTGCCATGAAAGCAGTGTAGGCTTTCAATAGCTCCGCGTCCCAGCCGTCCAGCGTGCTTTCAAAAGAATTGTACCGCTCGCTAAACTGGTTTTCGTACTGGGTAAACAGGCTTTCGGTCATGGTTATGTAATGTTCGTAAATGCCCGCAATCTCGCTTAGATACTTTTCCATGTCCTGCTTGTATATGCTGAACTCGTCCAGCACCGCTTGACTGTAAGTATTAAAGAAATCATTAAACTGTTTTGTCAGTACGCTTGCGTCGATCTCTTCTATTGTGCCTGTCACAATGCCGCACAACGCACTGTTAAAACGCTGGTCTGTAATGTCCTTTGTCTGAATCTTTGTTACGCCTTTCCCTACATAAATATCAGCTATGGCAAGCTCCCATATTTCCGTATTCCGGGTTAAGGCTACTGCTGTAGGCTTTGCAGACGGCACGCCCTTTAAGACAGTCAAATATATGTCCCTTTGTGTCAAGTCCCAGCGTACAATTACCCGGTCTATGCGGTTAAGCGCCCCCTCTGCTGTGCTTAGAGTAATACTCTGGCTTACAGGATTTCGGAAAGCATAGCCATTGATAAACGCATACCCGGCATTTACCTTGATTTCCATTTTGTCATAGGCTATTACCTGTAGCCCGTCGCTGGGTTTCGGGAAAACGCCGTTTGCTATGAACGTGGCAAAATACCACGCCCAGTCCTCGGCTTTATATACCCTGTCGTATTGTTCATCTACCAGAATGGCATTGAACGGCAAACAATTAGCCATGCCTTTTACCTCACTTTCCTTATCTGGTCTACCAGCGTAGGCAGGCTGTCCCCAAACGTCGCCTCTATTTCCTCTGCGCCTTTCTGGTATGTCTCTGTTACTTCCGTTATCCTTGCGTCAATCTGTATACCCCACTTTGTTTCCTTGCATGTGATCCTGTCCCCTAAATCAAAGTCCTGCTTAAATTTAAGGTTAGAATTTGTGTTAATTGTGCTTACGAAATTTATGATCTTTCCGTAGTTTTCCAGCTCTGCCGCCGCCCTCGTCTTAAGCATCTGCAAATAGGTATTAAGCGGTATTGTTACCTCTGTTTCCCCGCTCTGGTATTTCCGGGCTATGTCCGTCGCGTCGCAAAACACCTCTGTAAGTTCCAGACCAGACGCGCCCTCTCCGTCTACCGTCGTCACTGGCTGGCTGCCGTTGTCGTCTGCCGCGCCCTGTATGTAAATGAAATTCCCGCAGTTTTCTATACTGGCTGTATATTCCTGCTCATTTACATTGTCAAAATCCCTCGAAAAGATACAGGGCGTGTTACCCTCGCTGTTTTTCGCTGTAAGGTCTTTGCCCTTATACAGATAAAAGCCGTACTGCCGCGATCTCTCGTTAATCAGAATGTCATAGCCCAGCTTTCCTGCCTGCGCCCTCGCCTTTACTTCCTGTCCCAGCTTTGCGTATACCTCGTTTGCGTACTCTACCGCGCTGCCTGCCATGGTTTCCTGCGCCAGCATGATAAAACGCGGGAAACGGCGCTTTGTGCTTGCGCCGCTGCCGCAGTTATTCTTTACCATTGTGTTTATAATGCTCTGGTTCGTCGCTGTCGCCACGATCTGCGGGCTTATGCAGCGCTTGTTAAGCCACTGGCTAAGCATGTAGCCCTGTGCCTCTATCTGCTCTAGCCCGTTCTCGTCTTTGGTAATGTGTACATAGGTAATCTGTGCAGCCCTGCGCCAGATACCGCCTGCCGCGTCCGTTACTTCCCTCTTTCCGTCGTGCTTTACAATAATATTTCCCTCTATAAGCAGCCTTTTATTATTGTCCGTGATCGGTGCAAGCAAATTAAACGTGCCTACGTCAAAATACTTTACATGCCATAACATGCTTGCCATTTCGTCGATCAGTCCCAGCGGCTCTACTGTCTCGTCAAATACTCTAAGCTCCATGCGTCATACCCCCAGATATTCCCTGTCATAAAAAATAGAGACTTCCATAGAATTTACGCCGCCCTCTGCGTCATACCGAAAATTGTTGTCGCCTATGTCAAGCTGCATAAATGTACTGTCAACGTCCACTTTACGGAAATAATCATACTTTACCCCGTCCCGCGTCAGTGTAGCTCCCTTGCTGCCGTATTTTGTGTTTACCTCGATCACGTCCCCGGTCTGCATGGTAACGTTCAGCTTTATAAATTCCTCTGTGTCTACGTTTAAAATAATCGGGTTTGTAACTGTCCCCAGCGCGGTAAACCTCACCCGCATACCTGTTGAAACGTCCCCCTCATTAAAGCAGTCTACAATTACGCTTTCAGCGCGATACCCAAAAATCATACTTTTGCTGTTGTCCTTTTCGATCACGCAGGGAAAATGCCAGGCAGCCACCCAGCTTGCTATATCTTCCTTTTGCTCGTCCTCTTCCCGCCAGAACGGGTTAAGGCAGTCCAGCTGTAGGCTGAACTGCTGCAAAACGCTTTTTCTCCCTACGTCCGGCTTTCCATGCAGGCGGCAGTTAATAATACGCTTAAAGCTGCCATACTCATAGGCAAGCGTGCCGCCCAGCTCTGGGTTAAAAATCTTAAGCAGCCTGCGGCGCAGTTCGTAAGACTGCTGCTTGTCTTTTGTATTGATATGCCCCAGTATGTCAACGTCCCGCGCCTCTATCCGCTGCCCTACATAGGTATCTCCATGCTGTCCCATACTGTTTGTGCTGTATACTGCATTTGTCACGCCTGCTATGCCGTCTACGTCCTTGCTTACGTTGCAATGGTACACACTGCCTACGCTAAGCTCTATGCTTTCGCCCCTCTCATTGGTATAAACCAGCTTTTCATACATCATGCTAACACCGTCCTTGCTGCCTGCTTAAACTGCCGCTGCGCCTCTTTCTGCTGCTTTGCGTAGTCCGTCGTATTGGCGTATATATTCTGTGTGATATGTACTACCGGGCTTCCTGCTGCCCCGCCGCCTTTCGGCTTTGGTTTCCACGGCTCCCCGTCTATGTCGGCATCAGAGAAATTGACTTTTGCGCCTACGTCAAACTCCTGCGGTATGCTTTCCTCGATCTGCTTATTTACTTTTTTCATTTCATCAGAAAAGCCCACGCCGATACCCTGCGCCATAAATAAGCCTACCTCGTCCCGGAACTTTTTAGACGGGCTTTCAATCCCTAAAGCACTCTTTGCAGCATCTAGCAGGCTGTTTGCAAGGCTTGAAACTTTATCTTTTAACCAGTTCCAGCCATTGCTTATGCCGTTCCAGATACCCTGTACAATGTTGCTGCCGATTGTCGCAAAAGAACTGCCTATATTAGAGAAAGCATTTATAATTCCGTTTACACAGTTTCGCATACCCTCTACGGCTTTATTTTTTACCTCTGTACCCCACTGTGCTACTTTGGAAATAGCGCCGGATATGCTGTTATAGATTTTCTGCGGAATTTCTTTTACTATGTTCACAACGCCCGTAACCATACTGTTCATTACCTCGCGGGCTTTGCTCACCATATTTGCGCCCCACGTCGCTACTTTTGTAACCGCTCCTATGATGCTATTCCAGATTTTCTGCGGTGTCTGCGTTACTATGTTCACGATTGCCGTAAGCATGGTATTCATTACCTCTTTGGCTTTGCTTACCATGTTCGCGCCCCATGTGGCTACCTTTGTAACCGCTCCTATGATACAGTTCCAGATTTTTACAGGCGTTTCTTTCACAATGGTTACAATGTTCGTAAGCATGGTGTTCATTACGTCTTTGGCTTTCGCCTGCATATTCGCGCCCCATGTGGCTACTCTGGTAACTGCATCAACTATGCTATTCCAGATTTTCTGCGGCAGCTCCTTTACGATATTGATAACTTTCGCCACAAACTCCGTAACCACCGTGCCGCCTTTTTCCTGCATACGTGCGCCCCACTCGGCAATTTTGTTTATGCCGTCTGCGATTGCCCCCGCGATCTGGACGGGCAGCTCTGCCAGCTTTGTAACTATGCTTACTACCAGCTGCCCTGCTGCCGCTACGATCTTCGGCAGCCCCTCTACCAGCCCCGTAACAATGGCAACTATGATCTGCGGCATTGCCGCTATCAGCAGAGGGATTGCATCTATAATGCCGTCCACAAGCGCGATCACTATATCGCCCGCGCTTTCCAGAATCTTCGGTATTCCCTCAACCAGCGCATTGATAATGCTGGTTATGATCTGCGGCAGCCTCTCTATGATAACTGGCAGCGCTGCTATAATTCCGTCTGCCAGCCCGGTAACAAGCTGCAATGCTGCATCTATCAGCATAGGCACATTGTTTATAAGCGTTTCCACGATTGTAAGCACCGCCTCTATAATGCTCGGTATCAGCGCGGGTAACGCCTGCCCCAGCCCGTCTGCCAGCCCTGCTATGATCTGTACCGCCCCGTCTGCTATGCTCGGTATCAGCGCTATAATGCCGTCCAGCAGTGTAGTAATGATCTCTGCGGCGCTTTCTGCCAGCGTCGGTATGGCATCTACAATGCCGTCCACTAACGCCGTTATCATATCAACGCCCGCTTTTATGATCGTCGGCGCGCTCTCCACAATGCCACCTACAAGCCCGTTCACAAGCTCTACCGCAAAACCTGTAATCTGCGGCAGCATTTCAGAAAGCCCGCTTACCATATTCCCCAGCGCGTCCCCGAAACTCTGCGCCAGTTTTCCCATATCGCCGCCTGCATCAGCCGCGCCCTGCTGCAATTCATTTGCAAACTGGCTGAAAATTGGTAACGCCTGCTCTCCGATCGGCATGATAAAGCTGGTCTGTAAAATCCTGCCCGCGCCCTGCATTGCCTCCCCGAAAGTGTCATACTTTACGGCGTTGATCTGCCCCATTGCGTCTACAGTCTTGCTTATTTCCCCCTCTACGCCCATAAGTGCTGTGCAGGCATCCGCGCCCATATCTTCCCACATAGTACCCATAAGCCCTACGCCTGCCGTATACTGTAGGCTCTCGTCGTCGCAGTTCTTAAGCGCCTCGCTTATCTGGCTCATTGCCTCTTTTGCGCTGTCGCCCCCGGCTTGGAATTTCCCTACCAGCTCGTCCGCATTAAGCCCCAGACTTTTAAGGTATTCCCCCGCCGTGCCGTCGTTCATTCTTATGCTAAATTCCTTGAAAGCGTCGCCCATTTTGTCAACGCTCCAAACTCCCGTATCTGCGCCGTTTTTAATGGAATTAAACATATCCTCTGCGCTAAGCCCCGCCTGCGCGTACTGGTTGCTGTATTCGTTGATAACGTCCAGCAAATCCCCGTTCTGGTTAAGTCCCTGCTGCGCTCCCTGCGCGATCAGGTTATACGCCTCGTCGCCGGAAATACCAAATTTCTGCATAAGCTGTGTGGCTGCCCTCGTACTCTCGGCAACGTCCATATCAAACGTATCTCGCAGGGTTAAGGCATTTGTAGTCATTCTTTCCAGCTCGTCCGCGCCCATGTCCCCTGCCTGCTGCTTTACTGTCGCCATTGATGCAGCTATATCCTCGAATCCCTCGCCATAATTTCCGTTATAGATATTCTCCATAACTTGCTTGTACTGGTCTGCCTCGTCCGTGGCTGTCCCTGTCGCGGCGCAGAAATCATTTAACGCGCCTTTCGCCTCGTCTGCCTGGCTCACTGCGTAGCCCAGCCCCGCCACTACTGCCGTGCCTATGGCTGCCGCAGCCGTCCCTACTGCCGCTATTCCCTTTGCCATAACGCCGCCCAGCCCGCCCAGAATACCGCTCAATCCAGAAAACTTACCGCCTGCCGCCTCTGCCTGCTGCCCGCTTTCTTCTATTTCTTCGCCCAGTTCGTCTGCTGCGTTTTCTGCCTTTTCCAGCTCGTCTGCGGTCTTGTTTAGCTCCTGTTCTGTCTTTACCAGCGCCGCCCTCTGGTAATTCAGCTGTGTTTCCAGCTTTTTACTCTCTTCGCTGTTCTCCCCTGTCGCCTGCCTGCATTTCTCTAATGCCTGCTCGGTTTCCTTTACCTTTTTCGCCTGCTCGTCGTAAGTCCTCTGTAAAACGTCCTGCTTTGCTTTCAGTGCCTCTGCGCTGTTGGCATTGTCCCTGTATTCAGCCGTTACAAGTTTCATTTCAGAATTAAGCACTTTAAGGGTGCTGTTAATTTCCTTGCATGCTGCTTTATACTCTGCCTCTCCGTCAAAACTAAGCCGGGTTTTGATATTCTCTGTTTTGTCAGCCATAAATTAAAAGCCCCCTAGTGCTACGTCTATGTCGTCCTGTACTGCTGCCTGCGGCTCTGCTACCGCCTGCCCCTGTCTGAATATGTGCGGGTTATATTCCTTGTGGTATCTGAATAGGGTTACAATCTGATAAGGCGTTTTTTTTTTTTTTTCTAGCTCCCTGTAGCCCAGCTGCACCATTGCGATATATAAAAGCCGGGCAGTATCTAACTTTCCTGCCCGGCTTTCATTTCCCCCGCCTCTTCTCTTTCCTCTTCGGTTTCCCCTGTGTTCTCCCCGTCGCCTGCCGTTGCCATTGCAAACGACGCAAAAATAGCGCTCTGTACCTCTTTCAGATTTCCCAGATGTATCAGCCTGCCTACTCTCTTCTCGTCAAGCATCTGTGCGTTTTCGTCCTCTGCTAAAATCCCCTCATTGATAAGCGTGGTAAGTAACCAGCGCGTATCTTTAAACAAATTAGGGTTTTTATCGTTAAAAACCTCACTTAATTTGTCATAGCCGCCAAATTTCGCCTGCACTTCGTCCAATGCGTTAAGCGAAAAGAGTAACCCGTACTCCTTCCCGTTAAGTGTTATTGGATATGCCCCGCTTTTTAATGCGCTCATGCTAATAAATTAAGGCGCAGCCACGCCGCGCCTCTCTCCTTTCCTCATATTCTTTTTATACTTCCTGCATCTGCTCTGCGGGTTCCGGCACTTCCGTAACCCATGTGCTGGCTGCCGTCTCTGTTTCGGTTCCCACAAAATCCGCTTTCCACTTTCCGTCCTTTTTCCGCTTGTAGAAAGTGGCGGTAATGTCCGGCGTGTTGAACTTGATGCTCTCGCCTTTCGTCTCGTATTTCTCGCCCGGCAGCTCAAATTTACATTTCAGCAGCCAGATATACCGGAATCTGCCCCCGGTCTTTGCCGCCCGGAATCCGATAGCAAGAAACGGCGGCTCGTCACCGTCCCCAGCCCATACAACTTTATTCTGATCTACCATTTGCCCCAGAACGTCTGCCAGCACTTCCGGCGTAAGGTCTTTAACGCCCAGCTTTAAT
>ERZ808046.1131-NODE-1131-length-13537-cov-7.198811_pt1 | contig 13537 bp, 10 predicted proteins | sample MGYA00380196_ERZ808046 | MGnify/ENA primary metagenome ERZ808046 (study PRJEB31490, sample SAMN06133421) | mouse gut metagenome | isolation source: Z6_2 | host: mice | place: China: Chengdu | collected 2015-05 ...
GCACGTCCTTTTTGAGGATATTTTGGCTTTGGTGGCATAAATCCATTGTGCAATTTTCTAAATTTGCTCATTTATAGTTAAAATAGTTCGTTACGCCCAGGATTCTCGTTTCCTTGAAATATTCCTTGGAGCAGATGGTGCTCTCATAATAATCATAGGTTCTTCTCAGCGGAGCAATCTCATCCTCAAGATTAGCGTACATACTTACCTGCACAAGCTTTGTCAGAAGACAGGGCATCATGGAAATAACAATTACTATTGCCAGAATCGGCTTAATAGTAAAAATCCATATTCCCATAAACAGCACATAGGGCAGGAAAAATGCCATCATCATGATAAATGAAAATACCATGTCGAAGATATTATTGATTCCCATCTCGGCCTTGTTGATGCTGTCCAGAGTTGACGCATTTTCATATTCGATGGCTCCAATTTTAGGTATCTTAAGATGAACCTTCTGCATCAATTTTCCGATAACCTTCTGGTTAAATGGCAGATACAGGAAATTGTTAAGTGCGTTAACAAGCTCTGCCAGAATAATAACCACGCCGTACACAATAAGAGAAATGTATATGGTCTTTATGCTTCCGCCTGTATTTATTACTTCACTGGTGGTATCATAAAACTTCTGCAGAAACAAAATCTTTACTGCCCATGACAAGCCATGGAGTATTGTAATTACAATGAACAATCCAAAAAAGAAGGGTGTTGCCTTAAATACAAGAGGCGTTATCCTCTTAAGTATCTTAATGGGACTTATTGTCCTTTCACTCATTGATACCACCTCCTCTGACTGTCATACATCGTATAGTAAAGCTGCTTTGCAGCCATTAGCTCGTTATGCGTTCCCTGTTCCTCTACATGTCCGTTATCAATTACGTAAATGTAGTCTGCCAGCTTAACCGAGCCCAGTCTGTGACTGAAGAACAATGTGGTTCTTCCTTCACAAAGCTTTGCAAATTCACTATAAAGGTTACTTTCCGCAATGGGATCCAAAGCGGCTGTGGGTTCATCCAGTACACGAATCGGTGCTTCACTTACAAAGCATCTTGCAAGGGCGATTCTCTGCCATTCACCGCCGGAAAGATCCTTGCCTTCTTGTGCCAGCTTACCCAGCAATGTATCCTTACCATCCTCAAGGCCTTCAATAACCGAGTCCAGTTTAAGGGCAGTTATGGCATTGCTGATTGCTTCATCATCCGCTCCGCCAACGCATCCTATGGCGATATTATCCCAGATTGAAATTGAATACTTTGCAAAGTCCTGATAAACAACTGAATAAAAGGCTTTAAGCTGAGCTGCCGTATATTCTCTAAGGTCTCTTCCGTTAATAAGTATCCTGCCCTCATAATCCTGATAAAGACCTGTCAGAAGTTTGGCAATGGTACTCTTTCCCGCTCCGTTTGCCCCAACGAAGGCATAATGCCTGCCGGCTTCTATCTTCATGTTCATACATTTAAGAATATAGGTTTCCGTACCGGGATATTTGAAGGTTACATTCCTGAATTCCAAAGACTCAAATTCTATACCGCCTTCAGGCACGGCATCCGCATTATCATACTGTTCAAATGCTGCAAACTTTGTAATCTCCTTAAGGTATTCTATATGTGTGGATACAGCCTCGATCAATCTTGTGAGTGACCATGACATGGTGTGTACAAGATCAAAGGTCGCATTTATCAGTGAAAAGAACATACCGATTGTAATAGTTCCCGTTGCAACAGGGTTGATAAGCATTGCTGCAATAAAGGTACACAGAAATGCTGTTATCATACTTCCGGATTTAAGCTTTACAAACCATTTGGCCCGCGTTCTTGTTTCCATTTTTCTGGAAATCTCATACTGCTCAAACCACTTGTCATTAAGCTTTTCGTTATATCCGAATACCGTTCTCTCATCAACATTTTCTCTTCCCGTCATTACGGTAGTGAGATATTTGTATTTTCTCTGATATTTGGTAATCTCTTTATTGGCCTCATAGGTTGCCTTTCCGCTTATGAACGAAAGATAGAGAAGCGGTATGGCAACAGCTATAATAATCAGTGCAACCCAGGCAATCTGTGTGATAAGGACAATAAGAAGTCCCGCAATTGTCATAAACAGCGATATCAGATTGACTACATTTGTAAAGCCGTCGATAAACTTATGCTCCATTGTGTCGGCAACACGGTTCATTAAATCCATACTGTCCGTATTTTCAACATACTTAAACTCAATCTTTGAACATTTTTCAACATATGCGCCCTTAAGACTGGCCCTCATATCCATCTCGATTTTGTTGGCAAGATAGGCCTTTATGGGCTCAACAAGCCATTGATATGCTATAATCCCGATAACAATCGCCAGTGAAATATATACCGCTCTTTTTGTTGCGGTGCCGTCTATAAGTCCCAGCGCATTATCAATAAATCTTGCATTAATAATAACCTGGTAGGTTGGCAGAATTGCAACAGCAAGAGACAGAATCAAATACAATATCGTACACACAGGTGAACTGATTATAGAAAATCTCAGGGAATCCAAATATGTATACTTTTTCTTCTCAAAACGTACTTTCTTCATTTTTCTCTCCTACTTATTTTTGAAATAAGTATAAAAAGTCCTTCTTGCTACACCACAGGCTTTTACAATGTCATCAATGGAAACATTTGAAAAGCCCTGTTCTGCGATCATTCGTTCTCCTGTCTCCAGGAGTCTGCGTCTAGTTTCCATTGCGGCTTTCTGTCTGTTCGTCATCGAAATCACACCTCCTTGACAGGAGCATAGCATGTAAATTTCATACCTGTTCTCCTCCAGACAAAAACCGCCTGTTTCCTCATCATAATAACGGAGCTTCCCGATCGGAATTTATTTTGCTTTTATTGGAAAATAATAGTCCATCTGCTCATATCCCATTATTTTCTTTGCACGCGGTGACGTAATGATATTTCCTAATTCCGGACGTGATGTGTCACGCTCAAATCCAGTTTCACCTAGAAAATTATCTATTTCAGCATCCATAAGCTCCTTATCTGTTTTCTGGTCTATATCAGTTGCTACAGCATAAAGACCTCCTTGAAAATCTATTATTTCAAATTCTTTTGGAATATTCATGCCATCTTCATACATATATAGCCAAACAAAGCCCTCACCAGCCCAATATAGAAAATCTTTTGGGAACAGACTGCGTTTTTGCGAAGATAACCATTCATCAAATATATTAAAATTACCCTCACCAAACATACCCGTTCCAGACGAAACCATTTTACAGACTGGCATTTCATAAATTCTTACATTTTGCATTATTGTTCCTCCAATTTTCGATTTACTGTTGTTTTATCATACATCCATTTCCCTAAAGGATAAAACTTGTATAGAAAGTTTTCTATAGCCTGTTTGCTATCAAGCAGCTATACCCTTTTTCGGTGAACAGTAACATAGTCAGTGGTCTTTGTTCGGTTATTCATTTATTTCACCCTTTACTTGTTCCCAGTCTATAAACAGGATATAACGCTGTGTCGTGAACCGGATCACGCAGAGATTGGGATCATCAGGACCGGAAAAATGATGACTTATACCCCACCAATAAGGAATTTACCCCGCCCAATTTGCAGTTCGACAAATTGCGCTTTTACAAAACACGCCATATTATGATGGTACAAAACTACATAGACCCCAGCAGTCCCGAAATCCCCTGTTCCTTGAAGATATCCCTGTAATAGCCAATCTCATCCCGAATAATCTGATCGATCACCCGCATTCCCAAAAGCTCCACAGGCGCCTTGTCATCGGTGAGGATGTGCTCTCCTTTCCCGCATTTCTCCAGATTCTCCGATACCCGCTCCATCATGGCTTGTAGCTGCTCATCCGCAAGCGCCCGGGTATTTTCTGCGAGCACCTCGCCAATCCGGCTGCTCGTCGACGCAAACAATTCCCGGTTGGTGGAGCCTGACACATTTACGGTGTAAACCGTGTCAAATATGCTGGCAATGGTGTCCGTCAGATACTGGTTGATGCTGCCCTCTTCCCCGGACTGCATATTCATATTCACCACCATCACACCATCCTCCTTCAGGTGCTCCCGCACCATGGTAAAAAATTCCTTTGAGGACATCTGAAAGGGAATGGTGATATCCTGATAGGCGTCCACCATGATCACATCATATTTTTTATCCACCGCCTGGAGATAGGCCCTGCCGTCATAGGTGGTCACCTTCACTTCCTTAGGCAGCTCAAAATACCGGTGCGCCAGATCCGTGATTTTGGCATCGATTTCCACGCCCTCCACCGAAACGCCGTCAAAATATTTCCGGCACTGCCTGGCATAGGTTCCGGTACCCATGCCCAGAATGAGCACCTCTTTCTCCTTTTCACTGCCCTCCGTCATCAGCGGCGCTGCCAGGGCATAGTCATAATACATCCCTGTCAGGGAATCATCCTTTTTCAAAATGGACTGCACACCAAAGAGCACATTGGTAGATAGAATGACACTATTGTCATTTTCTTTCACCTGAAGATAATTGTAAATGGACTCCCCTTCGTAGGCCAAATCCTTTTCCCAGAAAGCAAAGCTGTCCGAGTGGCCAAAGATACTGCAGATCACAAACAGGATAACCGCCGCCGCCACCCCCGCCTGATTCGTCTTCTTATTGATAAAATAAACCAGCGCCAGCGCCAGCAGCACCCCGGAAAAAATCAGGAAAGTCACCGATGTCCCTACCTCCGGAATCGTCACAAAGGTAGGCAAAAAAGTACCCAAAATACTCCCGATGGTATTAAAGGCTCCCAGGGTTCCCACGATCTTACCGCTCTCGTCAAGGCTCCCCACCGTATATTTCGCCAGGGAAGGCGTCACCGTTCCCAGCAAAAACAGGGGGAATACAAAGATCACCATACAGGCGATAAAGGCTGCCAGCACCAGGAAGTTATTGCTCACCGTCAGGATCAGCAGCCCGGAAACTCCCAGAATCACATATTTTCCAACCAGGGGAATGGCGGCAATCCACACCGCCGAGATCAAAATCCGGCGGTAGAGCCTGTCCGGATTGGGATCTTTGTCAGCACTGCGCCCGCCCCACACATTTCCAAGGGCCATGGCAATCATGATTGTGCCGATCACAATCGTGTAGACAATCTGGGAAGAGCTGAAGTACGGTGCAAGCAGCCTGCTGGCTCCCATCTCCACCGCCATCACACTCATACCGGCAAAAAATTCTGTCAAATACAGGTAGAACTTATTTCTCAAAATATTTTTATTTCCCATCTTACTGTTCGTTTCCTCCTGTCCTTTCTCCTATCAGCAGCAAGGCGCCTTCCCGCACCGAAACCCGGCTTTCTTTCCCGATAAACTCATTGCTCACACCTACCGGATATTCCTTTGTCAGAACCGCGTCTGTAAGCCCGTACTTAAGCCCGCTCTCAAAGACGCCCTTTGCCACATCTCCCATACAGAAAACGGAGAGGAAACCTTTTTCCCCGGCATCAAAGGAAATCTCCTCATTGCGGATGACACGGTACCAGGTTCCCTTTCCAATCATGAGACCCCTGCCGCCCTTATCTGCCAAATCAGCAAGTAACTGAATATTGGCAATGGTATGGGAGATTCTTCCTCCGGTTCCTCCGAAGATCACAAATTCACGATAGCCTCTTCTCCAGCCCTCCTGCAGGGCCCAGCCGGTATCCGTATCATCCTTTTCGGTCTTAAGTCTGACCACCTGTGGGTGCTTTGGCACATATCCCAGGGAATCAAAATCTCCCGCCACCAAATCCGTCCTGATACCTTTCTCCATGCAATGGGCATAGCCGCCGTCACAGGCAATCACCAGATCTTCTTCCCCAGGCGTAAAAGTCCCATCACCAAATTCACCGGCCCCTACGATATAGCATATTCCCATTTCTGTCCTCCTCTGGCGCTTTCCACATCCCGGCATATATCCATACAGAGTCTCTCCCGCATGGTTTTTCTGTCTACTTTGATTTTTGCTTCGGCGCCGAACTGATAAATGGCATAGGTGATCAGCCTTGAGAGGACTGTCATGACCAGATAGTCCATATCTCTTTCCTCTATTTTCTCATCCGGGCCGATCTCATCACCGATAATGCGGCGCATCAGGTCAATTACCGGCACCTCTTCCTCTCCTTTCACCCTCCACAGCTCCCGAAGCCTTCCGCTTACGGCAGAGTTATCCACCATCACATACAAAGCGCGGATAAAAAAGGTGATCTCCGTCATCTCCTTTTCCATATTCGCAAGTATGATTTCAAATTTATCATACAGCCTCTTTTTACGGCTGATCTCCTCATAGAGACTTTCACAGCATATCTTCATCTGATGAAAAAGCGCTCCGGCGATCATTTCCTCCTTATTCTTAAAATACTCATAAACCGTTCCCTTGCCGATTCCCGCCTTCTCGGCAATCTCCGCCACGGTAAGGCTGTTTAAATCCGCGCCTTCCGCAAACAGCGAGATCACGGCTCTGTATACCGCCTTTACCTTCGGCGGCTGCTTGATGCCCTCCATAAATTATCCCTCCTCATTCTTCACATCTTCCTGCAAAACGGAAATTCCTGCTCCATCGGAACCTTTTTTCTCTCTCCGGAAAATATCATAAATACAGGGAATCACCACCAGAGTAAGCAAAGTACCGTAGGTCAGCCCGCCAATGGTAACGATTGCCATGGGCTTTGCCATCTCGGAACCCATATCATGGCTGAACACCATGGTACAGAGCGCAAGGATCGTGGTAAGCGCCGTCATAAGCACCGGGCGCAGCCTGGTTCTGCCTGCGGTGAGGAGCGCTTCCCGTTTATTCATCCCCTCACTGCGCAGCTGATTGGTATAATCCACCAGTACAATCCCATTATTTACAATAATTCCCGAAAGCATTACAAATCCGATCAATGCAATCACACTGAGCTCGCTTCCGCTGATCACCAGCCCCAGAAATCCGCCGGTAAAGGCAAGGGGAATGGTAAACATAATGATAAACGGAGACAGCAGCGACTGGAACTGAGCCACCATGATCAGATACATAAAGATCAGCGCCAGAACCAGCATCAGATAAAGCTGCTCCATGGCATCCATAATCGTCTCATTTTCACCGCTCATCACAAGGCTGTAGCCGGAAGGCATCTCATATTTATCCAGTTCTCTCTCTATTTCATTGGAGACAAGGCCTACATTATAGCCGTCCGCAATCCCGGCAGATACCGCAATGTAACGGTTCTGGTCTGCACGGTTCACCGAATTGGGAGAAATCGTATTCTCAAAATCCGCAACATCAGATAACGGAATCTTCTCCTTGGCGCCGTCCTGTTTGGTTCGCTCCAGAACCACATCCTTTACCAGCTCTCTGGTAAGGGTGATATCCGTGCCATGCTTTACAAAAACATCAAATTCATTCTCCGCCGTCTCAAGGGTGGTGGCGCTGGCGCTCTCCGCAAGCTTTTCGGAGAGCTGACTGAAAATCTCCGCCACCGTCATTCCATGCTCGATGGCCTTATCCCTGTCAACGATTACCCTCAGTTCTCCGGTAGACTCCTCCAGGCCGTCGGAAACATTTTCCGTTCCCTCCACGCTCTCTACTATCGCCGCTATATCCATGGCAATCTCCTGCATCGTGTCCAAGTCACGTCCTCTGACCTGCACCGTGATGCCGCTTCCTCCCATGGCGCTCATATCCATGGAAGATGTATCAATTACAATTTCCGCCTCATTTTCCTCACAAATATCCGTCAGATCTTCCATAATCTCATCGGCGATCACCTCGTTGGATTTCTCCTTATCCTCCCTCATGGCAAGATAAAGAGTAGTGGCATTGGTGGCCGTATTTCCACCGCCGGTCAGCATGGACATGGAGGATGTGGCAGCCATGGCGCCCACGTCGGACACATCCTCTCTTGCAAGGAGTCTGTCCACCACCTCATCCGTAACCTTCGCCGTCTCTGAAAGCGGCGTATCCTTCGGCAAAGTGATCGACATGTTAAACTGGGTACTGTCCATATCCGGCATAAAGGCCGTACCCCTGGAGTAGGAGGCATAGGCGCTGACTCCCAGCAAAGCCACCACCAGAAGAAGTACCACAGGTTTCCATTTCAGTGCAAGCGAGAGCACCTTCTCATAGATATTGGTCAGCCCGGTAAAAAATTTTCCGTCAGAGGTTTCCCTGGTCTTTACCAGCATCCCCGATGCCATGGCCGGTACCACCGTGAGGGCGATCACCAGGCTGGCAAGCAGGGAGTATGCAATCGTCAGTCCCATATCCACAAAAAGCTGCCGGGTAATCCCTTCTGTAAATACGATGGGCAGGAACACGCACACCGTGGTAAGGGTGGAAGCCATGATCGCTCCCGCCACCTCCCCTGCTCCCTGTATGGCCGCCTCTCTGGAAGACCTCCCTTCTCTCCGCAGACGGTAAATATTTTCAATCACCACGATAGAGTTATCCACCAGCATACCGATTCCCAGCGCCAGACCTGATAAGGAGATTACATTTAAGGTAACTCCCGAAAAATACATACAGACAATGGCCGTCACCAGACTGATCGGAATGGAAAAGGCAATCACTGCCGTGGGGCGCAGATCCTTTAAGAAAAGAATCAGGATAAGGATTGCAAGCACTGCCCCGAAAAGGATATTATTTAAAATGGAGTCCATTACCAGATCGATGTAAACCCCCTGATCCATCAGGGTGATCAGCATCAGATCCTCATTTTCCTCCATGAGCTCGTCAAACTTCTCCAAAATCCTGTCCGACACATCCCCGGTAGAATACCCTGTCTGCTTCTGCATCGTCACCATGATACCCGGCGCTCCGTTCACATTGGCATAGATATCCCCGGAATTATCGGTCATAAATACATCCGCCACATCCCCTAAGGTGATCACATCCACGCCGTCCATTTCCAGGTTCATCAAAGGCATTTTTTTCAGTTCTTCGATGCTCTCCGGCTTATCTCCCACACGAACCAGGTAAGAGATTCCGTTTTCGGTCACATAGCCCGCCGGCATGGAAAAGTTCTGGGCCATCAGCAGCTTTTCCACGGTCTCCACAGTAAGGATGCTGTGCATATCCGCCTTGTCATAGGCCTGCTCACGGTTCTCCTCCAGTTGCTCTTCCCCGTCAAGGATCTGCTGCAGGGCGTCTGCCAGCTGCTCTTCCGTGTCTTTTAACTGTTCTTCTCCGTCCTTAATCTGTTCTTCCCCGGCATCAAGCTGCTCTTCCCCGGATTTCAGCTGTTCTTCCACCGCCTCTAACTGGGTTTTGCCGGCTTCGAGCTGAGCCTCGGCCGTGCCGAGCTGCAGTTCTCCCAGGCTGATGGTGGTCTGGGCGTTGGCAAACTCCGTAGCTGCCGTCAGATTTCCCTTGTAGAGCTGACTTAAACCTTCGTCGATTTGGGAAAGCCCCTCGTCTAACTCGGACATCTGCCCTTCCATTTCATCGATTTTTCCTTCGTAAGTCTTTATCGTTTCCTTTGCATTAGCTATGGCTACGGCCTTTTGGGATTCCCAGCCGTTTTGCAATGCCGCCAGCAGCACGTCATATTGCCCCTCATATCCCTGTATCACCGCAATAATCTGGGAAAGTACGTCCCCCATTCCGGCATTATCATCAAAGCTGGTTGACAAAAACTGTTCTATCCTGACTCTGTCGGATTCCTCCCAGAGAGAATATTCCACATCCCCATATTTGGATTCTATCAACGAAGATAACTCATTTCCCTCCCGGATGCTGGCGCTGATCTGAGCCATCTCCGGCGTTTCCTCCGGCGTATTTGTTTCCGATTCGATTTTTTCCAGTTCCTTTTCCGCTTCCCGAAGCAGCATCCTGAAGGTTTCAGCTTCCATCTTTACATGGATTTTTGCCGCCTCAGCCTCCGATTTGGCCGTAAGGAGCTTCGTCTCCGTCTCCGCAAGCTGGCGGGTTGCTTCCTCCTTCCGATTGGCAAGCTCTGTCTTTCCTTCCTCCAGCTTCGCCCTGTTCTCATCGATCTCCGCCTGGCCGTCCTCCAGCTCCTTACGGGAATCCTCCAGCTCTGCTTTGGAATCCGCCAGCTCCTGCCGCTTATCCGCAAGTTCCTTTTTGGAATCCGCCAAATCCTTCCGGGCGCTCTCAATCTCCGCCTGCCCGTCATAGACCTCTTCCTTACTCTCGTTTAACTCTTCTTTGGCCTCATCTATTTCCTCGTCTATGGAGCCGAATACCTGTCTATTGATCTTATCCACCTTTTCCTGGCGGATGATGACGTTGACACTTTCCTCCAAAAGTCCCGTAGCATTGGCAGAGGCCACGCCGTCAATACTCTCAAGCTCCGGTATGATGGTATTTTCCGTCATAAGAGTGACCTGGGAGGCGTCCATATTGTTGCCGCCCACCGCCGCAATCATTACCGGAAGCATATCAGGATTCAGCTTCATGATAATGGGGTTGCTCACGGAGTCATCCCAATAACTCTTAATCTGATCCAGATTTTCCCTGATTTCCAGAGACACCGCATTCATATCCGCGGACTGGGCAAATTCAAGAACCACCATGGAATAGTTTTCACTGGAAACAGAGCTGATGCTCTCAATATTGCTCACCGTAGCCATGGAGGATTCCACCGGCTTGGTGACTGCCATCTCCACCGTTTCCGGGCTGGCTCCCGGATAAGCAGTCATCACGATCACATACGGCAGACTGATACTCGGTAAAAGGTCTGTCGTCATTTTCGTAAAGGAAACGACTCCCAGCACAATTACAAGCACCACTGCCACCAGCACGGTGTACGGCTTCTTCACACTGAATTTTGACAGCATATGTATTTACATCCTCTCTTTTAAGTCTTTTTCTGTTTTCCGTCCGACCAGTCGGTCGGCACAAAAAAAGTATATTGACAAACCCTTTTTCTGTCAATATACCCTTTTATTTTTTTACTGTATTTTTATATCTTTAGATTTATTTAAGAATTGCCCTCTTCAGCTTGGCCTTAATCCTCTGGAGAGCATTGTCCGTGGATTTGTCATCCCGCCCTAAAACCCTTGCAATCTGGCTGTAGCTCATTCCTGTAAGATAAAGATCCAGCACCTGCTTTTCAAAACTGCTCAATTCTTTATCAATGGTGCGCTCTAAAAGTTCCACATTTTCCCTGTCAATCAATACTTCCTCAGGATTTCTTTCTGACTGGGATATTACACTGTTAATAAGCTCCCCTTCCTCTCCTTTATCTAAGCTGTCGCTTTCAAATGCGCTGGCATAAAGAGAAATATATGTATTTAAGGGGGCATGCTTCTGACGCCCTGCCGCCTGAATTGCCGTATACATCTGTCTGGATACGCAAAGATCAGCAAAGGTAAAAAAGCTTGCATCTCTTCCCGTATCGTAATCCCGCACCGCCTTAAAAAGCCCAATCATGCCCTCCTGAATCAAATCTTCCCTGTCTGCCCCTAAAATGTACATGGACTTTGCTTTGCTGCGCACCAAATTTTTATATTTATCCATAATATAATCCGTAATGGCCGATTCGCCGTCCCGCAGGCGCACAATCAGTTCTTCATCGCTGCACTTTTCATACCCCTTGTCCATCGTCCTGCTCCTGTCCTTACTGCTTATCCGTTTTCTTCCGGTTCTTTGCCCATCCCCGGTTCTTCTATTTCCTGCTCCTCCCAAGTCTCCTCTTCTCTTACAGGCCCATCTTCCTGTTCCTGTGCTGGATTTTCCTGGGGAACACTTTCCTCCTCTTTTGGCAGATCCTGCGCCTTATGTTGCGGCAGATTTCCTGTCTGCGTTTCCACACCGCCGTAGATGCGGATCAGTTCCGCCGCCAGATGTTCTGCCAGCACACTATAGCCATCTGTATTACAATGCACTCCGTCAGGCATATAGTTATAGATCACTGCTGCATCATGAGTATCCAGGATATTGGAATTATAAAGGTCAATTACCTGAATATCATACTCTGTCGCCAGTTGGATAATTGCGTTGACCAGCGTATTCTGGGGAAGAAGATAGTTGCGCTCTTTGCGCAGCATATCGTGAAGCACATTGGGCAGCGGGGTGACAAACACAATTTCCGCCGCAGGATAATTTTCCTTCAATCCCCGCATCAGCTCGTCCAGATCCCCGATAAAAGTTCTCGCCTTCCGCTCCTGCATATTCCCAAGCTCATCCTGGCTCATGCAAAATCCGTCATTGGTTCCTCCCATGACCACGATCAAATCTGTATCCGCCGGGATTTCCTTAAATCTGTCCACAAAAGCATTTTCCCAGTACCTTCCAATGGAGGAACCGCCGATACCCAGATTGGTCACTTGCTCCGCCCCCAGCAGTTCTTTCAGCCTGGCCGGATAGGCATGCTGCTGGTAATTTTCCATATTATCCAGATTGGCCCCTGCTGTAATGCTGTCTCCCAGACAGGTAATGGAGACTCCGGAGAAATCATAACTATTGTTGGAAATCACATCCAGATCCACCTGATTCTGCATCTGGGTCTCCATATAGGAGCCGCGTATCTTCCGTTTTTCCTGCAGGGTATTTCCGGCTGCTGTCCCTATGCCTTGTGCCCCGTTTCCAGAGACCCCATACACGTTTTCAATTCCGTCTGCTGACACGCCGCCCGCCAGTCCGTTTCCTGACGCGGTACCGCTCACACCCGGCTCATTTCCTGATGCAGTCTGATTTCCCTCCAGTCTGTTCCCCGATATGCTGCTTCCTGCCAGCTCATTATCCGAGACGCCCTGGCTGCTGCCCGGTTCATTTCCCGACACGCTCTGGCTGCCCTGCGGCTCATTTCCCGACACACTCTGGTTTCCCTCCGTGCCGTTTCCTGACACGCTGTTATTCCCCTCCGTCTCATTTCCTGATACATCCTGGCCTGTGCCCGGCGCATTTCCCGACACATCATGGTTCCCTTCTGCACCATTCCCTGAAACACCGTAACTATCGCCCGGCGCATTTCCCGATATATCACAGGGCCCGTCCAAAACATTTCCTGATAGGGCTATATCTGCCCCCGGCATGTCTTCAGCGTCCGGGCCGTTCATGCCTGTGGAAGCTTCCGCCATATTTTCCGGCACAAAAGAAGGCTCTGACAGGCTGCCCTGCACCGGTCCGTCAAATTCATCTCCAAATTCCGCTGTATCGTTAAAATACTCTTTATTTTCTTCAATAAATGCCTCAATGGCTTCCTTATCCTGGGCTAACTGGCTGATTTTCATCTGAATGTCAGCCACATCCGCATAAGCCTGCTCATAGCGGGCTACCCTCTCTTTTTCCCATTTCTGGTCATTATAATGTTTTACTCCCATGTCAATGCCCACAGCCGCGATCATGATCCCCACCATGGCAATTACCATTAACAGAAATTTGTTGATTTTTCCCATTATACTTCCCTGCTTACTGTTTCACTATAGGAAATGGAACGCAGAAAGCTATCTGGCCTTTTCCATAACCCTCTGACGGACGATCTCATAGGCCAGCACTCCTGCCGCAACAGAAGCGTTCAGTGAATCAATATCCCCTTTCATGGGGATTGCTGCCGACATGTCGCATTTTTCCTTCACCAGCCTGCCTACTCCTTC
>ERZ808046.1132-NODE-1132-length-13518-cov-7.070010_pt1 | contig 13518 bp, 13 predicted proteins | sample MGYA00380196_ERZ808046 | MGnify/ENA primary metagenome ERZ808046 (study PRJEB31490, sample SAMN06133421) | mouse gut metagenome | isolation source: Z6_2 | host: mice | place: China: Chengdu | collected 2015-05 ...
TTTCTTTTTGGTTTTCTTATTGTTCATTACTTTCAACCTCCGTTAATAAGTGCTGCACAGTTGGCAGCCTGACATACTAACATTGGTTTAGAAAAAGTGGTTTCAGCGTATTGTCTATTTCGCTTAATGAATATTCAACCCTCGGAGGGACTTCCGGGAAAACAATTCTCAATACGATTCCCTGTAAGGCTCCTTCCCACACATGGTTAAAAAAGAAACTTTATTTCAAAAAGGTGCATACTTGATTTTAAACTTCTTTCATGCTAACGTCAATATACCAAAATTGTCAAGAATGTTTTGAATCTTTTTCTGAAAAAGACATCAAAGGCCTGTTGTCCGGTGCGCAAAAAGAAAGTATAATATTAGCAGACATCATAGAACAGGTATGGTTTGATAAAAAGTAGGATGGAGGAAGGAATATATGATTGAGATTATTTATAAGGATGGCAGGTTTCTTACAAAAGGAACCTTTTCATTGGGAATCGCAGGTGTATTTGAAAATAAGGAATTTGGGGATGGCAATATTGAGATTCGTGCCGGGCTGCATGAGATTCAGGAGGAATTAAAGAAAGAACAATCCTTTTCCTATCAGCCATTATTTCCCTGGTTGAAAGGAAAGGAAGGAGACAAAGATGCCATTGCAAAAGGGCTTGCTGCTTATTACAACCAGAAAGAAAAGGAAATCAGGGAAAATGTAAAGCAGATCAACGACTGTATCCTTTGTTATTTATTTGACAATCTGGAAGACTGCGGATATCCATTTTGGGAAATTGAAGAGGCCATTTTGCCGGGAAGTCTGGATGAGGTGGATGTGGATGCGATTTATGACAATGAAGAATGTGCATACGAATGGATGAATGAGTTCTATAAACTGCCCAATAACGGAACCATTGAAAAAACGGATGTAGAGGATAAACTCAGAAACCTGTATCCCATGTTCAATTTTGATGGTCTGTATCAGTCCATCATTCCGGAAGGGATTACTTTCAGCGGAAGGTTTATGGAATTTCAGTTTTCCGATGGCTGGGGAGCAGATCTGTTTTGCAGTGCATACGACAGGTTTGATGAAAATCTGACTTCCTGCGACTGGCATAACCATTAAATCTGTGTTTGACGCGGCAATATACAGGATAATCTGATTACAATCCTGTGGAACAATGGAGTAGAGCAGCGGCATTCCAGGTTCACGGGAAAAACAAATATGAAGGAGGACAAAATGGCACATTTATATTTTCAGGTTGAGGTACTGGAGAGATTTTGCAGGGATGCTTTCCGTAAATTCGGATTTTCAGAGGAAGAAAGCGGGATCATCACAGATGTACTGCTGATGTCGGATCAGTACGGCATCGAATCTCACGGAATGCAGAGACTGACCCGCTATCACAAGGGGATCGAATCAGGGATGATCAAGGTGGATGCAGTTCCGGAAGTGGTGTTCGAGACACCTGTGTCTGCAGTAATCGAAGGGCATGACGGCATGGGGCAGCTTATTGGGCATAAGGCCATGGAGACTGCCATCGACAAGGCGAAGAAAAGCGGCATGGCCATCGTGACGGTGCGCAATTCCAATCATTATGGGATTGCAGGGTATTATGCAAAGATGGCATGTGACAGAGGGCTGATCGGGATGTCGTTTACCAATTCCGAGGCAATCATGGTACCCACCAATGCAAAGCAGGCCATGCTGGGAAGCAATCCCATCGCCATTGCGGTTCCTGCAGAGCCCTGTCCTTTCTTTTTCGATGCTTCCACCACAGTTGTCACGAGAGGAAAGCTGGAGATGTACCGGAAAGCAGAAAAACCGCTGCCGGACGGCTGGGCACTGGATCAGAACGGAAATCCGTCCAATGATGCAGATCTGGTTCTTCGAAATATCGTCGGCAAGACCGGAGGCGGGATCATGCCTCTGGGGGAAAACGAAGAGATCACAGGAAGCCATAAGGGGTATGGATATGGGATGATCTGCGAACTGTTTACCTCAATTCTGTCACAGGGGTTGACCTCGAATCACACCCACACAGGGAAAAAAGGCGGGACCTGCCATGGTTTTATTGCCATCGATCCGGCCATTTTCGGCGATCCGGATGAATTAAAGAGGCATTTTTCTGTATTTTTGCAGGAGCTTCGGGAGGCACCCAGGGCAGTGGGCAAAGAACGCATCTATACCCATGGGGAAAAGGAAATGATGGCATACGAGCGCGTGAAAACCGAAGGGGTTGCCGTGGATCAAAAGACGCTGGTGGAGATGAAAGAGATGAGCACATACCTGGGAATGGATTTTGAACAGTATTTTGGAGCGATTTCCCTGGAAGAAGGGGGATATCAGAGTATCTATTGAGATATATTCAGACAGCCGGGCAGTAGTCATGTGATTTTTCTTCCCGAGTTTTTGTCAGAAAGTCCTGGAGGATTTCATGATGGTTTCTTTCCCGTTGATCAGCAGATTGCTATCTGTTGTCAGGCCAGAATATAATCGTAAACGCCTATAGAGCGTTTACATATAATCTCTCATCAGTTGAATTTAGGATAACAGAAAGCAGGAAATTTCACTGTGAAAATTTCCTGCAAATCTGTTCTCAAATCATATTTGATGAAATCTAACTCTGTACTGGAATTTGAATTTAAAGTCAGTGCTTATTCCGACAGCACCTGTTTCCACAAATCGTTATACTTTTCTTCTGCTTCTTCTCCAAGATAGTGGAAAGTCTCACAGCGGGAAAGAACCTCATTGCCGGGAAACAGGGCTTCGTTATTCAGAATCTCCTTGTCCTCGATCAGATCCAGCATGGCCTTATTGGGAGTGGAGTAGTAGATGTATTCAAAATTTTTCAGTGCGATATCCGGACGGCAGAGGAAGTCGATCCACTTCTCTGCGTTTTCCTTGTTCTTACAGGTGCTGGGGATGACCCAGCAGTCCAGCCAGACGTTGGAGCCTTCCTCCGGCACAACGTACTGAAGATTTTCGTTTTCATCTTTACAGATGGTTGCTTCTCCGGAGTAGATGACACCGATGGCAGCCTTTTCACCGATCATCATGTCCCGGACTTCGTCGGTGGTATATTTCAGCACCAGAGGTTTTTGCTGGGTCAGAAGCGCTGCCGCTTTTTGAAGCTCTGCGTCATCAGTGGAATTCAAAGAATATCCACAGGAGATCAGCGCCGGGGCAAAGACATCCCGGGGATTGTTCATCATGACGATATTGTCCGCGTATTTTTCATCCCACAGACAGTCCCAGCTGGTGATGGGTTCATCCACCATGGTCTCGTTGTAAAGGATTCCTACCGTGCCCCACAGATAGGGGACCGCATGGGCCGCATCCGGGTCAAAGGATTTGACGGTTTCCATATAATCCGGGTCAATATTGGCAATGTTCGGGATATTGTCATAGTTAAGCTCCAGCAGAAGATTGTTGTCCAGCATCTTCTGGATCATATACTCGGAAGGACACACCACATCCCAGTCCGCGGCACCATTGGCGATGATGGGATACATATCCTCATTGGTGTCATAGGTCTTGTAATTGACTTTGATGCCGGTTTCTTCCTCGAACAGGCCGATGACATCTTCGTCAATATATTCGCCCCAGTTGTAGACATTCAGTTCTCCGTTTTCGCCGGCGGAAGACCCTCCGCATCCGGGGAGTATGGATGCGGCCAGCAGGCAACCGCAGATCAGTAAAATTCTTTTTTTCATAATCATACCTCCAAAGATAATTTATTGTCTTTTTTCACCGGCGGGCAGTTCCCGCGGACTTAAGTTCACGAATACCAGCACAAGAAAGACGGCTAAAAACAGGATGGTGGAGAGGGCGTACATCTCCGGCTTGATCCCTTTTCGAAGCTCAGAATAGATGAGAGTGGAAAGGGTGTCTGCGCCCAGTCCTTTGACAAAATGGGTGATCACAAAATCATCCAGAGACATGGTAAAGGACAGAAGAAATCCCGACAGTACACCGGGCATGATGTCCGGCAGTACAATGCGGAAAAATGCCTGCCGTTCTCCGGCGCCCAAGTCCAGGGCGGCTTCATACATAGACAGATTCAACTGTTTTAATTTCGGCATGACACTTAAGACCACATAGGGCAGATTGAACGTGATGTGCCCAATCAGAACGGTACCAAAACCCATCTCAAAGTGGATACCGACGATGGAAAGCAGGTTGCCCGCTGTGATAAATAAGAGCATAAAAGCAATACCGGTTACGATTTCCGCGTTCAGCATCGGAATATTTACAATGCTCATGCAGATACTCTGGCGGCGCTTTTTCATATGGTGGATGGCGATTGCCGCAGAGGTACCAAGCAGCGTGGCGAAAGTGGCGGACAAGACAGCGATCAAAAGGGTGTTGCCAAGAGCAGCCAGGATCGTTTTGTTTTCAAGAAGCCGCTGATACCATTTCAGAGAAAAGCCTCCCCATTTGACCGATGTTCTGGAATCATTAAAGGATAAAACCATCAGGGTTGCGATCGGTGCATAGAGAAAAAGCACAATTAAAAAAAGGTAAGTGCGCTGCAGCCATTTTTTTATCATAATACATTGCCCTCCCCATTGTCGTATTTGGAGGAAAGGACCATACTGCCGATGATGAACAGCATGAGCACCAAGGAAAGCCCGCTTCCCACATGCCAGCTGGTGCCCTTCATGAACTCTTGTTCGATGACATTTCCAATCAGAAGGATTTTGCCTCCGCCCAGCAATGTGGAGATGACAAAGGTGGTCAGGGACGGAACAAATACCATGGTGATGCCGCTGATGACTCCTGGAAGACTTAAAGGAAAGATGACCTTGTAGAGAGTCTGAAAGCTGTTGGCACCCAAATCCCTCGCCGCATTGATCACATTGACATCAATCCGGGAGATTACATTATAGATGGGAAGGATCATAAAAGGCAGGAAATCATAAACCATGCCAAATACGATTGCTGCCGGAGTGTTGATAATCTTAAAACGGGGCAGACCTAAAAGTTTGAACAGGCTGTCCAGAACCCCGTTGGTGTCCAGAAGAACGACCCAGGCCAGAGTCCGGAGCAGAAAATTCATCCACATGGGCAGGATGAAAAGGAAAATAATAAATCCGGATTTTCCAATTTTGCTGCCGGATAAAATCAATGCCAGCGGATAGGCCAGCAAAAGACAGATGACAGTGCTTAAAACGGACAGTCCAAGAGAAAGAAACAACGCTTTGGAATGTTCCGCTGTGGCGATGGCTGCCAGATTTGCAAGGGTAAATGATCCTGTTCGGTCTGTCAGTCCGTAATAGACAATGAACAGAAGCGGAATCACGATAAAGGCAGCAGCCCACAAAAGATAAGGATAGGAGAGTGATTTCTTATACATCCAGTACCACCGCCTCCTCATCTTCCGACTCTGGTTTATTCATAATCTGTATATTGAAAGGATCCACCCGGATACTGACAGTTTCTCCCACCGGGTGCATCTTTGTACTCTGCACCAGCCACTCCTGTCCGCAGGCGGTGACCTCCATCTCATAGTGAACTCCTTTGAAGATCAGATGAGAGACGACGCCGTCCACCGTGCCTTCTCCGGGCGCCCCAAGTTCCACATCTTCGGGGCGGATTACCACATCCACCGGACGGTTGCGTCCAAAGCCCGTGTCCACACAGGGAAAGACGATGCCGAAAAGATCCACCACTTTGTCTTCCAGCATGATGCCCGGAAAGATGTTGCTGTCTCCGATAAAGTCTGCCACAAAGGCGTTGGTTGGCTCGTTGTAGATATCTTCAGGAGATCCGATCTGCTGAATATAACCCTGGTTCATGACTACAATGGTGTCCGACATGGTCAGTGCCTCTTCCTGATCATGGGTCACATAGATGAACGTGATGCCAAGTTCGTTTTTCATGCGGATCAGCTCATACTGCATCTCCTGGCGAAGCTTCAAATCCAGTGCGCCCAAGGGTTCATCCAGAAGCAGAACCTTTGGCTCATTGACGATGGCCCGGGCGATGGCGATTCGCTGCTGCTGACCGCCGCTTAAAGAGTCCGGCATGCGCTTTTCGTAACCGTCCAGGTTGACCAGCTTCAGGGCATATTTGATTTTGTCATCAATATAACTTTTGCTTTTGCCGCTGATTTTCAGACCAAAAGCAATGTTTTCTGCAATGTTCATATGGGTAAAGAGGGCGTATTTTTGAAATACCGTATTCAATTGCCGTTTGTTTGGCGGGAGCGCAGTGATATCTTCTCCGTTGAAAATGACACACCCCTCATCCGGGGTTTCAAAACCGCCCAGGATGCGAAGTGTGGTGGTTTTGCCACAACCGCTGGGGCCTAACAGGGTCAGAAATTTATTTTCATTAAAATACAGATTCAGATTGTCCAATACTTTGTGTCCGTCATAAATTTTGGTGATGTGCTGCAGATCAATCAGTCTGTTGCTCATAAACCGTCCTCCTTTGTAACTTAAAAATTAGGCGGGGTACTGACCCACAAAAAGACTGCACCGCTCTTTTCGCCGGCGGTGATATAATGGCTGGCGGAAGGCGTAAAATAGAAAGATTCGCCCTTTTTGGCTTTAAAAAGCTTTCCTCCGATATGAATGGTGATGGTGCCCTGGAGTACATAGCCAAACTCCTCCCCCTCATGGGGCGTATCCGGATAAGTGGATCCCCCGGGTTCCAATGTAACCCGGATCGGTTCCATGGCATTTTTCTGGGCATTGGGAATGATCCATTCGATCTTGTTTTTTAATTCCGTATCGTATTTTTCGCAGTAATCTGCATCATGAAAGACGATCTGTTCATCGCTGTCATCACTGAAGAACTCCTTCAGATTGGTTCCAAGACTGTTTAAAATATCTACCAGTGTGGCGATGGACGGAGAAGTCAGGTCCCGTTCCAGCTGGGAGATAAAGCCCTTGGACAGTTCGCTCCGGTCCGCCAGCTCTTCCTGCGTCAGACCTTTCATGACACGGAGCTCTTTGATCTTTGGTCCGATATTCATGGTAGAAAGCCCTCCGTTTGTGTGAAAATCAGCATAAAGCCATGTAGTGTACTGACGCGTTTACATTTCGCCAAATAACTTGCCTGAATTTCCATCTGCTGCGTTGTTGTCAGTCAACGATGCCACCGCATCGTCTCCCTCCGCCGCCTTGCAGACTGAAAATTCATTCTGCGCCATTTGTCTGAAAGTAAATGTGTCAGTACTGTATTGCAGTTCGATATGATATTTTTGAATAGTAAACAAAAAGTTTAATAAAACTAAACGAGTCTACTATATACAGAAATCAGGATTTTGTCAATTGTTTTTTGGAAGAAATTTTATTTAAAAATAAACTTTTTAAAAAAGAAAATCCAGAATCCTATTGTCCCGTGCCGGAAAAGATTTTATAATAGAAAAGAAATACTGCCAGTATCTGGCGGGATTGTCAGGGAGGAACAGGAATGTCAAAAATGTTTCCGATTTTTCTGGATCTTGAAAACAAAAGGATCCATATATACGGAGCAGGCAGGATCGCATCCCGGAGGGTGAAAACGCTGCAGCTGTTTGGCCCGCGCATGATTGTGCATGCGCCGGAGGCATCCTGCCAGATTCAGAAGGCGGCGGATGAAGGTGTGCTTATGCTTCGGCGGGAATGTTATCAGCCGGGCAGCATTCCTGCTGACGTGTTTTTTGTGCTGGCGGCAACGGACGACTGCGAGGTCAACGAACAGATCTACAGGGAGTGCCGGGAAAAAGGGATTCTGGTCAATGTGTGCAGCAACCGGGACCACTGTGATTTTCATTTCCCGGGAATCGTTTCCAGAGGGGATCTTGTGGTGGGCGTTAATGCCGGAGGCAAAGACCACAGCCTGGCAAAGAAGTGGACAGACAGAATACGAAAAGAGGTAGAGAAAGATGGATATGACAATCAGGCCGAGAAGGCTTCGAACCACAGCAGGTCTTCGGAAGATGGTGCGGGAGACAAGGATGGATAAAAGTTCTCTCGTATATCCGATGTTTGTGAAGGACGGGGAAAATATAAAAGAAGAGATACCAACCATGCCCGGACAGTTTCGGTACAGCGTGGACCGGATGCCGGAGATTTTGTGTGAGATGGCGGATGCCGGAGTGAACAATATCATGCTGTTTGGGATACCGGACCACAAGGACGAGTTAGGAAGCGGTGCCTATGCCTGCGACGGCATCATCCAGAAGGCTTTGGAAAAAGCGAAAAAAGAAGTGCCGCAGCTGCTTTATATCGGTGATGTGTGTATGTGTGAGTATACCAGCCACGGACACTGCGGCATCCTGAAGGGGGAGTATGTGGATAATGATCTGACCTTGGAGAAGCTCGCTGAGATCGCCGTGTCCCAGGTACAGGCGGGGGCGGATATGGTGGCGCCGTCGGATATGATGGACGGACATATTGCCGCCATCCGGGAAGGCCTGGACAAAAACGGATTTTTGACGGTTCCGATCATGTCTTATGCGGTAAAATATGCATCTGCGTTTTATGGTCCTTTCCGGGATGCGGCGGGCAGTGCGCCGGCCTTTGGTGACCGCAAGAGCTATCAGATGGATTATCACAACCGCCGGGAGGGGATGAAGGAAGCAATTCTGGATATCGAAGAAGGAGCAGACATCATCATGGTCAAGCCGGCCATGTCATATTTGGATCTGGTGCGGGAGATCAAAGATGCGACCGATGTTCCCATGGCGGCCTACAGTGTCAGCGGAGAATATGCTATGGTGAAAGCGGGAGCGAAACTGGGATATATTGACGAGGCCGCCGTTCTCTGTGAGATGGCCGCCTGTGCTTTCCGGGCAGGTGTGGATATCTATATGACTTATTATGCGAAGGAGATCGCTCATTATATGGATGAAGGGAGGATCGGATAATGACCAGATCAGAACAGCTTTTTCAGGAGGCGGTGACATGGATTCCGGGTGGTGTAAATTCTCCGGTTCGTGCATTTGGGTCTGTGGGCATGTCGCCCCGTTTTATCGCATCGGCAAAGGGCGCTTATCTGACGGATGCGGACGGAAACCAGTATCTGGATTACATCGGTTCCTGGGGACCCATGATCCTTGGGCATGCGAATCCGCTGGTGTTGGAAAAAGTGGAGGAGGCCTGTAAAAAGGGTTTGAGTTTCGGAGCAGCTACAGAGTCAGAAGTGGACATGGCCCGTCTGATCTGTAAGATGGTGCCTTCCGTGGAAATGGTGCGCATGGTGAACTCCGGCACGGAGGCGGTCATGAGTGCAATTCGGGCAGCGCGGGGCTATACCGGCAGAAATAAGATTGTAAAATTTGAGGGCTGTTATCACGGACACAGTGATGCCATGCTGGTGAAAGCAGGGTCCGGAGTCATGACGGCCGGGGTGCCGGACAGCGCAGGGGTACCAAGAGGCTGTACAGAGGATACGATTTTAGCAGTCTACAATGACATTTCGGGAGTGGAGCAGCTGTTTGACGCCTGCGGTCAGGAGATTGCGGCGGTGATTGTGGAGCCGGTGGGTGCCAACATGGGGGTGGTTCCTCCCCAGGACGGTTTTTTGCAGAAACTTCGGGAACTTTGTACGAAGTATGAAAGCGTACTGATTTTTGATGAAGTCATTACCGGCTTCCGGCTGGCCAAAGGAGGTGCACAGGAGTATTTTGGAATCCAGGCGGACCTTGTGACTTATGGCAAGATCATCGGCGGCGGCATGCCGGTGGGGGCTTACGGCGGAAAGCGAAAGATCATGGAAGTGGTTGCTCCGGTGGGCAGCGTCTACCAGGCGGGGACTTTAAGCGGCAACCCGGTGGCCATGGCAGCAGGACTCGCTCAGCTTACGTATCTTGAGGAACATCCGGAAGTATATACGAGATTAAAAATGCTCGGGGAGAGACTGTATGGAGGGATGAAATCCATCTGTAAAGAGCTGCAGCTTCCATATCAGGTTTATGCAGTTGGTTCACTTGGATGCCTGTTCTTTACCAAAGAGCCGGTTCGGAATTATACCGATGCGAGGCGCTGCGATACGGAGGCATTTCGCAGATATTTTGGTCATATGCTGGAGCGTGGGATTTATCTGGCGCCCTCCCAGTTTGAGGCGATGTTCCTCTCAGCAGCTCACACAGAAGAAGATATCAGCCGTACTCTGGAAGCGATGCATGATTCATTTTGTGACCGGTGACCGTATTGTTACTGTTTACACTATGGCGAATCACTCCGCTGATTTGTCATGGGCCAGTACCGTTATGGAGTCAAAGCATATGCCCCATCGCCGCAGGAGATTTCCAATGGGCATACGCGGTTACGTTCACAGGGTCCTGTGAACCGTATCACCGTATTGACAATATTTTGAAAAAACATAAGAAAGCTATTAACAAATATCCATATTTGTGGTATGATTTTTATAGTTATGAGCAGGGCGTGAGAGGAGCATCCGTACATGGACCAGAAAAAATATGTGGCATATGTGGGAACCTATACCCACGGGAATAGTAAGGGCATCCATATTTATGACCTGGATGTGGAGAATGGAAGGGCAGTAGAACGAAAAGTCGTTCCAATCAATAATCCTTCCTATATTAAAAAATCGCATAATGAAAAATATCTGTATTCCATTTCCGATGAAGGAGTTCAGTCTTTTCGGATTCTTCCGGATGGGGACTTAGAGCCGATGAACGGCGTATCCATCAGAGGCATGAGAGGCTGTTATCTGTCCACGGACAGAGAGGATCGGTATCTGTTTGTCGGCGGCTGGCATGACGGGAAAGTGACCGTTATGCGTCTGAACGAGGATGGGACGATCGGAGAGATGGCAGACGAGATCTTCCACAAAGGTCTGGGCAGTGTGGCAGAGCGGAACTTCCGTCCGCATGTCAATTGTGTGAATATCACGCCGGACCAGAAGTATCTTTGCGCGGTAGATTTGGGGGTGGATCAGGTAAAGATCTACAAGTTCAATCATGAGACCGGCAGAATTAAGCTGATTGATATTCTTCGCTGTGAGCAGGAGAGTGCGCCGCGCATTATCAAATTCAGTCCGGACGGCAGATTCGCTTATCTGGTCTGTGAGCTGAAAAATTATATCAGCGTTTATTCCTATCGGGATTCGTCAAAAGGGCCGGTGTTTGAGCTTTTGCAGACTATGACCACAAGGAGCAGCTATCACTCCAAAGTCAGTGCAGCCTGTGTACTGCGCTTTTCCAAAGACTGGAAGTATCTGCTTTGTTCCAATGCAGGGGACAATACCATGGGAGTTTTTCAGGTAGATCAGGAGACCGGACTTTTAGAGAAGATCTGTATTCTTCCCATCAGCGGAGATTATCCGAAGGCGGGAGACTTTTTCCCGGATAACCGGCATTTCATGTCGCTGAACCATGAGACCGACAGCATTACCATCTTTCGGATCAATTATGAGAAGAAGTATTTCAGTATGTGGGGAAAGCCCCTCAAAGTGGAGACGCCCAACTGTATTCTGGTATCAGAGGTAAAAGGATAACCAGTCACTTTCAGAACGTAAAGCTGTCAGAACAGCGTTACAAGTATATACAAGAAAAGGAGAAGAATCATATGAACTTTATTGTTGAAACATCAGCTCGTCACGTACATGTTTCCCAGGAGGATCTGGAGACATTATTTGGCAAGGGGTATGAGCTGACCAAGAAAAAAGACCTTTCCCAGCCGGGACAGTATGCATGCAATGAAAAGGTTACGATTGTAGGCAGCAAAAAAGAGATGGCTGCTTCCATTTTAGGACCAGTCCGCCCGGCAAGCCAGGTGGAGATTTCCCTGACAGATGCGCGCTCAATCGGTGTGGATGCTCCGATCCGTGAGTCCGGTGATGTGGCAGGCAGTGGTTCCTGTAAGCTGGTTGGTCCCTGCGGCGAAGTAGAATTGAAAGAGGGCGTGATCGCGGCAAAGCGTCATATTCATGCGACTCCGGAAGATGCAGAGAAGCTTGGCGTAAAAGACAAAGATGTAGTGTCAGTAAAGATTGATACCGACGGCAGAAGCTTGGTATTCGGTGATGTGGTAGTGCGTGTGAGTCCGAAATTTGCTCTGGCAATGCACATTGATACCGATGAGTCCAATGCAGCAGGCTGCGGCAGAGAAGTACACGGCGAGATCGTAAAATAATAATTGCTGTTCATTCTTCACTGCGTATGCGGTTTGGGTGTGAACGGTAATAGATAATTCCAATATTAAAACAAATTCAGGAGTACATAGTATATGAAAATTTTAGTTATCAACTGCGGAAGTTCTTCTCTGAAATATCAGCTCATTGACATGAACGATGAAAGCGTAGTGGCAAAAGGCCTCTGTGAGAGAATCGGTATTGAGGGCTCCGTGCTGACTCACCAGCCGGCAGGCAAGGACAAATACGTAACCGAGCAGCCGATGCCAGATCACAAAGTGGCGATCGGACTCGTACTGGATGCATTGCAGGATCCGGAGCATGGTGTGGTAAAGAGTACAGATGAGATCTCTGCAGTGGGTCACCGTGTCCTTCATGCAGGAACCAAATATTGTGAGTCGATCGTCGTGGACGAGGATGTCAAGCAGGTGGTAAGAGAGTGCTTCGACCTTGGACCGCTGCACAATCCGGCGAACCTTATGGGAATTGAGGCATGTGAGGCTGTGATGCCCGGCAAGAAGAACGTAGCTGTATGGGATACCGGTTTTGGTATGTCCATGCCGGAGAAAGCATATCTTTATGCCATTCCATACGAATATTATGAGAAATACGAGATCCGCAGATATGGTTTCCACGGAACCAGCCATATGTTTGTGTCCGGTGAGGCAATCAAATTCGGCGGGCTGGATCCCGAGAAAGCAAAAGTGATCGTATGTCATCTGGGCAATGGTGCATCCATCTCTGCGTCCGTCGGCGGCAAATGTGTGGATACCAGTATGGGGCTTACTCCGCTGGAAGGTCTGATCATGGGTACCAGAAGCGGTGACATTGATCCGGCTGTATGCCAGTTCATCTGCAACAAAGAGGGCATTGACATCAACGAGATGCTGAACATCCTCAATAAGAAGTCCGGTGTGCTTGGCATCAGCGGTGTATCCAGTGATTTCCGTGACATTGAGGCTGCAAGAGCCGAGGGCAATGTCAGAGCGCAGGCAGCTCTGGACGCTTTCATCTACCGTGTCGTGAAGTACATCGGTGCGTATACGGCAGCGATGAACGGTGTGGATGCCATCGCGTTTACCGCAGGTGTGGGTGAGAATGACATCAAGAGCAGAAAAGCAATCTGTGATTATCTTGGATATCTCGGCGTGAAGATCGATGATGAGGCCAACAATATCCGCGGTGAGAGAAGGGTCATCTCCGCTGCAGACTCTAAAGTAAAAGTAATGCTGATTCCTACCAATGAGGAGCTGGCAATTGCAAGAGAGACTTTGAGACTGACGAAATAATTGCTTGACATTTCCATATATGGTATGTATAATTGAGAAAGTGCGAATGATTCGGGCTGTATTTGTGTAGTTCCGAAGAATAACGAACTGACTCGAGAAAGCATAGAGGAGGTGTGACCTGTGTCTATTTGTCCAAAAAATAAATCTTCCAAAGGAAGA
>ERZ808046.1133-NODE-1133-length-13506-cov-5.292352_pt1 | contig 13506 bp, 10 predicted proteins | sample MGYA00380196_ERZ808046 | MGnify/ENA primary metagenome ERZ808046 (study PRJEB31490, sample SAMN06133421) | mouse gut metagenome | isolation source: Z6_2 | host: mice | place: China: Chengdu | collected 2015-05 ...
TGCCTGCTGCATCCTGCGGATCATGAGGGCTTCTCCTTTTGCTCCTGCTCCTTTTCCGCCCGCTCCCGCTCTGCCTGGGACAGCCGGAAATAATCCGGACGGTGCTCCGCCGCCGTCTGCATCTTCCCTTCCCGCATGTACGACAGCGCCAGCATGCCAACCGCGCCGGCTCTCTGCCTGCTCAGATGGGCAGGCGCATAACTGTGCTTCTTTCCCTCCTGCACAAGCTCTGCCAGCAGAATCTCCGTCAGCCTGTGGCGGTATACGGGAACCCCGTCTCCCAGAAATATCACATCTCTCTGAAACGTGCAGAGCTTCTCTGCAACCTCCATGATATCCATTGCCGCCGGCTCCGTCAGCCTCTGAAGCCGTCCCTGATGAAATTCATAGATACCGGTATAGACCTGGTTTCTTCTGGCATCCATCAGAGGGCAGATCAGATTCTCCGTGCCGTACAGATTGAAGGCAAGCGCATCCAGGGTAGGCACCGCCACCAGCGGCTTATTCAGCGCAAATCCCAGCCCCTTGGCCGTCGCAGAACCGATCCTGAGCCCGGTAAAGGAGCCCGGTCCCGCCGCTGCTGCAACCGCGTCTATGGTGTCCAGGTCAAGCTCTGTCATCTTTACAATCTCATCCAGCATGGGAAGCAGCGTCTGAGAATGCGTTTTCTTATAATTTATGGTATATTCCGCCAGCAGGACGGCTTCTTCTTCTCCGTCTTCCACCAGGGCGACCGACGCAACCAGCCCGGAACTGTCCAAAGCAAGAACCTTCATCCGATATCCTCCCATCCTTCCATGGTGATCCTGCGGTAATCAAACCCCTTCCCGGGGTCTTTTTCGATCGTGATTCTGCGTGTGTCCGCAGGAAGCAGTTCTTTGATCAGTTCCGCCCACTCCACCAGACAGACACCCTCTCCATAAAAGCAGTCCTCATAGCCGATCTCATCCATCTCTTCGATATCACCGATCCGATATACATCAAAATGGTAAAATGGAAGGCGCCCTCCCTCATAGATCTGTACAATCGTAAAAGTAGGGCTGTTGACCGCTTCCTCTATGCCGAGGCCCGCAGCTACTCCCTGCGTAAATACCGTCTTGCCTGTGCCAAGATCGCCGGTCAGCGACAGAACCATACCCGGATGCGCAGCCGCCCCGATCCTTTTACCAAGCGCAAAAGTTTCCTCTGCGCAGAATGTCTCCGTTACCATCTCTCTCTCCTGCGTTTTCAGCCCTTCAGGATATCCAGTTCCCGGTAACTCCTGATCCGCTCCAGGGTCTTCTGGATATCGGGGCCGCTTTTTACAAATTCAAAGTCGGACCAGATCCGCGCCGTCTCTGCCTGAAGCTGAGGGAGCTCATGCGGATCCCCTTCCTCATTGCGGAGAGAAAAGTCAATCATCAGTGTGCCGGGAACAAAATCCAGCTCCGCCGGTTCTCCAACATCCGCCATATGAAAGCCCGACTCCAGAATACAGGCACACTTATCCAGAAAGAGATCCAGACAGGTAAGCGTGGAATTCCCGTTCAGGTCAAACACCTGCAGGGTCCGGCCATTTTCCAGAACTGCCTGGTTGGACTCGCGGACGTATGCTTCCGAATTGTCAACGTCATAAAGGCGGCTGACAAAATTCTGAAGATATTCCAGTTCTTCCGCAGTCAGCGTCTGTTCCACACCGTGGCACAGAACATCCAGCACCCGGCCCATCTCCTTCAGAAGCTCACAGTCCTCACATCCGGAAAGTTTTTCAAAGATTTTCTGCATTCTTGCAAAACTCAGAATTCCCCAGAGATAACTCTGCTGGTTGGTAAGTTCTTCCGCCTTCTCTTCCACCTGCTCCAGAACCTCATTATAGAGCAGATCTTCTTCCTCAAGCAGCCCGACCTGCTCGTCACAGTCATACATAAATGTCCCGCACTCATCATAGACCTGTTCAAAGTTGCTGTATATGGTAGAAGCCCTGTCCAGATACAGACGGGCACGCTCCAGATCGCCTTTCAGCTGATATTCTTTTCCCATCCGGTAGTATTTCTCCGACAGCTTTGACAGCTCTGTCATTTCCCGGTGAGACGCTGCCTGCGGCGGTGCGTCTTCTTCCGAAACCTTCTGAGCAGACTTTTTTGAAAATAATCCTTTTAAAAATTCAGCCATATGTTTTTCCTCCAGTTTCTTCCCCATATTTTCTGCATTTAAGCAGGATAAGAAAATCGTATCATACTTTCATCGTCAGTGCAATCCGCTTTTTCGCCGGATCCACGCTGATGACCTTCACTTCCACGATATCGCCGACCTTCACCACCTCCAGAGGATGTTTGATATAGCGGTCGCACATCTGGGAGATATGAACCAGTCCGTCCTGATGAACGCCGATGTCCACAAACGCGCCAAAATCGATAATGTTGCGCACGGTTCCTTTCAGCACCATGCCCGGCGTCAGATCCTTCATATCCAGCACGTCGCTTCGGAGCACCGGGCGGGGCATCTCGTCTCTGGGATCCCTTGCCGGCTTCTCCAGCTCCGCGATGATGTCCTTCAGCGTCAGTTCCCCGACTCCCAGTTCCTCTGCCGTCTGCTTCGGTTTACCGACCTTTCTGGAGATTCCCTTCAGACCGCCGCCTGTGATATCTTCTGCAGAATATCCAAGGGAAGTGAGAAGCTTCATGGCCGCCTCATAACTCTCCGGATGCACGCTGGTCGTATCCAGCGGATTGGTCCCGCCTGTGATGCGCAGGAAGCCTGCACACTGTTCATATGCCTTCGGTCCCAGTTTCGGCACCTTCAAAAGCTGCCGGCGGTCCGCAAATCGTCCATTGGCTTCCCGGTATGCCACAATGTTTTTCGCCAGCGTCTTTGTAATGCCGGAGATGTATTCCAGAAGGGGCGCTGACGCCGTATTCAGGTCCACGCCCACTTTATTTACTGAATCCTCCACAACGCCGCCCAGCGCTTCACTTAAGCGCTTCTGGTTCATGTCGTGCTGGTACTGCCCCACGCCGATGGCCTTGGGATCGATCTTCACAAGCTCCGCCAGCGGATCCTGAAGTCTCCTTGCAATCGACGCAGCGCTCCTTTGTCCCACGTCAAAATTCGGAAATTCCTCCGTCGCCAGTTTGCTTGCAGAATACACAGATGCGCCTGCCTCACTGACGATCACGTACTGCACCTTCTGCGGAATCTCCTTGAAAAGCTCCACGATAATCTGTTCGGACTCTCTGGACGCCGTGCCGTTTCCAAGGGAGATCAGCGTAATATTGTATTTCTCAATCAGCTTTTTCAAAGTCGCCTTTGCCTCTTTTACCTTATTCTGAGGCGCAGTAGGATAGATGACTACCGTATCCAGCACTTTCCCGGTCGGATCCACCACCGCCAGCTTGCAGCCGGTGCGGAACGCCGGATCCCAGCCAAGAACCGTCTGCCCGGCAATGGGCGGCTGCATCAGAAGCTGCTCCAGATTCCTGCCGAACACCTGAATCGCGCCTTCCTCCGCCTGCTCCGTCAGGAGATTCCGGATCTCCCGCTCGATGGCCGGAGCGATCAGGCGTCCATAGCTGTCTGCGACCGTCTCTTTCAGCGCCCTGGAAGTATGCGGATTATCCCTTGTAATCACCTGCTTTTCAAGATAACGCAGAATCTTCTCTTCCGGCGCTTCGATCTTCACCGTCAAAAGCTTCTCTGCCTCTCCCCGGTTCAGCGCCAGGGTCCGGTGTCCCACCATTTTGTTCAGAGGCTGGCTGAAATGATAATAGGTCTCATAGACGGACTCCTGCTTCTCGTCCTTCGCCTCGGATGTAATTATTCCCTCTTTTAATGTCATATTGCGGATCCAGGTCCGGTAGTCGGCTTCATCCGAGATATTTTCCGCAATGATATCCTTTGCTCCCGCCAGCGCTTCCTCAACCGTCGTCACGCCTTTCTCTTCCGACAGATAGCTCTTCGCCTCTTCCTGAAGCGGATTCTTCGTCATCTGCAGGAGAATGATGTTTGCCAGGCCTTCCAGTCCCTTTTCCTTTGCCATGGTAGCGCGGGTCCGGCGTTTGGGGCGGTAGGGGCGGTACAGGTCGTCCACTGCCACCTGCGTCTGGGCCGCCTCAATCTGGGCACGCAGTTCTTCCGTCAGTTTTCCCTGCTCCTCGATGCTGGACAAAACCTGCGCTTTCTTATCCTCCAGATTGCGCAGAGCGGTCAGACGCTCGTCCAGTTTCCGAAGCTGCTCGTCATTTAAAGCTCCGGTCACCTCCTTCCGGTATCGGGAGATAAAGGGAATCGTATTTCCCTCGTCGATCAGGTTTACGGCAGCTTCCACCTGCCATTTTTTCACCTGCAGTTCTTCGGTCAGTTTCTGTAAAATATCCATGCTGCTCCTTTATGTTTCCAAAACAGATTTTTTATCATACGCTTCATATTATATACGAAATCTCCCACTTCTGCAATCGGATCAGTAATTCATTGTCGACTGGTCAGACACCATTCCATCAGCTTCTGGTTGCCCGTATTGTATATGATCTCTCCGGATACCTGTATTCCAGTTTTTCCTGAAGCATCATTTCCCACAACTACAGTCAGTGGAGAGAACTCCATCTGGACTGATTTAATGTTTTAAAATTGTCTATCTCCAGCCTCCACAGCATTCCTGTCACTCCTTCTTCAAATGTCTACTGACTATTTTATCCAATTCTCCCTCTTCAGGCAAGGAATATTTGTCGGATGTGAAAATATCAAACAGATGCTTTTCAAACATCCCGTTTTTACCATGCTACATAAACGGCACTGAATTCCTGCACTCACAGAGCTTTGATCCCCGTGCCGTTAATCATACTTTTCCGGCAATTTCCAAATGCCAGATATATAAACAAATTTTTGTGGCAGGAAACAGAACTGCTGTATCCTCATTCTGCAAGGGGCGCGGGAACAACAGCGTTCGTGAATCGAACGTGCAGCCAACCCCGGCAACAGGACTGTTCAAATGATTCGGGACGCCGTCCCAACAAGCAGAAACGGGCTTTTTGCGGTCACGCCAGAAGCCCGTTTCAAGTCTTTGCGGGAACAAAGGCACTGCCTGCCAGGCAGCGAAACTGTTAGTGCATGATCTTCTCCAGCAACGATTGATAGCTGTCCACCACATCGTACACCACATTGTCGCCTGAGATCGCTTTGAAATGTTCCCTTGCACAATGGATTTTGGATTGCTCAATCAATCGTAGCTGCATGGAACTCATAGAGCCTTTCGTTTCCGCCACAAAATAAATGTGCTTAACGGTTCCCTCATAAAAAGCGATAGCCCAGTCCGGATTATAATGACCGACTGGTGTTGCAATATAAAAGCCATCCGGCAGTTTCACATACACCGCCACATTTGTATTTGTATCAAGTTCGGCAGCAAAATCCCGCTCCCCAGTGGAGTCATAAACAATATGGTCATACAGATGCTTTTTTGCCTTCATCGCATTTACGCCAAGCCTGCCTTTGATTGTCGGGTCAGTAAAGATATCTGTCCCATAGTGGTCATCCAAAATGTCGTAGGTAATATGCTCAATCACTGCTGTGGCTTTTTCATCATTGATCAAAGCGGCCGCTTTGACGATAAACTCTTCCGGGTTATCCTTAAATTGATCAAAAACAGAGGATTGAATACCTTTCAGAATAGCGACAAGGGCTTTGCGGGTCAGCCCTGTTTCATCTACTAACTTTCCAATCAGGTCATACTTCACATTGGAGTTGGCCGTCATGGCCACGCCATAGCTGCTGGATTCTTCCTTCACAAAGGATGCGCCGGAAAGCAGTTCCTCTTTGGATTTTATCACATCCATTGTTCCGGTTTCCACCTGAAAGTGTATCTTGGAAACTCGCAGTTTGCTGTTCAGGGCGGCAATCGATTTTTGAATCAGTTCTTCCGTATCAAAGTCCACAATATAGACAGATTTGGCATTGATCCTTGACCACAGTGCCTTGAATTCCGGCATAGCCAGCTTGTCCTCATCCACTTGCAGTTCCACATTGTTGCTACGGGCATTTTCTGGCTGCATACTCCGGGAATCATAGACAGAATCTATGATTTCAAGCACAGAAGCAGCGGAATCGGCGACTTCTTCCGCAACTTTGATTTCTCCGTTTGCCTTATCCTCATAATATTTATCGGTCAGTGCGCCTTTACGGTCGATATAACCGTTGACAATCAGACAAAAGTGAATGGCGGAGGCTGTATCCTGGTCGATAACCTGTTCATTACCTCGCTCATCCTTAATCACCCTGCCAACAAAAAGTTCAACCGTAACGGCACGAGGACGGTCAGCAACAGCTTCGGCCAGTTCTGTTTGCAGGCCTTTGGCAAAGGCGTCATAACTTTCACTGGCAATGACAGTGAGGATATTGATGTTATGCACGTTGTTGCCAAGGACGTTGGTATCCATTCGCTCGCCGTTCTGGTTGACGCATAGGCGCAGGCCACGCCCGACTTCCTGGCGCTTGCGGACATCACTGCCGCTTTGTTTCAAAGTGCAGATTTGGAACACATTCGGATTATCCCAGCCTTCCCGCAGGGCGGAATGGGAAAAGATAAACCGTACAGGAGACCGAGCCGGATTACGATCCAACAGCAGCTCTTTGTTCTTCATGATCAGCTCATAGGCGCTTACGTCGTCGGAGGTCGTCTCCCTGCGGCCAACCTTGGAGTTCACCATTTTGCCCTTGCCGTCCACAGAAAAGTATCCGGCATGGGTCTTTGCCGCCGAGATAGAGTGCAAATACCTGATATACTCATCCTCTCCAATGGCAAGCTGCATACCGCCCACAATGTCCTCGTATTCCTCCTCGAACATGGCGGCGTATTTACCGTTGACAGGTTGATTTGCCGCATCGTATTCCCGGTAATTCGCCACTTCGTCAATGAAGAACAGGGAGAGGACTTTAATGCCTTTGTAAAACAACTGGCGCTCCCGCTGGATATGGGAGAGGATGGTTTCCCGTATCTGGATACGCCGCAGCTGATCCTCATCCACTGCGCCGATCACATCTCCGGCAAAAATCTTGATACCGTTCAGGAACTCCACCGAGTCGTCCCGCCCATCGATCTGCTTGACTACGAAACCGTTTCGGTATTCCTCCAGACCACCGGAATAGTCATAGAGGTTGTCCCCAATCTTGACAATGCGGCTCTTTTTCTTCGGAGCGCCGCCGGCCATCTTCACCTCAAACTGCAAGGTGGCGGTAGGGTCGCTTTTGGACAGATTGATGCTCTCCAGATAGAGGTAGCTGTCGGTGGCAGTGCTGCCGCTTTCGGTGATGCCCTTCACGGCAATCTTCTTGACGAGCCGCCGGTTGTAAGCCTCCATAGCATCCAGCCGGAACACCATGTTGTAGATGCTGTCGCTTTTGTGAGTAGCGGAATAGCGCAGGGTCAAAAGCGGGTGGAACTCCTTCAGCCGCTCCTTCGTCTTTTTGCCCTCCACCGACTGGGGCTCGTCAATGATCAGAATCGGGTTAGTTTTAGCAATAATATCAATGGGCCGGCGGGAACGAAATTCATCCAGCTTCATGTAGATCCGGCGGGCATCCTTACCCTTGGCGTTGAATGCCTGGGAGTTGATAATCATTACATTGATGGAACTGTCCGATGCAAAGCGGTCAATCTCCGTCAGCTGGGCAGAGTTGTAGATGAAAAAGCGTATCTTTTCCCCGTACTCCTCAGCAAAATGTTCCTGGGTCATCTCAAAGGATTTATATACGCCCTCCCGGATAGCTACGCTGGGGACAACGACAATAAACTTGCTCCAGCCGTAATGCTTGTTCAACTCGAACATGGTCTTGATGTAGGTGTAGGTCTTGCCCACACCGGTTTCCATCTCAATGGTGAGGTTGTAGCCGCCCTCCCGTCCCTCCAGTTTGTCCGACGGCTTGATCTGATTGCTGCGCTGGATTTTATTCAGCTGCTCCAGAATCCGCTGGTCGGAAAGCTCCGGCACGATTCGTTGGTTGCTGAAGCCAGTGAAATCCCGATCCTCATTTACGCCAATCTGATAGTTGCCGCTGCCGCGATCCATCATATAGGTGGGGGTCAAATAGGGCTGTCCGGCAAAGGCATCCACCACAGCTTTGGCGGCATCCGCCTGAAACTTCTGGTGTCGATACTGTATCTTCATGACTCCTCACCTCCTGCTTCCTCGGCGATCCATTCCTTAAGTTTTTTCTGAAGTTCCTTTTTGTCCGGCAAATAAAGCTGGTATTCTGACGCATAGATGTTGGAATTCTCCGGCAAAGTGATCTCTACCAGAGCGTCATCTTTTTCTTTGCAAAGCAGGATGCCGATGGTCGGATTTTCGTCCGGCAGCTTTTCGTATCGGTCATAGTAATGCACATACATCAGCATTTGCCCCAAGTCCTGATGAGTCAGCTTGTCAATCTTCAAATCAATCAGCACATAGCAGCGGAGCAGGCGGTTATAAAAAACAAGGTCTACATAGAAATTTTCTTCTCGGTAAGTGAACCGTTTCTGTCTGGCCTCAAACAGGTATCCCTTTCCGAGTTCCAGCAAAAATTTTTGGAGCTTGTTGATGATTGCTGTCTCTAAATCAGATTCCACAAATCTTGCCTTTTCGTCCAGACCAAGAAATTCCAGCACTGTCGGCTGCTTCACGATGTCCTGCGGCCTGGTGACAATGTTCCCCACTGACGCAAGGCGCAAAACCTCGCCTTTTTCCCGGCTGAGTGCAAGCCGTTCGTAGAGGCTGGAGTGATACTGCCGCTGCAAGGTACGGATACTCCATCCTGACTGTGTGGCTTCAATTTCATAAAATTTCCGCTCGTTCTCGTCCTTGATGCGCATTAACAGTAGATAATGCGACCATGGGAGTGTGAATGGCAGTGTTTCCTCAAAAAAGCGAAACACTGTTTCGGATTTTTCCACCGCGAATTTCCGAAACACTGTCTCGGAAATCCTGTCCTGATAGGTCAGGTAAAATTTTCTTGCGTTTTCAAGTGTGTCCACGGAAAAACCACGGCCAAATTGCGTATTCATGGCCTCAGATAAGTTTTTGATGATCTGCCTGCCATATTTTGCGCGGCTTTCGCCCTGCTGCTCCACCTCTACGATCCATCTGCCGATTGCGTAAAAGGTCATCAGCTGGACAAGATTGATCTGCCTTGCGGCGATGCTCCGGGCGTACTCCACCAATTCGATGGAATTACGGCACAGGTCGTTTATTGGGAGATTTACGCTGTCTTCCGGTATCAATTCGTTTGCCATCCCGCTCCCTCCTTACAGAACCTTCACCCTGGTATCCGGGGCCAGCATTTTGAAAATCTCGCCCACGTTGATTTTGGCGGGGCTGTCGGCAAAGCTGCTGTCACGGAACACTGCCCGGAGGGGCTGGCGCTTGGCGATTTCCCGAATCACCGTATCCGGGATATTCTCGTCAAAGCAGGCGATCAGGTCGCCGTCGTTATAGGTGTGGACGGTGCAGCCCTCGATCTCCTCGGAGGTGTAGGGCATGGACAGGGGCAGGCCCCACTCCAGCAGACAGCCAAATAGCAGGTCCAGGTCAGTGCGGTCGGGCTTGATGTTGCTCACCAGCTGGTCAAGCATACCCTGGTCATATTCCCCGGCGGAGTAGTACACATCGGTCATGTTGGTGTCGTCCAGCTTGAACACACGGAAGCCGCCGTCAAAGGGCTTACCGGGGTTGTCGGCGGCGATTTTTTTCGCAGCGCGGTGGATGCGCTCTTTGCCAATCTCGCAGATGTTGGAATAGCCCGCTTTATATGCCTCGCTCTTTTCGTCACAGGGTTCCGGCAGCTGTACCATGATAAATTTTCGGTGTCCGCCGTCCTCGGCGTTCATCTGCATCACGGCGTGGGCGGTTGACGCTGATCCAGAGAAAAAATCAAGCACAATAGAATCAGATTTAAGATTTGCAAGTATCAGAAGCCGGTTCATTAGTCGTTGTGGCTTTGGTCCACTAAAAAATCCGCCGTCCAACAATTTAGATACTTCTTGTGCGCCTTCTTGGCTGTGTCCTACATCCCTGAAAAACATAATTGATGTTGGTGCCATTCCATCATGTTTTAATTCAGAAAGGAACCTTTTTATGCGTGGGACTCCGTTTCCGTCTGGTCCAAACCAGATTCTATTATCATGGAGTCTCTCCAAAAATGCATTTTTGGAGAGACTCCAGCAGCGTCCTGCTGGAGGCTCTATTACTCGTCCTGAAGGTGCAGTAATAGGATAGTCACAAGCCGCATTGTAAGTTTTAACAGATATATCGCTGGACATCCATGGCCCTCTTGTGTCGTTATCTGGGTTTTGGTAGCGTGCATTCGCTTCCTCTGTTCGCGGCAATCTACCTATTGTAAAGCTGTTCAAATTCTTAGCGAACATCAGAACATAATCATGACTGTTTGATACAAATCGCGCATCATTTTTGGGCGAAAATGCTCTTTCCCAGATAAGCTGTGCAACAAAGTTCTGACCACCAAAAACTTCATCGCATACTTTTTTCAGATTCTCCTGCTCATTATCATCAATCGATATAAAAATAACTCCGTCATCACTCAGCAAATTTCTCGCCAGCATCAGCCGGGAATAGATCATGCTACACCAATCGGAGTGGAACCGCCCGTTGCTGTCTGTGTTGCGGAACAGCCGGTCGCCGGTTTCTTCGTCTATCTGACCGGATTCCTCGCTGTACTCCTCGCCACTCATCGCAAAATCGTCCCGATAGATGAAGTCATTGCCGGTGTTGTAGGGCGGGTCGATGTAGATCATCTTCACCTTGCCCAGGTAGCTCTCCTGCAACAGCTTCAGCACTTCCAGGTTGTCGCCCTCAATATAGAGGTTTTCGGTGGTGTCCCAGTTCACGCTCTCCGCCGGACAGGGCCGCAGGGTCTTGCGGATGGGGCGGGTGGATTCCACGATGGCGGCCTTTTTGCCCACCCAGGTAAATTCGTAGGCTTCGTCGCCCTCCAATACCACATCGGACAGCATCTGCCGCAGCAGTTCAAAGTTGACCGCCTTTTTCAGCCTGCCGTCCTCGCCCCGGGCCTCGGTCACGCAGGCGGGGAACAGGGCGGCGAGTTTTTCGATGTTGGCTTGAGACAGGTCAGGGGTTTCCATTTTCAGTTTGTCCATTTTCAGCCTCCTCCACTTGTATGGGATTTTGATTGGCATTTTTACCAATCAATGATAGCATCAATACTTCATTCCACTGTTCTTTTCGCTGCTGCTGTTTATCAACGAACCAAATGCTTAAAAATAGCAACGCAGTTGATAAAATTGATACAGCTGCGCTTAGTTGACTTGGTATTTGTATGCGAATTGCAAAACCAACAAACAAAACTATAAAGGCCACACAGTTTATTACGATTACTGTTCTTTCCATCCATTTTTTCTTTGTGTTTGAGGCATCATATTTCATCCAAGTCTTAAAAAACATCATCATTTCATCATTGTAATTAAAATTTCCAACCTTATTTGCAACATCAAATGCATTTTGCATATCTTCATCCATATAGTTTTCTTTTGATTCTATTGTTTGAGCAATTGTGAATAGTAGTGTTGCAATTGACAAAGAAGCTGTTATTTGTTGATTTATACAAGTCCCCAAAGAAATGATTGCCAAACCTGCCAATCCGATTGCTATGTATAATGCAAGATTGTTTTTCCTCATAACTTATCAAGCTGTCTCCGTAATTGTTTTAATTTTGTATTTAGTTCTACCTGCTTATTCAGCTGCTTTTCTCGCCGCACCTTCACCTGCAGAGCCGCAATCTGCTTTTGCAGTTCCTGTCTGCGCTTGTCCCGCTCCACGGATTCTTTCAGCGTTTCACCTGCCCCGGTAAGAGCCTCCCCAGCGATTTGCCGGACAAAGTTTTCATATACTTTATCGGTATTCAAGCCGTCCAATTTAAGAGGCAGGGCGGCTTCCTCCATCCAATCAGTGTGGTAGTAGAACGCATTTGTCCCACTGCCAGCCGCTTCCTTGTATGTCGTCCATGCCTGATATTTGCCCTCATACTCCAGCAAAAACAGGATATGGTAGGGTATCTCCTTATCAATCTGCCGCAGGACGGCCTCGTCCAGCTGGGGCGCGGACAGGCAGACCTCGAACACCTCAATTTCCGTCACGGCCTCCCCGGCGGCAAGGTTCGTTGTGGAGGGAGCGATTTTGCTGCGCCACCAGATCACCCTGATTTGCTCTACAAAAACACGCTTCAATGTGGGGGAAATGATAAGGTTTTTATAAAATTTCTGTTTCGGGATGCGCCGGTTGAATTCGGTGCTTTGGGGCAGACCAAGCATAGACCGCACCTCCTTATTTGACCACCAGGAAGCAGATCAACTCAAAATCATCCAGCCCGGACACTGCATTCATCAGGGCGGAAGTTTCTGCCGTCATCTGTTTCCTCGTTGAATTTTGCGCACAGCGGTATGACCGGCTCCGACTTGCCCCGGCACAATAGCCGGATGGTGTCCAACAGCTTTTTGGGGTTCAGATAATCACAGACCACCTCGCCGTCCACGCTGATATAGACCATATAAAAGGGATGGATGCGGTTCTGGTTGTCAATGTTGACACTGTTGTTAATGTTGCGCAGGACAAAGATCACACCTTCTGGGTTTTCTTCTGTTGCAGGAACAACCGCATGGAGACCCTTGGGCCTTTTCGCAAGGTCACCATGGGTCTTGATGTAATCAAGCAATTCAAGGCGGAACTCATTCAGTCCCAAATCCATGATGGAGATGCCAGTAGACATATCCTCCATGTCCACTACTTCCTCCTGGAGCCGTTTCAACTGCTGTTTGCGGTATTCCAAATCGCCTTTTTCTTCAGGATTGATCAGATCATCATCGCCAGTGGAGGTCATAACGGAAATCTTCATCCGGGTCTCCACCCGGGATTTCAGGTTGATGTTCTCCGCATTTTCGATATGCGTTTGCAGGGGGACAGCTTTCGGAAAATCGCCCGGACGCTGAATAAGGAAGGCGTACCCTCGCCCCGCGGCTTCTACTACATGGCGGAGGGCAGGCCGAATCTGCGAGGCGAGACGCACTGCTGGAACGATGTGACGGACAAGATGGTGGTGTCGGCCTACGAGGACAAGGTGAAAGGCATCATGCTGGTGGCCCTGTGCGTTCAGCTGATGAACCGCTACGAGGACGAACGCCGGGGCAAGCTGGAACAGCAGACACAGCTCACCACCCAACTGGAGACCACCCAAGAGGACGAGCAGGCCACAGACGAATAGCGGGCCGTCATCCGCGACCATGCCCAGCTTAAGGAACTCGACCGTCCCACGCTCCTGCGGCTGGTGAAGCGCATCGAGGTTGGTGAGAAGTACGAAATCGCTGAAGAGACCCACCGGGACATCAAAATCTACTACAACTTTGTTGAGTATGTGGAACTCTGAAATCTATCCTTCTTTATGCGAGGTTATCTAATACTACAGCGAACTTTTTGAAAGCGTGGTCTTTCTATGGGCCAGATAGGCACTATGGTTCCTGCGTATGTGGTAACA
>ERZ808046.1134-NODE-1134-length-13487-cov-3.350112_pt1 | contig 13487 bp, 15 predicted proteins | sample MGYA00380196_ERZ808046 | MGnify/ENA primary metagenome ERZ808046 (study PRJEB31490, sample SAMN06133421) | mouse gut metagenome | isolation source: Z6_2 | host: mice | place: China: Chengdu | collected 2015-05 ...
ATTTCCGGTCTGCATCAGAGCCCTGGGGAGAACATTGTGGACGCTGCATCTTGCAGACGAGCTGCACAAACGTGTCATCGGACAGGACGAAGGTGTGGAGCTTGTGACCGAGGCAATCATACGTTCCAAGGCGGGAATCAAAGATCCGTCCAAGCCCATCGGTTCTTTCCTGTTTTTAGGACCGACTGGCGTAGGTAAGACGGAGCTTGCAAAAGCGCTTGCGGAAAGTCTGTTTGACGATGAGAATAACATGGTGCGTATCGACATGAGTGAATATATGGAAAAATATTCCGTGTCCCGCCTGATCGGAGCGCCTCCGGGATATGTGGGCTATGATGAGGGCGGTCAGCTGACCGAGGCAGTCCGCAGAAAACCGTATTCCGTTGTGCTCTTTGACGAAGTAGAGAAGGCACATCCCGATGTGTTCAATGTTCTTCTTCAGGTGCTGGATGACGGCCGGATTACAGATTCACAGGGACGTACCGTAGATTTTAAAAATACGATTCTAATCATGACCTCCAATATCGGCGCCCATTATCTGCTGGAAGGTATTGGAGAAGACGGGACGATTCATGCAGAAAGTGAAAACATGGTCATGAATGAGCTACGGGCGCATTTCCGTCCGGAATTTTTGAACAGATTAGATGAAATCATTATGTTCAAACCGTTGACGAAATCCAATATTTATGCAATCATTGATTTGCTGACAGACGATGTCAACAAACGTCTGGAAGAAAAAGAGTTATCAATTGAGCTGACGGAAGAGGCGAAGAATTTTGTCGTGGAAGGCGGTTATGAACCGATGTACGGCGCCCGTCCGCTGAAGCGCTATCTGCAGAAGAATGTAGAGACACTGGCAGCAAGGCTGATTTTGGCGGGGAATGTAGGAAGAGGCGATTGTATCTTGATTGATGTCGTTGACGAGAAATTAGAGCCGCGTGTGAAGTAGCGAGAGAAATGAAGTCACCATTCTGTTATCGGCTCTCGAAAGGAATAAGGTTTCATGGCATCTGTCATTTTTCATATTGATGTAAATTCAGCTTATTTAAGCTGGACAGCGGTGGAACAACTAAAGAACGGGGCAGAAGTGGATCTGCGTCAGATTCCGGCGATTATCGGGGGCGACCAGAAGTCGCGCCACGGCATCGTACTGGCGAAATCCCTGTCTGCCAAGAAATATGGCATTCACACCGGGGAACCGGTGGCGAATGCCTTTCGTAAGTGTCCGAATCTTGTGATGGAACCGCCGGATCATAAGATGTATCGGGAGAAAAGTGTGCAGTTGATGGAGTATCTGCGTACCTATTCGACTCAAATAGAACAGGTCAGCGTGGATGAGTGTTATATGGATTTTACGGAAGCTGCAAAGCGGTATGCATCCCCTGTAGAGGGAGCTTTGCAAATCAAAAACGGTATCCGCAGGAAGTTTGGGTTTACGGTAAATATAGGGATTTCTTCCAATAAGTTATTGGCGAAGATGGCGTCGGATTTTGAGAAGCCTGATAAGATACATACATTGTTTCCGGAGGAGGTTCCGGTGAAAATGTGGCCGCTGCCGATTGGGGAACTATTTATGGCAGGCCGCTCCAGCGTGGAAACTTTAAAAAAATTGGAGATCTGTACGATTGGAGATTTGGCACGGACAGATCGGAATCTGATCACCTTGCACTTGAAAAGCCACGGGAAAATGCTCTGGGAGTTTGCCAACGGAATTGATGACTCATCTGTACAGTCAGAACTATCCGAGGCAAAAGGAATCGGCAATTCTACGACCTTGTCTGAGGATGCGTCTACTTATGAAGAGGTGCAGCCTGTTTTTCAACGTCTGGCTGAAAGTGTAGGACGCAGGCTCCGTAAGGCAGGACAGAAGGCGGGCATGGTCAGCATGGAAATCAAATATCATGATTTTCAAAGCATGTCCCATCAATGTCAATTACCGAAACCGACCAATGAAGATCGTGTATTATATGAAACGGCGTGTCAATTATTTGAAGAATCATGGAACGGAGAACCGGTACGTTTGCTCGGCATTCGTACCTCTAAACTGGCGGCGGAATCAGAGCCGGAGCAGCTCAGTATTTTTGATATTGAAATTCCGGAAGAACCGGATGAGAAACATAAAAAGCTAAATGCGGCGATGGAAGAGATACGGAAACGCTTTGGGGAAAATGCGGTGAAAAAGGCAAGCCTTGTAAAACAGCCCCAAAATCATAAAGAAAGCTCCAGAATCTTATAGTGCAGATGATTTATAGACACATCGCCCATGCATTTGGCATCAAGGGGTTTAATGCCTAAGGGTAAATTGGTTTTTATGAAATGTGAGAATACCATCATCACGCATTTTGCCAAGTTCTTTTGAAAGAGCGCTGCGTTCCAGATTCAGGTAATCAGCAAGTTCCTGCCGGTTGAACGGAATCCGGAATGTGGCGCTTCCTGTTTTTGCAGACTCCGCAGACAGATAAAGAAGCAGGCGTCTCCGGATTGTCTTTGGCGTGGTGCAGAAAATCCGGTTTGCCAGGTTCAGATTCTTTCTAAGAGAAATCTGCAGCATGTTCTGCACCATTTTAGAATGCCATGATGTTGTACTGTATTTGGACTCTGTGAAAACAGACAGTTTCAGAAACAGTATTTCTGAAGCTTCAGCGGTTACGGCACTGACCATAATAGGTTCCTTACAGAGCGCATAGGATTCCGCAAAAAGCTGTCCCGGAGCAATGTTGCTTAGGATGCTCTTATTTCCCCAGAGATCTACATTTTCAATATTGACACTTCCTGATAGGACGATTCCAATTTCCTGTATGATGTTTCCCATGTGGAAGACGGTCTCGTTTTTTGAAAACTGCTCTTTTCTCATGCAGCCGCAGGACTTCATATCTTCCCATTCGTTTTCTTCAATATTCAAAAATAACTGTGTTTGGATTTTATTCATAAAAAACCTCATTTCTGTGGTTATAACCACCGAATATATGTTGTAATTATAGTATACTCTCACTGTGAGATGCAAGGGGCAGGTTCTTGCCATACCGTGCAGCGGAGTGCCCGGCCCCGTGAACAGTAACTGCCAATCAGCGTATTGATTGGCGTGGGTGTAAAAAGTAACTTGAATCATTGCAAAAAATGAACGAAAAAGGAGAAGATAACATGCTTAGAAGAATTATCCAGATTAATGAAGAGAAATGCAACGGCTGCGGCGCCTGTGCAAAAGCCTGCCATGAAGGAGCTATCGGGATGGTGGATGGAAAGGCAAAACTGCTCCGTGATGATTATTGTGATGGTCTGGGCGATTGTCTGCCGGAATGCCCGACTGGAGCGATTACATTTGTAGAAAGGGAGGCGGCGCCCTTTGATAAACAGGCTGTACTTAAAAATATGAAGAAGAAGGAGCAGCAGTCCTCTGGTTGTCCGGGGCAGCAGATGCGCAAGATGAACCGGGCTGCAAAGGCGGATAAAGAAGCAGAAGTACAGATGGGAGGACAGTCAGAGTCACCCATGTCCCAGCTCGGGCAGTGGCCATGCCAGATTAAGCTTGTCCCTATAAATGCCCCTTATTTTGATGGAGCGAAATTATTGGTAGCAGCGGATTGCACTGCTTATGCGTACGCTAACGTGCATCAAGAATTTATGAGAGGGAAAATTACGCTTATCGGCTGCCCGAAGCTGGATGATGTGGATTACAGTGAGAAGCTGGCTCAGATTATTGCACAGAACCAGATTAAAAGCGTGACCGTGCTGCGTATGGAGGTTCCATGCTGCAAAGGGCTGGAAATGGCTGTGAAGAAAGCGCTGAAGGACAGTGGGAAAATGATCCCATGGCAGGTAACGACGATTTCTATAGAAGGGGAGATTTTGGAATAACATTGCCGATTACCGGAAATTCCGACTTCTTCCCCGCTGCTGTCCGGCACGTCTTCTGGCTTCTGCTTTGCGATATGCGAATGCTTCCTGATGCTCGATTATGCGTGCCGGGGTTAAGAAAATCCATCATATACTCCGCACGGTCAGGATGCCGAAGAAAGAGCCGATACTGTCAATCACTACGTCTTTGACAGACGGGCCTCTTCCTGCAACAAAAGACTGATGGTATTCATCACCGCAGGCAAATGCCACACAGATGAATCCCGCCACCAGCATCAGCGGAAAGCCTCTTAGTCCGTATACATAAAACGGGAAGGAAAGGGCGACCGCCAGAAGGAAGTATTCGCTCATATGGGCAAGCTTACGTACTGGATACTCAATTTCATAAGCGTAATTACTGATTTCCCATTCTTCCAGTCCTTTATTCAATATATCGTTACCGATTTCCACAATTCTGTAGCTGACTTCATAGCTGAGATTTCCGGAAACATCTCCTGTCTGTGCCGAGAACTGGAAGATAAGATACATCATAACCAGCGCCGGAAGAAAGGAAAGCGGTTTCAGGAAAAATAGTAGTACTTGTTTCATAACATCCTCATTTCTGTCAGAATCTATTTGGTTACTTTGCACTTGTTTTTTGGAAAATTTATGATAAGCTAAATATATTATATTTGTCAACTAAAAATGTAAAATTTATAAAAATATAAGTTACAATTCACAGCCGATTTACACTTGACAAATTTTCGTACTTATAAGGCTGTGAACAGTAACAAATATAAGTAACTATTCAGGGAGAAGAATTATGGCAAATACATTATATCTGGAATGTTATTCCGGCATCAGCGGGGATATGGCTGTAGCGGCGCTTTTAGACTTAGGGGCAGATGCGGAAGTGCTGGACAAAGTATTGAAGAGCATTCCTGTGGAAGGATTTCAGATAAGGATCGGCAGAGTAAAAAAATCAGGGTTGGATGTGTGTGATTTTGCAGTTGTTTTGGATCAGGCACATGAAAATCATGATCATGACATGGAATATCTGTATGGCAGCCGCGAAGAGCATATAAATAACCAAGAGCATAGGCATGACCATACGCATCCACACGTTCATGACCACGAACATGTGCATTCTCATGAGCATCGCGGGCTTGCGGATGTTTTACACATTATAGAACATTCAGAAGCGACGGATAGGGCGAAGACAACGGCTGGGAAGATTTTTCAGATTCTGGCAAAAGCCGAGGCGGAAGCTCATGGTGTATCTGTGGAAGAGGTGCATTTTCATGAGGTAGGGGCAGTGGATTCGATTGTGGATATTTTGGCTGCGGCGGTTTGTCTGGATAATCTGGATATTGATCAGGTAATCGTATCAAAGCTATATGAGGGGCATGGATGTATCCGCTGCCGGCATGGCGTGATACCGGTGCCGGTTCCCGCTGTTGCCAATATTGTGAGGGAACATAAGATTGGATTGTGCGTGACTCCTACAGAAGGAGAACTGGTGACGCCGACAGGGGCGGCAATCGTGGCGGCAGTTATGACATCTCAGAATCTGCCGGAACATTTCACCATTCAGAAAATCGGACTGGGTGCGGGAAAACGGAAATATGACAGGCCGGGAATTTTACGGGCGATGCTGATAGAAGTGCAGCAGACAGGAAAGAAGCCGTCAGACACCGATGAAATCTATAAATTGGAAACCAATATTGATGACTGTACGGGGGAACAATTGGGATTTGTAATGGAACAGTTACTGGAAGCAGGGGCAAAAGATGTCTATTACACGCCGGTTTTTATGAAGAAGAACCGCCCTGCCTATCAGCTCGATGTCATTTGTGCGGAGACAATGATTCCTAAGATGGAAGAAATCGTCTTTATCGGGACAACAACCATCGGAATCCGCAGAATGAAGCTGGAACGGGCGATACTGGCACGGGAGAATCGGAAGGTACAGACAATATTCGGTGAGGCAGAGGTGAAAATATGTACACTTCCGAACGGAGAGAAACGCTGTTACCCGGAATACAGAAGTGTTGCGGCGTTTGCAAAAAAATATGGTATGGATTATCGGGAAGTGTATTATAACATTCAAGGAGCTGTGGCGGATTGTGGCAGATGACAGAGATAAAATAAAACAACTCAAAACAGTCCACCGGACTGTTTTATCGCATGCATGGCAACTCAAAACGGACCACAAGACTGTTTTATCGCATGTATGGCAATTGAAAACAGCTTTAGCAGAGTACACGTCAAAAGACTGCATTGTAGCATTTTCCGGCGGCGTGGACAGCGCCCTGCTCTTGAAAATGACCTGCGAAGCTGCGAGGCGAAACGACGGAAAAGTTTACGCTGTGACAATGCAGACGAAACTTCATCCTGTAAAGGAAATCACTCATGCACAGGCGGTGGCAGACGAAATCGGCGCAGAGCATCTTGTGATTACAGTGGATGAATTATCAGAAGCAGGCATTGAACAGAATCCGGTGGACAGATGCTACCGATGTAAGAAGCATTTGTTTACAAGAATATTGGAAAAGGCAGAAGAACTTCATGTGGCACATATTCTGGAAGGCACAAATACAGATGACCTGCGGATGTACCGTCCGGGGCTTCGGGCAATTCAGGAACTCGGGATCCACAGTCCGCTGATGGAAGCAGGGATGTCCAAAGATGAGGTCCGCAGACTGGCGGGAGAATATGGGCTGTCGGTTTCTGAACGTCCGGCGATGCCCTGTCTGGCAACGAGGTTTCCTTATGGTACATATTTGACTTATGAAATGATGGAACGGGTAGAAGAGGGCGAAACATATCTCCGCTCTTTGGGCTTCTATAATGTCAGATTGAGGGTGCATGAGAATAGCGCCAGAATTGAAGTGGACGAAGAGTCCTTTAAAAAGTTGATGGACTGTAGAAATGAAATTATAACGTTTCTTAAGAAATTAAAATTCGACTATATCACATTAGATTTAGAAGGATTTCGCTCTGGGAGTATGGATATCCATATAGAAAAATAACAGTTCAGCAATCAGCTGGACTGTTACCGGGTATCAATATTTTGGGTTTCAGCCATATACATACGCTCTGTAATTCCTTCCGTGTCCTGAACCATAGTCAGAAAGTTCCACCCGCATTTTTCGTAAAAATCTGTATGGTCAGTAACAAGATACAATATTTCGATACCCAAGCCGCACATATCTTCTCTTACGAAATCTAAAATCTGGTGGGCAATGCCTTGATTCCGGTATGGCTGTTCCACATACAAGGCGCATAAATTCGGCGATAAATCTTTCCTGTTATGAAAATCATTTTCTATAACACCAGTACCTGCAATTATATCTTGATTTTCATTTAACATGACGTACCATTGTGGTATGCCTGATTTCTTTTCAATACATTGCGCAATGCTTTCCATATATTCCTCAAAAGGGATATCCCACTTTTGGCAGAACCATCGGGCGGCTTTATCTTGCAGTACAGGATTTTCACGTAGTTTTATCAAATTTATTTCTTTCATCTTTTTTTAAATGCCTTTCTGCTTTTATAAACAATGTCGGCTCTGATAAGACATTGTAAAATCAAATTCCCCGGTATCGTCATCAACCTGCCCGGAAACAATAATAAATCCCTCTCTGCGATAAGAGTCCACCGCCCGTGTGTTTTTTTTATACACTTCCAATGATAACGTACCATGTGTTTGCTTTACATATTCTATAAGCTGCCTGCCGATTCCGCAGGAGCGGCAGTTTTTGTCTACAAAAATCCCAGCGATATACTCGTTTGCCATACCGATAAATCCCTGTATTGTTCCGTCCATATCATAGACAAAAACCTCCGCTTGTGATAATTGTTCTTGAACCTCGTCAAAATGGGAACGCCAGTATTCTTTTGGGATGAATGAGTGTGCGTCCTCATTTCCGTTCAGCCATAGCTGCATGACCTGTCCGGTATCTGATGTTCGGAATCTCCTAATCAACTTTCCTACCTCCTCAAAAATCTGTTTCTAAAATAAAAGAAGCAGAAGAGATGTATTCTCAGGAAAGCCGCATTTTCTTGCGAGTATTTATCATTACCCATTCTTCTGCAGTCTCTTCGTGATAAGGGTTTTAACTGCTCGGTTATGAATCCTATCATTAACAAAGAATAGCACAAATATGAACATATAAAAAGTGCATAATGACCGTTTTGGTAATGGTTCGTTACTTTTGTCAATTTGAACAAATTTATGCATAGGTTTTTATACAACATTTCTATTTACAAACGGATTTATCAGTGCAATAATAAACAAGTAAACATCCTACGTTATACAATAAAAAGTGAAATTAGGAGGAAAGGATGAAAGCAGCATTAGTATATACAAGTACAACACCGGAGTTGATTGGACTTCTGGAGGAGGAAATAAGAAAAGTACTTCCGGAAGATACCGAAATAATGAGTTATCAGGATCCGTCTATCCTTAAAGAGGTGAGAGACGCAGGTTATGTAACAGCGCCGCCTGCGGCAAGGCTGGTAAGTATGTTCATGCAGGCAGTTACAGATGGCGCAGATGCGATTTTGAATGTATGCTCTTCCGTAGGTGAAGTAGCGGATGCCGCACAGGATATCGGAAAATATACAGGTGTTCCGATTGTACGAATTGATGAAGAGATGTGCAGAGAGGCGGTAAGACAGGGAAAGAAGATCGCGGTAATGGCGACCCTGTCGACGACTCTGGAGCCTACGAAGAATACAATTTTACGCGTGGCAAGGGAGATGAACCGGCATGTGGAACTGATTGACTGTCTGGTAGAAGGCGCATTTGGTCTGGATCAGGATCAGTTCAAAGGATTGATGGAAGAGTATGCGGGACATATTGCAGATCAGGCAGACATCATTCTCTTTGCACAGGGATCTATGGCATACTGTGAAGGTTACATTCACGAGAAGTACGGAAAACCGGTGGTATCCAGTCCAAGATTTGGGGCGCTGGCATTGAGGGAGGCACTGATTGTGAAAGGCCTGATTTAGATAGGATTACAGGAACTATTCATCATAGAAATGATACCGGAGGTGAGGACAATGAGTACGGATAAATTTATGCAGGCTTCACTGGCAAATAAGTCTGTGGTTGACCGGATTGTAGATCAGATTACGAATGCAGTCATCAACGGAGAGCTGAAACCAGGAGATAAGATTCCGACTGAACCGGAGTTGTGTGAGACTTTTTGCGTGGGACGTAATTCGGTACGCGAGGCAATCAAGATTCTGGCAGCATACGGGGTACTGGAAATACGCAGGGCAGACGGGACTTATATTTGTCAAGAGTATAATTACAAGATGTTGTATCCGATTCTGTATGGAATTATCCTGCAGAGGGATTCACAAAAGCAGGTGATTGAACTGCGTAAGGTGATTGACGTAGGAATCATGCAGGAAACAATGGACCGGATAGGAGAAGAAGAATTCCGACAGCTCGAGATGGTGATCGGGGAGATGGAAGAAGAGATACATAAAGAGAATCCGTCTTCCAGAGCGGTTTTTGATACGGATGTCCGTTTTCATGCAGTGCTGACTTCGGTATTTGCAAATAATCTGTTAGAAAGTATCGGATATTATGTGGATAAGATAACAAGGCAGTCCCGGATTATGACCGTAGAATACATCTTAGAGAATGGATTGCAAGATGAATTTGTGGAACTTCATAAAGAGATTCTGGGCGTGCTTAGAAGGAAAGATGTGGGACAGATTTCCACGGTAATAGAAAAGCATTATAAATATTGGGAGAAAGAATAAAAATGGCAGATAAAGTATTGATTTCTGTTGCACCTGTCAGTGCGGCAGACAGACATATCGATCCGGCAGAGATTGCAGCCGATGTGACGGCCAGTGCAAAAGCAGGAGCCGCAATGGTGCATCTGCATGTGAGGGACAAAGACGGCAGCCTGACGCCGGACTTGAGTGTATTGAAAGAAACAGTAGAACTGATCCGAAGACAGTCGGATATCATCATTCAGGCATCGACAGGCGGTGTGTCTGATCTGACAATCAAAGAGAGATGTGCGCCGTTATATTATGACAAAGTGGAAGCATGTTCTTTAAATGTAGGTTCTACGAATCTGGGGAATGCGGTATACTGCAATCCGATTCCCGAGGTGAAATATTGTGTCGAAGAGATCATTAAGACAGGAAAGACTCCGGAAATTGAAGTATTTGAAATAGGCCATATTCATATGGTGCAGGAACTTTGCAAGGAATTTGCAATGAAGAGTCCGATTTTGTTCAGTGTAGTCCTGGGACATCCGGGGGAGGCGCCGGCAACACCGGAGGCGCTGGCGGCTATGGTGAATTTTATCCCGAAGGATGCAATCTGGGGGATTACGCATGCATACCGTAAAGACTTTGGGATTATAGCGGGAGCCCTTGGGCTGGGTGCAAGGACTGTAAGAATCGGCTTTGAGGATAGTGATTATCTGAACCCGGTGATGCAGGCCAAAACAAATCTTCCGTTGGTTGAGAAAACCGTGCGGCTTCTGCGGGCAATGGATAAGGAACCGATGACGCCGGATGAGGCGCGGCAGATGCTGAATATAGATTCTCCCAACATGAATGATATAAATTGAAAGATACGGGGATATAGATATGGAGCAATTAAAGGAACTGGATATGAGTGTGATTGAGCAGTTTCCTCAGATTGATGAGTCAAAATTGGATGAGCTGCTTCAAAAAGAAATTACAAAAAGTGGAAAGAAAATCATTGTACTGGATGACGATCCGACAGGTGTGCAGACGGTTCACGGCGTATCAGTGTATACCGACTGGTCACAGGAAAGTATAGAAGCCGGATTTGCAGAGAAAAGAAATCTGTTCTATATTCTGACCAATTCCAGAGGGTTTACTGTAGAGCAGACAACACGATGCCATCAGGAGATTATCAGCCGGGTGCGGGATATTTCAGAAAAGAGAGGTCAGGAATATCTGATTATCAGCCGAGGGGATTCTACACTCCGGGGGCATTATCCGCTTGAAACAGAGTTATTAAGACAGGGAATAGAAACAGATGGCGGTAAGAAGGTAGACGGTGAGATTTTGTGTCCATTTTTCAAAGAAGGCGGCCGTTACACCATCGGAAATGTACATTATGTTAAGACCGGCGATAGGCTGGTACCTGCCGGACAGACAGAATTTGCGGCAGATAAGACCTTTGGATATCAGGCTTCAGATCTGCGGGAATACGTAGAGGAAAAGACAGAAGGACGATATCGGACAGGGCAGGTATCTTATATTTCAATGGAAGAGTTGCGCGCAGGCGATATCGATGGGATTTTCAGGAAACTGATCCAGGCAAAAGACTTTGGAAAGATTGTTGTCAATGCAGTGGATTACTGCGATCTGAAGGTCCTTGCCATTGCACTTTACCGGGCGGTGGCAAAGGGAAAACAATACCTGTTCCGCACTGCTGCGGCGTTAGTGAAGGTGATGGGCGGGATTTCCGATAAGCCTTTGCTGACCCGGAAAGAGATGGTAACCTGTGAGAATACAAATGGCGGTATCATTGTCGTAGGCTCTCATACAGCGAAGACGACCAGTCAATTAGAGGAACTGAAAAAAGTGCCAGGGCTGGAATTTCTGGAATTTAATTCAGATCTGGTTCTTGACGGGGAGGCATTTGCAAAAGAAATTCAGGATACTGTCCGGCGGGAAGAAGAACTAATCCGGGCGGGGAAGACGGTTGTAGTTTATACAAGACGAAAGCTTCTTGTCATCGAAAATGATACAAGGGAAGAAGCCCTGCTCCGTTCTGTAAAGATATCCGAAGCGGTACAGTCGCTCGTTGGAAAGCTAAGTGTTACCCCGGCGTTTGTGATTGCCAAAGGCGGAATTACTTCAAGCGATGTGGGAACGAAGGCTTTGCAGGTAAAACGTGCGGATGTCATGGGACAGATCCGCCCCGGCATCCCTGTGTGGAAGACCGGAGAAGAAAGCCGTTTTCCGGGGATTCCGTATGTCATTTTCCCAGGAAATGTCGGGGAAGTGACAACTTTACGAGAAGCGGTGGAAATATTAAAATAATTTAAGAGGGCTGTCGGTTAATGACATGCCCTTTTCTTTTTGGTATCGGCGAGGCTGTGAAAGGTAGCGAATATAGGATACTTTTCTACGGTCTATTTGGTGAAACAGAGTATTTACAAAAAGAAAACAATATGATATCATGATGATATCAAAAAGAAAAATAGATTCTTTAAGGAGGACACTTACATGGAAGAGAAAGTACTGCAGAACAGGAAAAAAGGTATGTTTGTACTTGTAGTGACAACATTGGTTTATCTGGCAGCGGTTGCAGGAGTCGTTGTCGGCAGTATGCAGCTGAGCAAAGGCAAAAGCCCGGTGCTTCTGATTATCAGTATTATCTGGTTGTGTATCGGATGGTTTCCGTACTGTGGATTGAGAATCTTGAAGCCGCAGGAGGCGCTTGTACTGACATTATTTGGACGATATGTGGGAACATTGAAGGGAGAAGGGTTCTACTTTATCAATCCTTTCTGTACCAGCGTGAATCCGGCGGCTGGTACTCATCTGAACCAGAGCGGGGATGTGAATAACAATGCAAAGAGAACCTCGCTTTCCTGGAGTTGGAATAGGATGGAAATAGGCGGGGGCGATTACAGCGGCAAGAAGATTTCACTAAAGATTATGACACTGAACAACAGCCGTCAGAAAATCAACGACTGCCTTGGCAATCCTGTGGAAATTGGCATTGCGGTTATGTGGAGGGTCGTCGATACGTCCAAGGCAGTTTTTAATGTGGATAATTATAAGGAATATCTGTCCTTGCAGTGTGATACCGCACTGCGTAATATTGTACGCATTTATCCGTATGACGTGGCTACGAATGTGGATACAACAGGAGACGGTCAGGCTGATGAAGGAAGTCTCCGCGGTTCCAGTGAGACTGTGGCTCAGAGAATCAAAGACGAAATCCAGCAGAGAGTCAGCGAGGCGGGTCTGGAGATTTTGGAAGCAAAGATTACATATCTGGCTTATGCACCGGAGATTGCGGCAGTCATGCTGCAGCGTCAGCAGGCGTCTGCTGTGATTGATGCAAGGAAGATGATTGTAGACGGGGCGGTCGGCATGGTCGAGATGGCTCTGGACCGGCTGAATAATAACGGGGTTGTGGAACTGGATGAAGAGCGCAAGGCTGCTATGGTATCAAATCTGCTGGTTGTTCTGTGCGGCAACCGGGATGCCCAGCCGATTGTGAATTCAGGAAGCTTGTATTGATATGGCCGAACAGAAAAAGAAACAGATTCCGCTCCGGCTTTCCGCCAAATTGTACGATGCCGTCGCAGCCTGGGCAGAGGATGATTTCCGCTCGGTGAACGGACAGATTGAATATCTGCTGACTGAGTGTGTGAGACAGCGGAAGAAAAATGGGAAATATGTATCCGACCATCTGGACGAGCCGCCGGAATTGGATATCGGATAGAATGTAACGGTTCGGCCGAAGGCTGAACTGTTACGATAGAATTTAATAATTGAATATAAAAGGCCAAAGTGTTTTGGAAGGATGGACTGTTAAGGTTATACTTCCAAAACACTTTGGCTTTTTTCTGTTATGTGGGCTTACTACAAGCAAGCTTGAAGAATCTGCCGGCTGA
>ERZ808046.1136-NODE-1136-length-13466-cov-3.183808_pt1 | contig 13466 bp, 11 predicted proteins | sample MGYA00380196_ERZ808046 | MGnify/ENA primary metagenome ERZ808046 (study PRJEB31490, sample SAMN06133421) | mouse gut metagenome | isolation source: Z6_2 | host: mice | place: China: Chengdu | collected 2015-05 ...
GCGTTCTCTGTCCACGCCCAGAGCCACCGCCATTCTTCTGTAATTTTCCAGCACATCATCCCTGTCGTCACCCCTTGTGAAAGAGAAATTCATTGTGGCGAAATCACCCTTGCTCACACCGCCAAGACGGGTGGAAAAAGCATGGGAAACCAGCCCTGTATCTTCAAGGATGGGAAATGATAAATAAGTAACTCCCCTGTTCTCTTTTACGGTCAGTACCGTTTCTTCTGTCTTTTTAATAATTTTCTGCGTCATAGTTTCCTCCCGGCAGAATAACCGGCTACAGCCAGAATGCATCCTGAATCAGACGCACCTCATCCTCCAGAACCGCCACTACATCAAAACGGCAGGGAGTTTCCTCCCCATATCCGCGGGTCAGCAGGTAATATCTGGCCGCGCCTGCAATTCTGCTTTTTTTCTTTGCGTCGACGGCTTCCGCCGGATCTCCGCTCCCTTTGCTGCTCCTGAATTTAACCTCGACAAAAACAAGATAGCCGCCGTCTTTTGCAATCAACTCGATCTCTCCTGTACGGCAGCGGTAATTTTTTTCCAGGATTACATATCCCCGGTCTGTCAGGAAAGCAGCCGCCTGTAATTCATGACGGCTGCCTGTCTCCCTGTTATTCTTTTTATTTTTACTGCGTCTCATTCTTCAAATCCATCTTTGTCAGAAAGCTTCTGCGGTGGATCGGACACACGCCGAATTCCCGTATTGCAACCATATGAGCTTTCGTTCCATATCCTTTATGTTTAGCAAAACCATATTCAGGATAGAGCTTATCATACTCTTCCATCATATGATCCCTTGTTACTTTGGCAAGAACGCTGGCTGCGGCAATGGACACACTCTTGGCATCTCCCTTGATAATCCTGACCTGCTTTTTATCGTCAATGCCCGGAATCATAACGGCATCATTTAAAAATATGTCCGGCTCGGCCGGCAGCTGCGAAACAGCCTGCCGCATTGCCTCGTAGGTAGCCTGAAGAATATTAATCTCATCAATCACTGCCGGGCTTACAATTCCGACGCCATAGGCCACCGCTTTTTCCCGGATTTCCAGAAACAGCTCCTCACGCCGCCTCTCCGAAAGCTTTTTTGAATCATTCAGCCAGAGAATTACAGCATCCTTTGGCAGAACGGCAGCCGCCGCGACGACGGGACCTGCAAGCGGTCCCCTTCCTGCCTCGTCAATTCCGCAGATAACGGAATACTCTTCGTATTTACGTTCATATTCTCTCATCTGCTCCAGGCGTTTAAGCTCCTGTTCCAGTTTCTCACTGCTGATTTTTCTCATCTTTTGTATGTCTCCCGTCTTATACGTATACTTAATTCTGTTTTCCCGCTCTTCCCTCTTATTTTTCTCCGGGGGCTTCCGGGAATTCCAACGTGATCCGGCCCAGCTTTCCGCTTCGGAAATCATCCAGCAGCAGATTGGCCGCTTTTTTCGTATCCAGCTCGTTTCCCTTAAGCAGGCAGGAACGGGCCTGCGCTACCTCCCTGAGCGCCTCATAGGGGTCCTTTGTCTCTATACCGTAACGCTCATTTAAGTTTCGTCCGTAATGCTTTATCAGGAATTTCAGCAGTTCTGCCGCCAGTTCCTCTTTGTCGATAATTTCATCATTGATGGAACCGATAAAAGCGAGCTTAAGCCCCACTTCCTGATCCTCAAAACGGGGCCAGAGGATTCCCGGCGTGTCTAGCAGCTCAAGAGTCTTGTTAAGGCGAATCCACTGATTTCCTTTTGTCACACCCGGTTTATTACCTGTTTTTGTACATGCTTTGACGGCAAAGGAATTAATGAAGGTGGATTTTCCCACATTGGGAATTCCGACGACCATGGTGCGCACAGGCCGGTTTAATATTCCCCTCTTCCTGTCACGCTCTATCTTTTCCCGGCAGGCTTCCTGTACCAGCGGCTGAATCTGCTTCAGTCCCATGCCGGATCTTGCATTAACTTTAATTACATGGAAGCCTTTCTCCTGAAACCAGGCCGTCCACTTCTCATTATATTTCTCATCTGCCAAATCCGATTTATTTAAAAGGATAATCCTGCCCTTATTTTTTGCCAGCTCGTCAATATCAGGATTCCGGCTGCCTAAAGGCACTCTGGCATCCACCAGTTCAATTACCAGATCAATCAGCTTAATATCTTCTTTCATGGCTCTTTTGGCCTTTGTCATATGGCCTGGATACCATTGTATATTCATTTCAATCTCCTTTCACGTGACCGGGCGTATCAGCCCGAAATGGCGTAAGGGACGGATTCTGAGCCAGACCTTACCTTTAATCTGGCCTTTTTTCACATTTCCCACACTGGCAAAACGGCTGTCCTCGCTGTTCTCTCTGTTATCTCCCAGGAGAAAGTACTCATCCTGTGAAAGAAGCACCGGATTCTCCGCAAGGCCTGCCAGGGCGGCCTGTCCCAGTCCGTTTTCCGCATCTATTCTTTTATCGTCAATATACAGGAAACCATCCTTAATCTGCACCGTTTCGCCTGGCAGTCCTACGACTCTCCTGATATTAAACTTATTTTCTTCCTTTTCAAACACAACAATATCGAACCGTTTTATTTTACCAAATCTGACGGAAAGACGGTTCATCAAAACAACCTCATCCTGTGAAAGAACAGGATCCATCGATTGGCCCGTCATTGTAATCTGTGTCCCCAGCGAGAAGACAATGAACCAGGCAACGGATATCACGACAACTATATCGACAATCCAGTTTACAATCAGCCTCAAACGGCTGGTTTCTTCGTCTATATACATTCGCACCCTTTCACTCTGCCTGCCAAAAAACTTTGTCTGCTAAAAAAGGGACAATATACATTGTCCCTTTTCTTTCAAGAATTATTTAACTAACTCTTTAACTTTGGCAGCTTTACCAACTCTGTCTCTTAAATAGTTCAGTTTTGCTCTTCTTACTTTACCCATACGGACAACTTCAACTTTCTCTACGTGTGGAGAGTGAAGCGGCCATGTCTTTTCAACACCGACACCATTAGATGTCTTTCTGACTGTGAAAGTCTCTCTGATTCCGCCGCCCTGTCTCTTCAAGACAGTTCCTTCAAAAATCTGGATTCTTTCACGGTTACCCTCTTTGATCTTAGCGTGTACTCTAACAGTATCGCCAACTCTGAATTCCGGAGCATTTTCTTTAATCTGCTCTGCTTCAATATTCTTAATAATAGCGTTCATTGTGTGACCTCCTTAATCTTTGACGTTCTTAACACCCGCCTCTCCGGTGCCAGAGGACCATCGCTCTTCTTTACACAAACAACTGTTGTATTCTATCACATTTCATTTAAAGATTCAAGAGGCTTTGACACTTTTGTCTAATATTTTTTTGCTCAGATTTTTTGCTAATCAATCGCAATTACAACATTCATAATGATAATCTCCCTGTCTTCTCAAAGTTAATATTGAGATTTTGATCTTACATACACCGCTCTATATATTCCTTCGGACATACCCCGGTAACCGAACGAAAAATTCTGCTAAAATAAAACTGATCGCTATACCCACACCTCTCTGCAATGTCTTTGATATAACTATCCGGGTCATTTTGCATAATTTCTTTTGCCTTTTCCATGCGGATTCCAGTCAGATAATTGCTGAATGATGTTTTTTGATAAGCCCTGAACATCCTGCTCAACGAAGTCTGGGAAACCCCAAACTCTCTGCATATATCACCTAGAGTAAGGGGAGCACTGATATGCTCATTTAGATAAGAGAGTATAGAAGAAAATAGCTGTTCCTTATTATCTATAACCTCTGCCTTTGTATCCGGAATGCACTGACGTATTAATTCTATCATATTTTCTTCCAATTCTTCCATATCTGAAGCACAATAGAAGATATCATCCGCCCAAAACTCTATTTCAGCAAAGTCTGAATTCAACTGATACACATTTTGAATGATACGAAACAAATATTTCACGTTAGACTCTACATGAAACTGACTGCATTTTTCTTCTTTCCAAATAGAAAATAAATTTCTGACTTCTTTTAATAATTTAGAACTTTCCTTATACCGGATCAGATACTCTATATATTCTAATTTCTTTGTTTCTTTCTCTGCCTTTTTGCACACCGCCTTTTTCTCAGCTTCCAAAATCAGACGATTCTCACCAATCACAATGGCTTCGTCCAACTTCCTATAAAGCTTCCCTGCCACATCCGCTAAACTTTCCAAAGTAAATTGCCTTTCATATACCACGCCTGTGACATACGCTCCTTTTCTCTGACTCTTTTCTTTTTCAAAAATCCTCTTCGCCGTCTCTGAAAATGACTCCTGTATCAGCAGCTTATCCGGAATGAGGTATAGCGCCTCCATTTCATCACGTCCATACAAAAAAATCTTTTCTTCCTCCATAGAAAAAATCTCTACCCCCTTCTTTTTGGAAAATCTCCTGGGAAGACCGTTCTGACGGAAAACAGCGGCGTAATAGCAGCCATGAGGAAAATATCTGCCAATCTCTTTTCTGTTCTGTAGTTCACGGCCATTACACAATTCTCTGAGTATTTTGTTTCGTTTTTCGTAATATAAGTTTTTCAGCGTTACTTCAAGCTGTTCCATCAGTCTCTGCATATCGGATGGAACAAGAGGTTTTAGAAGATAATCACACACTCCCGATTTGATGGCTTTCTTCGCATACTCAAACTCTGAATAGCCGCTGACAATCACAGACAATATTTCTGGAAATTCTTTCTTTACAGCAGATACCAGTTCGATTCCATCCATCACCGGCATCCTGATATCTGTAATCAACACGTCTGGCTGCACCTCTCTTATCTGTTCTAAAGCCTGCTTTCCATTCTCTGCCATTGCAGCAATTTCGTACTGTGGGCACTTTTTCTTCAAAATCATACATACATGATTCAATCCTGTCGGCTCATCATCTACTACCAGTATTCTATACATTTTATTTTCCCTTTCTCACGCCGATTGTCACTACTGTTCCCCGATTCTGTGAAAAAATATCAAATACTAATTCCTCACTGTATAACAAATATAGTCTGGCAAAAGTATTGGCAAGCCCCATTCCTCCAATTTCCAGTTCCACGTTACTTCTGTCTTTTGTCAGCTTCTTTCTAACCGCAATGATAGTCTCCTCCAGTTCATGCAGTTTTTCCTCTGTAATTCCACATCCGTTGTCCGATATCTGTAGATACCAGCCAGCTTCATTTTCAAATCCGGTCACTGAAACTTCTATCTTTTCTGCCAATTCTCCATATCCATGCACAATAGAATTTTCGACGATCTGTTGCAAAATGATTTTCGGCAGAATTTCATCATATACTTCCTGCTCAACCCGGATGGAATAGAACATTTTATAATCATAACGGCATTTTAATAGCTGAAGATATTGTTCCATATACGCAATCTCATCCCGGACTTTTGCATATTTTTCCTTTGTATTTGTAGCATACCGAAGCATTCCCGCCAATTCCCCGCAAATATCACAAATCACCTCGTCATCCGATAACATTCCGCGGTTAGAAATCACATTTAACACATTATAGATAAAATGCGGATTCACCTGCGCCTGAAGAAGATCGAACTGTGCCTGGAGCTGCAGCAGAGACATTCTCTTCTCGTTAAGCATAGACTGTTCCAGCCGTTTCAGCACCTCCCTGTAAGAAACATACAAGGACTCTATCTCATCATTGGATATCTTCTCTGGTATCTCCGTCTGTATATTATCCAAACGAGTAGTTTCCATAAACTGCTGCAATTTTTTTATCGGACGGGTAAGCTGCCGAGAGGTTAGATAAACATAGCCGATGGAAATTGTAAAAGCCCCTATTAAAATCACAAGACTCACAGGAAGCGCCTCTTTCATAGCCCGGACATTTATATCAGTATCTGTAATTGTCAAAAGAATCATGTCTTGTACCTCAGACTCTTTTTTCAAACACAGCATATTAGCTCCCTGCTCATTTCGGATTTCTCCAATATCTGAGTCAAGCTTCTTCATCTGTTTATAATAATAATCTGCATCCAGTGACTTATCATTTGTATAAATAAGATTTCCCTCTCGGGTCATAAAAATATATTTGATGCCTTCTGCCTCATTTTCAATCATTTTATCGAGCGCTTCCTGATTTTGCTGTACCTCAACGTATCCCATATCCATTCCCTGAATTTCCTTGACTATGGAAAGAACCTGTACTTCTTTCTTCCTCCCCCAGTCATCCTTGTGAAGTCCCAAGATCACATTGTTTCCGCCTCTTCCGTTCACCTGCGTTTTCCACGGAAAACTGTTATAATCCGCATTCTCATCCAGGGTAGTTCCTGCATAATTTGTATTAGACACGACATTTCCTTTTTTGTTAAAAACAATAACCCTATAATATTCATCAATCAGATAATATGTAGATAATTTAATCCGGATTACACTTGCAGCTTTGTCATAATAAAGTTCTTCGTAACTTTTCGCCTCCATCTGAGCAAGCTCCTGAAGCGCATCCAATATATCTACATCCGAAAGGAAATATGTAATAACAGAGGACATGCCCTCAAGCGTGTCCTCCATCTTCTCCATTTTGACATCAGATATCGCACGAATGCTGTTATATTCTCTTGCTCTTGACTGACGCACACTCATAACATAGTAGACAGCTCCGAAAATACCCGTCACGATAATAGAAAATATCATGTAAACCAGAATAATTTTCTTTTGAAATTTCATATCCACCTGCACCTCGCCACATTCACTATAGCCTACTATATCATATATTTTTCAGAGAATATACAAAATGGATGCTCCAAATTTTCCCAAATCAAAAATATTTGGAGCATCCTGATTTCACCCTTTCACCGCTCCCGCAACCATACCTTCTACAATTCGTTTATTAAAGAAGATAAACAAAATCAACATTGGTATTGTAATCAGGATTACATCTGCAAACAATAAATTATAAGAACTTTCAAACTGTCCCATGAAATTATACAGCGTAAGCTGCACTGTAGCATTTTCTGCCCCCGGAAGGAAATACAACGGATTAGTAAAATCATTAAAAACAGTCACTGCTTTTATGACTATAACAGTAGATGTCACTGGTTTCAAAAGCGGAAATATTATCTTTGAATATAGTTTCCATCTGGAACACCCATCTATGTACCCCGCCTCCTCCAATTCCAATGGAATTGAACTCATAAATCCTCTATACAGCATAATCGTAAATGGCAGGTTAAGAGCCGTCTCTATGAAAATCATTCCGGTCATAGTCTTATACAAGTGAAGCCGCTGCAGCACCCAGATTGTCGGAAGGATTGCTGCCGGAACCATAAGCCCCGTCATAACCAGTGTATTTACAATTCCTGCCACTTTATCATTTCGCCGCTGAATAATGTAGCCACACATCGACCCTGTAATAATTAATAAAATAACCGATCCGATCACAAGGATAAAACTGTTTTTAAAAGCTGTTACAATCTGATAATCATTTGCCCGAAACACTTCCACAAAATTTTCCCACTGTACCTTTTCAGGCAGATTCATCCTTAAAAGATTCGCTTCTTTACGCTCTTTCAACGAATTTGCCAACATAAATATGAAAGGGATAATGAAGATTACAAATGCAATGAGTAATCCAATGATGTCTCCAACCCATATAAGAGTTTTTCTCTTCTTCATTACTACTCCACCTCCTTGCTGAGCAGGATTTTTTGAAGCGGAAATGCCATAAGTGCAATCAAGCCAAACATAATCACATTGCCTGCGGTTGACAGTCCATAATATCCGGCTGCATATTGTTTATACACTGTTGATGCCATAACTTCAGTCGCAAATCCCGGCCCGCCTCCGGTCATTGCCCAGATTAAATCGAAGGTACGTAATCCTCCGATGAAGGACAGTATAATGACTGAGTTCATTGCCGGACGGCTTAACGGTACTGTAACCGCTTTTAACTGCTGCCATGCAGATGCGCCGTCAATAGAAGCCGCCTCATAGAATGTCTTATCAATAGACTGCATACCTGCAATAAAGATTACGGTTGCAACACCTACCCCCTTCCACACATCTGTCAGAATCACCGAATACAGCGCCACATCTGTGTTTCCAAGCCAATCTGTTCCTGTACCTCCAAACATAGTAATCACTTGATTAATCAATCCTTTTGTCGGATGCATCAATGCAGAAAATGTAATTCCAACTGCCACCGTACTAATCAGATTTGGAAAGAACACAACTGATCTCAAAAAATTCTTTGTCCGAATCTTGCTTGTCAGAAAAACAGCCAGGAAAAATGCCAATACAAGTTTCAGCACACAGGTCAGAACCGCATAAACCATTGTATTGATTATAGAACTGTACAGCGACTCGTCCGAAAAAAATGTTTTAAAATTATCCAGTCCACAAAAGCGAAAGCTGTCAAAATTCCATACAGTAAGACTGAAAAACAGAGAAATCACTGTAGGTACCACAAAAAACAGTATAAATATTGCCATAGCCGGCACCATAAACCAATTTGAATATATTCTTTTGCGGTTCATACCTGCTGCCTCCTTTTTTTGTTTTACCAATCAAGCCCTAACTGTGTGGCTGCTTTTGAACAGTCTTCGTCATATTTACCTGCTGCCTCAGCCGCTGTTGTCTGACCTGATGCAAGTTCCTGACAGATTGCAGGACAATCAGCACCTTTTACCTGACTGATATATTCCAACGCAGACTCATAATTTCCAGCCTCTATATATGACTGGATATCAGCAACTGCTGCATAAGAGTCAACCGGGATTTCGTAATCTTTTACACAGAACGGTCCATCCGGCATAGTAGCTTCACAATATGCATTCAAAGCGTCCTCTGAGATATAGAACTCCATAAACTCAAGAATTGCATCCTGATTTTCACTGTTTTTATTCCCATAAATTGCTACCGGATACCACATTGTAATTCCGTTTACCTCAGCAGCATCACCTGGTATAGCAAACATCCCCAAATCATTTACCATATCCATATCTTCATAAAGGCTATACATCGCTGAAAGTGAATTAGACATAATAAACCAATGTGCGGCACCGCCATTTACCATCACATCGCAGCCCTCATCATATGTCATTGACAAGTAGTCTTCATTGTAATATGGTGCAGTATCTGCCAACTTTTCAAAGCTTCTCAAGGCTTCTGGTGTACTTGCCCATTTTGCCTCTCCTGCATCAAATGTCTCCGGAAAATCCGGGACAGCAGCCAGCAGATTGTAAGCATCCCCCAAGAATACAATCTGAGATGTCCATGCATCTGCAAAAGTCCCAAGGATTGCCGTTTCTCCTGCTTTTTTCAGAACATCGCAATTAGCCATAAACTCATCCCATGTCTTCGGTACTTCAAGTTTATATTTTTCATACATAGATTTGCTGTATAGAACGCCCTCTCCTCTGGAAGTAGCAAATGGAATGCCATAAGCTATATCATTCACGGAAGCTGCCTTTCTATAAGAATCATCAACGCGATCCATAAAAGCTTCGTCTGACACATCAATGAAATATTCTGATGGATTGAGCGAATTTAGCAAGGCGCCCGAATTATATACACATAAGTCTGCCATATCTCCTGAAGCAAGCCGAGTTTTAACCACATTATCCCCCTCTGTACCTGTTGGTCTTGTCTCCACACGAATCGTCATCCCCAATTCTTTTTCTGCCAGATCAACAATTGCCATAAATCCCGCATTTGCAGCATTTGTTGTATCCACCAGAAGTGACAGCTCTTTACTCTCTTCTTTTGTTTCTCCTGAATTACTTGCCTTTTCTTCTCCATTTCCACAACCTGCAAGTAATCCCGCTACCATTGCTGTACCCAGCAAAACTGCCAATACTCTTTTTTTCATAATTGTCTCCTTTTAGTTTTACTTAGTTGTGAGCTCACATTTCTTTGTTGTATTTATGTTATCATCCATTCCCCAATATGCACATGGAGAATCTTACAAACCCATATTGAAAATCCAATCATATCTTATATTCTATGTCGTAACTGCCGGAACCTGTCCATGCCCAATACCCCTTTCCTTTTTGCTCATCTATGCAGGCAAAGGAAATACCATCATCAACTTTCACTTCTACTGCATCTAAAAGACAAATTTTCGCATTTGTATTGCACGGAATTTCCACATGGTATTTTATCAAATTTCCATCTTGCTCCCATCTGGATACAATTTTCCCATATCTGCTCTCAAATACACCTTCTGCATAAGAAAAGCTTCCGCCTACATGAGGTGTAAGAGCGATTTCATGAAATCCCGGGTTCTCTTCCTTACATTCAATTCCTGCAATCCCTCTGTACAGCCATTCTCCGACCGCTCCATAGGCATAGTGATTAAAAGAATTCATTGCAGGACTCCACATTGTACCGTCCGGCTTCTTTCCGTCCCAATGTTCCCATACCGTAGTAGCCCCCTGTTTCACCTGATACAACCAGCTTGGAAAATCATCCTTAAGCAATAATTCATATGCCTCTTTTGTATGCCCATTTTCACTTAATACCTGACAAAAATATGGCGTACCTACAAACCCTGTGACCAAGTGTCCATCCTCTTTCTCCAATAAAGCAAGAAGATCTTGTACAATATTTCCACGACATTCTGATGCAACTAAATCAAAATAAAGCGAAACGATCTGAGCAGTTTGTGTTTGAACATTAAGCCTGCCGCCTTCTGTCAGAAAATGCCGCTTATAAGAATCTTTAATTTCTTCATATAAATTGCCATACTCCTCTGCATCTTCTGTCATTCCAATCAATTCCGCCATTCTTGCGAAGAGCCCTGTGGAATATGCATAATATGCCATGTTTGTCAGCTCTAATGGAGTTGCTCCGTAATAACTTCCCTCTTGTGCATCTAAAGCAACCCAGTCTCCAAACTGCATCTTATACTCCCATACACTATCTTTTGCATGGCTCCGCATAAAGTCAATCCAAGCCTTCATACTCTTATACTGCTGCCGGATTATTTCAATATCCCCATACATTTGACAGAGTGTCCACGGAATGATTACAACAGCATCTGCCCATGCTGCTGCAGAATGAGTTCCCTTCTCAAATATTTTCCCTTTTACATTTTTTCCTGTCCATACATCCGGCACTACATGCGGAATTCCACCTTCTGCAGTCTGTTCCACTGCTACATCTTTCAGCCATTTTCTAAAAAACATATCCGTATCCATCAAATATGATGCTGTCCTGCAGAAAATCTGTGCATCCCCGGTCCATCCCAGACGCTCGTCCCTCTGGGGACAATCTGTAGGCACATCCAGAAAATTACTTTTCATTCCCCAAAGAATATTGTGGTGAAGCTGGTTAACCGCATCATCAGAACAAGAAAACCATCCTGTGCGCTCCATGTCAGAGTAAACCGCACATGCTGTGAAATCTTCTACTTTCACCTCCCCTGAGAACTCTGCAATCCGTGCATAACGGAATCCCTGGAAGGAAAAATTCGGATGATACACAGCTTCTCTTCCACTGCAAATATACGTTACCGTTGCCTTCGCTGTACGCAAATTTTCCACATATACATTTCCGTCCTTATCAAGCGATTCAAAGCAGTTCAAGACGATTCTGTCGCCCGTCTTTCCCGTTGCCTTAAATTCAATCCAACCCGCCATATTTTGCCCGAAGTCAACTACCAATTCCCCCTCCGGTGTTTGAAAAATCTCTTTTGCAGGAATTCGTTCCATTACTTTGGCTCTGCATCCGCTCTGGGCACCCAGCACCTCTGTTGAAAAAGGGACACACTCCGTTTCTTCCCAATTACCACTTCTGTTTTCTGGTTCACTCCATCCTGTAATTTCCATGCGGGCATCATAGATTTCCCCATCATATATTTCTGAGAACAGTACCGGACTTTTGGTTCCCTGCCATGTCGTGTCTGTCAGGATAGTTTCCTTCTCTCCATCTTCATACTCCACTTCAATCTGGCAGGCAAATGCATTTCTCTTACCATAATGATTTCTTGTTCTGGCAGACCCCATGTCACCTTTATACCATCCGGCACCGATATGTGCCCCCAACATATTGCAGCCTGTCCGCAAATACCCCGTCACATCATATGTCTGATATAAAAGATGTCTATTGTATGAAGTCCAGCCTGGTGTAAATTCATCTGCCCCAATTCTGCAGCCGTTCATATAGAAGTGATAAAGCCCTAGTGCTGTTGTAAATGCATACGCACTTTTCACCTTTTTTTCAATATGCACTTCTTTTCGCATATAATATCCCCTGCTTTTATCACAATCTCTTTCCTTCTCAGGAGATATAAAATCGGCTTTCCATTCCCGGTTATTCAAAAAGGCTGTTATAAAACAGCCTTCTATCCATTCACTTTGTTCCTTATCTGTTGTCTCTATCCGGGCACGGACATAGTATTTTTTTGCAGATGTCAAACGAATGTCTGTACACCCCAATTGAACATGTGCAGATTCTCTGCTCTTTACTTTACCGCTGCTATACACAATTTCACAAAACTCCTGATCTGTAGCAATCATAATTTCATAAGAGTCCTGTTGTATATTTCTCTTATCTGCACATATTTTCCAACCCAGTATTTCTAGATTTTCAATTCCAACCGGATTTTCCTGTCCATTCACCCTTAACTCTTTTAATACTATCATCAGTTCACCTCATTTACCGGATTTCCCTTCAAAAATGCCTCCAGATTATCTACAGCAATATCCATAAGTCTCTTTCTTGATTCCTTTGGCGCCCAAGAAATATGTGGAGTAATAATACAGTTTTTTGCTTTTAGCAATGGATTGTCTCCTTTGACAGGCTCTGTAGAAACCACGTCTACACCTGCCGCAGCTACCTTTCCACTTTCCAGTGCATCAGCAAGATCCTGCTCATTGATCAAAGGACCTCTGGAGTTGTTAATGATAATCACTCCATCTTTCATCTTGGCAATTGTCTCTTTATTGATAATTCCCTCTGTTTCAGGAAATAACGGGCAATGCAATGCGATTACATCAGACTGCGTTAAGACTCCCTCTAATGGCGCATACTGACACGTGCTGCTTTCCAATTCTCTATTTGGATAGGAATCATATGCCAGAACGCGCATCCCCAATGCCTGGGCAATACGTCCCGTGGACTGACCTATTCTGCCATACCCGATGATTCCGATTGTTTTATCAGCCAGTTCAATCAACGGATAATCCCAGAAACACCAATCCGGATTGGTCTCCCAGCGCCCCGCGTGTACAGCCTTGTCATGATGCCCAATATGATGGCAGATTTCAAGCAAAAGCGCAATTGCAAACTGCCCAACCGCTGCTGTTCCATAGGTAGGAATATTTGATACGACAATCCCCTGTTCTCGTGCTTTCTTCACATCCACAACATTGTATCCCGTTGCCAGTACTCCGATAAATTTTATGCCAGGGCATCTTTCAAGGACCGCAGCCGGCAGTGGTGTCTTATTTGTAAATACAATCTCTGCTTCTCCAATCCTTTCTATTGTTTCTTCTA
>ERZ808046.1139-NODE-1139-length-13450-cov-6.431765_pt1 | contig 13450 bp, 18 predicted proteins | sample MGYA00380196_ERZ808046 | MGnify/ENA primary metagenome ERZ808046 (study PRJEB31490, sample SAMN06133421) | mouse gut metagenome | isolation source: Z6_2 | host: mice | place: China: Chengdu | collected 2015-05 ...
ATTTACCTGTCACTCCGAAATCCATCTTCCTCTCTCCTTTCATTTTTCATCATCACCGACAGGATGAACACCCTGCCATTTACCTTAAAATCCATTGTTCCCTGGTACTTCTCTGCTGTGCTTTTGATGTTAATAAGCCCTATCCCATGATTCTCCCTGTCCGCCTTGTCCGTCACGGGGAACTCATTCTGCGGTTTTTTCACCACCTTCCCGTCAAAGCTGTTCTCCACTTTCAGGAAAAACAGCTCCCTCTTTTGGAATGAACTGATGCGGATAAAGGCTTCCGCACCCGATTCCTTCGCTTTCAGTTTCCGGCACGCCTCCATTGCGTTATCCAGTGCATTCCCCAGGATAATACCAATATCATAGCTTTGGATGAACAGCATTTCAGGGAACTGCAGCCCTTCCACGTCCATCCGCAGATGCCCTGCTATTTTTATAGATGTCGCAGGTTCTCACGGTATCTGCGCAGCTCCTTTTCATCCACAGCGCCGATGACCTCATCCAGCCACTTTACCATCCGTTCCCTGTCCTTCGGCAGATGCCCTTCCACGTTGATGCAGTTCGATGCGCCCATCGTTGCAAAATAAGTGTCTATGTCAAGGCTGCCGACCAGCGTCCTCAGTTCATACAGCTTTTCTATCTCCGTTTCCTCCGTCCAGTTGCCAGCCTGGATTTCCTGGTACAGCTCCGAGGTCGGGTAGACCGTCAGCATGGAGGAAACAATGACCTTCGGGTGGAGCTGGTTGAACACCTCCGCCGTGTTCTTCACCCCTTCCTCCATATGCCCGGAGCCGTATATCCCGGCAAGGTAGAAGAAGTTATAATCCATCCCTGCTTCCTCCAGCCTTTTGCATTCTTCTATGATCTCCTTCGTGCCGAACCCTTTATGCATGAAGGACAGGGATTCTTCGTCACCCGCCTCCACGCCAATGGTAAGGCTGTTGTAGCCAAGCCCCCGCAGCTCCCGTAGCTGCTCTGTGGTCTTCGGCGTGATATCGGTGATGCGGGCAAAGCAGCCGATGGACTGCACTTTTGGATAATATTTCCGTACCAGTTCCGCCAGCGTTTTCAGCTTGTCAAAACTTAATACAAAAGGGTTCGCCCCGGTGAAGAATACCCTCTTTGCGTTCCGGTAGTAGCGGCTGATCTCCTTCAAGTCCGCTTCCACCTCGGATAAAGGCGACATCCGGAACTTAAACGGCACGTCCTCATAGAGCGTGCAGAACTTGCATTTGTGGTGTGTACAGCCCGCCGTCACCTGTACCAGTGCGCTCCCAGCCTCATAAGGCGGCCTCCATATCGTTCCCGTGTAATGCATAAAACATCTCTCCTTCCTGTCTGTAAAAATCTAACTGACGATACCCCTGATCTCCTTTAAGTCCCGGATACCGTTTTCCTCCATGTACTTTTCCAGCCCGCCGATAATCTCCGGCATGGCGCAGGGGTTCCTGAAATTTGCCGTACCGACTGCCACCGCTGCGGCTCCGGCCATGATGAACTCCAGGGCGTCCTCCGCCGACTGGATTCCTCCCATCCCGATGACCGGGATGCTTACTGCCCGGCAGGTCTGCCATACCATCCGCAGCGCAACCGGCTTTATTGCGGGTCCGGACAGCCCGCCCGTCTTATTCGCCACGCTGAACGTCCTTTTTTTCACGTCGATCCTCATGCCCGTGATGGTATTGATCAGCGAGAGCGCATCCGCTCCCCCTGCCTCTGCCGCTTTCGCAATCTCCGTTATGTCCGTGACATTCGGCGTCAGCTTCATGGAAACGGGCTGCGCCGCTTTCTTTTTTATCTCCTTCGTGATGTACTCCACCATGCGCGGCTCCTGACCGAAAGCTATCCCGCCATGCTCCACGTTCGGACAGGAAATATTGATCTCCAGCATGTCTATCCCCTGCACGGACAGCCGTTCCACGGCTCCCAGGTAATCCGCCACGGTGCTGCCGCAGACATTGACAATGACCTTCGTGTCAAACTGTCTGAGGAAAGGGAGGTCCCTCCTGATAAAGACTTCAATCCCCGGATTCTGCAGCCCCACCGCGTTTATCATGCCGCTGGCAGTTTCCATGATCCTTGGCGTGGGATTCCCCTCCCACGGGACAAGGGACACGCCTTTTGTGACCACTGCCCCTAACCGGTTCAAGTCTATAAACCCGCTGTATTCCTGCCCGGAGCCGAATGTCCCGGACGCAGGCATCACAGGGTTCTTCAATGTGATGCCCGCTATATCCACTGATGTGTTTATCCCGTCCGCCTCCTTTCTTGAATCACATTATAACAACTGGCAGAAAAAAAGAAAAGTACTGTCTTTTTTTGTTTATAGTGCGAAAAATGATACCGGTATCAAAAAAACATAGTACCTTGAACTGAAAGGGCGGATATAGTATAATGTTGGCAAAAGGAGGGAACCACATGAGCAATATGAAAGCGCCGCTGCCCCAATGTGCGGCTATGGTCAGAGTACAGAACATCCTGAGCGGGAAATGGAAGATAACGATATTATGGTACATCGCGGAATATGAAGTGCAGAGATTCGGGGAACTGAGGCGGAGGCTTGGGAACATCACGCAGTCCACCCTTACCAAGCAGCTCCGCGAACTGGAACAGGACGGCTTTATCTCCCGCTATATCTATCAGGAAGTGCCTCCGAAGGTGGAGTATTCCCTGACTGACCTAGGGAAAAGTTTCATCCCTATTTTGAGAGACATGAAAAAATGGAGCGACACACATTTAATGTGATGCCGGGAAGTCCCTGCCTGTCCAGGGGCATAACAGTGGAAATGGGGTGAAAAAAGAAATGAAAAAAAGATTTTCTCCAAAAAAGACAGCCGCATTCTGCACGGTATCCGTGCTGCTGGCTCTGATCATATGGACAGTATGGGGGAACACTGCGCTAATGGTAAGCACCGCTGCTATTTCCAGCAGCCGGATCCCTCCTGCCTTTTCCGGGTTCCGTATCGCACAGGTATCCGACCTTCATAATGCCGAATTTGGAAAGGATAACTCCACGCTGCTGCGGATGCTGTCCGAGAGCGGGCCGGACATTATTGTGATAACCGGGGACCTTGTAGATTCTACACATACAGACATAGACACAGCCCTTTCCTTTGCAAAAGAGGCCGTCCAGATCGCACCCGTCTACTATGTGACAGGCAACCACGAAGCCCGCCTGACAGAGTATGGGCGGCTCAGAACCGGCCTTGAAACGGCTGGCGTGACTGTTCTTGAGGATAAAACAGTATGGCTGGAACGGGATGGTGGAAAAATTATGCTTATCGGGCTTTCCGATCCCGATTTTACAGTTAAGGGTGATATGTTCGGGGAAGTGCCTTCTATGGTCGGTACAAAAGTAGAATCCCTGGCCGGCAGCGAAGGCAGCTACACAATCCTGCTCTCCCACCGCCCGGAGCTGTTTGAAACTTATGCAGACTGCGGTATTGGTTTAGTCTTAAGCGGCCATGCACATGGCGGCCAGTTCCGCCTGCCCCTCATCGGCGGGCTGATTGCACCCAATCAGGGACTGTTCCCCAAATTTGATGCAGGGCTGTATACGGATGGCAGCACGGACATGGTCGTCAGCCGCGGCATTGGCAACAGCATCATACCGTTCCGCTTCAATAACCGTCCGGAGATTGTATTGGTAGAGCTTTGCGCTGAATAAAAATGTTTTTAAGAAAAAAACAGTTTTACAATATATTTTTATCATTTTTATGTGCACTATCACGGAAACCCTTATACAGACACGAAAACTCACGGGCAGTTTCCGTGTTCGTATAAGGGTTTTGCCTGCGAGTATCGACTTTTGCCTGATAGTATGGAGTTTTGCCTGATAGTATCCGAGTTTCCGTGATAATAAGCGACTTTTGCCTACGAGTATATACTATCAGGCAAAAGAACCCCAGAACAACCGTTCGTACCCTCGCTAATGTAAAAATGCCCTTAAAAGCACACGGAAATAATGTAAATTTCAAACCTATGTAGTACCGAAAGTGCCGTGTTTACGGGCTTTCTCGGCTTTCCGTGTCTGTATCTGCCGGAAACTAAGACACCTTGACACCATTCGACAATATCTCCCATATTTCATTAGTATTTTGAGACAAAGCATTCTCACTCAAGAGGCTTTATCACATACTTTTGAAACTTCTCCGGCACTTCAAAGTTTTTTAGATGTTCATAGCCAACCAATTCTTTGTTTCCGCTTGAATCAACTCGATAAACCAGTTCGTCATATCCTAAAGGATTATGCGCCCCTACCTGTGGGGTAACACCGAATTTTACGGAAATAAATCCCGGCTCTTTCTTTCCAATATCTACAATCTCTATTTCATAATCGTAAACTGCAATTTCTCCTGAATAGTATTCTGAATAAAAATTCGTAACTGCATTGGTAATGTCCTCAATAAATAAAGCTATGACCAGTTCATCCGTAATTTCTTCCTTTGTTGCAGCATCCGCATTGAATGTTTTTATGGTCGAATTCCTGTTCCTATTAAAAATATTGAACAATAAAAGTGCCAGTAAAATCAGCAGACAGGCGGTTATAAGTCTATACTTCTTCATAGGGCCCCATGCTTTTTATTACTATATCTACACCACACCTATCTTCAATATTCCATTAACATCTACAGCATACTATCATGCAAAACTCCATACTATCACGGAAGCACATGGTTCTTCGTGTTCTCCCTATCCCCGGTCTCCGTCCAGTTTGAGCCGCCCGTATATTTGATGGTGGCAGGCTCCGTCATTTCCACCCCGATGTGGGTATTGTTTGCGCCGCCTCCGCAGTGCCATCCACGGAAATCCCACGGGAGCAGTTGGTATACATCCCCGTCCGGCTCTACGATGGCATGGACGCAGGCATTGGCGTCTGCCCTGTTCCAGTTCTTCATGAACACATCCGCCTTTGGCTGCGGGCATCCCACCGAGTGGATCATAAGCCCTTTTACGGTGATATGCCTGCCCGCCTTATAGCAGCCGGACTCTGTAAGGTAATTCTGTATCAGATTCATTCCATTTCCCTCTCTTTCTGCACATGAAAAAAGGCACCAGTTTTTACACGGCTCTTTCTGAACTTTGGGTATTCGCATATTCTCAGATTTTGCTACAAGCCACCAAATTGGCTTAGTAAATCAAAATGAGAATAACGGAGTTACCCAAACATCAGAAAGAACCTTTTACACCGATGCCCCACACCAAAAACTCCATTAATTCTCTTTTTCTTCCCGTAGCTGCTCCAGTACCGCTTTCAGCTTCCCCGGAATGGGCAGCCCCGTCCGGGCGGCATTCTCCAAAATCGAGATACCTTCATTGGAAAGGTAAAAGAAGATGACCGCCGTCCGCAGGACGCTCCCCTCCCCGATGATGTGGGTATCCACGATATGCCCCACCGCCACAAGGCTGAAAATAATGACCTTCTTGAAGATGCCCTTAAATCCCACCTCGCTGGAGAGCTTCTTCTCCACCGCAGCCGCCATCAGCCCGGTGGCATAGTCCACGATGACAAACACCACCAGTGCATAAAGGAAGCCGTCAAAACCTCCCATGACCGCACCCAGCGCACCGCCGAGCGCCGCGAACGCATACTGCGCCGCCTCGATAAAATTCTTCATTCCAATTCCTCCTTCTAAATTTGCATTAAAACACCCCGTAAGGTGTAGTTACTGTTTACGCGCATTCCACATACCGGATGAATGCTTTCCCGTGTCCTTCGTTCACCCCCGCCCCGGTCTCTGCTGGGTAATATTTCCCGTTGTGGGTGAATGGCGCGACACCGTCCACATAGCCGGAGCCTCCTGCGCCTGACTCTCCGCGCATGCCATAGTTCCCGCCGAACCAGCCGCCACCGCCGCCTGAATAGCAGGTGCTGCTGGATGAGCCATAAGACGGCGCTGAACCAAAGTTTGTGGAAGGACTGCTCCCCGTGGATATCTGCCGCCCTCCCAGGGCACCGCCGGAACCATCCCCGCCCCGCTCCCCTCCGCCGGCTCCGCCTTTGTGGATTGTGCCATTGTCTATTGCGCCTCCCCCGCCTCCGCCGGCCACGATCAGCATGCATTCCCTGTTGGAGTAATTCACCCCATTGCTGTAGCCCTCGCAGTTATTCCACAGCGCCACAAAGATGGCAATCAGAGCCGCGATTGCCGCAATGACCAGCGTGACCGGGTTCGCCGCAAGGATGCCCCATAAGGCACTAAGCCCTCCGCCGATACTGGAAATGCCGCCGATCAGCGTGGGGATGAAGGTCATGATGCTGCCCACAGCCGACACAACTTTTCCTATGACGATAAGTACGAGGCCGATTGCCGCCGCAAGCAGGCCGATGGTGACGATGGTGTTCTTTGTCCCCTCATCCATGCCGTTGAGCTTGTCAACGAATCCCTGCACCCATGTGACGATCTGGCGGATGGCGGGCATTAATATCTCACCGAAAGAGATAGCCAGCTCCTGCAACTGGCTTTTCAGGATAGTAAGCTGCCCGGCAAGGTTGTCCTGCATGGTCGCCGCCATCTCCGCAGACTTCCCGTCACAGTTCGCTATGGCGCTGCTCACCTTCTCGATATCCGCAGGGGCGGCGTTCATCAGCGCAAGGAAGCCGGACATGGCATTCTTCCCCACCAAAGCCTCTGCCGCCGCTGCTTTCTCCGATTCCGACAATCCCCCGAATGCCGTCCGGCAGTCTGAGAGGATGGCGCTCAAATCCCTCATGCTCCCGTCCGCATTGGTGGTGGCGATAGTCACTTCACCAATACTGCTTCCGCAAATCTTCACTTCCCCGGAAAGGTTGCTCATAATGGTACGCAGCGCAGTTCCGGCCTGCGTGGACTTGATGCCCGCATTGCCCATCAGGCCGATTGCCTCTGCGGTATCTTCCGCAGAGAATCCCAAAGCCCCGGCAATGGGCGCACAGTATTTGAAGGTTTCGCCCATCATGGAGACGTTGGTGTTCGCATTGGAACTGGCCGCCGCAAGGATATCCGCAAAATGCCCAGAATCTGCTGCGGTAAGACCAAAAGCGGTCAATGCATCCGTCACGATATCGGAGGTGCTTGCCAAATCTTCCCCGGATGCCGCGGCAAGGTTCATAATGCCCTCAATGCCGGAGAGCATATCCGAGGTTTTCCAGCCGGCCATCGCCATATAGTTCATGGCTTCGGCTGCCTCCGATGCGGAGAATTTGGTCTTGCTCCCCATCTCCCTTGCCTTATCCCGCAGAGCATCAAGGTCTTTTCCTGTTGCCCCGGACACCGCCCCGACCTGGCTCATGGCGGTATCGAAATCCGCCGCCGTCTTGACCGCCATCGTGCCAAGCCCTACAATGGGAGTGGTCACGCTTTTGGTGAGGGTAGTCCCCACACCGGAAATCTTATCTCCAAGGTTCTTTAAATCCTCGCCCACGGCGGCAATCTTCTGCACCGCCACCGCAGACTGGTTCGCCTGCTGTTCGAGGCTTTTTAATTTTTCCTCTGTTTCGATGATCTCCCTCTGCAGACCATCGTACTGCTCCTGTGTGATCTCGCCCTTTGCCAGAGCCTCATTTGCCTGTTCCGCAGCGGCTTTTAAGGTTTCCAGCTTTTCCTTCGTTTCCCGCACCGCTTCGGCAAGAAGCCTGTGCTTCTGTGCCAGCAGTTCCGTATTGCCGGGGTCCAGTTTCAGGAGGTTGTTCACATCCCGGAGCTGTGACTGCGTGGTGCGGATATCTGTATTGACCGATTTTAAGGCAGTGGTGAGTTTCGTGGTATCGCCGCCAATCTCCACCGTGATGCCCTGTATCCTTGATGCCACTCCCCCTCACCTTCCTTCCCCACGAAAAAAGGAAGCCCGCAGGCTCCCTGAAAAAATGCGTAAAAAAAGACACCTGCTGTTATGGCAAGTGCCTATGTAAGAAATCTATATTTTATTTTTGTTCTATATTTTTCTGAATCTCATTGTATAATTTCTCTGACGGTAATTTGCACAATTCAGTATTGCTCGCTAATTTACTTTTAACATACCTATGGATAAATATATCCGCATCATCAGCATTAAATCCTTTTTCCAAAAGCAGAAACTGTGTCAGCTTCCGGCAAGGGGCATCTATAATTTTTTCATTTTGAAGAATATTCACTGCCTCCTCATTGTCAATATTACAAAACTTCTGCAAGATTCGTATAATCTCATCATCTTTGACTTTTGCTTCATATAACACAGCAACCGCCATCTTTTTTTCTCTATGCTTAATCGTCCGTTCTTCTGATAATTCAATAACCATACCATTTCCCCCTTGTCGATTTGCCGTAAATTTTTACAGCCATTTCCTACTACCAAATTATAGCAGAAAATGGCTGTTTTTTCAATCAAAATGCGTCCATCGAGGCCTGATCGCCAAGTATCGCGTAGGAAAAGGAATCATTGCGGCTCTCACAGTACATATCATTGATAAGCCCGATGGAGAGCAGGTCAAGGTCTGCCATCGAAAGCCCTAGCTGCACACACCGTAAGAGGAACAGCGGCGTGGTCATTTCCCGCTCAGTTGGGCGAAGTTTTTTTTAGCCTCCACATCGGTCTGCACATTCAGCCCCCACAGCTCTATAAGCTGTGGCAGGACTTGGTAGATGGAAAAGGTGTTGAATCCGTCCAGCCATTCATCCACTTCATTGGGTATCTGCGGGTCGGCGTGCTTTGCCATCGTGTAGGCGATATTCTCGAACATTTCAAGCGAAAATAAATCAAGGTTGGAGTTTTCCTCATCTCCTTCCCCTATGCTCTTTCTCTAACTGCTCTATGGGTACTTTTGCCTCCGGCTTTTTCGGAATCAGCTTGGTCAGCAGGGAGTTTGTCACCGCTGTGCGGGAGAACATCAATCCCTCTGCATCTTCTTCCGTATCTTCCTTCCCGTGCAGGATGCCGTCCGCAAAGCCAAGCTCCACGGCTTTTTTCGCATTGAACCACGATTCCGCATCCATGAGGTGGGATATCTTCTTACGGTCCATGGCTGACCTGCCAAGCCGCACAATGGGAATTTCCAAAAATTTCCATTGATAACTTTAGTATGACCATAAAAGAAACGCTTTAATCTATAAAAGTAAAAATAGCAGGATACCTTCCTGCCATTCTTTCCCACTATGTATATTTATCTTTTTCCTTTCGGTTTCCAGTACACCTTTATTACCCTGCCGCAGTTAGGGCATTTCAGCGACACGATAATCCAGCCGGAACCCGTCTCCCCAATATCACAGGCCCGTTTCTTGCACCATCTCTCCGGGCATTTCATTTTCCGGATAATACCACCTCCTCTCCCCCAAAAATACATCTATTGCTATCTCCCCGCACTGATATGGAACAAGGGAACCAAACATGAACACTTCACGTTTGGTTCCCTTTTATCGTTTGTGCTTTATGTATTCTTCTTATGCCCTCGCAACAAATCCGCCCTGAACTTCCATCCCGGCAATGCCGGAATTTATCTCCTGCCTTGCCGCATGGTACGCATCATAGTAGGCAGCCTTCAAAGCCCCGTGTACCTGCGTCTCCGCCTTTGACTCCTTCTCATGCCAGCCCACGCCCGTCGTGTAGGTCAATATCTCGTCACCGTTCCTGTCATACACATGGACGGCGGAACCCGTACCTTCCGACTGGAACTTAGCCTCATACGGCTCCCCGAACAGGAGGCGCAGCCACCTCTCGTCCGCCTCACTAATCTTCAATACCTTCCTCAACCTTGTCAAGAATATATGATGTAAATTTACCCTCCACACTATCACTCGGGAAATCCTCTTCCAGTTCTTTACGTTCCTCCTCAAAATTTTGCCGTACTTCTTCTTGTTCTTCGGGTGTCATGTCGTCCCAATTCTTGTTATTAGCATAAACACAGCCACTCATTGTTATAGCAATCATGCTAAACATAAGAATAATAAGAAACAACTTTGAAATCCTGCCTGTTCGCTCCATAATTTTTCCTCCTAAATTCCTAATCGTGAAAGCAAGCCTAATGCAGTAATAAATAGCACTGTAACTATTGCTGTTGCCGCTATTATGGCAATTATGCCTATTGCTTTTTTGTATTCTTGGCTCAATTCCTTCTTTTCCGGCACTGGAACAGATACTTTTTCAGTACCTAACAGAATATAATCTGCACTTACATGGTAAATTTCTGTTAGTTTAATGATATTGTCAATTTCCGGCTTTCCCTGTCCACTTTCCCATTTGGAAATTGCCTGCCTGGAAAGTCCTAACATCTCGGCAACTTGCTCCTGTGAATAGCCTTCTTTCTTACGCAGCTCTTGGAGCCTTTCCGATATGTCCATGTTCATCACCTCCATTTGCATATTTTCCATTATGTCCATGTTAATTACCTCCTTGTGAACATAATAGAATAATTTGTTAGTTGCATACCACCAACAGCTATTTAATTGGTGTCAACTAATCGTTGCAGTTACGAAAATTTGCGTTGCATTAGGATTTATGGAACGAATTTTCTTGATGAATCCAGCCAGGTCTTCCTGGGACAGCTTCCATTCCTTTTGGGATGATGTCTTTCCCGTCTTGTGGCTGTATGTCTGATAGCTTTTTGCTATTCCTGCTATATCCATTTCGAATCTTATTTGAGAAATTTACCATTATCACTTAGTCAAAAAACAGAAAAGAAACAATGCATTCTATATATTTTACCTATTCTAAATATGATAAGATATATTTTGCTATCTCCTCTGACACTTGATAATGTGTTATAGAATCTCCCCGATCACTATATTCACCCGGAATTATTTCCTCAATATAGTAATTACCATCGCTTTTATAAAGTATCTGGGTATCCATTTCTTTTAACTCTTTTTTATTATCCCTTGATAACATAAATCTAACAATTTGACATTCAACTTCTCCGGGGGTTGGTGCATTATCTGCATATTCCCACTGATCCAGAGCTAACCCGTTTAGATATTGCGCTATTTCAGAAATATCGTCTATTTCATTCAGCAACGTATTTTGGTCTGCTCCGTAAAACTGTATCTTCTGCTCTTTAGAAGTCTTGCGCAGTTCCTTTTCTGTAAATGATGTTTTTCCTTGATAATATTGGGCATTCTCTATATCATCTATTTTTTCAATATCACTATTTGGCACATAAAAATCAAGTCCCCACCCATCCAGTATGTCCTTCGCTGTTATATTCTTATTTAGTTCTAAGTCCTCCGGCGCATTGAGAAACCGTCCCGCCTTTTCTGATATTCTGGCTATTGTTTCTATTTCTTGATCATAATCTCGTATAATATATTCACCTTTATCGGAAATATATAATTCTAAGGTACTCATATGAACTAACGGTATTCCATCCGGTAAAAATATAGGTTCATCAATTACCTCATATGATATATAACTATATACCAAGTCTATATCTTCGGGCAGCTGTTCCATATCATTCCAGGATTCAATATCCAGTTGTTTTACGAGTCTTTCTATTTCTTTATTATTGTCAATGATACCAATCATCTCACCAGAAGCTGAAATAATTTCAGTAAATTGTTTTTTTTCTTCATCGTTTCCGAAAATATCTGCGGCAGCTTCCATGAATGATTTCTTTTCATTAGCAGTAGAAGGGGCGGCATATGCACCAGTTACAAAAAAGCAGATACAAACGGCAATCGTGAAAATAGCAGTAATGGCAATAATGACTTTTGATTTTTTCCTAAATTTCATAATCGCACCTAACCTTTCTTTTAACTGTTCTGCTCCCTCAGTCAAAGTGACGGAAGCTAAAGAACTTTTGTAGAGATTGTTCGACTTCAAAAAGGAAATTAGTATATCTCCATACTCACGTCTTGCGGTATCGTCAAGTACAGATATGACTTTTTCATCACATGACAATTCACAAGATTTATTCACTTCCTTTTCCAGCAGATATACAAAAGGATTGAACCAATGGACGCACACAACAATCTGTATCAGCCATTTATAAAACATATCCCTCTGCTTGTAGTGAATCAGCTCATGCACAAAGATATAAGACAACTCTTTATCTTCCCATTCGTGGGAAGGCAAAATGATTCTTGGTCGAAAGAAACCAATCAGCATAGGGGAAGCAATCAGCGGATTACAGGATAGTTCTACCCTTGTCTTGATATTCTCATTCTATCATACCTAATAGGACTTTGATTCAAGGGACAATCGCTTAAAGGTAATCGTTTTAATCTATCAAAACCTTGAATAATTCTAGTCCACCGCTAGTCCAGCTCTTCAGGGCAATGCTAGGAAAGTATAGTCCGAAGTCTTACTCAATAATCATGACATCTCATTTAAGTCCCAATGGCTGTCGCTTGTTGCCTTAACATTTTCTTGGTAGAATGTAAGCGTGTACATAAAAATTTAGAAAACTTAGATACGGAGGCTTTTCATATATGACAAATCTACTAATATTAGTGTCTCATAGCCAAACCATCACAGAGGGTCTAAAAGAATTATTAGAAACCATGGTACCCGATGACCACAATGCCTTTTCAGTCATTGCTGCAGGTGGGACCGATGACGGTGAAATCGGTACGTCCGTCAACAAGATCACGGAGGCCATTTTTGCTAATACGGATAAGGAAATTTTTATCTTCACGGATATGGGATCAGCCGTCTTATCTGCTGAGACAGCCCTAGACTTCGTGGAAGATGACCTAAAAGCTCATGTCCATTTAGTTGAAGGCCCCCTTGTAGAAGGTGCTTATGTGGGTGCTGTTCAATCAACTATTAACCGTACACCAGACCAAATTTTAGAAGCCATTAAAGAACAAAGCTAAGTGTCCTAACGCATGCTTATCTTATTTAAAGTCGTTGATTGTAACCATGTTATCCATGCCTAAGGAGGTTTTTTCATGAAAAAAATTATCAACCAACCCGGTGATATTGTCAGCCAAATGGTCAAAGGTTTAGCCAGTGCCCATGCGGATATTCTTGCTCAAGTGCCAGATACTCAAGTCCTATACCGTACAGTAGAAACGCCTGATATTGTGGGAATTGTTTCTGGTGGTGGATCTGGACACGAACCAAGTCACGCAGGATTCGTCGGTAAAGGGATGCTATCAGCTGCCGTTTCTGGGGAAGTCTTTACTTCTCCAACGCCAGACCAAATTTTAGAAGGGATTAAAGCTGCTGATAACGGGGCTGGCGTCTTCTTAGTCATCAAAAATTATACCGGAGATGTGATGAACTTTGAAATCGCCCAGGAATTTGCGGAAGCAGAAGGAATTGAAACAGCTGCAATCATCGTTGATGATGATATTGCCATGGAAGATTCTACCTATACCGCAGGCCGACGTGGCATTGCCGGTACAGTCTTTATGCATAAAATCATCGGCTACTACGCAGACCAAGGGAAATCTTTAAATGATTTAAAAGCTATTGCGGAAAAGGTTAACGACAATCTTAAATCTATCGGCCTTGCTTTAACAGCCGCAACCGTCCCTGAAGTAGGTAAACCCGG
>ERZ808046.1144-NODE-1144-length-13404-cov-3.447813_pt1 | contig 13404 bp, 5 predicted proteins | sample MGYA00380196_ERZ808046 | MGnify/ENA primary metagenome ERZ808046 (study PRJEB31490, sample SAMN06133421) | mouse gut metagenome | isolation source: Z6_2 | host: mice | place: China: Chengdu | collected 2015-05 ...
ATGTCCCCGCGCTGTCCCATAGATGTTCCAGAAGAATGTCATATGTCAGCAGCTTGCCTTTGTTCTCGGCAAACAATTTCAACAACCGGAACTCTGTGGGCGTCACCCCACAATCTGCCTCATTTATTGTTATCTTTGCTGTTTCTGCGTCTATTCTCAGATTCCCATCGTCAAACAGATATTTTTCTTTGGCAACATTTCTTTTTAAAATCAGATTTATCTTCCGAAGGAGTATTTTCAGGGAAAACGGTTTGGTCACATAATCCTCTGCACCCATATCATAGCCTGTCAGAGCATCTTCTTCCTGATCTCTCGCCGTCAGGAATATAACCGGGATGTTTCCCTGTTCTTTCACCCACTTGCAGAATGCAAATCCTTCTCCGTCGGGGAGATTGACATCTTGTATAACTAACTGTAATGCGGCTTTTTCCTGCAATTCACGATACAGCCGCCTTGCTTCTTCTATGGAAAATGCTGGAACAGGCTCATATCCCTGCTTCTCCAGTGCATAACAAAGTGCTTGATTCAATTTCCTGTCATCTTCAACCACAAGAATTTTCTGCATGATTTACTCCCTTTTTCTTCTGTTCTCTTGTCTGGAAATATTTTAACAAATACTGCTTCTCATTATCATAAAATACCAGAGACAAAAGGTCTGACACCACGTGTGCCCGCACACTGGTGGTGGAATGACCTTGAGACCCGCTCCGATATCATCACAATTTTATAATAAAAAAGGAGCTTCTGCTCCAGTAAAGGTTACTGTAACAGTTCAGCTGAAAGCTGAACTGTTACCTTCCCCTTCTTTTTATTTCTTTTTCTTCTTGTATACAACCGCCACAATGACTGCCCCGACTGCGGCCGCCGTTACCCCAACCCACAGCATGACATTTGCTGTATCTCCGGTTTTCAATGCACTGCCGCTTTGTGCTCCATTCTGGATTCCGACATTATTCGGACTGTTTCCGGCATTTTCCTCGGCTTCTTTTTTCACAAGATTATTTCTGAGTTCGATTAGCTCCGCATACATAGCTTCTAGCTCTTCTTTCGATGCTCCGTTTTCCAACAGGCTTCTTGCCCTATTCATGGCATCATTCAGATTCTTCCAGCTTTCCGCTGTATACTCAGAAGACAGAAGCTTATCCAATTCCGTCAGCAGGCTTTCGAGTCCTTCTCTGGCCGCTTCCAGCGTCGGAAACTCCGGTTTCTCTGGATCCACCGGTTCTGATGGTTCCGAAGGTCCTGGATTTTCTGGATTCTCTGGTTCCGATGGTTCCGGATTCTCTGGTTCTGATGATCCTGGATTCTCTGGTTCTGACGGCTCTGTCATCCCGCCAAAGCCTGCGCTTACAACAAATTCTCCAGGTACATAATCTACTTCACCACCGGAACCGTTAATGATTTCTACCGACTCAGCAATCAACTCTGCCTTATAGTTTTTGACGCCTTCTGCATCATTTTTCACTTCAATCGCGCCAATAACAAGTTCCCTGCCTTCTCCAAACAGCTTCTGGGTACCTGCAAGATACAGATTCAGAATCCCGTCCTTGTAAGTCGCTTTCTTAATCATTTTCTCCGGAAGCTGTCCGTCAAACGCCACTGTGACATCGGCGGCATCTGATACATTCGAGATTTTCAGCCCCAACTTCACAGAAGTTATGTCCGCCGCATTCAGATTGTCCAATTTCAGCTTCAATTCTGTATCTGCCGCCTTTGCAGGAAGAGAAAATGCGGCGAGCAGCACTGCCATGACTATTACGATATATTTCATCTGTTTTTTTATTTTTTATCTTACTCTCCTTTACCGCATTTTCCCCTGATTATTTGTAAAATCTATTTCCGGAAGTTCCGCCGGCATCTCATAGAACACCGTATCGCTTACCAGCCGCTGCCCTTCATTTGTCGTCGCATCATTCACACGGTACAATTCCATTCTGACGCGTTCTGGCATTTCCATAGCTGCCTGATACTTCGGTTCAATATAATAAATCCACGTACCGTCGCTTGTCTCACCCAAGTCGCCTTCCGCAGGGACATCTGCCAGAATTACCTGTCCGGCATTCAAAGACCCGTCCTCTGCTGTTCCTCCAACAATATTTCCCTTGTCATCATACAGAATTCCTACGTTGTACGCCGGATGTCCTTTGTAACTTCCGGTAAATACGATGGATTCTTTTGGAATCACTTCGCCGTTTCCCAGATTGTAATCGTTTTTCAGGATGCCCGCTGCCAAAGCGCCGCTTCCGTCGGTTACAAAGTCCACGTTATCCCCTGTCGGTCCGAGCACATCCAGTTCCGCAATCTCGACCTTCTTGCCATTCGCTTCCAACAGTTCCAGTTTGACATAAGATACGTCATAAGTACAGATCCACGGGTCTTTTCCTTCCTGGAAATATACCGTCTCTGCATCTCCTGTCTTCATTTCTCCTTCTGCCACCGTTTTCCACTCTGTATTGTCAGAGCTTACCTGAATCCGGTATTTAGAAGCCGCATTTCCATCCTCTATCCGGTAACGTAACGCTGCTGCGTGAAGGGACTTATTTAATTTCAGAGTGATAATCCCTGTATTTTTATCTTTATCCACAGTTCCTGCAAATACGGTCGCTGCATCATTGTCTATCATCTTCTTGCTGCCGTTATCTACCATCTCTTCGTCTGGATTCTCTTCATCATTGTCCGTCTGATCCATGTTATCCGGAGTAATATTACTCAGTTTTACATCCCAGAGAGATTTATCATGCTTTCCCTCATGCTCGATCTTCACGGAATTCAATGTCTTCACGGCAGAACGATTCATGAACTTATCAACCGCTGCCACCTCATAGAACACAACACGGTTATTAATCGTGGAAATATAGTCTGTATATTCATTTTGTGTCGTAAATCCGACTGTCTGCTTCACCGTCTGTCCGCCGGAAATCATACATCTCGTGATTTCATATCCAAGAAGCACATCATTGCCTCCCGTCACACCGAGATTCATATGTACCGCATTCTTCTCTTGTACATCCACGGCTGCCTTCATATCCGCCGCAAGCACATCCTGATCCTTGATTGTGGCTCCGGTTCCATTCTTAATCTCATAAACCTGAGACGCATCATCCTGATAATAAATCGCCCTTGTCTCCGGCTCAAACTGGCTGATATAAGCTTTCGTCTCCTGATCTGGCACAAGTCCCCAGCGTGTGAAGAAATCTGTCAGGTCTCTTTCTGCCGCCGCGCTTGCCAGACGGATAAACGCCTGATCTCTGTCCCCCGGAATTGTCAGGGCAATATCCCCATTGCCTTTCGGCGCCTTGGATGGTGTTCTCGCATAGGTATCTACTCTCGCATAGAACAGGCTGCTAAGCTGTGTTCCATAGTCTGCATAAGTCTGATAGTGATAACCCCTGTCATAAGCGAGATGCAGCTGCCAGTACATAGCCAGCGCCACGGCTCCGTTAGATGGACGTGAATCTGCGCCCGAAGTCACGAATTTGTACACATCATTCATCTGATAACGCTGTTGCCCTGTCGACAACAATGCAAAATAATTGTTCGTCACTTCCGCCAGCGCATAGCTTCCTTGATTGATATTGTGGCCGATTTCATGACCGATTCCCCAGCCGAACAATTGTCCGCTGACATATTCTCCCACTTCATTCAATACCAGCGCGCTTCCGCTCGCCAAGCCGCTCACAGACCCCCATTCAATACCGATATGATTGCCTGCCGCATACATAAATGCACCTGCAAACATTCTCTGGTAACGGATATTCAGATGCTGTGCCGGAAGCTTATCCACTTGATCAGGCGCACTGTCATTCAGCCCCTTGTGCTGATAATAAAGCGCCAGCATCTGATCCATCGCCTTCAAAGAGCTTTCCAGACGCGCCGCTTTGTCCGCTGCTGTTCCGCTTCCAAGGCCGGATAAGATCTGTTTTGCCGACACAGAATACATCATCTGATCCAGCATGATCTCTGTCGCCCCTGCGATACAGTTCGTTTCGTCAAAGTCATTACTGTGGGTTTTCAGTTTTTTATGCGTTTCTTCTATCTTCGGAACTGCCTTCTCCAATTCTTCCACATAGGCAAGAATGCGCCCAGAGCGTTCTTCTTCTGTTGCCTTATACAAATCAAGCACCGGAATCTTCGTGCCTCCGTTTACACGGACGGCATATTGGTCGTTTGCATTATTTCCTTTATAAACCACATAAACAGAACCGCCCCTTTCTACATCCATAGATGAAATGCCCGGAACCGTAATTTCATTTCTTCCGACCTTAAGGGCAATTTCTCCAGAGACCAATTTTCCGGATTCTGCATGATACTGGCTTGCGACGAGACGAATGTCTGTATTATCTCCTGTCTTTCCTTTGTTACTTCCTACATAGACGATAAGGGTTTCTCCCTCCATCGCACTTACGCCAAGAGGCTGCCATGCATTCAATCCGCTGAATCCTTTTCCTCCGTCCTGCATCTCTGTGATGCCCGGATGTACCTTTACGATATCTCCAAGCTCTGCCTGCTCATTGAAAATGTTCCGGGCATTTTCCAGTTCTTTCAGAAGCTCGCCGCGTTCAAAATGGTATTCTCCGTTTTTCTTTGTGTCAAGCCGGGTTTCCAACTCATCCAGCATTTCTTTCGTCACATCTTCCCTGATAGAAGTATGTAAATCGTCCGCATAAAGCCCAAGGATGTCCGCTTCCAGACTGTCATAAGCATGGAAACGCATTTCTGCAATACTTATCCAATTCTGATGTCCATAAGCGCAGCCGATATTCACTTTCAGTTTCTGTGCCGTTGCGCCTTCCTTCGGAAGTTTAACGAGATAAAAAGTTCTGTTATCTGCATCTTTGCGCCGAACCAGTGTTGCCCCGCTTACTTCCTTATCGTCAGCATACACCTTTACTCCTGAAATGTCATGTTTCTCAATCACCTGAGCAAATGTAATGTAACCAAAATGATACTGTCCGTCAAACTGTACCGTCACACCCTTTTCCCCGCCCGGATAGGATACCCCGTCATCCCAGTCAGTTACCTGATAGTAGGATTCATAGTTATTATCAAAAATACCCAGAGCTGATTTCCCATTTCCTTCATCTAACGGACTGTTTATCATATGACGGATATCGTTCCCCGTTACAGTTGCGCTCACAATATGTCCGCTTAATGCGCCTTCTCCGCCCGAGATATTAATCAGCTCGTACTCCGGAAGTGCTACCGGCTGAATATCGAGAGTCGTTGCCGTAGAATGGATTGACTGTGATCCTTCTCCATTGTCATTCACACCGGTCACATATACCTCATAGGTAACTGCATTTTCAAGTCCGTCGACTGTATAACTATTTCCAGCAATGCCGTTTATTACATGATACTCTGCCTCGTCCTTCTTCTTATAATAAAGATTATATGTATCCGTGTCCTCCATCTTCTTCCAGCTTGCCTTTACGGCTTTAAATTCACCGATTACATTCAAGTTGTCCGGTGCCGGAGGCTTCGCTGTTGTAAACGGAACCGCAGTTACCGTTTCACCATATCCACTCTTCCACATACCGTTTACAGACTGCACACGCACACTATAGGTGGTCTTATTCACAAGCTCCTTGCCTCCGAAACGTGACACCTCAAATACAGGAACCGTTGTTTTCCTCACTTCCGTTGTATTGCCGTCTGAAATCTCCATTTCATAACCGGTTACATTGTTTGCCGGATTCCACGATACGGTAATTTTCTTATTGGAAGCTTCTGCCGTCACACCCGTTGGAATATCCATCTGCGGAGGCGGTATACGCTTTTCCATATCATTTAGGAACTCTACTTTGGAAATCTCCGCCAGATTATTATTCTGCTGTGTTCCTGTTATGACAAAGGTCACCTTTTTAACTGCGGCCTTTCCTCCCAAGTCTACCACAAGCACGCCGTTTTCCCATACTGCAGCTGCGGTGCTCATTGCATATAATGCCACTGCATTCGGATTTGGATCTGGAATCTCAATCTCCATAATGCTTCCGTCTGCCAGCTCTACCTCGATGCTTCCAGCCGAAATCAGATTCTCAGGATTACCGCTGAGAAGGAATCCCCCCATCTCCACGGACTGTCCTTCTCCACCGGATTCAGCATCTGCAGCAACCAAAATTTCCAGCTCTACCGGGTTCTCCTCAGAAATATCTCCGTTTACCGAAGCAAGGTTGACCCAGCCTTCTCCGGTTAGAATGTCAGACAGATTCCCTTCTATTATCTGTACCTTCGTATCATCAACACATACCTCAAAATTGTTTGCAGACACGATCGCTTCTATGGAAGCTTCACGGTGCATCTCTTCATTGTAGAGATTCTCTGCGCAAATCTGTAAATCTGCAAGGCTTACTCTTCCGTCCCTATTCAGGTCGCAGTCCATATCCGGCTGCTCCGATTCTATAGACTGGATAATAGAATCCGCATCTCCATCATCTATTTTCCCATCCATATTCACATCCCCATTCCTGATCATACCTGGATGCGTGCTTTGAGAGGTATAATCAAAACCTGCCAGTACTCCATTATAAACATGGATTCTATAATCATATCCTCTTTCGACCTCAATCTGCTGAGCATAATTCTCATACCCCTCCGCCGATATCGTCAAAGTATAGGTACTTGCTTCTAAATCTGCAAATACAACTTCTTTTATAGGAGCCGCTTCTAATTGACTTCCAAGAAACACTTTCTGCTCCTGTGTCATTTTCTGGCTGTCTTCACTTAAAGTCAAAGTGAATGTCTCCCCATTCTCATCACTTAACTCGCGTACAGTTCCTACAGATACCATAATCCGGCTCTTCTTCTGTGCTGCCGGGTCGTCTTGGCTTTCCGGCGCTGCCAGACTGTTCTGGCTTTCCGGTACTGCCAGGGTGTTCTGGCTTTCCGGTACTGCCAGAGTGTCCTGGCTTTCCGGCACTGCCAGAGTGTCCTGGCTTTCCGGTACTGCCAGAGTATCCTGACTTTCCGGCGCTGCCTGTACCGGGACCGCACCAGACAAGTACATTACCAGCACCATCAAAAATGCAACTGTCTTTTTCATTCTTTTCCCCTTCTTTCCCCTTATCTTTCCATCCCCAGTTGTCACGGATAGATGTGAGTAATAATAATGAATAGCTTTCTGACAGATTATCCGTAACAGTTCAGACAAGACTGTTACGGATAATCTGCCACTTTTATTATACAAAAAAACAGACACATTGCAAATTATTTTTTCATGTTATTAAAAGAATCCTGTAACTATTCAGCCTTCGGCTTCCTAGTTACAGGAATACTGTCTATTTCATCACAAATCCTCTCTTCATCAGCGGATAACAGAAAATTCTCCGTTTCCAAGTTCCATCTCTTCTCCGTCCGGCAGCCTCAGTACGGCTGTTGTATTTGCCGGAATACATCCTGTAATGATAATCCCTTCTTCTACTTTTCTCCATCCAAACCTTATCTTTCCGCGAATGCTGTCATATGTTCCCGACACATTCTGCAGCGGACACTCATATTCCGGTGCAAGATAAATCTTATCATATGCGTTTCCTGCGTTCTGGATTCCAAGCACCCTGCGGTAGAGGAAATCTCCCACACAGCCGAACGCATAATGATTGAAGGAACAGTCATGGATCTTTCCATCCGGACTGATTGCATCCCAGTTCTCCCACATGGTGGTTGCGCCATGCTCGATTTCGTACAGCCATGACGGACAGTTTTTCTGGAAGAGGACTTTCCATGCTGTTTCCTGATAGCCATAGTCACAGAGAACGTCCAACAGATGAGGGGTAGACATGAAACCGGTATCCAGCCGGTATCCATTTTCTGCAATTAATTCATTAAGGCGGGACGCAAATTTTATAGCCACTTCTTCCGAAACCATATGATACTTAAGTGCAAGGATGTAATTCCCCTGCATTTCCTGCCCGAGCTTCTGTTCCTCTGTCACATACTCCTCTTCAAAAGCCTCCCGTACACGTTTGGAATATGCTTTATATTTCTCAGCATTTTCTTCATATCCAAGCAATTCGGAAATACGTGTATACAAATCTGAAATATGCGCCAGCAGACTGGTATCTGCATAATTCATAGTCAAGAATGCCGATGCCGGACCGTCCGTGAAACCCTGTTCATTTACCACACTCGGGATAATCCAATCACCGAAATGAAACCCGGAGTTAATCAGATAATGCTGGTTCTCCAGCTGTCTTCCTTCCATCTGTTCTGGGAACACGGTACGCACACCGCCTGATACATTATAGTCATTCGGCAGTTCGTAGGCGGCCTGCTCCATCGCCGCCATCCATTTTCCCATGGCAGCGTAATTCTCTTCCAACACCCGTTTCTCACCAAAAAGCTCATACAACTGCCACGGCAGTGTGAGAATGACATCTCCCCAGCCAAGAGAGCCGGCTTCTGTCTGCTGGATATAGCATTTAATCTGCGGAACTGTTCCAAGAACAAAACCGTTCTCTTTCTGTTCTGCACGAATACTTTTCAGCCAGTATTTATAAAACGCCGTCATCTCCTGATTAAATAAAGCGGTTGCCCCATAGGTCACAACATCCCCTGTCCAGCCCGCCTTTTCTCTTGTCGGACAATCCGTCGGAATCCCGATATTATTGGAACGCTGGCTCCAATAAATGTTGCTCTGAAGCTGATTGATTTGTGCATCTGAACAAGAAAAGCTTCCTGTTACCGAATTATCTGTGCTGATGGCTAGTGCTGTAAACTGATCTTTTGTCCAGCCTTTTCCACCCTTTACACGCACATAGCGGAATCCGTGGTATGTAAATTTCGGCTGGAACACCTCTTTTTCTGCTCCCCGGCAGATATACGTGTCTTTCTGTTCTTTATTCGTTCCTTCAAAAATGTAAAAATAATTTCCGTCTTTAAAAAGCGTCTCCCCATGCTCAAAAGTAATAACTTCGCCCTTTTCTCCATGAACGGATACCCTGATCATTCCTGCAAGATTCTGTCCGAAGTCCACCAGCGTATCTCCGTTTGGCGCTGTCCATACCTTCTGTGCCGGAATCTCAGCAAATACTTTTACCATCGGATATCCCTGCGCTTCCACAGCCGCATCCGGCGCATCTTTTACATATACCGGTTTCCAGCCAGATGCATCATACTCTGTATCAGAAGGATCTCCGTTCTCCATACGGGCGTCAAAGACTTCTCCAAGAAATAGATCTGCAATGCGTACCGGACCATCATAAGAAAAACTCCATGTTCCGTCACTGACGATTACGTCCTTTTCTCCATTTTCGTATGTAACCTCTAACTGTAGGAGAAGTCCCGGAATCTCACCATATTCACACCCTCTTCCGATTGCAATTTTCCCTTTGTACCATCCATCGGCAATTGTTACTGAAATTGCATTTGTTCCGAAAGTCAGCGTGTCAACCTCATACACCTGATATCTGATACGTTTATCATATGTAGTAAATCCCGGATTCAGCAAGGTATCCGTTACTTCTTTTCCATTGATTTTGACATCATAAATACCATGGGCGGTCACATATAACCGTGCCTTGCAGATATTTTCTTTACACGTAAATATCTTTCGCATACGGACAGCCGGGTCATAGGGCTCCAACGGAAGCGAATCCATAATATCCCCTTCCATACGCATTTCAACAGGTTCGCCGCGCATCATGGCATTTACAGTTTCTGTCCATTCTTTCTGCGCCTGTATCAGTGGATTCTCCGGAAGCTGCGGCAGCGGTTCCGGCTCAATCCAGCGCGCCTTCCACTCAGAATGATGGAAGAATGCTGTTTCAAATCGGTTTCCTTCACTTACCGCCTGCTCTCCCAGATTGTTCCAAGATGTAATCTGATAAGTATAGCCTGTACAGGATTTTAAATCTGTCCCTTCATAAAGAATGCCGATTGTATCTGCACCCTCCTGTACTTTACTGTCCCAGACTGCTTCTCCGTTATCCTCTGTAACGACAATCTGCCAGCTTGTCTGGAATACATTCGGTTTGTCTGATTCAATCTTCCATGAAAATGCCGGACGGGCAGCCGTAATTGAGATTGGAAGCTTCATATTCTCACATGTTACATTTGTAATCTGCATAGGTGTTTTCTCCTCTCCATTTAAAATGTCTGCTATCATTTAGGTATGAAAACAATATAACAGGCAGCCGTCCAAAAGTATTACAAATTTATATCATTTATTATAGATTTATTCTTTTATCACATCTGATATACTACCTGTATCTTCACACAAGTATAAGTGTTTATACTTCTTTTGCTTATATATCATGGTAAAAGCGGAATAATATTTCCTTTAGTAATACCATTTTCATTAAATGCATCCACACGAACAAAATACGTTTGCCCTTTTACTAATGCTCCTATCGTCTGTTTCTTTCCAAAGATCATATAACTATGATATAGCTTATCCTCTCTATGTCCCCATAGTATCTGAAAACCAACTGCATGATTCCCAGTCACAGACACTTCCATAGCTACATCAGATATTCTTTTTGCCAAAAAGGAGGGTTTTTCCGGTCTCTCTCCTCTCCCGATTCCAAACACACGCAAACCTGAGATACACGGTTTCTGGTGATAGGCGATCTCTACAATTTCCAACCGGAGATATCTTACATCTATTCCCTCTTCCCTCACAATCAAATCATGCGGCAGACATCTCTTTGTATTTGATTTATCCTCTATTATAAAATATTCCTTTCCATCATTTGAACCTTTTAATATCCAACGCAGCGGCAGAATGTTTTTTTCAATATGTCTGGATGTCCCTGCTGCTAACGGTTCTTCCGGTACCGGAATATCAGGTTTATCATCTGCAAAATTAATCTGAATTGCTCTGACATCTGATATTTTCTCCAAATCCAGTTCCATCCATTGATTTTTTGTCTGTGCCGCCTGCCACCAAGTCCTTATATTTTCATCCACTGCATTTTCTGGTCCTTTTTGAGGTACAGACGAAGATGCCGTTATTGGTTTTTGATAACTCATAAGATACCATGAAGGATTTTTCCATGGATCAGTTATACCGTCTGTCACCTCATAGGGCCAGTCTCCGTATCTCTGGTTACAAAATAATTCTCCATCTTTATCAAATCCTGCCGGCCAAATCCCTACACGTCTTTCAAATTTGTGATTCCTGCTAATCCGCATTGTAGATGCATGCCACAGATTTCCATTCTTATCCCACATTGTGGAACCATGACCTGCCCCCGTGCAAAAACCGCCCGGTTTATAGGAATACGGATTATTCTTTGCCGGATAAAACGGACCCAATGGACTGTCTGATTCATAAACACCGTCCCCATAAATATTATATTCTGTACCCGGGCAAGCATATTGAAGATAATATTTGCCGTGATATTTATTCATCCACGCACCTTCAATAAATGGTTTTTGTGCAAACATACCCTTGATTGCAGGCACAACTTCCGCTGGAATTTGCTCCTCAGCCACCCCTCTGGAGTCTAAAAACGCCTCGTATTGTTTTTCAATTTCTTCATCGGAAAGCGGTAGAAGTGCATGATCCTCACCCAGCCTTTCATATCCCTTTTCTAATGGTTTTCCTTCTATGAGTACAGCTCGTTCACCCTTCGGACGCATTGTCTCCGGCTCAAGCTCTACGCCCCAGATTGGCGTCATGCTGCCACATCCCCAATAAAAGTAAAGTTTGCCGTCATCATCTTGAAACAAATTCGGATCCCAGAAAGCAAATGTTCCCGGAATTTCTTCATATGGCCCGTTTACAATATCTTTTGTCCGATAGTAATTACAGATTCCTTCCCTTTTTGACGCACATAAATACACGTAATCACCAATCACTGTTACATCCGGTGCATAATCATACAAAGGAAGAGAATCAGGAAGTCTGTGCATCTCCCAGTCCGCCAGATTTTCTGAACTCCACACTTCCAAAGTCATAGATGCAAAAATATAATATTTCCCTTGAAAAAGTATCATTGACGGATCAGCTGCTTCCCTTGCAATTCTCAGCTTATTTTCTAATTGGTCCATATCAAATTGATATCGGTAATTCACGTTTATTGGATTGCAAAAATAATTTCCCATCTACCTAATCTCCTTTTGCGTGTATCTGAGCATGAGCTTTCGCCTTCATACTGTATTTAATATTTATACATTTCGAAATAAAAACAGGTTGGTTGATTTACAGCCATCATATGTCCATTCTCATCTCCATTTTGGATCTGCCATGTTTCCCATCTTCCATCACGCACCGTACCGCTTTCTTTCCTTAAAAATCCCACATTTTTATTTTCTCCGGCTTTCGGATGGAAGGTAAACTGTGCCATCATTCCTGCTATCAAAAATTTCGATTCTGAAAGTTCATAAATGACTCCTGCTGATAATGGACAGCCCGGGGCTTTCGGAAAATACGAAATCTCAATATCAAAATTCTGAAATCTGAGATAGTCTCCCTTATCCTCTTCCGAATGTTTCAGAAAGCACTGCATATGCCTTGTTCCTCTATATTTTAAATATAATGGACGCATTTCCTCCAAGAGTGCGTATACACTGCCCAGAGCTGCTTTTGTTCCGTGTATGTCAAATGATGCAGGATCGATGTTCAGTGCCGCCATCATTTCCGGCGGAGGGGTTGGGAGCGCCTCCGGCTCCAGTCCAAGATCTTCAATCCCAAATGGAGAATAGCACAGCGCATGGTGATGTATCATCGCATACATTGCATATGATGCTGTCACCGCATCTCTTCTTGCCTCGGGAACAAGAAGCGGATTTGAATCATAATTCCAGTCATGCATTGTCTGTGCCACATATGGTACATCGTGTGCTGCGATTACAGAAGCCAGATCTTTTCTGTTCTGTGGCTTTCCGTTGCTTTCACTTCCAACCGGTGTGGTTGTCGTATCTGCGTACATCGGTGTTGCTGAAGAACGCTGAATTCCGGTGTTCATGTATGCGCCATTGTCATAACATACATATACCATATCATGATTACGCTCCATCGCTCCTGATAAGGACTGGAACCCAATGTCATAGGTACCGCCGTCACCACCGAATGTGATAAATTTATAATCTTCTGCTAATTTCCCTTTTCTTTTTAATGCTTTGTAAGCACCTTCCACACCGCTTAAGGTAGCTCCTGCATTTTCAAATGCATTGTGAATGTAGCTGTCCTCCCATGCAGTATATGGATATGTAAATGTAGATACTTCCAAACATCCGGTAGCATTACCAATAACCGCTTTATCGCCTTCGTGAAGTCCGCGAAGCACATTTCTTACTGCGATAGTACCACCGCATCCTGCACACATTCTGTGTCCTGGCGCAAGACGTTCCGGTTTGCTCATCGTTTCTTTAAAATTATATCCCATCTTTGTCTCCCCCTTATTCACGTACTCCAAGATAACGGTAAGTTTCTCCTGCATTGCCATCTTTGTCAATCTGTTTCAG
>ERZ808046.1146-NODE-1146-length-13370-cov-11.669074_pt1 | contig 13370 bp, 14 predicted proteins | sample MGYA00380196_ERZ808046 | MGnify/ENA primary metagenome ERZ808046 (study PRJEB31490, sample SAMN06133421) | mouse gut metagenome | isolation source: Z6_2 | host: mice | place: China: Chengdu | collected 2015-05 ...
TTATAGTGAATTACTCCAACTCGCAAAGGGCTGGGGTAATTTTGTATCTGACCGCATTAATATTTGGCGCTTACTTTGATTCTTTAAAATCTTTTGATAAGGCTATGTTGATGCTATCTAAAGCGTACTTAAACCTATAATGTTTTTGAAAGGTAAATTGATATGGGAAAAAGAAAAACAAATATACTTGCAAAATATATTTCGGCTAATAATTATGGAAGGATGAAGATGGAGAAATACAGACAATCTGGAAGATTATAGCGCATTTCTAGGAGAAGAAAAGGTATGCAGGGGTTCTATCCATAGAATATGACTGTATATTGGTACTTCTTGGCCGGAATGTAAGAGTATGGTTGATTTATTGCGAGTCAGAGGATTGTTGGGTGATCAATTTCCGTTGAAGATATCGGAGAGATAGCAAATTATATATGAATGAGACCTACTCCCCTAAAAGGGAGTAGGAGTTTAATTTTAATTTTAGTTACCGATTTTCTCGAAATTTGATGTTGACAAATCTACAAAAGTCCTATAAAATAATGGCAAGAAGAAGCGAGTTTCTTACCGTACAGCTTATTGCTCAAGCGGCTTACCCGTTTCTTTTTTTATGTTTACCAAATCATACAGGTACAGTTTTCCATCCTGGGCATGACGGATCAGTAAAACGGCCTGGAATACATTGAATCGTTCCAGTCCCTGATTTTCATTATAAACTGGAAGCGCAAACTTTGTATCATACCGATACCACCCATATTTTGCGTCAGAATCGTGTTTTTCTTTAAGATTTTCTTTGAACCGCTTTTTAGAAGCAATTTCTATCAGTTCTGGGAGTCCCTGTGTTGCATTCGCTTTTGCCTTTGCTAAAGCTCCTTTTAGCTTTTTGGTATAGTTTGACCCTGTAAATTCGTCCGGTAAATCAGAACCAATATAGATCATATCACTGGTTTCAATAATGCTGTAATATTCTCCAACAAATTGTTTCAGATATTTTTCCACCTCAGGCCATTCAATTTTTTGTCTGCCTTTAAAAACAATATCATTTATAACAACAATTTTCCCACCATCTAGATCATCAATTATATTTATTTTTCTTTCCATTATATATCCTCCGCATATTTATGTGTTTTAGTCATCGGACAACTTCTTGTATTCTGAATTTCAATGTAGTGCTTTTCTGCAGATAGTATAGCAGAAAAGCACTTGCTGCTCAATGAATTTGTATTGTAGCAGAGATATCTTTGCCCACTTATAAATACCCGTCTGGTCGGTCATACTGCAAATGTCCTTGTACCACTTTTGCATGATTCAGGATCTGTATAAAAGCCTTGTCCTGATTCTCTAACGCCTTTTTATATCCACTTTCGGTCAGAAACAGCCTCATTCTGTCACCTTTATCGCCTATGGGCGCTTCACCTGACAGCACATCAAACACTATCATATGCGTCACTTCCGGGTCAAAGCGTTCCAACGCCATAATGTCATGCCCTTCCAGTTTCCGAGCGCCGGGACTCCTGCCGGGCACAGCGATCATCTCCCCAACAGTCCTTGCTTTCCAGGGCAGGTGATAATTTCTCTGTATGTCACAGATCAGCTCCCTGCAGTCATCCTCTGAAAGCTCATGAAGTTTCTTTAACAGATTTTCTGCAGTGGCCCTTTTATCGAAGTCACGGGTATACTGGCAGAATACAGCTATCTCCTGTACCGCATCATACCTGTGGCAGCCCTCCAACTGGAACACTATCCTCTTTTCATCCTCGGTCAATGTTATCATATATTTCCTCCAATCCGGCCTAATCGCCTGTAAATATCATATAACTGCTTATTTCTGTTCCCCTGCATCCTTATCATCCGGAAAGAACTTCTCCAGAATGTCGATGCTGTCCTTAGACGTATACCCCCACAGGAAAGAACTGAGTGCGTCAATCGCCTCCCGCCTCCTGCGGTAATAGGTACGGAAACTGATATCCCGGATATGGGGGCGCAGTTTCTCTATGATCTCATCCACATTTCGGAGCTGCTGCGGGGAAAGGAAGGAGTAATACAGCAGCCAGTAATAATTCTCCTCATTCTTGTGCTTGGTACGGAGCAGGTCGATGGAGGTATCCAGAAGTTTCAGCATCCGGTGGCTCCGTTCAATGCATTTGGCATGGTGCTCAATGCTGCGGTCTGACAGATCTATCCCTGCCACATAGACGGACTCCAGAAAATCCTCAATGGAACTCCCATACTCGATCTCAAACTGGCTCCGCACCTGCTGGACGGACAGCTCCAGGCTCCACACCACATCCCTGTATTTCTTCAGCAGCTTCCAGGTATCATGGTACAGCGGGTTATCGGCAATATTCATTTCTTCCTGATCCTTTTTCATGCCATGGCACCCCTTCCCTGTCTTTTTCGGTGGGAGAGAGCGTCAGCTCAAAGGTGTAGACCGGCTTGTCCTCCCCACAGGATACGGCCATCCCGAACCGTACAGACCCCTTCTGTATGTGGGATATATACTCTTCCCTACAGGCGTCTGATAAAGGATATAACTTATATATGGATTTCGGACACCGAAAACAGGAAATGCCCTGTGCATCAAGGATCTGCGCCATTTTTGTGATGACAGCTTCCATGTTCGATTTTGAAACGCTGGATAATTCCTCTGAAACGCATACCTCATGCTCTGTAACAGCGGAATCTGCTTGCGGATCTGTTTCATTCATTTCATCCGGCAGTGTAAGATTGATTTTTAGAATCATGGCAACCTCCTCCTTGTCAACAAGGACATCTGATATCTGGAACATGGTGGAAAGGTAGCTGTGAAGATAGATCACGCTGCCTGTTCTTCCGGGGAATGATATCAAGGAGATATAATCCATGTCAGTGAGCTTTTTCAGCACACGCTCTGTTGTGGCTTTTGAAATACCCCAGCGGACAGCCATTTCGCTGTAAGCTGCCAGCGGGGAGCCGGTGCCGTTGCGGAAATAGACCACCGGGCCGATCTCCGAACCCTGCACCTGGCTGTCATTGTAGACAGCGGACATCCACAGATCCAGCAGGATATCCATTTCGGAGCAGCTGCCAGCGCTGACCAGTTCTGTAGCAACCACGGTGGGCATAAAGAAAAAGCCCGTATCTTTTTGACAGGGGCAGTTGTAGTCCAACACGGTATTATGTTTTTTCCAGTCTCGGACCTTATATTTGACCACTTTTCCCCGGTCAAAGAAAAGATAGGATATAAGATGGCGTTTCTGCAGCTCATCCAAGATGGAGACTGCCTGGCGCTGGAAACGGGTACGGAACCATGCAGACAGTTACTTCACGGTACAGATCCACTCACCGGGGTATACCGTATAGCCAATACCGTCTATGCGGAGGTAAGAAGTACGGAAATTTGCATAGTTGCAAAGTACCGTATAATAAAAAAGACCGGAGCCCCCGCCAGTGAGAATGCTTCGGTCTGCCATTAAGTTCTGGATAAACTGCCGGTATATCCGGCAACGTGGATAATCCACAATCTGTTTCATTTCTAAATTGGTATGATTGCATAATTCTTCTCCTTTAAAAGAGCAAAATAAGCAGGTAGGTTCGAAAATGCAAAGTGAACGTAAAAGTTTCATTTGCGCCTTCATTGAAAAACTGCTAATATTTTGCTAACACGACTATGAGAATCATACCGCTATGAGGTGGACGTAGGTGCTCTCAGGTAGAAATGAAAGGTTCAAAAGTGTTGATTTTATTGGACTTGGAGATACCACAAGGATTAGGCTGAACCTGCGTGGAAACAGCCCTTTTAACTCCTAAGCGGTAGGTCGGGTGTTCAAGTCACCTCGGGAACGCTGGGAACATAGCCGAAAGCCTTGATTTTAGCGGGTTTTCGGCTTTCTTCATTTCAGCGTCAAAACTGCAAAAGTCCAAGGAATACTTCTCTTGCGAGAGAGATGAATTTCTGCTATAATTGCAATAGTGTATTTTGTAGATTTTTATAAAAGAAAGTTTGACAAACATGAGTCGTACTTTATTTATACCGTCAACAGTGGCGCTCTTATGCCCGTAGGGAACTGCGTGGCGGAGAGCGCCTTTTTGTTTTGAACATTAACGGTGTTCCATCCATTTGTTCAGAAAACAAATATTTATATTTTAATTAGTTGGGAGGTAACGAAAGTATTCATAAATGGGTAAGAAAATATATGCTGTTGGGATAGCCTGCCTGCTGGCTTTGCCGCTTGTGGGCTGCTATGAATACCGGGGTCCCTATACCAGAGCGGATGTAGAGGAATATCTGACAGGAAGATACCCGGATGAAACGATCAATGTTCAGAAAAAAGGGCTTCAGACCTGGGAGTGTTGGTTTGAAGAATTGCCGGATGCGGTTTTTCAGGTTTGGGTAGGCCAGGGTGGAGGCGATCCGGTGCCGATGCTCTACTCCCGGCTGGTTTCTGATGAAGCAGAGGTGATTCCGGCATATTATCTGGAGCAATATCAGAAAGAGGGAGGCAGCTTAGATGCTTGGGAATTGTATGACAAAATTCTGGATACCAGGTATACTTCTATCGCTGATGTCACCCCAGCTTTAGAACAGCTGTCCGTCTTTTACGCTTGGATAGATGGCAAGCCTCTGGCACAGCTGATGCCAAAGGGACAGTATAAATTCCAGCCGGAACTGCCCTGGAGAACCTATTCCCCACAGTTCCACAACTTTGAAGAGATGGTTATCCATGGGCCGCAGGATAAACCAGAAGCGGTTCAGGAAGCTCTGGAGAATTCCGTAAAGAAATATTATGCCTTTTACCGGCTGCCCTGTGATGAATTTTCCCAGACAGAGCTGGAAGAATACGCAGTGAACGCCTGGCCCTGGACCCCAAAACCCAGAGTCCGGCAAGGGGAGGAAGTTTTGCCGCCGGAACTGCTGTCCGGCATCGGCCTGGAAAGTGGTGTTATCAGCTATGGCGGCCTTTATACGCTGCTGACCCGCCTGGGTTTTGATGTGAAAGGTACGGCGGAGCATTTTACCGTCACCGGCGCAGATGGACATTCCTACGAATTTTCCTACAGCTTTTGGGAGGAAAAGGAGATGGACTGGGCCAATAACGAAACGATTACCCTGCCGGTATGGTATCATCTGCGGGACGGCTACCCTGTTGGAGTGGAGGACGAAACCGGCTGGATGTATCGGGGACCGGTGATTGGCCTCAAAGGAGGCTGGAACATTGACACCCATGACGGACATTTCCATTTTTATATGCCGTTTTTTGAAATTACTGGATTTAGTGTTTCTTGGGATAATGGCAAAGAAGAATGATCAGAGGAGGGGCAGAGCATGATTAACAGATTTTCCCCAAAACCAGAAACCGGTGAAAAACTCAAAGCAAGACAGTATGGAGCTGCAACGCTGCTCTGCGTCTTAGTGACTGTCATTATGACTGTCATCCGCTTAAAAATCATGGCTGCTTATCAGAATTATTGGAAAAGCGGAATATTCTGTTGCTTCGCGCTTCTTTAAACGTACATAAGCGGAGTTCGGTTTTCTTAAAAAGGTTAAGGAACAGACTGGTCTGGTTTTTTATGAGGGATTTTAGGAACAAGCCAGCAGGACAGGAAAATGAGAAAGTTGGCAGGGAGCAGATGATGAGAAAAAATAACAAAACAGGAAAACGGCTGCGGCTGACACCGCTTATATTGGGCGGCTATGCTGCATTTCTGGGTTTTGGTCTGGTAGTGATTGGACTTGCTGAAATGAAGGAAGGGATTGGCATTGTCCGGCTCCTGATCGGGATTGTCATGGCGGGCTTTGGCTTGCTGGGGATATGGGACGGGGTGCGTGATCTGGTGGGGTCAGATAAAAAGCCGGAGCAGACACCGACCAGCCAGTTTATCCTTACGGATGCATCCGGAAACAGGACATCCAATGTTACGGTGGAGGCTTTACAAAAACAAATGGAAAACCTGATGAGAAGTGATAAGGGGGGCGTTTTCAGACTCCAGATTCTGCCGCCTTTTGCTGTACAGGAGATAGGGAACATAAGCCAGATTTTCTGCATGTATCACCAACTCTTTGGATTGACAGTATTTTTGGACGAATCGAAAGGCGGATATGAATCATACCATAAAAGCGCAGAGTTTGACGAGACGAAGGACTGGTTTGAAAAACTCCTGACTGGCAGCGCTGATCTTTCGGGGTGGAAAAAAATAGAGAATGGATATGACGACGAAGAGGAAAGCAGCACTTGTCCAAGCGAAGCTGAGGACAGCCCGAAAGATACAGATGAGGCAGCAGAACCGGTTGCTGATTTTAACAAAGCAGACTCTTTGATCAATACAGAAGAAGCTAGGTTGGGGAAAAGCGAAGCCGATACCCGACAGACTGAGGAATACATAAAATCTTTCTGGCAGCAGCTTCAAAGAGAACAGAAAGGCCAAATGCGGAATTGGCGCCAGCTTCTGGTGATTTTTGGAGAGAGCTGGCATGATGAACACACCTTTTTCTCCGCCAGGGATGTGGAACTGGCCATTGATGGCATCCATGAGGGAAAATACACAAAAGCAGTCCTGGAATGGGGAACGCAGGCGCTTGATTTCTTCCCCGGCGTTCAAAATGACCTGATGGTGATTTGGTGTACGAATAATACAGGAAAAGGAGTCACCAGGTTTCTGGCGAAAGAAGGAACAGTGACGCAGGTGAAATTTTGGCTGGTCAATTATTTGAATTCCGGTGTTTTTGAAGAAATGAACAGCTGGGCTGATATTACTGACCGGATAGAAAAAGCAAACAGAAAGGGAAAAAAGAAACATGGGTAAGTATTTTAGCGATGTGGTGGATAAAGCCATCCAGGATCTTTATTATTGCTGTGATAACGACAAAGCAAAAGTGGCAGCGGACGCACTATTGCTTGCGGCAAAGGAAGACGATGGGGATGCCTGCTATATCCTCTCCCGCTGCTTTTCCGGCTCCTGTTACAGTTGGGAATACCATCCCTTTGAAGAAAACGAGGCAGCGGCCTATGCCATGCTCCATCAGGCAATCTCCCTGGGCAGCGCCGCTGCGGTTCTGGGGGCGCTGCGTATGGATATGCTGACACCGGAGCTGCGGGAAATCATGCCTTTTGAGAGCATAAAAGAAGCATGGAATGTCATCTATGAAAAAGCCGAAAATGGCTGCGCTTTCTGCCAGTACATGATTGGGAACACCTATTATTTTCTGGATATCATAGAGATCGAAGATCACAAGGAAAGTGAATTTGCAAATAAGAAGGCCTGGAATAACTGGAAGCGGGAGCAGATTGAAAAGTGCCTTCCTTGGTTTGAAAAATCGTTTTCCGGCGGCATGATCCTGGCGGGGCGGAATTACTGCCATTATTATCAGCGTGGCCGGGGAGAATACATTCCGCCGGAGCCGGGAAAGGAAGTTCCCATAATACGCAAGGGTGCGGAACGGGGCTACCCGGAGTGGATGTACGCCTATGCCAATCATCTGTTCTACACAGAGGATAACGATAAAGAATCTCTCCCCTGGGCGCTGAAGGCAGCTAAAGCCGGACACCTCTGGAGCTGGCATATCATAGGTGATATTTATTGGAACGGTAAGGCGGTGGAGCGCAATCTGCCCTATGCCTTAGAGTGCTACGAAAAAACTGCCAGCTATGGCAATGACAGCTATGCCTGCCGCCAGCTGGGACGTTTGTATTTTCACGGCTGGGGGACAGAAGTGGACTATGCGCGGGCGGTTCAATGGCTGGAGAGGGACGATGAATCAGAATATGTCAAATATGATCTTCTGGGAATCTGCTATCTGTTGGGGCGCGGCTGCCAGCAGAACCCGGCGCGTGGAAAAGAATTTCTGGAGAAAAGCCAGGATTCACCCTATAAAAGCTATGGGCTGGGGATGATGTATGCCGAGGGGATCGGTGTACGGGAGGATATTGAAAAAGGTGTAGAGTATCTGAAAGCAGCGAGAAATTATGGGCCGGCAATTGAGGCACTGAAACATTACAAGAAAAGCCTGTTTGGGGTATGGCGTAGAAAATAAGAACATATGGAAAATGAAACAATGGAAATTCATTTCCGGTTTTCCTATTTTAATGAGTTTATTATTCGTACTATCCTCTTGTGGGCCATGGAAACCGTTGCTTACGGAAGATGAACCTATACGTCTTACAATTACGTTCTATGACGAGGATCGTGTTATCGCTGACGGAGAACCTGTATCATCCGCTTACTTCATGCCATACGATAAAAAATATGATGAAAATGATAATATAATATATCGAAATAATATGGAAACGATTTTAGCTGATATTTATAATACCATTTATGAAATATTATTTCTTTCCTGAAAAGGAGAACGGGGCAGATATGAAAGTAAAGATTGTGCGCCATGTTATTTCTTTATGCTGTGTAGCAGCATTTATTCTATTGCTGACGGGCTGCAATCCAACAGCTGGTGCAACAGAGTATGAAGTTATCTATCCATCTGGCTATAGCAGGGATAGCTATATTTATGATGAAAAATCTCCCATTGAAGGAAGCTCCTGCTATCTTCAGTGGAAAGAAGCGGAGGATTATAAGAAAACCTATGACTACGATATGTATATCCTGGATGAAAATGGTTTGGTATTGTATATTTATCCTGATGTGGGGAGCAAAGCGATGCGCGGGAGCGTGCAGGAGGATGGGAAAGCCTGGGTTTGCGCGGAGCATTGGACGGCTCCCCACCACAATGGCTATGTGGAAGGCTGGCTGAAAGAAAGCGATTTGCTCTTAATTGATTTGAGTAATGGCGAGATCCTGTTTCAGGACAAGGTGGGAGAAGATGAATTCTACATCACCTCAGATGGAACACGATGCTATTTCTATGTTCCTGGAAAAGAAGAAAGTGAGAAGCTGTTCGGGTTGATAAAGGTACCTACGAAAAATGCGGTAATTAATTACCGGGATACTTCGGACTGGATGCAGAAACACACGGTATACACATTTGATTATGTGGCAGAGCCTGATATTGATACAAGTAACGGAGTTTCAACCCGTATCAAATTTTATCTATCTGAAAACCAGCTCAAAGTGGCATGGACATCCTATGAACCCGTTGGTAATAAGATTTGGGAGTACCTGGAGAAAAAGGTTTATGAAGTCTCGCTTGCCGAGAATGCCTTTAAGTGAGCCAAAAGCGCAGACGAGGTGGCGCGGGCTATGGCGGGAACTCTGCTTTGAACTTATAGCCAATGATGCAAAGACAGGCGCCAGCCTGTGGAATTGAGCCAAGGCAGAGTTTCAAAAAGTGTCGGCATCAAGCCGATACGGGAATTAATATACAAAAGGGATTAAGGCGGTGAATGCCATGAATGATCCTTATGGGAGACAACTAGAGCAGGAATATGAAGATTTTCTTGAAAATTTTAGGATTGGATGACAACCGATCAGAGATGCTACCGGGCAGAGATAGGGAGAAAAAGAAGGCAGCAGACAGCAGAGACGGAGTATTTGGCAGGGCCGTCGAAATCGCAGTAACAGGGTTTTTGGCAGTGTTCCTGCTTACCGGATGCGGCGGGGAACGGATGGAGACCCGTCGGGAAATTGACCGTATTTATATGGCGGCGGAAAAAACAGCAGAGGACAGGGCAAAAGCCTATATTGCGGAAAAATACGGGATAGACGCTTCGGCGGAGGGGTATTGGGTTCAGGGGTATCATGATTTTTTTGCGCCTTATATCAATTCTAATGTGGTGGTATTTATGGAATATGACGGCAAGAAATTCTGTGCAGGCATTGATGTGGATGATGAAACAGTCCTCTGGGATAATTACCAGAGGGAGGAAATAGGCGCTGTCCTTCAGGAATATTTCACAGAGCTGTATCACCTGCCCTGGCCTTACAAAGAAGATACCAAGTTCTGGCTGGAAAGCGCCCCAAACTATCATACAGCTACGCCGGCAGAATGGCGGGAAAAAGGGTATGACCATAGCAACATGGTGAATTTTTATTTTCAGGAGCAGACAGCCGAAGAACTGCTTGCAAGGATGAATCGTTTGAAATTTCATGATTCCTGGCTGTCCATGGAGCAGCCGCTGGATTCCCTTTCCTTTGAGGCCGGGGACTGGCCGGTTTGTGAAGGGGGTTCTGTTGAGTGGAATCTGCGGGTGTATACTTCCCCGGAAGCAGAATACACAGACCGCTCTGTGGAATATCCGGATATCGCAGGTTTCCCGTATTTTAAGGAATGGAGACGGACCCGAATCACGGACAGGGGAACAGAGGAAGAAGAACTATCAGGCGAATCATGGAAATTTCATTCCGCACAGAATAAGGGGATCACGGTCATATCAAGGCTTCCCTTTGAAATAGAAGATATCCTGTGCATCAGGGAAGGGGCAGAAGAATGGAATGTTGACCGTGGAAACGGCAAAACGGAAGCCTACCGGCTTGTATCAGATGTGTATGAGGTGACAGAGGAAAGCCCTGACAGCTATTACGCTGCGGTAATGCATGTGCCAGGAGAATTTGCGGAGCAATACGAGGCCCCTCTGTATATACTCAGCCATAACAAGGAAACAGGGAAAGTGAAGATCGTGAAATATATTTTTTCCAGAGAGGAACTGAATGCACTTTCTGCAGACGAATCCAACAGGGATTATAAGGTACATTCTAACGGAACATGTGGCATGAGTTCAGGATTCCAGTATGCAGTGGCAGAAAGAAAAGGGGAATAAGGATGAGATTTCAGAAGGAGATGAAACAGATATTTTTACGTGTGGCAGCGGGGGAAGTGGAACCGGAAGAATAGGAAGCATATCTGCAGGACCATCCCACATCTCCCATCGTTTTTGACTGGTAAAGCGTGATGGAAACGCCGGCCGGGCAGAAACCGGCGAAGAAATTTCCTTATAAAAACGCAAGGACAACAGAACAGTGGAAAGAGTGTGGCGAAGAACTAAAACTTCGCCTGAAAGAAAACCTGCAGGCAAAGATCGCTCCTGTGGAATAAGCATACGGCATGAAAAAAGCAGGCCCCAAGACCTTTGTGGGAGAGAAGAACGGTCTGGCAAAAAGACGGAAACTTTTGGGCGGAATGATATGACAACTATATTTTAAGTGCAGGCAAACAGTTAGGAGGTATCATGAAAGGATTTAACCGGCAAAATCAATTACTTTCTCTTTGTGGTCTGAATTGTGGACTTTGCCCCATGTTTTTAAATAAAAACTGTCCTGGCTGCGGAGGCGGGGAAGGAAATCAATCATGCAGAATCGCAAGGTGCAGCATGGAGCACACGGGAGTAGAATACTGCTGTCAATGCAATGAGTACCCATGTGAAAAATATGAGCATATTGATGATTTTGATTCTTTTATTACCCATCGGAACAGAAGAGATGATTTGGAAAAGATTCGGCAGTTTGGGGTCGAAGCTTATAATACAGAACAGAGAGAAAAGATAAAAATATTAGATATCTTGTTGTCCGGCTATAATGACGGACGTAAAAAGACTCTCTTTTGTGTTGCTGTAAACCTTTTGAATCTGCAGGAACTCAAGGAGGCGCTTAGGGAAATTGAGAGCAAACCGGATATGGAAACTCTTACGCTCAAAGAGAAAAGCGCTTTTGCCGCAGAGCTGCTGCAGGAGATTGCATCTCGTAGAAAGGTTGAACTGAAGCTGTACAAGAAAAAGTGACGATCCGAGTACAGCACTCATTTGTATCAGAAACAGTAAAAAAGATTAAGAAAATCAGAGAGGGATGGAATATATTTATGAAGTATACATGTATGGTGATAGCGGTGGCTGACATTAATGCAGCGAGAAAATTTTATGAGGATTTGTTTGGAATGGAAGTATTTCAGGACTATGGAAAAAATATCACTTTTACCTGCGGCCTGGCATTGCAGCAGGATTTTGGCTGGCTTGTGAATCTGCCCAAAGAAAAGATATTAAAAAAATCTAACAATGCAGAAATAGTCTTTGAAGAACAGGACTTTGACGGTTTTTTATGCAGGCTGAAAGAATACCCTGACATTGAATATCTGGGAGAAGTCATGGAGCATAGCTGGGGTCAGCGGGTGATCCGGTTTTACGATCCGGACGGGCATATCATAGAAGTTGGCGAGGAGATGAAAAGGGTGATAAAGCGCCTCCTTGCTTCAGGTATGACGATGGAAGAGGTTTCTGCGAAAATGGATGTTTCCGTGGATGATTTAACAAAACTACTGAATAGTTAATATATGATGGACGAATAAGCAAACGGAAAATTTTATGAGAAGTGCGATAATGAAGAGTCTTGTTTACACTCAAAAGAAATTAAAAAAACGGGATTTTAAGAGGTCAATGTGCATTGAAAAAGAGCTTAGCACTAAGCGTCCTGATATCCCTATTTAATTAAGTGAACCGGGGGAGAAGAAAAAGATAGTTATTGTCGAATGATGGAAGATATGATACAATCCAGATACGGAAAGTCAGAGAGCAAAGGCGGCTTACCCTCCACCTTCGGAGGGGCTAACCCCTCCAGACGAAAGAAAGGGGGGCGTTGCTGATGGTTACATATGCTGATTTATTTCAGTTTTGTATCTTTATCGTCGCTCTTGTTGGCCTGTGTTATACGGTCTTCAAGGGTAGAAAATAGCCGCCACTACGCCAATAGTGACGGCTGCCCATAACGGGTAGAAAGATGTACTATTGAGGGTAGGCCGCTTCTCTGGCTTTCCCTTTGTATTTAATATACCATATTTGATATGGACTTTCAAGTTTTTTCTGGATGCGAAATAGGCCTGCCTATTCTACAATAATTGTAGAAGGAGGGCTTATTTTTATGATTGAAAAAATACTTGAGAATGTGATTAATCAGATGTCACCACACCTGGGGCAGGAACAGTTAGAGCACTTAAATAACGTACTCTACATGAATTTCCATGGGAAAGAGGTGAAAGAAGAGAGCACAGAGTTAATACCAAGCGGCTTGGAAGGGGATGAGGCGAAAATTCGAATGTTTGTAGCATCTAAAAAGGCAGTAAACCGGCAAAACAATACATTAAAACAGTATACCAGGGAAATCTACAACATGCTAAATTTTTTGGGGAAGCGGCTGGAAGACATAACCGGTATGGATCTGCGGTATTACTACGGGATTATGCGGGAGCAGAGAGGGATCAAGATGTCTACCATGTAGACCCGGCTTCATTATCTATCTAGTTTTTGGGATTTTCTGATTACGGAAGAGCTGGTACATAGCAACCCGGTAAAAAAGGTAGGACTGTTGAAGCTGGAAAAGACCATAAAAAAGCCATACAGTGCCGAAGAAATGGAAGCACTGCGAACCGGATGCAGCACTATAAGGGATCGGGCGCTGGTAGAGTTTTTATATAGTACCGGCGTCCGGGTGTCGGAGCTGGTATCCCTCAATGTAGGGGATAT
>ERZ808046.1148-NODE-1148-length-13348-cov-8.252656_pt1 | contig 13348 bp, 12 predicted proteins | sample MGYA00380196_ERZ808046 | MGnify/ENA primary metagenome ERZ808046 (study PRJEB31490, sample SAMN06133421) | mouse gut metagenome | isolation source: Z6_2 | host: mice | place: China: Chengdu | collected 2015-05 ...
TGTTTTGATGGCGATTTATTTTTACCCATATCCGCCAGCCCACTGTTTTCAGGGAATTCCTACATCGAAATTAATTCTCAGGAAAACAGGCAATTGCCGTTTCCCGGCGCAGGATGGCTTCCCCCATTCCCATAATCAGAAAGAGAAGGGGGAGATTCAGTACCTGGGAAAAGCTTACCAGATTGTGAACCAGATAGCAGAAGACACAGGCGGCCAGGGGATACAGGCTTTTATGCTTTGCTCCTCTTTTCAGGCATCTTCCCATAAAGGATAAAAGGATACCCAGATAGAGGAAGGTACCGGCAATTCCGGTATTGACCAGGCAGGTAAGCAGCTCGTTGTGGGCATTTGTCAGGCGGTTGCCGCCGAAGGCATTATTGAGCCAGGCGGCCATTTCCGGCAGAGAATAGGCAAGGGAAGAGAAGCAGTCCGGACCTGCCCCCAAGAGCTTCTGCGCAGGAGACATTTGACAGAACAAATCCCAGCCTGCTTTTAAGGAAGCTCCTCTGCCGTTTCCCCAGGAGGCGTTCAGTAAAAATAAACTGCTTTGTGAAAAAAGAAGGATTCCGCTCCTGGTATTAATCAGAGACAGTAAAAGCCACAGAAAAAGTCCGACGCTCAGAGAGACAGCCAGTATGATATGAACCTGTCTTTTCAGGCCGGACTGCGGCAGAACGGGGCGTTTGTCCGGGGGAATAAGACCGGGAGCATGGGCGGTCTGCAAATTTTTCTGACAGTTTCTTTTTCGAAGAAATACAAACAGAACCAAAGTGATTACACCCATCAGGAGAACGGCGTTGGATTCAGCCAGCGAAAGGCAGGGATTATCTGCTTCGTAATTGTACCCTCCCGGGAATAAAAAGAGCAGTATTTTCACTGGCAGGGCGGAAAAGCACCACAGGGAGACGGGAAGAAGGCAGTTGATCAGCCATAGTTTGTTTGAGGCGCCTGTCCACAGAAGAACAAAAAGCAGAGCCCCCCAAAATAAAAAGATGCTGTTGCTGCCCTGACAGAATCCTGCGGTAAAAGCAAGTATTGTGTAGAGAATAAGCGCCATATTCTGTCTGCGGAAGATGAGAGGGCAGATACCCAGGGGGGCCAGGACGGACAGGTAGCCGCAGAACCAGTTGATATTTCCGAGGGTGGATATAAAGCCCGGCTGGCGAATTTCAAGGGGAATCAGATAGAGGGAAAACCGGTCCAGAATGCCGAGAATAAATACGATTCCGGATGCAGTCATTCCCACATAATAAATAAGCGTATTTGGGATCCAAAGCCTGGATATGAGAAAATACAGACTGCACAGGATAAGAAAAAGGACCAGTCCCATGTACCAGCCCTCTGTTCCCCAAAAGGCTTCCCGGCGGTAATCGGAATGTACAAAGGAAAGAAAAAGCTCTGTGGCATATAAGATAACAAACATGTCTGTGAGGGAAAGATTTGCCGGGAACATGGAAAGCGCCGATTTTTCCCTGCGCCGTAAAAGCAGTGTCTGCACCCCGCAGACAATGCTGATCAGGGAGAGAATCGCTATCGCTGAAAGGGAACAGTAGAGAAAAAAGTGATATTTTGCCTTGCCTATGTCCACGTATCCCTGCTTCATGTAAAAAGGATATACGCCGAAGATCAGCAACAGGTATGCGGTTGTAAACGGATTTCCTGCTTTTCTGGCCAATGTATTTTCCTGCCTTCTTTTTGAATTGATTATAGCAGGGAAGTAAAATGCCTGCAAGATACCTGATCTGTGTTAATCCTCGGATGCAGTTTCAGGATGCTCATCAGAAAAAGGCTCCGTAGAGCGGGCCTGCTGATTCCAGAGATATTTGCAGGTTTCACAGATGATCACCAGGGAGAGGGGGCCTTTGATGATTCCCCAGATTCCAAACAGATGGAGTCCTGCAAAAACAGCAAACAAGATGCCCACCGGCCAGACTCCCACGCTCTCACCGATCAGTTTCGGCTCCAGAAATTCCCGGACCAGAGCACACACGGCATAAAGGCCGAAGCATGAAAACGCCTGCAGGTAACAGCCGCTTATCAACTGGTAAATAGCCAGAGGAATGAGCATGATACCGGTACCGATAAAGGGAAGCATATCCATAACGCCTGTAAAAATTCCGTACACAAGGCCGCCTTTTATGCCGGTCAGCGTCAGTACGGCGGCGCAGAGAGTACTGATGATGCACAGGATGATAAGCTGCGCCTTAATAAAGGTTTTGATATAGAGAATAATTTTTTTACCCACTTCACGAATACCTGTAAAATCCTTTTCCTCTCTCAGCCTTTGCAGTAAGCGGTCAAAATCCTTTATGATCAGAAGCGCGGCAATGATCATTACTACAATGAAGCTGACGAAGCCCGCAATGCTTTTGGCATAATCCGTGGATTTTCCCATGACGGCGGGCAGTACATTCACCTCCAGATTTTCAATCAGAATATTTACCTGCTCCATAACGAACTGTTCGATTTGGACGCCGTCTACTCCGAACTGCCTTTCCATCATATCACAGCAGTTGCCAAGCAGCAGACAGAATTCTTCCTGATAATCGGGCATCTGGCAGGCCAATTTGCCGCCTTCTGTGAAAAGAACGGAGAGCAGCAGCCATATAAGGATGACAAAAAGGACAGTGACAATAAAAAGAATCATACCTGCAAGAACAGATTTTTTGATTTTAATTTTTTTGTGGAGAGCCGACGCCAAAGGGTTTAAAAGGCCGGCGAGAAGAAAGGCCAGAAGGAAGGGGGATGCAATGGGACTTAAGTATTTCATGGAAAGATAAACCGAAAGGCTTACAATCACCGCAGTGAAATATTTTTTCCCAGTTTGTGTCATAGTCATCCCGAACATAAAAATCACCCATACCCTGCCAATTTTCTGATTGCTATTGGTAGTATGGGTAATTTCATTTAAAATATGACTGTAAGCTTCTAAATTCCGCTGGTAAAGAAAGGAAGAAAAATTTCTTCCTCCGGCTTTCTTTCAAAAGATATCTCCTTGTGGGTCACAGGATGATGAAAGTCAAGTCTGCAGGCACACAAAGCCACATTCCGGCAGCCGATTTTCCGGCTGAGAGATTTGGAAACAGGAGTACCATATTTGCCATCACCCATAAGGGGCATGTCCGCATAAGCCATCTGAGCGCGAATCTGATGGTGCCTTCCGGTAATCAGCAGGATTTCCATAAGAGAAATCTGCCGGTCTTTTGGAAAGGAAGCAGGATGCTTTGCGGCAAGATGGCGGGCATAATCCCGATATTCTCTGCAGCCGCTATCCTCCTCCAGTACCATTAAAGTCTGTATCAGCCTGTAATTCAAAATGGCCTTTTGGGCGCCGGGAAATCCTTCTCTTACAATCAGGGATTGATTGGTTTTGCCGTCCTTATAAAGATAATTTTCCAGCTGCCCCTGCGTGATGGAAGGAGAGCCAAGGATTACCGCATAATAATATTTTTGCATTTGTCCACAGGTAATCTGCCGGCTTAACTCTGCGGCGGCGGCCTTGGTTTTCCCAAAGACCAGCAGTCCGGAAACCGGCTGGTCGAGCCTGTGTACAATGCCAAGGTAAGGTTCTTTTTTTGATTTATATTCGGGCTTTCCCGCCAGATAGTTCTTCAGTTCGCTTACCATATCCTGCTGGCTGATTCTGGCTGTCTGGGTGGCAATCCCGGCCGGTTTGTAAACTACTATGATGTGCCCGTCTTCAAAAAGTATATTTTTTTGCACAATATCCCAGCTTTCCGGTTCTCAGACCTTAAAGCGGTATCCGACGCCCCAGATGGTCTCGATATACTGCGGCTTGGCAGAATCATATTCTATCTTCTCACGTATTTTTTTGATGTGTACGGTGACAGTCGCAATATCCCCGATGGAATCCATATCCCAGATTTCCCGGAAGAGTTCTTCCTTGGTGTACACATGATTGGGATGCTCAGCGAGAAAGGTGAGAAGGTCAAATTCCTTTCCGGTAAAGGCCTTTTCCGTACCGTCAACGATGACTCTGCGCGCTGTTTTGTCGATGCGGATGCCGCGAATCTCTATGATATCGTTATTTTTTTGATTGGAACCTACCAGACGGTCATATCGTGCCATATGGGCTTTTACCCTGGCCACCAGCTCACTGGGGCTGAAAGGTTTGGTCATATAGTCGTCAGCGCCCAGACCCAGGCCGCGGATTTTGTCGATGTCATCTTTTTTGGCAGATACCATGATAATTGGGATGTTTTTTTCTTCCCTGATATGCTTACAGATTTCAAAGCCATCCATTCCGGGCAGCATCAGGTCAAGAACGATCAGGTCAAATTCTCGGGATAAGGCCGTTTTCAGGCCAGTCTCGCCCTCATTGCAGATCTCAACCTCGAATCCGCTCAGCTCCAGATAATCCTTTTCCAGATCGGCAATTGCTTCTTCATCTTCAATAATTAAAATTCTGCTCATCTGTGTTTCCTCCCGTCTTTATTCCGCTTCCTGATATTTCCTTATTACAAAATGCATGCAGGTTCCCTCGCCTTCCTTACTGGTTGCCCAGATATACCCGCCGTGATCTTCAATGATCTTTTTTACAATGGAAAGACCGATTCCGCTTCCGCCCTGGGCAGAGTTTCTTGAGGCATCTGTCCGGTAAAAACGCTCGAATATTTTAGGCAGATCTTTGGCTGAAATTCCCTTCCCGTTGTCCTCTATCTCAACCCGTATGGAATCCAGCTCATCAAGTATCCGAATATCGATCTGTCCTTTGGGTTTGTCGAGATATTTAATACTGTTCCCAATAATGTTATTAATAACTCTCTTTAACTGTTCCGGGTCGGCGATAATCAGTGTGTCCGGAGAGGCCAGATTGGAATAATCCAACGCGATATTTTTGGATTCCAGATCCAGTCCAACCTCTTCAATACAATCTCTGAAATATTCGGAAATGTTTATTTTGTGGAAATGATAGGGGATTCGGTTGGAATCAATGCCCGAATAAACGGTCAGCTCGTTGATCAGCCGGTCCATATCCATGGCCTTATTATATATGGTTCTGATATATTTGTCCATTTTTTCGGGGGTATCCGCAACGCCGTCCATAATGCCTTCCACATAGCCTTTGATGGCGGTGATGGGGGTTTTCAGGTCATGGGAGATATTGCTGACCAATTCTTTATTCTGTTTTTCGGCAAGGATTTTTTCGTCCGTGGATTCCTTGAGCCGGAGTCTCATATCCTCATAATTGCGGTACAGCTCGCCGATTTCCCCGTCATCCTTATCCGGAAGCATATATTCAAGATTGCCCTCCGCAATGTTCTGCATGGCAATGTTGAGCTGATTGATCGGGGCAAATACACCTCTGCTTATCCAGTTGGTCAAAAAAAGACTTGTAAAGATCAGAATAACCATGATGGCAATTGCCATATCCACAAACAGCTTTCTTGACAGAAGCGAATTGGCGCGGGTAATAATGAAAAAGCTGCCCTCGCTGCCGTCAGTAAAGTAAAAATCCATCTGACGTACCAGTTTTTTCATAGAATCATAGTAAATACTCTGTTCCTGCTGCTTTCGGACATTATTCTCCTGAAACGCAGGGAGCTTATCAAAAATCCGCTGGGCCGCCGGTTCATTCCCCGCATAGTAAAGGGTATCCTGCTTGCGGACCATAATATAGGAAGAGCGATTGACAATCTGCTCGTTAATGTTTGCCAGAACCTCCGGATTTTCCAGAGCGGCAGGCTCCTTGTCCAGAATCTCTTCTATCTCCAGAAAGATTTCATCCGATATGATCTGAAAAACCTGGGTGGGGTCTATCAGCATATTGTAGTCATTGTTGCGGAAGCCGTATTCCTCCTGTTCATGAATCAGAAAAGTGCCGATGCCGAGAAAAGCCGTACAGGCAAGCACCAGAGGTAACAGAATGATGGTAAGAAAAGTAATTACCAATCTGGTTTTAAATTTCATGATAAACCTCACAAACTGCTTTCATATTCTGTTTATAATATAAATTTCTGAATTGTTTCTTTATCTGTAATTATAGCATAAGGAGCAAAGAAGGGTGTATTAAAGAATAGGGGAAACTCTAAAAAATTTATAAAATAACGGAGCGGGGAGGAGAAATTTTGAAGGGTTTTTATGGAAAAAGTTTCCTTCATCAAAGGGAATTGGCTTGAAGGGCTGATAATATTGTAGTATTATCAAAAAGAAATGAGGGGAAGGACAATTACGATGAATACCATAAGATTTGAGAAAACTGAACAGGTGCGCATGATTGCTCACAGAGGTGTCAGCGGTTTGGAGACAGAAAATACCTGCGCAGCTTTTGTGGCGGCCGGAAACCGCAGTTACTTTGGAGTGGAAACGGATGTTCATGTCAGTGCTGACGGCGCATTTATTATTTTTCACGATGATGATACTGAACGGGTGGGCCTGGAGAAATATGTAATAGAAGAAACGGATTCCGCCGTTCTGCGCAAATTGCTTCTTGCCGATCTGGATGGCGGGGCAAAGACAAGAAGTGACCTTAGAATTCCTCTTTTGCGCGAATACATACGAATCTGCCGCAAATATGAAAAGATATGTGTTTTGGAGCTGAAAAATCCAATGATGGAGGATGCGGTGGCCGGGCTTGTGAATGAAGTGAGAGAAGAAGGCTGGCTGAAAAATGTGATTTTTATTTCCTTTGCTCATGAGAATCTGGTGAAGCTCCGCCGTCTGCTCCCGGAAGCAAAGCTCCAGTTTTTGACCATGGATGCCGCTGACGGGGCTCTGCTTGAAATGCTGAAGCCATGGAGACTTGATCTGGATATTTATTACCCGGCATTGACGAAAGAAGGGCTTTTGCTGATGCATGAACACGGCGTTGAGGTAAATTGCTGGACAGTGGACGATCCGTCTGATGCCCGGAGACTGGCAGAGTGGGGAGTCGATTATATTACCAGTAATATTTTGGAATAATTTGTGCTTGACTTTGTGCCGGAATGTAATATAATAAAAACAATAACAGTTACTATTTTTATTCCAGAAAGGAACTCATATGAATCTGAAGCACAGCAGACAGAGGGATTCCATAAAGGAATTTCTGGCTACCAGAAAGGATCATCCCACTGCAGATGTTGTATATATGGGAGTCCGACGGATATATCCCAATATCAGCCTGGGGACGGTATACCGGAATCTGACCCTCCTGGCAGAGATAGGTGAGATTGCAAGGCTTCGGGTAGGGGATGGCGTGGATCATTTTGATTATGATATTTCACCCCACTATCACTTTGTATGTTCCCGATGTGGATGTGTCAAAGATTTGGAGCTTCCCTTCAGCGAACAGCTGACAGAAAAGGCGAGAGAGGGCTTTACGGGCGAGATCGAAGGCCAGATGACCTATTTTTATGGTCGCTGTGCCGAATGCAGCAGGGAATAAATGCCGGTCTGCCAAGGCAGACTGCATTAGATATATTATTTTAAAGAAAAGGAGATTAAAGCTATGAAATTTGTATGTCAGGTATGTGGTTATGTTTATGAAGGAGATGCAGCGCCGGAGAAATGTCCTGTTTGTAATGCACCCGCTGAGAAATTTACTGCTCAGGGCGGAGAAATGACATGGGCTGCAGAGCATGTGGTAGGCGTAGCTCAGGGCGCAAGCGAAGACATTATGGCAGACTTGAGAGCTAACTTCAACGGCGAATGCACAGAGGTTGGTATGTATCTTGCAATGGCAAGAGTGGCTCACAGAGAAGGCTATCCTGAGATTGGTCTGTACTGGGAAAAGGCTGCATACGAGGAAGCAGAGCATGCCGCTAAATTCGCAGAGCTGCTCGGCGAAGTTGTTACTGATTCTACCAAGAAGAATCTTGAGATGAGAGTAGAGGCTGAGAACGGCGCTACCGCTGGTAAGTTTGACCTTGCCAAGAGAGCTAAGGCGGCCAATCTGGATGCAATCCATGATACCGTTCATGAGATGGCAAGGGATGAGGCAAGGCATGGCAAGGCGTTCGAGGGACTTCTTAAGAGGTACTTTGGTTAATCAGAATACCGGATTTTAAAGGATTTTGAATTAGAAGGGAATGAACCGGTAATGGTTTGTTCCCTTTTTGATTGTCCTTTGCCATTTAGGATAATCGGCAGCGACTATATCACAGGCGCAAGCAATATTAAATCGGAATACCCAAAAGCATAGGCAGCAGCATTTCTATTTCCATAATGCCGCTGCCTGTTCCTCTGCCATGATAAAACCTCCTAGAAATTGTCCTTCTGTTTTTTATATTGTCGGAATTGTTTTGACAACTAAAATATATGAAATATTATTTTATTTCCTGTCCAAACCGCTTTCTTTTGCTCATAGATATTATATACTATATAATGAAGACCGTTATAATACGATAGGAATGGTGAATGATATTTTGTTTGTCGTTTATACAGAACGGAAAGAAAACATACGTTTAATATCGGCAAGACTTGCAACCAAAACAGAGGAGCATTTATTATGATACGGACAGCTACTTTGGATAGAGACCAGAAACCCACAAAGGAACAAATCAGACAAATAGAGGAGGCGGCAAAAAGGGAAATTGTATTTGATGAGGACTCCCCCGAACTTACTCCTGCAATGGAAAAAGCGTTTCGTTTAGCAGCAAAAAATCGCAATACACAGAGAAAAACAAACATTTCTTAATTTTTATATGAATTCTAAGGACGATAGGCAGCGGCATTGTTAACAAATGCCGCCGCCTATTGTATTATTGCTTCTTTTTTGCCGCTATATGCGGCTTCTGCCGTCTGCTGTTCTGCCATAATTTGTAGTTTTACAAAAAAGCTGATATAATGGGAACAATAAATCCCGGTAAGGGGGAAAGGCAGGAAAACATATAAGCATGAAAACCTTAACGAAAATTTGCGGAACGTTTAATTGTGGTATATCAGATGTAATTGAATTTAGAAGCAGATGATTTTTCTGCTAAGGAAACATAAATCAAATTTTTGGAGAATATCAGGTATGAAGTGTTTGAACTGTGGCTGTGAATGTAAAGATTATTTATGTGAGAATTGTATTTCAGAAAAATCTATTTCAGATATTTTTGAAAATTTGAGATGCTATAATCCTGAAAAATGCAGCGCCTATTTTAAAGAATATATAGAAACATTTGAGAGTCCTTATATGGCAAGAAACTGTATTCCGGACATATTGAAACTGTTCGATTCATCTGTTTCTAATTATTATTATTGCCGGTATTATAAACTGGTTCATGACAGCCAATTCGAGGAAACAGCAGTAAAATATCTCAATACATATAAACCACCTGCTATAAAATGGCAAACCGTATTGTATGAACTTTTAGAAAATTATGCAAGAAGCGATTTTATCAAACCGCAAAAATGGTGTGAATATATCAGGCATACAGATGGATTGTGTTGTGAATTATATTACTGTGCGGCTGAATTTTTTGCGATGGTGGGAGATTATGACATTTCTGATGAAGTTATTGGAAAAGCGCTCATGTATTGTAATGATGATACATACAATAGTTTCTTGTTTCACACCCGTGAGTCCGAAATAGAAAGTTTAAATAAGTTGTCTAAAAGTATTTTGGGTTATAGGATAAAAAAACCATATTGGCCACAAAAAGAAGAACGTCGCCGAGCCCTGGCTGTAATCTATGACAAAAAAGGGATAATTTATCCAAGAATAGAAAAAAAGCCAGATAAAATATCAGAAAGCGAGTTCATGCCATTAAGTGAATCGTCTGAAAAGCCGGAATCAGATTATTGTGGGTTTTGGTGCGCAGGAGTATTCAGTATGTCCGCCGCAAAGGACATTTATCAGATAGGGGCTGTTAAAGTAAGAAGTGGCATTGTTTCAGACGAATTTCAAAAATATATCCGCCCTCAAAAATCTACTGTGGCAGCTAAAAAATCTGTTGCCAAAGAAGCCGGTATTGATATCGAGGTTTTAAATTCGGCAGAAGATGTGGATCAGGTTATGGGTAAGTTTTTTTCATTTGTTGGAAATGACATTCTCATATCAACAGATGCGATTAGAAGTCAGGAAAGACTTATTACACGTGCCGCCAGATATTCTGGCATGAAGTGTATTCACAATCTGTTTTTTGATTTGCTCGATTTTGCGGCAGAGATTTCTCCTGATTTTGATATGCAGAACAATACAAGAGAATACCTGCTTTCTTACTTCGGGATAAAAGAAGGGACTGATGCACTTGGAAAGGCCAAAGCAAACATACAAATTTATGACTGTTTAAAGGAGATGGATAAAAAATGAATCTGACAGAAGAACAGATGCTTGCAATAGATGAAATAGAACATCATTTGCAGATAATTGCCTGTGCAGGTTCTGGGAAAACAGAGGTTATTGTACGTCGTATTGTCAATATTTTGAAGCAACATCAGGAAATCAGACCAGATCAGATTGTGGCTTTTACATTCACGGAAAAAGCAGCAGCGTCCATGAAATCCAGAATCAAAACAATGTTACAGAAAACAGGAATTTTAGATTATGGCAATATGTATGTTGGAACGATTCATAGTTTCTGTCTTTCTATTTTAAGAAAATATAATGACCAGTTCGAAGGTTTCAAAGTGCTGGACAGTGTAAAAAGCCATTTGTTTGTAAAGAGATATTATGATAAATGCGGCATGAGCGATTTGGAATTACAGCCATATCCAAGAGAAATTAAACTGTATTTGGAATGCATTGATAAAATGGCGAATGACTATGATAATCGTGACGCATGGGATGAAACGCAACAGGTAGTCTTTGATAAATATCGTACTTTTTTGTACGAACATAAGTATTTCGATTTTCCGCTGATAATTCTTGAAGCGATACAACAGGCAGGAAAATGTCCTGCTTTGAGAAATTATCTGTCATCTCTTAAATACTTAATTGTAGACGAGTATCAGGACATAGATGATGTGCAGGAAAAATTGATACGACTGCTGCATGGTTTTGGCATCAATATTTGTATTGTGGGAGATGATGACCAGACAATTTATCAGTTTCGCGGTAGTAATGCTGATAACATGATTTATTTTTCAGATCGATACCAGGATGTACGCCAAGTACGGCTGGAAAAGAACTTCCGGTGTTCTGACAAAATTGTAGATATAGCCGACAACGTAATAAAATTCAATCAAAATCGTATACAGAAGAAAATGATTTCTAAGGATGTAAGCTCAGCTTTGTCATGTACGGCAGCTCAGCGTTTTGACTCTCCTGATGATGAGTATGAAGGAATTGCAAAACAAATTTCCATACTCCATATGGAAGGGATTCCTTATTCAGAGATAGCTGTTCTGGTTCGAAAAAGGAAATATATTAATCCGATTTGCTCCGCATTAGAACGAAATGGAATACCTTATGATTCAGATAGTGCAGAACATTTCTTTTCCGGAAAATATTTTCGATGTTTTGTGGATACAATGCAGTGCCTGACTGATATGGATAAAGCCCGATTATATCAATGTTGGGCAGAAATAATTGACAGGGATAATTTTAACCGTGGATTTCGTTGCCTTCAGAAAGACCGCAGGGGAAGCAATGGGTATATCCCCTCTCTAAATATTCTTTTTAACAGATTTATTGGTAATATATCTTTTTTGCAGACAGATACAGATGATATGCAGGAGAGAGAAAATGCAGTGAATGCTTTTAGAACTATTCTATCGGATTATGATGAGATTTATCAGGATCAACAGTTTTCGGCTCGCATTACGGGCTTATTGAAATTTTTAGAATTTCAGGCGGCGGATGAATATCAGTATCATAATTTTATAACAAAAGCAGAGGAAACAGATGCAGTACAGGTTATGACAGTACATAAATCCAAAGGACTGGAATTTAATACAATATTTTTGCCGGATTTGGAGGAAGGGATTTTTCCGTCATCCAAGGTAGGCGGAAGACGCTACTGGCACATTTTGGGAGGTACTTTTGAAGAAAATAAAGATAAGTTTGACAGCGGTATTGAAGACGAAAGAAAATTATTTTATGTAGCCATTACCCGTGCTAAACAGAATTTATTTTTATATTATGAATTGTCCCAAAAGAATTTGTCAAATTTTGTAAAGGAAGCGGCGCATTCAACATATTTGGACATTGAACAGGCAGATTTGTATTATAAGGTGTCGGAAAAAAGCAGATATATGGGTGATTTTCATATAGGGGGAAATATGGAAAAAAACCAACAGCAAAAGGTATATCGGGAACAAATGAAACTGATACGGCATAAGGTGTTGGATTATTATGGGTCAGCTATACATTTCTTTCCAGCAGCCAGGATGGATTATGACAGAGTTAAGATTATGAATGATGAAGAATTACTGGAGGAAGCACGAAAGCTTGCGATTATATAGTTTTATAAGAATAGCCGGAGGATTAAACCATGCAGGAATTTGGCGGATTTAGTATTAGGTTTATTGGTCATACAGATATGAATAAGGCAATTATTTCGATAAAAAGAGTGATTGATAATTTTATAGAAGATTATGAGAGGATTATTATTGATGAAAATAGGAAGAAAGTTTCTATTGATGCAGATACTCCTATTCTTTTTGGCAACTTTGATATTATGCTTGAAAAAATATGCAAAGAAGTTATATATGGCCAATTAAACATTTCTTTTGATGGATTGGCTCAATATTCGAATTTGAGTGTGGAATTTTATGCTTACCACAAAGCAAAGTATAGGCAGCGCAAGAAAGAGCTGATTATAGAGAAAATTTCTGGTGAAAATCTTGATGGCTACTGTACCAAATGTGGGGAAAGGCTTTTTAAACCAGAAGAGTGCGTCTCTCAAAATATCTATTATTGTGGAAGATGCTGTCAACAATTTAAAGTTGATGTCAACTACAGTAAATCCCATTGGCTATTGGTGGATGATGATTTTATTCTTCAAAGTGTAAAACCAGATTTATAATAGCAAATGGTACTGTTATACAAAAAATCAAGGGGCTTATTTCGTATTCTGAAAATAGAATAAGAGTTGTCAAATGCCGTTACATGGATAAACCCCACGCAGTGGCATTTCCTTATCTCCTGTTGAATTTCAAGCCAAACTACTTTTCGCGGTGGCGGGGCAGAATAAACGCATGAATGAACATAACGGCATATCAGTCACAGAAATTGTGCAGATTTATAAACACACTTTTTTAAAGTCTTTCTCACGGTTCGGCAGAAATAGTGTATACTATGTCTGGAGTTACCACAATTACATGGGAAAGGACCGGCAGGACAGATATGCCAAAGAGGGATACTAAGCTTCAGAAATTATCGGAAACTATCCATATTACAGTATTGATTTGCGCTTTACCATCACCGTATAGTTGCAGAATATTATCACCGTTATATTGTCTGTTTCGCATATTGACA
>ERZ808046.1149-NODE-1149-length-13347-cov-4.344838_pt1 | contig 13347 bp, 17 predicted proteins | sample MGYA00380196_ERZ808046 | MGnify/ENA primary metagenome ERZ808046 (study PRJEB31490, sample SAMN06133421) | mouse gut metagenome | isolation source: Z6_2 | host: mice | place: China: Chengdu | collected 2015-05 ...
GTGTGCTGCTCCGCGATGGTCAGTGGGGTGTGAAGGAACAGCCAGTACAGAAAACTGCTCATCTGGCACAGGCCACCCCCCGGCAGAAGCTGGAGCCGCCCGTCGGAAAAGACAAAGCCGTCCTTATAGGCACACCTGTGCTTATAAAACCGCACGCAGTTCCAAAAGGAAAAGGTCTCGCCGGGGGCGATGACAAGCCCATCCAGTTTCTTGGCAGCCATGCGGCAGTTATAGGCTTTGTTTTCCTGATAAGCCATCTCATAGCCTGTTTTGAAGTCGTAGAGGGGCCAGCTGGCTTGGAACATGGGGCGGGGCAGGGGCAAGCTGGAATAGGTTTTGGCGTATTGGTTGCGATCCAGCCGCATCCCCAGATAGTAGCAGAATATCTTCTGACGCTTCCGCAGGGGCAGCAGGCCCGGAAAAAATTGCGTTAACCGTGTTCTTCCCATAACGCGCTCCTCTATCTCATCCGTTTTATAAAGGAGCAAGCCAATGCTCCTGTCAGTATGATTGTACTGAACAGGAGCAGATGGTGCTTTAAGATGAACTTGATTCATTCCTAAGAAAATATGGAGATTTTCCTAATGTGCCAGCGGCAGGGAAATTGTGAATGTAACCACGTGATCATGGCTGGACGCGCCGATCGTCCCGCCGTGGAGTGTGACGATTTCCCTGGCAATGGCCAGCCCCAGCCCTGTGCCGCCTGTGTCGGAGGAACGGGATTTGTCCGCCCGGTAGAACTTGTCAAAGAGGGATGCCAAAGCCTCGCCGGGAATATCTTCGCCGCTGTTCTGAAATTGGATGATGACCTCATGTTCTGACTTTTCTGCGGAGATCGTGATCTCGGTGTGCGGGTAGCTGTACGATGCCGCGTTTTTCAGAATGTTGCTGAGTACCCGCGCCAGCTTTTCCGGGTCGGCCTCCACCGTCAGATCCTCGGCCAAATGAAGCGCGACGGTGTTCCCCCTGGGGGCAAAGACCGGGGACAATTCATCGGATAGCTGCACCAGCATATAGTATAGGTCGATCGTCTCCTTGGACAAGGTGATCTGCTGGGAATTGTACCGGGTGATCTCAAAAAACTCGTTGATCATGGTTTCCAGCCGGTAAGCCTTTTCCAGTGCGATATGGACACGCTTGGCCCGCTGCTCCGCAGGCATATCCGGATCCTCCTCCAACAGATTGAGGTAGCCGATCACAGAGGTAAGGGGCGTGCGGATATCGTGGGCCAGATACATCACCAGCTCGTCCTTCCGCTGTTCCGCCAGGGCGGTTTCCGCTTTTCGCTCCGCCAGCGTTCGCTTTACTGTGTTCAGCTTCCGCTCAAAGGGCAGCATTTCCGGCGACAGTCGGATTTGTTCTTCATCGTCAGTCAGCAGTGCCTCAATGCCTTGGTTGACCTCGCTGAAATAGCCTGTCACCCATCGGAAAATCCGCACCAGCAATACCGTAAAAATCAGCAGGACGGCGGCGGCAAAGAATATCTCCTTGTTGCCCCGAAAATGGTCGCTGTAATAGTAAAACGCGTCCTCATGTCCCATTTTGAAAAGGGTTTCCAGCAGCCAGACGATCCAATCGCCCATCCGCTGTTTCCAGACGAACAGATACAGCCCCACCACCACAGCGGCGGAGGTAACTGCATTGATGCAGGCCCGCCGAATCAGTTTGGATTGAAAAGCAAGGTATTCGTCCTTTCGATCAGGTTTCAATTTTATACCCTACCCCCCATATCGTTTTGATAAACCTGGGCTTGTCCATGCTGTCCCCCAGCTTTTCCCGCAGGTGGCGGATGTGGACAGTGATGGTGTTGTTGGCTTTGCTGTAATACTCGTCCTGCCAGATTTGGTGAAACAGGTCCTCTGAACTGACTACGTTTCCGGCGTTTTCCAGAAGGATGCGTAGAATGGAAAATTCCGTAGGGGTCAGCACCAGCGGTTTTTCGTCCAGGAAACAAGTGTGCGCCTTGATATTCATGGTCAATTCACCGCAGGTTATGGTGTCCGCTGGAGCGGAAGGGGGCGCCTCCTTGCCGTCAGAACGGGCCGGATTGTACCTGTGATACCGGCGCAGTTGGGATTTCACCCTCGCCATCAGCTCCAGAGGGCGGAAGGGCTTGGTTACATAGTCATCGGCTCCCAATGTCAATCCGGCAATTTTGTCGGTTTCTTCATCTTTGGCTGTCAGCATGATAATGGGCCAGGTGTGCTTTTCCCGTATCTTCCGGCACAGCGCAAACCCGTCTATTTCCGGCATCATCACATCAAGAATGGCAAGGTCAAGTTCCGTGGTGTTGATACACGCAAGTGCCTCCGCTACCGAGTAGAACTTGAATACTGTATAATTCTCGCCGGTCAGATAGGCTTCGATCAGGTCGGCAATTTCGGCTTCATCGTCTACAACTAATATGTTATTGGCCATACCACACGCCCCTTTTTTAAGTTGATCATCATTATATCAGGATTTCAGTAAAAAGTCCTTGCTTCTTTCGGGATTCTTTCTTAAGGTTTTCCTAATTTGCGGCTTGGGCAAAGACAAAACCTCGTCTACCGTTCGCGGCACCAGAGGCCGTATCTTGTTTACAGCGGTGCAAACTTTGCGTGGGAGTGCGGCGAAAAAGCAGCTTTCTTTTCTGAGCGTTTTGTGGTATACTGTTTACGAGGTGATGGATGTGCGGTTCAAACCATTTGTTTTTGACAGGATGAATCGGCAGATCCCCGTCTCCATTGCGCCGATGACGCAGGCCGATGCGGAGTTGACAAATCTGCCGCCTGTGTGGCAAACCTCGTGGACAAGCGAATATTTGATGGAGGAACGCTTCGAGAAATATGCGGCCAGGGTGGATGATGAACTGATCGCGCTTGGAGCATATGAGATCCTGAACAACTCACTGGTCGTCCATATTGTCTATATGGAGGCCCAGCCGGAATCGAATCCAAACCTTGATGATGGAAAGCCGAAATATACGGGCGTTGGCCGGCTGATGATCGCATATGGAATCAAGCTGTCCATTGACAACGGGTTTGCCGGTGACGTGGTGCTTGAAGCAAAGACCACGGAGCTGGCGAGGCACTATGAGCGGGATTTCGGCGCGGTTCGGCTTCCCGTGTTCGCTTCCTTGGCACCAAGGTACTTGATTGCGGACGAAGCGGCAAAGCGGATCTTATTCACTTATCTGTCCTGACTTGGGAGGTGTTTGGGTGGAATTCAGAAAAGAAAATCCTGCTTCCGATGCGAAGTGGTACTGCCGCGAAGACCAGGAAGGGGATCGGTTCTACGAGATATTTTTCCAGATGTGCCGGAAGTACGGGGTGCGGTGGGCCAGCGCGGACGAAAAGGAACGGCGGTTCATTGAGGAGGTTACCCGGGTCACCTACGAGCGGGAGCGGGCGGTTCGGCTGGGGCTACCGCTTACTGACGTGCGTCCGGCGTTTGCGTCCTGACCCACAACCTGACCCACAATAGGAAACGAGCGGGCGGAGGCAATGGAGCGGAAAGCACCATAGCCTCCGCTTTTCCGGAACAAAAAAGCCCCCAAAGCGCCGAATGGAGGCGTTTCGAGGGTAGTCAATCAGTTGGTAAGGATGAGGTCTCCAGTTCAAATCTGGATAGCAGCTCCAAGAAACTCCTGAAATCGCTTGATTTTGGGAGTTTTTGTTCTGTTTTTCCTTATAAAATGTGGGTCAGGCAGGACGACCCACAACTTGACCCACACGGCGAAATGTCCGGAAAGGTTTCAAGAGCACCGGGCAGGAAGTTTGGCTTTCCTGGCCGGTGCTTTTGGCGTTGCTGGGTTGATTTTTACATCATCTGGGTCATAAAATTTCCCATGGTTTCCGCCGCCTGGTCCTGCATCTGCCGGGTGGCGTGGGTGTAGGTGCGGAGGGTGAACCCTGCGTCATAGTATCCCAGCATACTGGAGACCGTTTTAATATCCACTCCGTTTTGCAGGGCCAGGGTGGCGAAGGTATGCCTGAGATCGTGGAAGCGGATGTGCTCCAGTCCGGCGTCCTTGAGGATCTTCTCGTGGAGTTTTACCACCGAGTCAGGGTAGTACATTTCCCCGGTAGTGGACGAGGGGAATAGATACGGGTTTTCCGGGTGCTTCTCATGCTCCTGGATCAGCAGGTCTACCGCCTCCTGGGGGATGGATACCCTCCGCACTGAGGTTTCCGTCTTGGGCCGGGAGAGGGTCAGTTTCCCGCTGGGATTCTTGATGTACTGCTTGCTGACGGAAATCGTCCGGTTCTGGATATCCAGGTCATCCCAGAGGAGGGCCACCAGCTCCCCCTTCCGCAGGCCGCTCACCAGTTCCAGGTAGAACATGGGGAGGACGCCTCTGGCATCGGCGGCATTCATATAGGACTTCAGATGCTCAGGCCGGAGGGTCTTCATTTCCACCTTCTGCACCTTGGGGGCAATGCAGTCATCGGTGGGATTGCGGGGGATCAGCCGCTCCTTCACTGCTCGCTCAAAGGCGCTGTGGAGCATCAGGTGGACGTTGCGTACTGTGGTGCTGCTGAGGCCGGGATTGCCATGGCCGCTTTTCGTGTTCACCCGACCATGCTCTATCAGATTTTTATACATCTTTTGAAGATCTCGGGAGCTCAGCTTTTTCAGTTTGATTTTCCCGATGCGGGGGATCGTGTAGGTCTCGATCATCAGCTTGTAGCGGTCTGCGGTGGCCTGTCGGATGTTGGGCTGGGCATATAGGTCATACCAGGCGCGCAGCCAGGTGGCCACGGTGTACTCGTCGGTGCGGGTCATGTCTACCTGCTGGGCCTGCTCCACCGCTGCCTTGAGCTTTTCTTTGGCTTCTGCCTGGGTGCGGCCCAGCACATTTTTGATGATGCGCTTGCCGGTATCGGGATCATAGCCTGCGGTATATCGACCCTCCCAGCGGCCGTCGGAGCGCTTCCGCAGATTGCCCTCGCCGTTGGCGCGGCGTTTTGACATACTTTATCAACCTCCATTTCTGATGTCGCCGTCGTTTTCATCCATACATTCAGCCATGATCCGAACGCCCAGCCGGAAGCCCAGGATGAAATTTTCCACGGCAGTGATGCTGTCGATTTCCTGCTGTGATTCGATGAGTTTTGCCAGGATCGTTTGCCCGGCCTCGTCAAGCTGCTCCGTGAGCTGGTTTTCGAAACGGGTCACACGATCCGTCGCCCGTTTCAGCTCCGAATGGGGCGCCATGTCCTGCGCGTTGGGTGTGATGTTGCCGTAATAGAGATCTTCCAAAGTGTTTCGCATTGCTCTCGCCTCCTGTAGCGACACACCATACCACAGACCGGCGGAAATATCCACGGCCAACGGGGAAAGTTATCAGAACAGACACATATTTTTGTAGCGTACCGCAGGGCTTTTCTTTGGTAACACTGGTGCAATTCACAGCCGCTCACAACGGCCCACAAGGGGGCCAACACCGCGCCTCACCGGCGCAAGGTGTGTACGGACGCCCCCTGCTCTGTGGGGTGGGCACAAACCGCCGCACAGGGGCTAACACAGGGGAAACAACTTGGGCGGCACCCTGCGGACGCAGGGCGCCGCCCATTTGTGCCTGTGAGTGCTTATTCCGGGTAGCGGGTATACAGCGTATACCCAGGCTGCTCCTCCAGCCACCACTTGAAGTACTGCCCGCCCCAGCGGGCATGGTTGTTGAGACCGCTCTCGGTGACCTTGACGTACTCATCCGTTTTGCTGATCACAACTACCACGTGGCCATTACTGCTGTTATCGTAGCGGATCAAATCCCCGGAGCGGATCTGCTCCCAACTTGGGTTGTCTACTCTCCGCCATGGAAGGTCGCCAAACGCCGCGTCCGAACACAGCGTGGCCCAGCCGGAGCAGTGGGTGCCCCGGCGATAGGGGCCGTTGCTGGTGGAGCGGTATGGCGTGGGGTACACTGTCCCGGTGGGATAGGTTTCCCGGAGCTGCGCCAGGGCAGCCTGCACACTTTCCTCCGTGGGGGCAGATGGTACTGTTGAGGTTCCCTCCCAGTAGGGCTGGGTGCTGTCGATGTAGACGCTGTTGGTGGCGGTATCATAGGTCACACCGAAGTCTACCGCCTGGCCGATATCCCGGAGGCGGACATAGTTGTTGCCGCCGATGCTGTAGGCGGTCATGTCCACCCGCTGTCCATCCACGTAGATGGGCTGGGTACTCAGCGTGGCTGTGATGGAGGTAGCTGCTTGGGCGGCGGGGCCGCACAGGGTGAGACCGGCCAGGATGCCGATCCCCATAAATACTGCTTCTCGTTTTCTGTTCATGCTGTGACGCTCCTTCCGATTTTGTTGTGCGTTTTGCAAACACAACCATGCCGAAGAAGTGCCGGGAAGTCAAGAACAATCGGGGGAACAGTGTGGAGAAAAACTGTAGCGCAACCGAAGCACATTGCACAGCGGATGAGCCTCTTTTTGTTTTCTGCGGCGCAGATTTTACGGGGGTCACATGGTCTGCTCCCAATGCTGGTCGTTGCTAAACTTCTGACCCATGGCCATTTTTTTGATGGCCTCGCGGCGGCGCTGTTTGCTGTCCGTCCAGGTGGGCGGCGCGGGGAGCTGCCACTCATCGTCGCGCTCCAGGTCGGCAGCCACTTGGAACCACCCGGCGGCCAGTTCACCCATCCAGCCCTCGTCCGGCTCCGGCGTGGTGGGACGGAAGCCTATAGTCTGGCGGTAGAGGAGGAGCGCCTCCAGATTCTCCTTGAGGAAGGTTTCATCGTGTAGGCTGCTGTCCCGGCACTTGCGTCCGTTGGGACAGGTGAAGGTGATGTGCTTTCGGTTCGGCGTCCAGTTCACCTCATATCCTTCCATCTCCATGTTGGTGATGAAATCCTCGCGGGTGATGGAATACTCAAGCGCCTCGTTGATGGCCTGGATCAGATCCAGCTTCCAGCTGTCGCCGCGCAGGCCGGCCTGGTACTCGCCGGGCTTCATGCGCTTCTTTTTGGTACGCAGCTCGCACTCGTCCAGCACCCGAAGACCGTGGGCGAGGCAGATCTCGTCGTTCACTTTTCGGTGCGTCAGAAGGTTGCCGGGGCTTTGATGGAGCTTGTGGCCATCCTTGTGGCTGACGCTGTTCACCACCATGTGGTTGTGCAGATGACCGGTGTCAACGTGGGTGGCGATTACCACCTCGAAGCCTGGGAACTGCCGCTGGGCGAACTCCAGGCCGATGGCGTTGACCTCCTGGGGCGTGATATTGTCCTCTGCGGAGAAGGACTGGACGAAGTGGTAGAACTGTGTGCCTCCTGTTTTGTGGAAACGCTCTTTGGTCATCTGCATCTCGATGAAAGCGGACTGAGGAACACAGTCGCTGCCAGTGACCAGCCACGCATCACCCCAACGAGTTTTTTCCTCCTGTTCCACATAGTCGATCACGCCGCGCATCGAACTGGCGGACTGTTTTTTGCATTGGATCGCGGTGAAGGTTGCCATCAGCGCGCCTCCCGAACCAGCGCGGACAGCGTGTCACATAGTCGGGTGTACTCGTTGAGAAGATCGTCTCCGCGCAGGACGGTGAGTCGTCCCATGTTGGCCAGTGTGGTGAGCTGGTTAAGATTGCGGCCCTGGGCCTTCAGCTCAGAGAGCAGATCGTCCAGCCCTTCCACCCGCACGATTTCTTTGCCGAGAGCGCAGGTGGTGAGGTAGTCCGTGACGGTCATGCCTGCGGCCTTGGCACGCTGGCGGATAACCTTTTTGTCTGCTGGGGTCATACGGGCGGTGATAATTTCGGTCTTTTTCTTCTGCATTGAACTCCTTTCTCCCCCTTTAGGGGGCAGGGGGTGCCGGGGCATAGCCCCGGCGAGTGCGGGCGGCGTATAGCCGGACGCGATGCTTGCCCTACCCAAAAGGGTAGGCATCCGCCCCAACGGGGCGTTTCTGCGGTGCCCTCACCCGGCGCTCCCACGGTACGGTGGCAGGGCTGTCCGCAGTCAGGAGACGGGGATGCTTTGAAACGGTTTCTCCACAGCGGGGCACACGGGGGCCAACGCCGCGCTTCACGGCCGCTGGAGGGGTACGGATGCTACCCGACCCGTGGGAGGGCCACAAACGGCCTCAAAATGCGAAACATGGGGTCATGCTCCTAACTGGAGTTGGGCACGGGCGGTTTCCAGGGCCAGCCGCTCCAACTGCCGCTGATAGTGCGCTTCCAAAACATCTTGGAACGGGGAAACGGTATAGAGCAGGTTGCCATTTCGCTTGATACCCGCCTTGGTGGTGACGGTAGTGGGCTCTGTGCGGATGAGACCCTTGCGTTCGAGGCTGCCGACGTATTTGGCAACCGTATTTTCCGTCATGCCCACCGCTCTGCCAATCGTTTTGTAGCTGGGCCAGCACTGGCCCGTTTTTCGGTTGGCACAGCAGAGCAGATAGGAGTAGACAGCCAGCTCGCCAGGGCAGAGCCCGAGGATGAAGATCTCGTTGGGGAATGGGAACGTGTTTTTCAAGGGAGCGAATTTTTGCCGCCTGCTCAACCGTTGTCACCACCCTTCATGTGCTGTTCCACCCACTCCACAAACTTCTCTTTGGGCACGACCAACCGATTGCCGATTTTCAATACTGGGAAGTCAGCCTCGTGCATCAACTCATAGCTGCTGGACGGAACGATGCCCAGCACCTTTGCCACCATTGCTGCGTTGAGAAACAGCGGCAGGTCATCATAGCTTTTGTACTCAGATACTTTCATTTTCATCTTCCTTCCGTAAATTTCTATCGGTTACCATCCGTACCCCTTCCCTTTGGGACAGCTCCATGATAAAATAATCGCGGAGAGTTTTACATCAGGAAGTGATCTTTGTGGAAGAGACAGAACAGGTGATAGGCTATATCCCGAAGCTGTTGCTAATGGAGGCGGGGGAAGGACGGTTTTCAAGTGTTTTCCAGCATGGGGATGGGATGGTGGAGTGCTTGCCTGTTACCACACCCGCCAAGGATCTGATCGCCGCTGCAGAGATCGACTACCGGCCATACCGCCGGGAGATCAAACGGTTGCGGGACGAGCATCCGCTGCTCGCGGCGCGGTTGGACATACCGGTGGCGGACTTTGAAGACTTTGTGGCGGAGACACTGCTTCTGCCGTCCATGCTTCAGAAGACTGACCCGATGGGCTTTTTCGCGCTGGGGATCTTGCTGGATCAGGCATTGCGGAGAGAGGACGACGGCAGCGCGTTGTTCTTGCTGGACGCGGCACAGGAGCTGCTGCACGTGCTGGAGGAGCCGATTCGCACGCAGGTCTATCTGCGGAACATTTTGGAGATGGCCTTTGACGGGATGGAGCGGGTCAGCCAAAAGGAACGGTTTGAGAAGCTGTGCCGGATCTATCCGCAGATTGGGAGGTTGTGTGATCCGGCCAGTCTGCCTGATGTAGAGCGGGGACAGAGGGTGTTCAGAGCCAATTCAATATTTGGGCTGCGGATGCTGGAGCTGGCCCTTTATTTCCAGCAAGACAAGCAGCGCATTGCCCGGTGTGACTACTGCTGGGGCTGGTTCATCCCCAAGACGAAAAAAGCCACCCGGTACTGTGACCGGGTGACGGATGGGTTTCCGTGCAAACAGCGAGGGGCGCGGTTCAAGAGAAATTTGGTGGAGGACGAGGACGGCGCACTCAAACTCTGCAATCAGCTGCGGGACAGGATGTACGCCCGCCTTCTGCGCTGGCAGGATGTGCCGCACCGGGTGAGCGTGAAAAATTGATTCCCATGGACTATGAGCAGTACGAGGCATGGAGTGAGAACGCTCGTCTGGCCCGGATGGAGTATCTGAAGGGGAAGCTGACGGCGGAGGAGTTCCTGCGGCGGATCGACACCACCCACGAGCTGGACAGCTATGAGACGGACAGGGCGGGGCCGATAGGACAGACGGTCTGGCAGCAACGGGTGGCGGGGGATATCTCCTTCGACCCGGAAGTTTGCTATCCGGAGACGATCCAGTGCCTTGATTTTGACCCGGGTGCGGCGGAGCCGAAGTGGGAGATTTACACGGCGGACGATCTGCGGCGGGAGGAGCAGAAGGGGCATCAGAGCCTGCGAAAGAGGTATGGGAAGGCATAGCCAAGGATCAAACGATGATTCGATTGAGGCGAGACCCCAACCGGCTCAGTATTTCATTTGTGATTGTCCCGATCTGCTCCGCAAGGTCACAGGCGGTAATCTGCCGACTGCCGGACATTCCAATCAGCACCGCCGTATTACCTGCCGCGGCATCTGGAATGTCCGTGACATCCACCAGCAGTTGATCCATGCAGATCAAGCCGATGATGGGAGCTTCCGATCCTGCAATTAAGACCCGGCCCTTTCCACAGGACAAAGCGCGGGGAATACCGTCCGCATACCCGATAGACAGAACAGCAATTTTTCTGTCACGTTCGGCCCTATAGCCCAATCCATAACCAGCGGTTTCCCCGGCATACAAATCTTTTACCAGCGCAACACGCGCCTTCACCGACAGAACAGGCCGTAAATCTATCCGGCAGCTTTCCAAATCTGCTCCTTGGCTCAACACACCGTAAAGGGATATTCCTACCCTGGCGTAATCTCCGGCCAGTTCCGGGTATTGTAGCAATCCATTGCTGGACAGCAGATGGATTTTGCCGCAGTTAAGACCCCGCTTATTCAAATCGCAGATCACGCGGTCGAAAGCCGCCGCCTGTCCCATCGTGAATTTTTCCTTTTCCGCTGTCCGCACATCGGCTGCGCACAGATGGGTAAACATACCTGTTATGACAAGGTTTCTGTAATTAAACACACGGGCAATTTCTTCTTTTCGGCCTGCGGGTATCCCCAATCGGTGCATACCCGTGTCAATTTTCAAATGGACTTTGAGCTTCTTCCCGTAGGTGTTCAGCAACCGGGCATAGGATGTATCAACGACTGTTTGTGTCAGCCGGTATTTTCGCAGCATATAAAACTGTTCCGGGTGGGTATAGCCCAGCACCAGGATTTCCCCTTTGATACCACCCCGCCGCAGTTCCGCCCCCTCCGTCACGGTTGCAACGCAGAAAGCCATGATACCCAGGCGGTTCAGTTCTTTCGCGATCAACACCGCTCCATGTCCATAGGCGTTGGCCTTGACCGCCGGCATAAGGGCACAGCCCTCCGGGAGTATGGATCGCAGCTGCTGGACGTTGTGGCGCAGCGCGGCCCGATCCAGTTCGATCCAGGCCCGTCCCTGGGGAAAGCCCGCCCTCATCCCGCCACCGCCAGTTCGATCAGAGCGGAAATGACCTGTTCAAAGGACATCCCCGCGGCCTTCATCATATTGGGGTAGCGGCTGTGGGCGGTAAAGCCGGGGATGGTATTGACCTCGTTGAAGATCAGTCTGCCCTCCGGCGTCAAAAACTGATCCACACGGGCAAAGCCCTGACAGCCCAACGCCGGTAGATCCGTTTGGCGTTGGCCTTGATCTGCTCCCGCTGTTCCATCGGGATGCGGGCGGGCACATAGATGGCGGAGGTTTTTAGGGTATACTTTTCTGTGAAATTGAAAAACCCTCCGGCCAGCTCGATCTCGTCCGGCTCACCCACCGTCAGAGTTTCGCTTCCCAAGACGGCACAGCCCACCTCAAAGCCCGGCACAGCTTCTTCCAAAATAACGTGGTCGTCATATGCAAAGGCCAGCTTCAAGGCGGCAGACAGTTGGCCCCGCTCCACGACCTTTGTGATTCCGTAGGAGGAACCGGCCCGGACGGGCTTGACGAACAGCGGATAGCCCAGCGTTTCCCCTTCGGACATAGCGGCTGTGATGCCCATCCACCGCTCCAACACAAAGGACTGCGGAACCGCTACCCCTGCGGCCTGGACCAGCTTGTGGGCGCGGTCCTTGTCCATGCACAACGCCGAGGCCAGCACACCGCAGCCCACCAGCGGGATACCCGCCAGCTCAAAGAGGCCCTGCACCGTCCCGTCCTCCCCGTTCCGGCCATGAAGGACAGGGAATGCGGCGTCCAGGTGGATCGTCTGCATATCCCCCGGCCCAAGCACCAGCAGGGCCGGGGCGCTCCGATTAGGGCGCATGACGGCAGGAACACAGGTTTCCGCATTATGCCAAGTGTCGCTTTCAATGCTGTCCACCGGGCCGGTGTAGCGGAACCAGTCGCCCGCCTGGGAAATGCCCACCATCACCGGCTCATACCGGCTTCTGTCCATGTGCCGGAGAACGGCGGCGGCAGACTGGAGGGACACCCCATACTCCGGGGAACAGCCGCCGAACAGGACGGCGATCATTAGCTTGCTCATTCTTCTCCCTGCCTTTCCGCCAGATATTCCTCCAGGCACAGACCCTTTTCGTACATCTCCGTGGCCGCTTCCACGCCCACATAGCGGTAATGCCAGACTTCCTCGGCCACGCCGGTGAGTTCTGTCTTATAGCCAGGATAGCGGAAGATAAAGCCGTACTTGTAGCTGTTTTCCTGAAGCCAGAAATAGAGGTCGTAGGTGGCCCCGTTGATGTCCACCGCCAGTCCGATTTGGTGTTCGCTGTATCCGGGAACAGCCACCCACTGTTTTGCCAGTTCTTCCGCTTCACTCTTGGAGTGCCCCTCGTTCCGGTACTTGGCTACTTTGTCGTCAAAGAGCTTCTGCTGCTTGGCCTGGGTTCGGTAGCCGGACACCACCATCGGCAACTGATCCCAATTCCCCTCTTTGGCCGCTTCCAGCAGTTCCATCAGGGGCTCATAAATGCGTTCATCCACTTCCTCTCCGCCGGAGAGCTTCACCAAATTTGCTTGATAATGTTCCGGGATAGCATTTTCATAGTTTACCAGTACAAGATTCCAGTCGGTATCGTTGGCCGCTGGCTGAATTTTTTCAGTTGATAGGCCAGCCTGCTCCTCGTTCTGCACTTGGGCTGTGGCCGGAGCGAATGTACCCTTTGTGGTTGTTTCTTCCCCGGGCGTCCTTTCGCCAAACGACAGAAAGACATACACGCAAAGGACCGCCACCAGCAGCGTCATCAGGATGTCTCCCCAGGGGAACCGCTGGCGGCGGTTTTGGCGGCGGGGATGGCTGTTAGGGACTTGTATCATGTTTTCTTCCATTATTAAAAGCTCCTTTCAAGCGTGGGGCAAAAGTGCCCCTGTCAGCATTGATTTTACTGGACAGAGGCACTTGGAACTTTAATATGAGGTTGTTTATTCCCTAAGAAAATCCTAACATAATGCGGACATTCTGCTAACCTGCTTTTGACACACGGGGCGCAGGCTTGCGTCTGCCAGAATCGCGCCGGTCAACATCCCGCCGCCCACTGAGACGGTGATTTGGAATGTGTGGGCGGTGTCATTGCGCACCTTCAAATCCAGCCAGCCCTCGGCCACCGCCGTGTCCGCCTCTTTTGGGATGCCGGGGGCG
>ERZ808046.1151-NODE-1151-length-13345-cov-6.622777_pt1 | contig 13345 bp, 18 predicted proteins | sample MGYA00380196_ERZ808046 | MGnify/ENA primary metagenome ERZ808046 (study PRJEB31490, sample SAMN06133421) | mouse gut metagenome | isolation source: Z6_2 | host: mice | place: China: Chengdu | collected 2015-05 ...
TGAACCGCGTAGTACCGAACGGTACGCTACGTGGTGTGGAAGGGGAGGGTCAAATCTCCCCTATCCGATCAATAAGCCGGCTCGCGAAGCGTGACAGCGTGTTATACTGAGCGTCAGATAAATCAGTCAGTATTTCTGATCAGCCGGTCCAGAACGGATTCATAAAAAGTAAGGTCTTCTTCCGACAGGAGACTGAGCTTATCAGTAATCTTGTGGATGCGTTCCGGGTTTTTCAGGGCACTGTCAAAAAATTCTACAGGACTGATACCAAAATAGTCGCAAATCTCAAAAAAGGCTCCCATGGAAGGGGAAGTCCTGCCGGAACTGATGGACTGAATATAGGATTTACTGTGTCCAAGTTCCAGACTTAGCTGATATTCGGACATTTTTTTGCGCATTCTCAGTTCGGTAATTCTGTCCCTTACGAATTTTTCGTTCATAACAATCTCCCATGCCGGATTTTTACCTGCTGCTAATTATTTCTCTGATAACAGTTTATATAAAATCAGTCATGCTTATACTTTTCAAAATAGCTAGATATATATAAAAAGTGAATAAACAACTAATTATAGTAGTTATATACTGAATTTATTGGGAGATTATGGGAATTAGTGTAATATAAAGAGAAACAGATGCAGTAATTTGGGGAAATTTGCGGGAGCATGAGATAATTCAGGAGAGACCGATGAGCATGCAGGATGGTTTACTATATATTATTTTGAACGCCTTAAAGAGCTATGTGCTCTGTAAAACTTTCGGTCTGTATTTTGAAAAGGAGAGAAAAAGGATATTCCTGCCGCTGCTGTATGCGGCTTATTTTTTGGAGGAATGTCTGAGCAGTTATATTATCGGGGAGAGCAGAATGAAGCTGCTTTTAAATGCAGGCGCGCTTCTTTTTCTGTTGATGGCAGGCTATAAAGGCCGTAGAAGAAAAAAGATTCTTATGGCTGTTCTGAGCGCAGGCGTGGAAGGAGTGACATCGGCGCTTTCTCTGCCCGGGGAGGTCTGGAGTATTTTCTTCTGGGTGATGGTATATTTTGTCCTGGAGGACATGGTCGAAAAAAACCGGATATCTGATGATCAAAAGGAACGGGAAATCATAAAATTGCAGCTGGAGATGTATAAACGGCAGTTAAACGCCATGGAAGAGCAGGGAATTGCCGGCAGGATTTTGCGGCATGATATGAAACATCATACAAGAATGCTGGCCGATTATATCAGCCAGGGAGAAAACCGTAAGGCACTGGATTATATGAAAAAAATGGAGCTTTACGCCGGCGGGTGCAGACAGAAGATCAGAACAGGGAATGGGGATGTGGACAGTATTCTGAATTATTTTGCGGAGGAGGCTGACAGAATCGGCGGTAAAGTGACAATGGATGTACAGCTCATTCAAAAGCTTCTGATGGATGGCTTTGATATCAATGTGATATTGGGTAATCTCCTTCTTAATGCCTGCGAGGCAATGAAAAAGAGCGAGCGAAAGGAACTGTCGGTGGTCATGGGGTATGCCAGAGGTATATTGACAGTCAATATTAAAAATACCTACAATGGAATTCTAAAACAGAAAGGGGGAAGGATTATGACCACAAAGGGGGAGAACGGCAATCACGGTATGGGACTGATGAGCATACGGAAAACAGTGGATAAATATGATGGAGAGATGGAAGTTTTCTTTACCCCGGAGGTGTTTGGGGTGAAGGTGATGCTGTTCGTTCCGCCGACAGGGCAGTGAAAGGATTGGAATTGTAGAGGTATGAGATAAAAAAAGGATGGGGTTTATATGGTTCGGACAGTTCCCATGCTTTTGGAAACATTGTCTGTTTCAGGCTGTATGGCCATTATTTTGCTTTTTCTGGTTGTGTTTTGGCGGCAGAAATCCAGAGCCGAGGAAGAGAGAAAAATCCGGCAGACACAGATGAGCCGTCTGTATTATGAAGCTTATGATGAGCTGCTTACTTTAGTCAGAGAGAGGCAGCACGATATGAATAATCATATCAATGCAATTTTGGGGATGATCTATACCATTGACAATTATGAGGATTTGGTGCGGTCCCAGCAGGAGTATATGGGTGAGGTGATGGAAAAAAATAAGGAGGCAAGGCTTCTTTTGGCGATAGAAAATCCTCTTATCGTGGGCTTCATTTACAGGAAAATCCAGCAGGCGGATAAATATGGAATTGAGGTGGAGCATCAGATTGCCGTGAAGGAAAAGGAAACAGGAGTTCCGGATTATGAGCTGATTGAGATTCTGGGCATTTTGTTTGACAATGCCATGGAAGCGCTCTTACACAGCACGGAAGGAGAGAAGCTGATCCGGCTGGAGATGAGGCATGATAATATCCGGCTGAGGATTTCGGTTGCCAATGTCAGCAGGGTGTTTGCGGCGGATGAGATTGAACGGTTTTTTCAGACGGACTTCACAAGTAAAGGAGAGGGCCGTGGGCTTGGGCTGAAAAAGCTTAAAAAAATTGTTGCCGGTTTGAAAGGAGTGATCGAGGTGTCCAACCGGAGGGAGGGAAATGTCAATTTCCTGGAGTTTACGGTTTTTCTGCCTGAAACCGGAAGGTGATCAACCTCAGGTTGATATTTGTTTTTCCCTCTTAAAGGAGGATGTATTGTAAATTATGCTTTATTCACCTAAACTATACAGCGCTGAGAAACAGAAATAATTCGGCCATTGGCTGAACGGTCAGGTATATTGGAGGTGGATGTGAAATGATCGATATGGAGAAATGAGGACAATTTTGACCTTGAAAATGACAGGGAAAAGGTGCGCAGTATATCTGCGTGTGGGATTAAGTATAATACGATTGATTCCTTCGGCGTGGATACGCCGGAGCTGCGCAGGGAGCAGATTGCGCTTCTTGAAGAAGCGCTCAGGCTTGATGAGGAGAGCAGGAGGATGGCGGGGGTGATATTGGAAATAGCCGAGGTCTAATCAATAGTACTTGCCTGTTCAAAAAAAACCAATGATAATACATTTTTCGCTTTTTGTATTGCTGATAGTTATACAATAGTATATAATAATATTATGAAAGCGGCGATTGCGGGAGCACGAAGTGCGGAGCAATCGGCTTTCATGTCGTGGTGGTACGCCGTTTTACGGCGTATGAAAGTTTAATAAGAAAGGCGGAATAATTATGGCTACCAAAAGCGCAAATGTACTTGCACGTGTTGAACCGGAAGTAAAGGAACAGGCAGAAGCTATCATGTCCAAGCTTGGATTACCTGCTTCTGTGGTAATCAACGCATTATATAAACAGATCATCATGACTAAAAGTATTCCTTTTTCTCTGTCATTGCCCGAAGAACCTGCTACACTGGATTCCCTGACCACAGAGAAATTTAATTCCATTATGGAAACAGGACTGTCACAGGCCAAAGCCAATCAATCGCGTTCTGCTGCTGTTGTACTTGCAGATTTAAGACGGGAGTTGCAATAATGGATAAAACTTATACTGTAAGAATTACTTCTCAGGCTGAAGATCAAATGCAGGAAATCATACACTATATAGCCTGCATCGGGTCATACCGCCAGCTGATTCGGTGGAAAAATTCCCCTTGACCGGAAAGGACAGGTTATGGTATCTCATAAGGGGAAAGGAAATTGGGGAGTGACTATGCGTATTGCAGTGTGTGATGATGAAAAAGCCCAGAGAAGCCTGATCACAAAATATCTCCAGGAATGGGCCGGGGAAAATGGACAGATACTGGAAATCTCGGAATTTTCTGATGGGGAGAGTCTGCTTTTTTGCTGGGAGGATGACAGGCGCTTTGATCTTCTGATACTGGATATTGAGATGGGAGCCTTAAGCGGCATGGAGCTTGCCGGGCGGATCCGAAGAGAAGATGAGGAGATTCCCATTCTTTTTATCACAGGTTACGAAACCTATATGGCCCAGGGATATGAGGTGGCCGCCATCCAGTATTTGTTAAAGCCTCTCTCTGAAGAAAAGCTCTTTGCGGTTCTGGGCAGGCTTAAGAGAAGACAAAAGCCTGAGGAGAAACTTAAGTTTCTGACAGGGGAGGGCATGCTTTTGCTCACGCCCTCGGAAATCTGGTTTGCGGAGGCTCAGGGGCATCAGAGCCTGCTTTTTACAGCCCGCGGGAGCTATCAGCTTCGCCACTCCATGACGGAGCTTTTGAAAATGCTGGGAGGGAAAGAAGGGTTTGTGCGCTGCCACCGCTGCTATCTGGTGAATTTAAGACATATCTCGGCGATCACCAGAACAGAACTTGTGATGGACGATTTCAGGAGACTTCCGGTGAGCCGCAGCGCTTATAAAGCGGTGAATGAGGCATTTATTGCCAATTATGGGGCAGGGATAGCAGGCCGGACAGACTGAAAGCTTATCTGGCGATGAATAACAGAAGCTCTTCGGAAAATGCAAAGAAAGGAAATTTATGCTGACAGCCGCTGTAATCATAAGCATCCTTATTATAAATATACTGCTCTGGTGGCTCCTTCTGCCAAAGCTGGTGGAGAAAAAAATTTCCCGCTTTCAGAATGATCTGGTAAACAGGTACTATGACGAGATAGAGGTGATGTACCGGAAAATGCGGGGGTGGCGTCACGATTACCACAATCACATTCAGGTGCTCAAGGCCAACATGAGCCTTGAGGAATACGGACAGGCCATGGATTATCTGGATAAGCTGGAACAGGATCTGACAGAGGTAGACCGGGTTTTAAAGACGGGAAATGTGATGGTGGACGCCATCTTAAACAGCAAGCTGTCCATGATACAGGAGAGACACATTGCGGTGGACGCGACGGCTGCGGTGCCTGGGGATATCGCCGTATCGGGAATTGATCTGTCGGTTTTGATCGGGAATTTACTGGATAACGCCATGGAGGCCTGCCTGGAAATTCCGGAGGAAAAGGACAGGTTTATCCGTATCTATATTGATATTGTAAAAAAGCAGCTTTATATTTCCGTGACCAATTCCATGAAAGGGAAAGCCAAAAGGACAGACGGAGGTTTTCTCTCCCGGAAGCCGGGCAGCCATGGATTTGGGATTTTCAGGATTGACAGTATTGTAGCCAAATATCACGGCTACTTAAACCGGCAGACGGAAAACGGGGTGTTTGCCACGGAGGTGATGCTGCCGCTTGTAAGGACAATGGGATGAAACGCTCTTTTTGTACTGAACTTTTTGCTTGTAACCTCCCATATTTAATTACTATTAAAAAACGGTGATACTTTATATCAAAGATCAGTTCACTATACAAACAGCATGATTTTGGATATAATATAACATGACAGCAGAAAATACATAGAAGAAAGGGGCAGATTATCATGTTAGCGGCAGTAAAGGGATATTATAACGGCAGTCATATTGTAATTGATGAAGACATCAATTTAAGTACCGGGCAGGAAGTTATCGTGACCATTCTTGACACGCATAGCATACCTGAAAAGAAAATAGACCTAAAAAAATATATGGGCAGGGGCGAAAAAATGTTCCATACCGATGCACAAGATTATATAAGGGAGATGCGGGACAGTGACAGAATATAAGAAAATCTTTTTAGATACCACTCCCATTATTTATTTCCTTGATGCGGATATTAATTTTGCTGAAAAAGTTGAGCAGATATTTGAAGGATTTATAGAAAAGAAATGCTTCATGGTAACATCCACGATCACCTGCACGGAATATCTGACCTATCCATACAGGATCGGGAACACAGAAAAAATAAATGTTTTCTTTGAATTTTTAACAGACTGTAAGGTACAGATACATCCAATTGATATTAGCATAGCCAAAAAGGCAGCACAGATACGCGCCAAATATAAAGATTTTAAGACGATGGACTGTCTGCAGCTTGCCACTGCCTGTCTGCAACAATGTGACCTGTTCCTTACAAATGATAAGCAGTTACGCCAGTTTGATGAGTTAAAATGTGTGGTTATTGATGATTTTAAATGACGTTAAAAGTTGCTTGCGCTCTGATTAATACCACTTCTGCACTCCATTTACTACAAAAATAAGGAGCATAGCAACCACCGCCCTATACAATTCGTGCACGCAGAGGAGTCATTCGTGCGCGAATTTTTTTATGGGAAGAATCTATGCTATAATTTTTACAGTGACCGCCCAGGAAAAAGATTTTTACCGCCCGCGATAAGTGAGGATGCAGGGAAAGGATGGAAGAACCGAAATGAGAAACTGGCTTGGCAATATCCTCTACAACATCAAAGCATCAAAGAAATGGGACAAAAAGCTTTTTTATTATCAGTTTCTGCCTGTACTTCCCAATGTGGCTGCCACCTATCTGGGACTTTTGCTGCCGGCAAAACTGGTGCAGGGATTGGAGGAGGGCTGGGAAATTCAAAAGCTCCTTGCCTTTATTTTTGTCATTTATCTGGGAATGTGTCTGCTTAAAATGCTGGACAAGGGGATGAGCGAGTATCTTTACCGGAATTATCCCACCCTTACCATGTACTATGAAAAGCTCTGCTATAGCAAGGTTATGAGGCTGGACTACCGGATGCTGGAGGAACCGGAAACCGGAAAACTGATGGGGAATACCTGGAATGTGCTGCGCAACGAATTCGGGTTTAGAAGCTCCCTGTGCGGTGTCCCGCAGATTTTAAGCAGCATGGCAGGAATTGGCTGGTATGGCATTCTGATTGCCAGGAAGAGCTTTGTGATCATCCTTCTTGCCCTGGCCAATACTCTTCTGAGCACTTTGTTTATGTCGATGCTCCGCAAAAATCAGGAAAAGCTCCATAAAAAGGTAGGAACTTATTCCAAAAGAACTGCCTACGTAAGCAGAGAGTCCATGGACAGGCAGGCGGGAAAAGATATCCGCATGTATCAGATGACGGACTTACTTTTAAAAAAGTATGACCAGGCGCTTACGGATATGGGTTCTATTTTCCGGCAAATCCATAACGGCGCTTTTTTAAGGGCGGCAGGGGAAGCGCTGGTCACTTTTCTGGTAAATGGATTTTCCTATTTTTATCTGATTACGCTTCTGGTGAAGGGAGAGATGTCAGCTTCCGCTTTTGTGTTGTACATGGGGCTTGTGGGGAGCCTTTCGGGATATTTCGCACAGCTCATGGAACAGCTCGTCACCTTAAATCCGGTGAGTGTGTCCATAAGCTATATCCGGCAGTTCCTTGCCCTGCCGGAGAGGGCGGACTGGTCAGCCCGGGGGGTGGGAGAGGAAAAGCTCATGGAGCTGAAAAGAGAAGGGGTAAGGGTGGAATTTCAGAAGGTAAGCTATACCTATCCGGGTACGGAGGAACCTGTTCTGCGCAACGTTGATCTGACCATTGGGCCGGGAGAAAAGCTGGCGCTGATCGGGCTTAATGGGGCGGGAAAGACCACGTTGGTAAAGCTTTTGTGCGGTTTTTACAGGCCCGGGTCAGGGAGGATTCTCATAAACGGTATTCCGGTTTCGGATTTTTGCAGGGAGGAATATTTTGAAGGGATCTCCGTATTGTTTCAGGATGCCACCCTGCTTCCCATGACGCTGGATTTTAACCTGACGGGAAAAGCGCCGGAAGAGATTGACAGAAAAAGGCTTGCATGGGCGCTTAAGGTTTCCGGCTTCTGGGAAAAGTATCAGAGCCTTCCCCAAAAAGGGGAATCTCTCCTGGTGCGGGAGGTTAATGGTGGGGTGGACTTTTCCGGCGGGGAGAAGCAGAAGCTTCTTTTTGCCAGGGCTTTATATAAGGAAGCGCCGCTGATGATTCTGGACGAGCCCACGGCCGCCTTAGACCCCATAGCGGAAAATGAGATGTATTTGAAGTTTAACGAGGCAGCCAAGGGGCGAACCTGCCTCTATATTTCCCACCGCCTTTCCAGCACCCGGTTTTGCGACAGGATTCTCCTGATGGAGGAGGGAGAGGTGAAGGAGGAGGGAACCCACCAGGAACTGATGGCAAAGGGAGGGCGTTACCGGCAGCTTTTTGAGCTGCAGAGCAGGTATTACAGGGAGCAGGAAGAGCAAAAAAGAAGGAACGCATTTATGGAAGGGTAAGCATAAAAATCGGCAGCAGGAGGTTACTATGAGCAGGCAGGAATGGGGTTATCTTTGGTTTTTGCTTAAGGATATTATAAAAAGGGAGAAGGGATGGTTTGCCGATATGGTCATTTTTGGGGTGACGGAAGCTATCCTGCCTTATATCAGCATTTTTGGGATGGGGAAGCTTTTGGACGGGGCTTATGAGGGGGCGCAGGCAGAGCGGCTCTTTGCATATGCTCTGGCAATTCTTCTGGGAACCTTAGCCTGCAGGCTGATGATGGACAGGGCGGCAGCGGGTTTCTGGCGGAAGCTGGATTATACCAAAGACTTGGAATCCAGGGGCATGAATGCCAAGAGCCTTTCCATGGATTATGAATATCTGGAGGATGTACATGTGCAGGAGCTCAGGAGCCGGGCTTTTTCCAAGTCCTATTTCGGCATCCAGGGATGGTTTATGTGGCATTTCCGTTATGTTTTGGAAGCGGTGATTTCCTTTCTTCTGACATTATGCCTTTTTCTTCCCGTGCTGTTGGGGGAAGGAGGAAGGGGCTATGGCATGATCGGTATCTCCCTGGGGTTGTGTCTTGTGATCGGTATTATGGTGAGAACTAATTATCGGGCAAGTGTCCACTATATCAGAGAGATTAATAAATGTTATAATACCATGGACGGACTGTTTCACAAAAAGCGTTATTTTGCGGAACTCCTTTCCGGGGCGGAAGCACAGAAGGACTTGCGGGTGAACGCCCAACAGGAGGAAATCAATAAGGAGATTGAGACGGTATGCAGAAAGCTGCGGGAAAAGGAGCTTTTCCAGAACAGACTTTATGAAAAGCGTAAGGCAATTGATCTTTCGACCATGGGACTTTGTGAGCTTCTTGTCTATCTTTTTGTGGGCCTGCAGGCTTATCTGGGTCAGATCTCCATAGGAGGCGTGGTGGTATATGTTGCTGCCATGGTACGGCTTACGAGTGCCATTAATTATTTTGGGGTAACCCTGGGGAATATGAAGCAAATGGCCATGTTTGCCGGGGATTATGCCCAGTATATGGGGCTGGGACAGCGCAAGTATGTGGGGACGATTCCGGTGGAAAAGCGCCGGGATAACCGTTTTCAGATATCCTTTGAGCATGTGTCCTTTCGCTATCCGGGGGCGCATGAGGAGAGTATTCGGGATCTGACCATCTCCTTTGAGATTGGGGAGAGGATGGCGATCGTTGGCAGGAACGGCTCCGGAAAATCCACCTTTATTAAGCTCCTGTGCCGCCTTTACGATGTAACCGAGGGTGTGATCAAGTTAAACGGCATCGATATCCGCAAGTATGACCCGGAAGAATACAGCCGTCTGTTTGCTGTGGTGTTTCAGGATTTTCGCATCTTTGCCTTTTCCCTTGGGGAAAATGTCGCGGCTTCGGAAGCGGCAGATAAGGAGCGGGTGAGAGATGCCCTGCGGCGGGCAGGCTTGGGGGAGAGGACGGAGGAGCTCAGGGCAGGTCTTGCTACCTGTGTGGGAAAGGACTACGGGGAGGATGGCGTGGCCTTTTCCGGCGGGGAGAAGCAGAAGATGGCCATTGCCCGGGCAATCTACAAGGATGCCCCTTTTGTCATCATGGATGAGCCCACGGCCGCCTTAGATCCCAAAGCGGAGTGCGAGGTGTATGCGGGATTCGATAAAATGGTGGGGAATAAGACCGCCCTTTATATTTCCCATCGGCTGGCCTCCTGTCGGTTTTGCGAGGATATTCTGGTGTTTGACCAGGGCAGGGTGGTTCAGCGGGGAAGCCATGAGGAGCTGAAAGAGAAGGAGGGACTTTACAGAGAACTGTGGGAGGCGCAGGCGAGGTATTATGATACTGTTTTTTAAATATGGTATATTTGAATAAGAAAAATTTTTGGATGAAGGAGAAAGGTAACAATGAATCGTGATGACATCATTACATACCTGAAAAATTTCAGCATGGAAAAACCCTATGTCAACGCCATGTGGCTGGAGGGTGCGGACGGAATCGGCAGAGTGGATGAATATTCAGATATAGACTTCTGGTTTGATGTGGAGAAATCTCATCAGGAGCCATTTCTGTATGAGTGTATTGAAGCCTTAGGTAAGCTCGCCCCCATTGATTCCAGAGTGGATGAGATAAGGACGGCAATTGCCCAGAGCAACATCCATCTGGAAAATACTTCGGAATATCTGACGCTGGATATCTGCGTTCAGTCACATGAGATCAGGGGAAAGGGCGTGACCTGCTACAACAGAAATGATATCGCAGAACTGCCTTTTATTCTGTTTGATAAGAAAAACATCATTTCCTTCTATGACTATGAAATAGATAAGGAGGAGATCCGGCGGGTGCTGGAGGAGAACAAAAACAGGCTTCTGCAAAAGAGCAGGGTGGTGAAGTATATCAAAAGAAACCAGTACTTGGAGGCCTACATGAAGTATATGGAGAATGTGACAGAGCCTCTGGTAAGCACTGCGCGGCTGCTATATACGCCTAAGCACCAGGAGTATGGCCTGTGCCATATCTCACAGCATCTGCCTCCAGAGATAGTCAGCCAGTTGGAGCCCTTTTACAGAGTGACCTGTTTAAAAGAGATAGAAGAAAATCTGCAGAAGGCGGTGCGGTTATTTGCCGAATATGAAAGCAGGTTGAAAGAGAAATATCAGCTTTGAGAGACGAGGGGAGAAAAACTCTACCTCTCTTAGTGCGGCAGCTCAGTTGTTCATGTTCCAAGCGATGCAAATGTAGTGCCCAATTGTGTGTCAAAGCCAAGGGACTGATACATTTCTTCATCACAGGGGGCACAGCAGACGGTCAGACTTGCAATGCCGTTCTCCCTGCACCAGTTCTGTGCCGATTGTGCCAATTTTCGGGCAATTCCTTTTCTGCGGAATACCGGCTCGATATAAAAGTCGTCAAACACGCCCGTATCGGAACAGGAAAAGGTCGAAAAACATTTTGCCACACTGCACATTCCCACAGCCCGATAGCCGCGTTTTGCCATATAAAATGTGAGCGTGTCTTTATTGTACTTAAAAAATGGGGGAAATGCAAACCATATTCAGTAACAGTTTAGGCTCTGACCCGGGATTCCACATTCAATAACATGGATAATTGACACCATAAATAAAAAGAGATACAGTGTAAAAGAGGAGGAAGTGAATGTGGTATGGAAAAAAGAGTATCGGAATCCAGAATCGAGCAGGTATACCAGGTGCGGCCGGAGTATTTGAACGGCGCAGGAAGGCTTTTCGGCGGGAAATTGATGGAGTGGATCGACGAACTGGCGGGGCTTGTGGGAATCAGGCATGCCCAGCAGGATGTGATAACGGCTTCTGTAGATAACCTGAAATTTATCCGGGGAGCTTATTTAAAAGATATACTCGTGCTGATCGGAAGAGTGACATTCGTGGGAAGAACTTCCATAGAAGTGCGGGTGGACACTTATATAGAAAGTCTTGATGGAATCAGGAAGCCCATAAACAGAGCCTACTTAACGCTGGTTGCGGTCGATGCCGCCGGAAATCCTGTGGAAGTGCCGGGGCTTATCCTGGAGACGGAGGCGGAGAGGGCGGAGTGGGAGGCCGGAAAAAAGAGACGGGAGATGCGCAGGCAGCGCCGGGAGGAAGGATTTTGAAATAGACTTTATATCCTGAGTGTGTTATATTTGGTTTATACGAATTCGATTCAGATAACGGTTTCCTGAAAACGGGAGGTGATAATATGCCAAATGCTCTTGAAGTGGCCAAAGATGTGATCGAGCAGTTCCAAAAGGTTCAAAAACACATGTTAATAGCAAAAGAGGAAAATGCTGCGAGAACATATGAAAGTTTAAAAGACGATTATTTATCCTTAAAGGCGATACTCAATGTAGCCGGCGTTAATTTGACTGATATTGATAAGATTAAGGAGTAGCCGGCAGATAGCAGGACGAAAGAGAGGACAGGGGATATGGCTCAAAAAATAAAGGGAAAATGTAAATTCTGCGGTAAGGAATATGCATTCGGTTACATGAACAGACATTTGTCATCCTGCAAGGAACGCCAAATTAGTCTTGCAGCTCAGAACGGAAAGAAACAGTGCGGATATTTTGAACTGGCAATTTATCCCGCCTATGGCAGAGATTACTGGTTGTTCATTGAGATTAAGGAGACTGCCACGCTGCGGGATCTGGACATATTTTTACGGGATATATGGCTTGAGTGCTGCGGACATTTAAGCGCGTTTAACATTGGCGGCATCAGCTATGAGGAGGAACCGGATGAAGATTCTTTCTGGGATGAGCCGGCAGAGAGTATGAATCACAAATTGAGTAAGGTGCTGTATAAGGGCATGACCTTCGGCTATGAATATGATTTCGGTTCTACCACAGAGCTGAAGATTACGGTAGTCAATTACAGAAAAAAGGATTGGACGAAGGAAAAACTGACAATCTTGTCAAGAAACAATCCTCATGAATATATCTGTGAGGAATGCGGAAGAAAACCTGCAACGGTTATCTGCACGGAATGCTATTGGGAAAGCGGCGGCGGTTTTTTGTGTGAGGATTGCAGCAAGACTCATGAATGTGGGGAAGACATGCAATTGAATATATGTAATTCCCCCCGAATGGGAGTCTGCGCCTATGAGGGAAGCGATGACTATCCTGACCAGTTTGTGCCGGATGTTGGGTGAAATCGTCAACATAAGGATGTCTTGATATCCGTTGTTTTTTATAAGAATGAGCGAATATCAGCGGTCAGCTTTTCTTCCAGCTTAATAAGACGTTTGGCGATATCCTTCGATTTCCCATCGGCCGCTTTATATTGGTTCAGGTATTTATAAAGGGATTTAATGCCCATGTTGCAGCCGTCTGTCATGAGATCGGCAATCGCCGCATCAGATTCATTCACGGTAAGTTTTACATTTGTTTTTATCCATGACATACTTTTAGCCATGGGATTTGGCTCCTTGCCCTGGTCATGATAGCTGCTCAGCAATTCTCTTATTTCGATTTCGAGCTTTTCGTGCCCGGATAAACAGTCTGCCAGGCAATGCCGAAGAAGGTCTGCATGAACATATTCCAGAACATCATGGATGGATGAAATACCCATTTTGACCCCGGCATCGCATTCACGCAGTAATTTTATCGTATCATCTTCTATCATAAGAATCACTCTCCTTTCACTTCATGGAATAGTATACCCAATTTTTTACGGCATACGGATATTTTGCAGCGGCAGTTTTATATTTCTGCCACGGAGATTCTTCTGCCTGTTTAAAAACTTGTTGAAATACTGAATGCGCTGTGATAGGATACTTTACAAAGCAAAAGATTTCTTCCGGCAGGACACTGTGAACTGCCGCGTCTGAAAGAACA
>ERZ808046.1153-NODE-1153-length-13308-cov-3.886403_pt1 | contig 13308 bp, 12 predicted proteins | sample MGYA00380196_ERZ808046 | MGnify/ENA primary metagenome ERZ808046 (study PRJEB31490, sample SAMN06133421) | mouse gut metagenome | isolation source: Z6_2 | host: mice | place: China: Chengdu | collected 2015-05 ...
CAGCCCAGGGAGGGGCGGCCGAGTGGGCTTGGCACCGGGGGAGAGGATGAGCTTGTCGTAGCTCTCCTCAAAGCTCTCGCCGGTGCCCAGATTTTTGACGGAGACGGTCTTTTTATCCGGGTGGATGGCGGTGACCTCGTGCCGCACCCGCATATCCACCTGGAAGCGGGCGAAGAAGCTCTCCGGCGTCTGGAGGGTGAGGGCCTCGGGGGCCTCAATGACCCCGCCAATATAGTAGGGCAGGCCGCAGTTGGCGTAGGAGACATACCCCGACCTCTCAAAAACCACGATCTCCGCCTGTTCGTCCAGCCGGCGCAGCCGGGCCGCCGCCGTGGCGCCTCCCGCCACTCCGCCGATTATAACTACTTTCATGTCAGCGTTCCACCTTTTCTTATTTTGATGGTTTTATAATACTCCGAATTTTCCGCAAGTTCCGTGATATTGTCACAAGGGCTTTGTGCAGCCGCTCCCTGTATGTGTGCAGCCCTGATCCTCCGGTTCAACATTTTGCCCGCGGGATCAGGGGGGCGCAAGCCGGGTTAAAATGTAACGCGCATCTGACGCCAGACCACATCTCCATGGGTGGACCGGGAAATGCCCTCGTCCACAAAGCCAAATTTGGTGTAGTAGTGCACAAGGGCTTCCTTGCACGTTAGCACCACCCCCGGCGGCCCTGCGCTTTGGCCGCTCCAACCACATGGCGCAGGAGCCGCCCGGCGCAGCCCTGGCGGCGGTAGGCCGGAATGGTGTCCACGCCGAAGATCATCTGCCACGCGCCGCCCTCATCGTGCAGGGAGGCGTCCTCATACATCTCGTCCCGCAGGTCCGGCTCGTCCGTCACCATGCCGTTGACAAAGCCCACCATGGCGCCGCCGTCCAGCAGCACCCAGAAGTGGTCGGGATAGGCGGCCACGCGGGCCGAGAGGCTGGCGGGGCTGGCGGCCTCTGCTGCGGGGAAACAGGCCGACTCAATTTGAATGATTGCGGGCAGGTCTTCGGGAACAGCGGTTCGGATCTCCATGGCGGTGTCCATCCTTTCCGGTCAATCCATCATAATTTTGACAATTTCTTTGTCGGTCTCCCGCATCCCCTCCCGGCCCAGACGGCCCACGTTGCGGATGGTGGCCTCCACGCCCTTGGTAATGATGCCGTCGCCGGAGCGAAACTGCTGGCCGTTGAGGTACATATGGTAGCCGAGAATACCCGCCTCCACGCTGGAGGCGATCTTAGCCGCGCAGCTGGGCTTGGCCCCGTCGCAGATGATGCCGGAGACGATGGCCAGGGCGTTGACCAGGGTGTGGGAGATGGCATTGCAGTCCGCACCCTGGAGGTAGGCGATGCCGCAGCCCGCTGCGCAACCCGCGCTCACCGCGCCGCAGTAGGCGGACAGCCGGCCAATGCCGGTCTTTTCATGAATGGCGATCAGGTTGGACAGCGCCAGCGCCCGGTACAATGTCTCCTGAGGCGCACCCAGCTCCTTCGCATATTCAATCACCGGGATGGAGACCGTGATGCCCTGGTTCCCGCTGCCGGAGTTGATGACCACGGGCAGCTCGCAGCCGCTCATCCGGGCATCGGAACCGGCCGCCGCCTTGGCCGCGGCCCGGTTGCGTACATCGCCGCCGTAGAATTTCAGCATGGTGGCGCCGATGTTGGCGCCGTAATCGCCGTTCAGCCCCTCCTGAGAGATGGCGGTGTTGCATTTGATCTGGGTGTCCAGCGGACCTCGGATGTCAGCCAGATCGCAGGTGGAGGCAAAGTCGAAAATATCCGCCACGGTGAGCAGGCTCTTGTCGGTCAGGCCCTGTTCGCCGGAGTTTTCCACGTCACAGCCCACGGGGGTCTCCTGGTCGGTGTTGTCCAACAAAACCTGGTCGTTTTTCCGAATGTAGGCAATATTGGTGTGGTAATGGCTGATGCGCACCGCAACGCAGTCGCCGCCCCGGTGGAGCGACACGATGATGTCAAAAATGATCCCATTGTCAACAGCCTCCACGGTGACGGGCACGGATTCCAAAAACGCCCGCATGGCCTGCTTCTCCCCGGCACTGACCTGGGAGATCACCTCCAGCTTCCGTTCCGCCTTACCCGCCACGATGCCCGCCGCGGCGGCGGCCTCGATGCCCTTCATGCCTCCGGTGTTGGGGACGATGACGCTTTTCACGTTTTTAATGATGTTGTTGCTGACGCCGATTTTCACCCGGTCCGGCTCCTGCCCCAGCACCTCCCGGGCCTTGGCGGCGGCATAGGCGATGGCGATGGGCTCGGTGCAGCCCATCGCGGGGATCAGTTCCTCCTTCAGGATCTGTACGTAAGCCTGATAAACAGGGCTGTTCTTTTCCATGGAATTCATTCTCCTTTTGAGGGCCGCTTTTCGGCCAGGATGTCCACGATGGTTTTCTCGGCGGCAGTCATGCCGGGGGAGACGATTCGGCCCATATTGCGCATGGTCTCCTCTGGAGTAGGCGCATTGATGCCGTGTATACTATGAATATAGACGTTTTCCATGGCCATGTCAACGGCATTCCACGCCGCGTCCACCGCCACCACGCCCTTTATGGCGCAGCCCTGGTTTCCGCCGTCGCAGATCATGCCGGTGATGCTCCCGGCCAGATTGTTGATGGCATGGGCCATCATCTCCGTGGAGCCGCCCCGGAGGAGCACCAGGCCGCAGGCCATGCCGGTCCCGGCGGCGATGGCGCAGCCGCAGAAGGCGGACAGCTTGCCGGAATACTCCTTGATGTACATACATACCAAGCAGCTCAGCGCTGTGGCCCGCAGCAGCGCCTCCTCGGAATACCCATTCACCCGGCAGGCGGCGTACAGCGGCATGGTGGCGATGATGCCGTGGGCCCCGGAGCCGGTGATGCTCATGGCCGGTTCCGGCAGACCCAGCACCCGGGCCTCGATGGCGGCGTTGCACAGCAGGGAGGCGGTCTTCCGCTCGTCGCTGGAGATGAGCTGTCCGCCGTTGGCCTGGAGCAGATAAGGGCCGAAGGTGCTCCTCGCGCTGGCCAGCCCCGCCCGGCACAAAGCCATATTCAGATCAAAAGCCCGGCGGATAAAGGACAGCTCATCCACAGGCACATGAAGGGCATGGTGGTGAAGCTGGGCCAGAGTATAGCAGTGGATAAGCGTCGGGACTTCCTCTCCGTCCTGAGTCTGAGCAGGCGTTTCAAACACGACGCACCCGTTTTCGCAAATGGATACGATGTTGGTATGGGAATCCTGAATGGTCACACAGGCGCTGCCCGTTTCCGTGACCACAGCGGCCTCAATGAAAATGCGGCTGGTAATCCCGCTCAGCTCCACCTGGACCTTTCCGGCATCCACCAGCTCCTTCGCCTGTTCGGCCTGCCTGGGGGTGACGCCGTCCAGACACTCCAGACCCTTGGCCGGGTCGCCCCCCCACCGCCCCCAGGGCGGCGGCGTGGGCGGCCCCCACCTGGCCGCTGCCCGGAATGCCGCAGGTAAAAGCGTTTTTGAACAGGCCGCTGTTCAGCCGCAGGCGTATCTCCCGAAGCTCCCCGGCGGTGCGGGCCCTGGCCGTGGCCGCCGCAAAGGCAATGGCCCCCGGCTCCGTCACCCCCAGGGCCGGGCGCATATCCTCCCAGATCAGCCGTGTCAATTCCCGCATGGTGCGCGCTCCCTTCCAAAAATGGCCCCGGTCGGTCAAGAACCGTCCGGGGCCGTAGGATGTCAGGCCAGAACCTCGTCCAGCGACAGGCTCATGCTGCCGTCCTCCCGGACGAAGCAGGGCACGCCCAGGCGCTGGGTGCCGCGGATGTCCGCATACAGCTCGCTGGTCTCCCGGACGTTCAGATAGGTCTGGAGAGCGGCGTGGCAGGACAGGATATCCTGGAAGCTGGCCTCTACTCCGGCGGCGGTGAGCTGGTTCAGCGCATACAGGGTATCGGGGCAGAGATGGCTGCCGATGACAGTGATTTTCATAGTGATGGCTCCTTTTCTAAAATGATTTGATTATTTGACCGCGATGGCCTCGATCTCACACAGCACGCCCTTGGGCAGGTCCTTCACCGCCACGCAGGAGCGGGCGGGCTTGGACACGAAGTATTTGGCGTAGACCTGGTTGAACGCGGCGAAGTCCCCCATGTCCGCCAGGAAGCAGGTGGTTTTGAGAACCCGATCGAAGTCGGTGCCCGCGGCTTGCAGGATGGCACCCACGTTTTTACAGCTCTGCTGGGTCTGGGCAGCAATGCCCTCGGGTACCGCGCCGGTGGCGGGATCCACCGGGATCTGGCCGGAGGTGATGACGAAGCCGTTGGCTTCAAACCCCTGGGAATAGGGGCCGATCGCCCCGGGCGCGTTCTTTGTCTCAATTACTTGCATCGTGAAAACTCCTTTCTTGAAATTCGGATCAGGCGTCGATCAGCTCGCCCGCAGCGGCCTTTTTATCCAGCCAGTCTTTGCCTTCCACCATACGGGTGACCATCATGGAGGCGATGGTGTCGCCCGCGGCGTTGAGGCAGGTGGCGGCGGGGGCAAACAGGAAGCCCAGGGTGGCGATGAGGGGGAACGCCTCAGGCGGGAAGCCGAACATACTGACAATCAGCATCTCACCCACCAGCCCGCCGCCGGGAGCGCCGGACAGTACGAAGGCGCTGAGGATGGACACGGCGATGGCCATGGCGTAAGTGTCCACGCCCTGGAAGGGCATCCCAAACACGCTGAAGAGGAACGCGATCTTGACGATGGAGCTGAGGACCGAGCCGTCCATGTGCATGGTGCAGCCCATGGGCAGGACCAGGTCGCTGACGTCCTCCGGCACGCCGATGTTCTGGCAGGCCTCCTTGCTGACGGGGAGGGTGGCGGCGGAGCTCTGGGTGGCGAAGGCGGTGACAGCGGGGGCCAGGATGTACTTCAGCATCCGCTTCAGGCCGGTCTTTCCGGCGGCGAACAGGGCATACAGCGGGAAGAAAATGACCACATACAGCAGGCACAGCGGATAGTACACCACCATGGAGCGGCCGTAGTCGCCGATGAGCTCCGGGCCGTACACGGCGATGAGATTGGCGAAGTATGCGCCCAGGCCGATGGGGGCCACCTTCATGATGACGCCCACGAACTTCATGATGACATCATTGAGGCCGGCCAGCCACTTGCACATGATATTTTCCTCGCCTTCACGGCTGATGCTGGACACGCAGAAGCCGAAGATCATGGAGAAAATGATGAGGGACAGCATATTGGATTTGGACAGCAGCTGGCTGAAATCGCCCACCGTCAGCGCGCCCACAATCATGTCCCCGGCACTCTGCATCTGGCCCATCTCGGCCTCGCCCATCTGGATGCTGGCCCCGGCGGCGGGGTTGAACAGGTTAACCCAGATGAGCACGCAGGCCCCGGCAAAGGCGCCGGTGACCAGGAAGGTCAGCAGGGTACTGCCTAAAATCTTACCCAGCCGCTTCATATTGGCCATGGCTCCCACAGCAGAGGCGATGGAGGCAAAGACCAACGGCACGACGATGGTGAACATCAGGTTCAGGAAAATATCGCCCTGGGGCTTGAGCTTGGTGCCGAAATCGGGGGCGATGATGCCGATCAGCGCACCGATGGAGATGCCGCCCAAGAGCAAAATGGGCATCTTATACTGTTCCCATAAAGATTTTTTCTGCATCGTGATGTCTCCCTTTCTTTTTATGGTGGCGTCACAGCGTGTCGATTGCGGACTTGAGCCGGGCCATGGCCTCCTCCAGCGTGGCCCGGGGGCAGACGGCGTTGAGCCGCATATAGCCGCTGAGGCTGCGGCCGAAGGTATACCCTTCGTTCAGGCCCAGCTTTGCCCTGTGGATGAAGAAGTCCCGGAGCTCCTCGTTGCTCATACCCAGCTCCCGGCAGTCCAGCCACATCAGATAGGTGGCGTCGGGGCAGTTGGGCTTGATCTGGGGGATGTTCGCCGCGCAGAAGTCCCGGACATAGTCAAAGTTGGCGCTGAGGTAGGGGAGAAGCTGCTCCAGCCACTCCTCGCCCTCACGGTAGGCGGCCTCCATGGCCACGGAGCTGAAGGCGTTGTTGCGGTGGATGTCCATGCCCCCCCAGAAGCCGTCGTAGGCCGCTTTCAGTTCGGCGTTGGGAAAAATGGTGGTGCTGGCCTGGAGCCCCGCCAGGTTGAAGGTCTTGGTGGCGGAGATGCAGGTGATCACGCCGGCGGTGATCTCCGGAGAGAGGGAGGCGGTGGGGGTGTGGCGCTTGCCGTGGAAGATCAGGTCAGAGTGGATCTCGTCGGACACCAGCAGGGTGTTGTGTTCCATACATATCTCCGCCATTTTTGTCAGCTCCTCGGGCGCCCAAACGATGCCCAGGGGGTTGTGGGGATTGCACAGCAGGAACACGTCGCACTCCTTGGCCTTGGCGGCGAAGTCGTCAAAGTCGATGTGCCAGCGCCCATCGGACTCCACCAGCTTGTTCTCCACCACCGTATGGCCCCAGGCCTCCACCACGTCGTAGAATTCGGAATACACCGGGGTCTGGATCAGGACCTTGCCGCCGCTCACCAGAACGTGGCCTTTTCTTACCTCAAAGTGAGGTAAGTTATCTGGGCACAGGGGCTTGCCTGCCCACAACGGTGAAGCCGGAGGCGGAAAATTCCGTTACCAACACATTGTTCATGCCGTAGGAACAGTGGCAGACCAGCAGCTTGCCCGCCTCGTTTCGGCCCACAATCAGGCCAACATGGGAAGCGGCCGGGTACAGGGCAAAATCCCCTGGCATGACAGCGGCCAGCGATACCGCTGTCATACTGCTTTTACACCGTCCCTAAGCAAAAGGACATCAGCGGCAGGGGGCTTCATCCTCTGCCGCTGATATCCTTTTGCCGTACCGTGTTTGCCACCCCTCGGTTCACATGGTGTTGAATCAGATACTTGATGCCGCCGTGGAGGATGGCTTGATTGCCAAGAATCCGTTGAAGTCCAAGAGAATCAAAATCACGGGCAAAACCAGTCAAGCCACAGTCCCCTATAGCGTGGAGCAAATGCGTTTCCTGGTTCAGCATATCGGGGACATTAAAGACCCCTTAGACCGGGCTTATCTGGCAATCCAGGCCCTTCACCCCTTGCGCTTGGAAGAAGTCTTAGGACTGCAAGGCGCGGACGTTGACCGGGAGGGTATGGCGATACACATTTGCAGGGCCGTGACCCACCCCACCCGGAACCAGCCGGAAATCAAGGACACCAAGACACAGAGTAGCACCCGGACAATCGGCCTTTCTGCTCTGGCTGTCCCCCATCTCCCCCAGGTTACGGAAAATGAATTTGTGTTCGGCGGCAGCAAGCCCCTATCCTATACACAGGTTCGGAAGATATGCGACCGTATCAGGCGGGACATAGGATTCACCGAGAATATCACGCCCATCCGCTTCCGTACCACCGTACTAACCGACCTATACGACCAAACCAAGGATATCAAGCTGGCCCAGGCAGCGGCAGGGCCTACCACGTCAGCCACGACCCTGCGTTACTACGTCAAGGGCCGGGAAACTATCTCCAAAGCCGCCGCCGTTGTTGACCGCGCCTACTCTGGGTAGTAGTCCCGGCAGTTGCAAAGTATTTGCAGGGTGAAAAACCCAAAAACCGTTGCGGCACAACAGTTTGGAGGCCCTTGACCCCCTCAAAAATTGCAAAATCTTTTGCAAAAAGCCCATTCCACCGGCAAGGAGGTCTTTTGAGAATTTCAAACGCCCTCGAAAAGTTGAACAAATTAAGCAAAAACCGCCTAAATCCAACGATTTAAGCGGTTTTTGTGGAGCTGCTATCCAGATTTGAACTGGAGACCTCATCCTTACCAACTGATACCCCACCCTCGAAACGCCTCCATCCGGCGCTTTGGGGGCATTTTTGTTCCGAAAAAGCGGAAGCAATGATGCTTTCCGCTCCATTGCCTCCGCCCGCTCGTTTCCTATTGTGGGTCAGGCACTACACATTGGTTTCAGAAAGCAATCCCTTATGCAAACATTGCGGCGCTGTAAACAAAAAGAATGCTATCCCACAACATCCATCAAAGTCATTTGACCATTATCATCCAAATCACTATAACGCCCTCTTTTTTGTACCCTGGATCGCTTCTCGATTGCTTCAGGAGTCCATTCCGTGGAAATGTCCAGAAGGACTTCCTTCAGTCGGCTGTTAATGGATAACTTACGCTCTCGACTGCGGCGAACAATTCCATAACATCCAGCAGGAGAAATATAGATACTTTCTGGCGCATTCATATCCACAATATCTGCCATTGTACCAAATATGCAAGTCTCTGGAATAGCTGTACAGTTCAAAAATTTTCCCGCTTCAGAAGCATCAATGCTTTTGCCCAATGGATAATATCGACCTATACCAGCTAAATTCTCAATATGGTAAAACTCAATGCATCGATCCTCTAAAATGCTTGCAGCATCGTTACTGTGCTGCACCATCCGCTCCCCAATCCATCTAACAACAGGAACTGCCCAAGAATTTCCGATTGCCTGATAACGGCTTGTACGCTTCGCTTTTGGTAAATCTGTATAATAATCCGGAAAACCCATCAGGCGCTCACACTCCAGCGGGGACAGTCTTCGGATGCGCCCATCTTGGACTACAAATAGAGAACCGTTGTTTGCTGCAGCATTTCCATTCCATTTCGTTCCGTAGGCGGAATAGAGGCAATCCGTATATTCTCGGAACACTTCAAATTCATGTCCATCCTTTACGAAGGACAACGGATATCGGAATGGTTTTTGTTCCTTCTGCGTATGAATTTCGAACAAAATATTTTCTGGGAAGAAGTCCGTTCCACCTGCGATCAGGTAAAGCCTCCTGCGTTGTTGCGGAAGTCCAAAATATTTTGCATCCAACACCCTCCATGCCACATTGCGTTTAGGGCCCTTCACAGCACCGGCACTTGGCCATTTCCCACACTCAATCACATCGTCAAAACCTGCCAGCGATGATACCATGCAGCCAAACGCATTCGTCTTATCCGTCAGCACACCCTCTACATTTTCCCAGAAAACAATGCTCGGTTCTTGTCCCGAGGACAGCCGAACCGCGTCACTGGCTTCGATGATATCGACAAAACGCAGGGTCAAATTCCCTCGGTCATCATTTAGTCCTTCTTTCCAACCGGCCAGCGAAAATGCTTGACATGGTGTTCCCGCACAAATTAAATCTGGCGCGTTCACGCCGAGCATCGCAATACGGTCAGGAATATCAGTCATGTCTCCTAAATTTGGAATATTCGGATATTTTTCGTTTAGCACTGCCGCGGGAAACGGCGCAATCTCTGAAAACCACTCAAACTGAAACCCCAGCGGTTCCCAAGCAACAGACGCCGCCTCAATGCCTGAGCACACACTTCCAACCGTTCTAATCTGCATAATATCCTCTCTAAACTAAGATTCTGCGCTATTCTTTGCCGAACACACACTTGCAGGGAGTCAATCCCGATCATAACCGCTTTTCAGTTTCATCAAAACTCGTCTACGCCATTCCGCCATATCGTACCAGCCACAACCAATACAGCCGCACTCAGCGGCTTTTCCTTTTGCTGGAATTGAGGGATCCCAATCCTCAGAACCTGCATAGTAATATTTGATGCCAAAGGGATATCCCCGTTTTCCTGTCTGAAAACAGGTTCTGCAAACTTCTCTTTTCTGCTGGTTGCGCTGGTTTGTCAGTAGCTGAAATTTATTTCGAATTTCATCATCCGTCATGCTGTCAAGGTTCTCCGACTTGGTTTCTTCGTCCCATCTGATTTCCGAAAACTTATGGTCAGGGAGACAGTGAGGGGACACCACATTTTCATACACATCTACGCTGCCCAACACCTTGATGATTCGCTTTCGCAACGCTGGCGACCACGTTTCATAACCATTGCCCCCAAGTCCACCCCGTTCAATGGGCAAGAGGATCAAATGCGTCTTATTCGCTCTGCAATTCGGACAGTACCGCTTTGTGTCCGTCGCAATAGTGTAGCCAAACTCCTTCAGGTCTTGAATTCTCCGCGCCCAGTTTGGATTCTTGGGCAGTGTACATTCTACACACTGCCATCCGCCCTTGATTAGGCTGTCAAAAAATGCTTTCGTGGTCTGTGCCTTGGATTTTTCTTCCCAAAATAGTTCTTGCTTTTCCAGCCATGCAGTACGATATTCAGGCTTCATTTGTTCATATACAGCGTTAAGATGTTCAACAATTTCATCTTGTGTTTTAAGAGATACCCCGGTTCGTCTGTATTCTACTGGAACCCAGCCATCCCAAGTTTCACTCTCATACATAAAACGGACATGGAGATACTCCTCAGATGCCTTGGAGTGCAGCTTTCGCTCCGGCTCAACTATTTTAATGCTTTGATTCAGCTTTACCGCCATATTTCTCTTATGATTCTCCACACTCTACCTGTCCTTTCACAGCTTCTTATTACGCCATAGCGTCATAATGTTCCCTGCCGTCTTACGGTCAGTGGGCAACATCAGCTGGCGAACCTTAGAATCAGCCAAGTGGAAAACAAACCAGCGCAAATCCTCCATCTCCTGGTGATCCAGATCAGAATCATCCCCCCACAATTCCATCTGGCACTCCATTTCGTAGAAGGCTTTCAACAGCGTGGACAGTTGTCCTGAGAGTTCATCATCGCTGAACTGCGACTGGCAGAATCGCCAGTTATTCGCCAGAATTAAGGTCTTTGTAACCTCCATATGGTAAAGAGTATACTCCAAATTATCTGGTGCCCTTTTTTCAGCAAGCTTGCTTGCCCGGGTAATCTGCTGGAGCGCCTCATTGAGCATTTCTGAACGTTCCCGCTCGTTTCTTTTGCGCCTTGAGTTCCACAGGAGACACTTCGCCTTTTGGTGGAGGAACTGAAAGTCATCCTTGAAAAGGGGCAACAGTTTTTTATAAATCAATTCAGGTAAGAGCAATGATCCCCCATATTTCGAATCAGAAAAAAAGGTGAGCTGGATTGTATCAAAAAAGTAGTATGGCTTGATTGCCTGATAGTAAGCCGAACCAAATCGGCCGTTATACTGGCGCTGTATTGCGCTCGAAATCTCACAAAAGGCATCCGCAATGATATTATAGTTGGCACTGTTCTTCGCATAGGTCGAGAGGCATTTGTATACCCAGTACTTGGAATTCGTTACAAAGCGGAAGCTGTCATGGATGTCCGGCGCCAACTCTACTTCAGACAGATAATCCTTCTGAATTGCGACATCCGCCGTCTTGCAAAGGCCATACAGCGTTTCAGTAATTCCCATCGCATTCCCTTGGGATATGGGAATCGACTCCTGATTTGTAAAGAGGATAAGCGTTTTCAGTGTTTCAATGTCCCGGATAATGTTGATATCAGGAAGTCCTGTCCCATGTTTTTTGAGTGATGCTTCATCGATCTTCAGCATGAAGTCCAGCCAGCTCCACCCGCTCTCATAGTCCCGCAGGCCCAACTTGCCAAATTCCGCATTAAAGCGTTCGGCCTCATTATTGCTCAATTTGGCATCAAGGCTGTAAATCTTGACAAACCCCGCCATCCCCGGGAAATGGTCAAAATAGTGTTTGGTGAATGTACCGGAGGAGCGATCCACCGCTGTCACAATCTGGATTGCGTTGTCTTTGATTTTTTCCCGGTATTTAGATGTGATATCCCCGATCTGGTCGCTTGTTAAAGTATGCTCATCAAATATAAGGATCGCATTTTTCATGGCCAAGAGTCGTTCAAAACAACGGTTGGATATCTGCCGATTGCTTGCAAAGTAATATGTGTCCCTGGATTGAAACTCCTTTAGTAAATCGACCAAGGCATAGGTTTTCCCGCTGAGGCGACATCCCCGCAAGACATGAAAATTACCATCGACGGCGTTGATAGCGTCCACTACTTGCTGGGTTGTGTCACGGCGCATAAAAAAGCTGGGCAGGACAATCTCCTTCGTTTCTTTTTTTGGCCATATATGAGAGGAAAAAAAGACATAGTCTATATTTACCCGGTCAGTTGCTTCCCGCCGTAAAAACTGGAAGCCCATGAAGTCACGCAAGCTGTCTGTTTCCTGTAAGCGTCCCATCTCATCCGATATCCCGGCAAGGAAGCTGTAAAACTCCTCCATACATTCCGCCTTCACATTGATGATGTCTGAAATCGCGAAGTTCTCATATTTTTTCTGGGAAATCAACGAAAGAGGGGGCGTTTCATCGTCCACATAGCGGACATAATAGCAGCTTGTGTCGGTGTTTTGCTGCTTTTTATTCGTGAGCTTTGTCCCTGCGGCGAGCAGGATATCAAGCTCATCCAACAGGCTGCACCCAAAAAAGATAATATTGTTGGAGGAAAAATCTGTTTCAAGGTTCTGACTCATCGCCTGATTTTCCCGGTCTCCCATAGCATCCAGGTATTGTTTTGTACTCAGAATGCAGTATTTACTCTCGCCGGTCTCCAGAAATTTAGCCGAGTCCCCATGAATTTTATACAGGCAGCGTTGCTGTGCCAGCCAGTGTTGATTTTGCTTGGAATACGGAGCAATCACCCTGAGCTTTTCTTTGGATGCCTGTTCAATGCCGTCATCATAATTTAACGTATAGAGATACCGCCAGCGGCAGTCAATCAGTCTTTTTTGCTCCACCGAAAGATCATGGACATGACAGAAGTGGCCCTCAATATAGCTGTCAAACCGATCACGATACGCCTGTGGCGTTTTTTCGTTCCCCAATGTGGGCCAGAAAATGTCTGCAAGCTCGGACAGTTTAAGCCCTACCAGCTCTGCACGCTCATTCTTCGAATAGTTTTCTATTTCAGCAACGATATTTATCAGTTCCGTCTTCAATTCATCTACTGACGGCACCCTCCCCCGCCCCGCCGGACATCCTCGCGTAAAGCCAGAACCAAAAAAGGGGACAATATTTTGCCGCCTAAAGCACCCCATAAACAGCTCCTGCAGTGTATCTCGATCTGTCTTTTTAGAAAAGTCAAAAATGTTCACCGTCCGCACCTGCCCTTTCTCTACTCTAAGTCCATCCTCAAACGCACAATGAATCTTTGCCAAATTATACTACACTTTGTCATAAATGACAACTACAGTTTTCCCATAACTACGGAAGAGCTTTGGTCGCTACAAGTTGCACCACTGTCTCCAAAGAAAAGGCCACCGCTGTCAGCGGACTTCACAGCCGGTTCAGATCCTCCCGCAGCGCCTCGATCTGCCGCGCCCGCTCCTCCTCCGACTTCGCCACCTTCAGCAGCTCGATGGTAAAATCCCGCTGGGCGGCGGCGTGCTCCACCCAGGCGTTGAACTCCTCTCGGTTCATATTCCCCTTCATCACCCGTGCGTAGTAT